>Ga0307507_10000201_pt1 | contig 111928 bp, 86 predicted proteins | sample 7_EM_MG_FD_207223 | JGI IMG/M metagenome (GOLD analysis project Ga0307507, IMG submission 207223) | Populus trichocarpa ectomycorrhiza microbial communities from riparian zone in the Pacific Northwest, United States - 7_EM | ecosystem: Host-associated > Plants > Roots > Unclassified | place... | reverse complement strand
TGGTATGGAGGATGGGTGGTGTCATGCGCGGGTATAGAAAAGTGGTTCAAACAGGTGAGGATTCGGTAAATTTCTGTACTAGATCATGGTTTCTGACATAAACCCGTCCTTTTCTGAAGCGACTGTAAGTGCTGGGGCATGCCCTTCTTGATATGATAGTTAAACAGGAAGGGCAGTCTCCTCATTTTCACTCTCGACCATATCCTCACTATTGTGACCATCCCTCTAGGACTATCATCTTTGCCTACTTTGTCATTTATTATTTCCATACAGTAAGGACTTCGGAACCCACCCTTCTGCTGGGCAGCTTATAGTGAGGGCAATGGGATATACCTAGGGCCCTTATGTACCTTGACTATCTTAGTTTATTGTTTAGAATACTGATTTCTTCTACTTTAAGAAATTTTAGAAATCTTAGTTAGGTGTTGAAACGTAATACCTTCGTCTCGAATACTTGAATCTCGTTCATTGAGGACCTATCAGGTAGTGTAGCTATCCCTTAGCACGGTAGCGTCCTACGAGCAAGTGGTCCGTGCTCGTAGGACGCTACCGTGCTAAGGGATAGTTATCGTACATGCTCAGCCCGAATCTAAAGAAGAGTGATATTTTCACGACTAGAGCTTAAGGGAACGTTCGGTTGCATAAGCATCAGATTGAATCTGAACTGAAAGTCTGGCAGAAAGAACGCGTCCCTTCCCGATTTAAAGTTCGAGGCTCTGCCAGGGCCCCTGAGAAACTCCTTACCGGTTACTTATGCTGCAACCATGTTAGCTCCAGCCAAATGCAATGATCTGTGGCCACAGGTCCGAGTTTCTGCGTATTTCACGTGGAAAAGAAACTCTCTTGTGAGACCGTGCTTCTCGAGTATTTTGAAAGAATGGTTTCGTTTATTCGACTGCGCTTCGCTTGCATGTTCCCGCATAACCTCCTATAATGCTGATTCCGTGAGAGCCTATATAGCCTCCATCACTGACCAAACTCCGTTGGAGTGAACTCCAAAAATCCATCCAGCAAGACTCCACCTCATGCCTTGGTATGACCCAGAAAACGCCATGGCAATCCTCCATGCTCTGAATAATTCGTGGTAAGGGAACGGTAGCCATCAATACCCTCTCTCTTTACATATTATACGCTATTGTCATGGAAAAGGAAATTGATATCCTTCGGTCGCTGCGTATTATATTTCACGAAATTCTCGTCGCCTGGCGGCCGTTCCTTCTTTGTGTTACCTGTCAACATGCTCTGCAGGCTGACACAAACACTCTCTACATTGTGGACAGGACTCCAGCCCTGACGGTCAAGGAGGTCAAGGCAAATAATGCCATTAGAGTAGATGTGTGGGTGCCACGGTATCGGGTGCGTGTCATCTTTGACGAAAACCACTTCGGGAGCTTCTGTTTTAAGAGGTGGCTAGTTAGACATATTTTGAAGGTTAGGTAGAAGGGACGTAAGGTCGGGCATACCAATGGGATAGCTGTTGGGGAAGCGAAATTTGAGTCGGTAGACTTCATTACGGTATAGAGGATTGTCATCTAGTACTTTGATATCCATAAGCCACTCGGTAAATTCATCTGCTTTGACCATTTCGACGCCGGGAGGAAGGTGATCATGCATCTAGGGCCTCATAAGCATAATTTCGTCAGTCGGCTGCAGATTTACAGCACCTTCGAAAGCTCCTAGACCTATTAGCAAGGCTTCTACGCTTTGTCACAGGATATCTCATACCTTCGCAAGCCTCTTTGAGGCGAACATGTTGAGCGATCAGCCGAAGTTGGAATTTGGTGGAAGTATCTAAAGTCTGGAGTAACAAGATTGGATGAGTGGTTCTATGGTGGGGTAAAGATACGGTGGGATCAGTCGTATAGAGCAATTAATAGGAGAGGAAAGTACGTCGAACTAGTGTTGAGTGATGATTTAGGGCAGTGATTTTCCAGAATGTTGCAGTGAGCGCGAGGGAGAAGGTCCAAGATGCTCCTGTTGGAGCCGAAGCTGAAGATGACGAAGGTGCCTAGGTGAGACGCGCTTTACACGTGATAGCCGACCACTTGCCGCCTCAACGCTACCATGACTATTATTATGCAAATTCAACACTGGATATTTCTTGCATAGCATTCATTCCACAATAGATTGCTAGATGAATGTTAGAATCTATGAGACTGCGAATATCCATCTTAAGCGTCACACGCTGTACTTTTCCGTAAACCAAGAAGTATCGTACCACAGCTGCTAATCTCAAATTTTCCACAAGGTAAGAAACACCCCGCTTGCTTGTGAAAAGAGAACTCGTAGAAAGAAGCTTTACAAAATTGCCCTAGAAGTCCCATGAAAAATAAAATGTCCCGCCTGAAAACCATATCGATATTCCTATGCGCCAAACCAATCCGTAAGCCTTCATGAGTAGAACTGCCCTTTTTGAAAGCTCTCAACGCCCATATCCCCCGCTTTGCCCACGATCTGTGGAGCTTTCTCTGGCACCTTCGTTTCGGTCATGGTAGCTGCTCCGCTCCCTGATGTGCTGGCCATGCTAGTCATCGTCTGTGCCCTGCTTCCTGCAGGACTGCCAGATTGGCTTCCATTGGTGATCTGAGCCTGTGGCTGCCTCCTCTGGATAGGTTCGAGATACGGGCTAGGGAGATATCCCATCCGCCCATCGCGTGCTCGGCACCGCCACCACTCAGATGGGTTGCCCAGTGGGTCCGTCTTACTAAGAACAGCCACTAAGTCGCCTTTCTTGACAGCCAAGTCGATACCTTGAACAGCGTTCATATTTGCATCAGGTGTGAAATCATACAACAATCGGCAAAAGTCCAATTTGCTGGGGTCTAACGGTTGCCCCTCATCGTAGAGCTGTGGGTTTGTTTCCATACGGCGTCTCTCCTCTTCTTCTTGGGATCGGGCGAGAGCTTTGATGAGCTTCCCCATAAGGTATGGCAGGCCGAAGACAGCGACCATAAACATAATGAAAGGCTTCTTGGATGGCTTTGGGGCGACAGGTGAACCATCTGGGAGACGGCTAGTAAATGCGGCGAAGCTTGCGGGTGTCAATTCCTTGGATGATGCTGGAGGTGCTCGTCCCGTTAATCTTGCGATTGCGGCGCGTATCCACCGCATTAACGTGAAGATCCCTAGAACAGACCCGAGTGTTTGTCGCAAATTTCCGAATTGTTCGGCAACAGACACCATTGCTAAACGCGATCATTATCAGAACAGCATTCTAAAGTCTAGGAATTCCAAACTCACCGAAGAATGATGAATTTGTGGCCATGTATGTGCTCTCCAGCATTTGAGCAAATCCACCGAAAGCACCCACGATGCTCTCGATAAGCTGAAATGTTGCTTGCGTACTTTGGCTGAATGATTGTGTCAAACTGCTCGGGTTGCTGGGATCGCCTGGTATACCCATCCCTCCGTACATGCTACTCATACCCATCCCCATGGCTCCCATCCCACCGTACATACCACCATATCCGCCACCGTACATCGAACCATAGCCAGCCCCTAGCCGCGAATAGGGCGAAGAATAGGTGTTCATGGTGCCATAACCGTACGGCGATGATCCATATCGGTTCGCATTCATCGTGGAGTAATTTGACGAATTCCTATTTACGACAGAATTAAGGGTGCTGGGTAATTCAGGTAAGGGGGGAGGATTAGAAGATGATGTAGATGTCGCGATCGTTGTGGCTGTAGGTGTTGAAGTCGTGCTCGCCGCACCCGGTAGTCCTGCCGTCGAGATTAGAATCTCATCGCTGACGTCGGGATACCATAATAACATGGAATTCTCACCAACTGAGGCACTCGTCGCTCCTCCTCCTCCTCCTCCTCCCCTCTCCCACGGCTTCGGCGGCGATGGTGAGGCCATCTCTCCGAGTGTTGCGACTCACCACTCTGTCATCAGTTCTCGCGCCACGAGTAGGTTATGTGTGATCTGGCTAGGGCCGACGCCAAAAAGAAGGCTGTAGTTCACCAAGCGAGCTTGGCGGGGTCTTCGGTCGCAAATTTGTAAACAAAGAACAAAATGGAATATATGCTAAAGGCGGCGAAAGTATTATTGCAGAAAGGAAAGAGAAAGGGCTTGAACTGCCGCGTGAGCGTGTCGTGCGGTGAAGGGAGAGTAAATTGGGAAGGATGATGATGGTTCGCCTCTCGGGCGGTTCTGAGCGGTTGTTGTTTGCCTCGGCCCTCTGCCGTGTCTAGGCCTTTGATGGATTTCACAAGCCACACCCTCGTCTGTCAGCAGCATCAGTTTAGTCATTGCCGCAACATCCAGTTTCGAGGGTTTCTTGAACGGCTTCAAGCTGCAATATGCAAAGTAATTTTCACAATCTTATGAAGTATGCCAGGCCTTTCTCGAAACTTCGTTGCCATCCTTTTTGAGTTCTACCGGACAGCCTGAAGCCTTTCACAGCCGCGTGACTACAAAGGGTAGGAAAACTTGTGGGTAGTGATTAAAAGGCCTGCGTCTCTTTGCATTGAGTTTCGCATCATCACTGAATTTGAGTTTTCATCCATCAGAATGGGTTTGAAAATTTCCTACAAGAGGGCAGCGACTTCTCCAAAAACAGAAACTAAAGAATTAAAGTGTCACTCCAATATCTGATCCGTTGATTCAATAGACACTGTCATTCGAAGGCAGATAATTGCACTCCTAGAACAACGACAGACACCCGCACCAATCGCATTTTATAACCAACGGATAGTTGGCTCAAAAAGGGCCCCTACGAATTACCACGCAAAACTTGCTTAACTCAACTTTCCTTCGATCCCACTTATGATCCAATTGTAAACGAGTCGACGTTGCTATTCGAGTCGTAAGCCATGATGTCAGCTATTTGGCTTCCCGCTAGGGTATTACTGAAGTCGAAGCTATCATCGCGGATCGAAACCGTGATATTGTATTCGTAAAAGACAACTGCAACCTTGGCTGTCTTGCCAATAGGGCGCAGAAAGTAGTTGGAATCCCCACCCTGAATATCTCCCTGGCGGTGGATAGTCCATTTCGCCCTCACTTCTCCCATTTCAAGGATCTCGAAAGCGTCGAGCTCGCCACAGCCATAGGGCCAGCATGCACACGGTTTGCTATTCCTATCGCTCCCATATCGGAGAATGTGAGGAATATTAGCATTCAGGAACCACCATGCAGGCGCATCTGAGATGACTCCTAGATCGTCCCCTGTATTGTTGTAACGGTCCATTTGGAACTCGATGGAAAACCCCTTAGATTCGCCGTCCCATCCATCTAAGAAGAGTTAGTGAGAGGTTCTCCGTAGAAAATTTATATACCTGTACAGTGCGCCACATATTTCGGTCGACAATAGTCACAATCTCCATTGCACACTTGATCAGTCACTATCAGTTCTATCTCCGAAGTTGACAAGTTTCCATTGAAAGGAGTGCTTTAATTAGCGCATGTAGTGCCATTATTAGATGAGTAGGAGAGAGTTTCCGAAAGCTCTAATTATGATTGGTTAGATTGAGTCTGTCGAGGAACCTAATAATGGATCCCTACGTGTCAAAACTCCTAGAGACGGTATCATTGCCTTTGCTATTCAAGAAAGCTAACCCGGCTGCTTGAGTGGCAGCTGCGGAACTGTAATATGCGATTCGGTCCCAGCTTGGCACTGTTAAAGATGCAGTGGCTACAGCATCACTGAAATTAGTGGCAGTAGCCGGTGTTTCATCATAGGTATTACTCACCACTTGAGAAGTGACAGCAGCCATAGTTACTACTTCAGAAGTCGCTGGTGTTTCATCGTAAGTAATCCAAGTAACAGCTTGGCCGTCAATTGTAACGATGATAAGGTCTTCCACTTCCGCTTCTCTGCCTCAGTCTCAATACTTTCTAGAGCTTCAAGTCTTCGTCGTCTTTTGTGAAAATGTTGGTGATGGCAATGATTCTCAGGTCTCCTTTCTCTCCGAGCGCTCGACTAAGAAGGTATATATACTGCGATTTGCGAAAGGTTCATAGGGCCACGAAGATGCATGGAAATCTATATGAAAATCACTATATTAATTTCACGAGGCATCAATGAGCCTTGTCAAAATCAACGCACCTTACCAAACAGCGGCATAAGGGAGCCGATTCCGGGATAGGAAATATTCTCATGAGAGTAAATCCCACTGCTAGCATTCATGTTGGTCGTTCTTAGGTAGCTGCCAGATTGGCTGATGTTATGATAAGTGATCTTTGTGACCTCAGAACAGTATGAGTTACCATCAGTATTAGCTGTGGTACCGCTACGGAATTGAGCAGAGGTTTTCGCAGACGCACGAAATTATAGTGGTGACTGCCACGCCCAGAATAAGGCTGCGCATGGTGCCTTTGGTTAACCTTGTGTCGCCCATGATTAGTGGGGTAGAGTTCGAAAGTTGTGACTGCTGTTGTCAAGAAATGTTAATCTTTTCAGCGCTGTGAACGAGGTACGATGTAAGCCAAGTATGGTCAGAAGCCGAGAATGAATGACAATTGCTATTATCGGGGCTAAGAAAAAAGAGTGGCTCGAGCTAGGAAGAGAGAATAAGACGGTGACTCTTCAGTGAGAGCGTGAACATGCAAAAACAGCTTCGGCAGAGGTTAGGATGAACAGCGCAAAGACATCAGGCCAGCTGATGGTTGCTATCCTTACTGCACTAAGGATTCTGTGAGGAATGATAGTTTCAGTTTAGAACATATATTGGTGCCACAGTTCGGCGGCAGACCGTGACTGCCCTTTATGGTCGTGAAAGGTAAATCTTGGCGTTGGAATTGGGAACACGGCATGAGCAAAAGGGGGGAAATCGTGTTAGCGCCTTCCTCAAGAACATTTCATGTATGAAGTTCGCAACTGTTTGTGAAAATGATTCTATTATACCGATTTGATAAGTACATGCTACTCAAAAGGGTGAGGAGAAGGACACAAGGATAAACCTCAAAGCCGGTCAACTTCATCACTTTGGTGTTGCTACCCCGTATTTCACGTATATGAAACAAATCAGTCCTCACAGATACGGTGAAGTGAAAGCACCACCTCCTAGGATAGCCAGTGTGTGGTTTAGACTGAGGTTCTTAACCCTCTTGGGTCTCAAAGGGATGCTATCCGGAAAGGCCATTGTTTCTTTAACCCCCTTCCAGTTGAAAACTTGGAGTTCCAAACTTTACTGCGACATATTTTCACGGATAGCGCATCTAGAAAACGTGGGCATCAATAATCAGAAAACAATTCTTTCTCTGGGCTCTGCGAGCTTCGGGGAAGGCTAGTGATAGGGCATGAGGATCCTGAATTTAGCAACGCCACTGTTGTTCCTATCTTCAACTATCGTTAGCGCCAATACAGACAACGAGCTCTTGGAGTAAAAAGGTATTCGAGTGAGGTGTCAGAAGTCCGTTGCAATCATTGGACACAAGGCCCTAAATTAAGAGGTACCAGAAAATTATAATATGGAGTGGTTCATCATTTAACTGAGAGAGGTACAGGTAGACGTAATGTTAAACATACCTAGAAATTTGAGACTATGTCCGGTAATGTGCTCTTTCAGCCGTCTGAAAAACTTCAAAAGCTACACACAAAAGGTGTAATGATGCATATTGGAAGTGCAAAGATTGTGACTTCGAGTTTGAACTCCTAGTGGATCATGAGTGCCGTGTGAGTAGGGTTGGAGATGGAAAATTCTGAGGAGTCGTGATCTGAGCCCGGCTTTTTCTGCGCGCCAAATGGCCAAAGCGCTTCGCAAGCGAGCCGCGATTTTGGCTCCCACACAAACCAACTTGGACTTCACCCAAACCGACTGAACATTTACAACCCATCCCGACCATTGGCAATTCCCTCGTCGACGACAATACACAGTCGCAAACATGGGTCGACTTCACAGCAACGGAAAGGGCATATCGTCCAGCGCCATCCCCTACTCTCGCACCCCTCCAGCGTGGCTCAAGACTACCCCCGAGCAGGTCGTCGACCAGATCTGCAAGCTCGCAAAAAAGGGTGCCACTCCCTCGCAGATTGGTGTTGTCCTAAGGGACTCACACGGTATCGCTCAGGTCAAGGTTGTTACCGGTAAGCCGACCTGTTGATGAGCAAAGTTTGCGCTTGTCTAATATCTACCCAGGTAACAAGATTCTCCGAATCCTCAAGTCCAGCGGTACGGTTCATCCTGTATGAAAGCGCAAGTCGACATCAATGCCTTTGTCATTTGGCAAGGTGTTTGTAGCGCTATATAAATACTGCCTCTGTTTGGTCTAAAGACTGACGGAGAGATTTTTCGTATTAGGTCTCGCTCCAGAAATCCCTGAGGACCTGTACATGTTGATCAAGAAGGCAAGTAATTGCTTCCACAAATACCTAATCATTTCAGCCTCGACCAATATTGAATCCAGTTTGCTAACTCCAGTATCTCTAGGCCGTCGCTGTCCGCAAGCATCTCGAGCGCAACCGCAAAGACAAGGACTCTAAGTTCCGCCTCATTCTCATCGAGTCCCGAATTCACCGCTTGTCACGATACTACAAGACCGTCGGTGCCCTGCCCCCGACCTGGAGGTACGAGAGCGCCACTGCCAGCACTTTGGTTGCATAGACATGGAAAGCAAGAAGGGTGTTTAGGATTTGTGATGAAAACTCAGTTCGGTTGGCTTCTCCAATGGATATAGAGAAGCTTATAAAATTCTATGGCTCTCACATTTGCTTCTGGTTCATTGCGTGTCAAGTTGGCGTTCTCAAGGTTCCACTTTTTGCAGCATCGACCAATGACTACGATGTATTGCACGAATTACGCGACAATCGCTCATTGGCTGCTATTTGAATCATGTCCTCCCCTGATCTCGTGAAAGGATATCTCTGTATACTGATACGCGCCCTCATAAACCAATTCTTTGAACGCCGTCGCTATGCAAAGAGTCGCGAAGATTTGCGGCCCTAACCGTCGTTACCACCACCCCCGTGTTAAATAAACCAAAACTTCAATGTGACCTTGTACCTCTTAAGGCCCCTCAATCTCTTTGCTCTTCTCCGCCAAAAACTCCGCAAGCCACTTGAGAGGTTTATCGGGCCTAATATCCGCAACTTAGTATAATTCCCCAACCACCCCCGAAACATTCCCCCCATCCACCAAGCATTCGCGATAACAAAAAATTTGTTTACTCACTCTTGCGTGACCAAATGCTTCATCCCTTCCAACAAATGCGGCGTGACATTCTGATTCAAATACACTCTCGTTGGACTTCCGTGGGGATTGGGATGTGTGGGCGGTGCAGCTGCAGAGGTCTGCCCCGGATGCGGAGAACTGCGCGCTGCTGAATGTGAGGGAGTCGTGCCGGAGGGGTTCGTCGCTACAGGGAGAGGAGTGGTGGGTTGAGGAGTTGGAGGTTCTGTTATAGGATGAGACTGGATAGAGTTAGTAGAGTATATACCTAGGAACAGTATGAATTGAATAGCTTCTACGTCTGTGATTGGTTCTTCTTTCATTTCAACATCCATGGCTGCTGTGCCGTTTGCTGTGGGTTCTTGGTCGGCGGAAGGTAGTTCGACATTGTTCGGAGTTAGGGAGGGTGCAGAGGCGTCGGCCATTTTCGATACACTATCTTAGTAGTTTATGGTAAGAAGGTTCTCCAGGAATTTCAAAGAGCTTAAAAGTTATGTCGGAGGAACTGGTGTTGGATGGTTGAGGGGCAGTTTCCTCTCAAAGAGCTCCGGGCGAGTTGATTTCCGTAACATCACCTCTCAAACTTCAGCGCGCACTACCCCTACTGAAACAATACACCCCTAATAGCCCTACTAATATAACTCTAAATTGTGTAACTAGGGGCTCGTTTTATAACTCTACTCTAAGGCTGTGAAATAAGCCTTTATTTATATAATTTAGAGCTATTTTAGTAGAGTTGTTGGGGGTGCTTGTTTTTGGGTAGGGGTCAGCGCAGAGCCTCAATTCAAGTTTTCCAGCTGTTGCAAAGCGCCCCATATAATTCCACCAATACTGGTCCAATTTACATATATAGAGACCTATTTCATAGTCCTAGAATAGAGCTATAAAATGGGCCTCTATTTATAAAATATAGAGCCATAGGGGGTAATGCGCTGCTGCGGCTTGGCGATTTTTACCGATCTTTTTGAAACGAGCATATCTTGAACTTCATGATAGTCAACGCTCACATCCCCTAGTCTCTAAATCTAGTAATTAGGACTTCTATTTTGGTTGCCCGAAGGCTAACTCATATTCTAACTCATCACCTCCAGACGGGATTCATGCAGTTATTATCAAAAAACGTACACTATTTGAGCCTGTGAAGGTCTGCAGAACAGAGTGTAAAGAATCGTTTGTGCCTTCCTTTGCTGGGTGAATATCTTTTGGGCTCTTTTTTCTACTGCAAGCTACAACAAAGCGCGTGAAGAAAGCCTAAGAGGCTGGAGCAGTTTACGTCGACTGAAGACCAAAATTCCCAGATCAAGCATGTCAAAAATCAAGGCGGCTTTAACAATTCTGCAGCCGGCTTGCCTAGTATCCTAAAGCTACTCGCGTGCCTGTGTCTCCAAGTGTGCTGGAAATTATTGCGCCACAACAATACCAATAGTCTCCTTATTCAAGCTAAAAAAGAAATTGAAATTGAAAGACCGGACAAGGGTCCGGGCACAGCTTCAGACTATTGTTAAAGAAACCATAGCTAGTCAAAATTAACCAACTACCTTTGGCCCAGCTCCCAAATATACCACTCTTCCTCCCCGAAAGCATACCACTTAGTTTAAGAAATTTGCCAACCACGATTATCACTGAACGGATTCATTGCCTGGGAATTCGCAGTATCAATCCAAATATTTAATATCAATACGAAATATTTATCAGTTATTCATGACTTCATAATAGAAAGACCTTAGTGAGAAACAAATATCTAGGCAAAGCCACCCAGACTGGCTGCGTGGTGAAGAGACTAAGTAAACCGCATAAGGTGCTCCGGCCTCTATCAAGATCAGAATTAGCTATCTAGAAATATCGCTGATTGCAATTGAACGTAAGAAAACTTTCTGCTGCATCACCCCTTCGAAATCGCAACGCCAAGTAGTGTCGGTCAATTCACCTACCCGATTTGAGAGCCCGAGAAGTATTCAACAAAAAATCTTCCATCAAAACCCATGCAAATCACACGGCTGGCTTTTTTGATGTCATTTGTTTATCTTTCATCTTCCACCCAGATTCAGATCACTCTCTCCACTTCAACAACAAAAGCCACTCAATCACGCTCCAGTGCTTCGAGACTTCTATCCATCCCGACGCCTCATTCACGAAAGGCACCACAGTTGTTTTAGCACTAGGCCCACCGCAAATATGATGAGCTCCCCTTCCCCGGCTACAGCCCAAGCTTCATCTACAGCAGTTGCGAAGCGCATTACTAGGACGACTCGTCTAGCTTTGGTCAGTATAACCCATAACACTTAATGACGAGATGCGACTAATCCAATTGAGCAGGAAAAAAAGTTCGCTGTGGTCACTGCACAAATTGCTCGAGAGCTCGAGAGCGCCGAGGACGTTGTTATTGACTGCTTCTACAACGCTGACAGTCGCACCTCCCAGGTACGTCCTTCATTTCATTTGCATTCTAAGCTAACGACTCGGAAGCTGAACAAAGATGATGAATATGTCCACTTGCTCAAATTGCGTTCTCAACAGCCATTCTCTTTGGTTAAGTCAGTAAGTATCTACAGGTCTACAATTTCTTTCCCGACTTACCTGGCTACCAGGTCGTTCTTAAAGATGGCGAGTACGAAGGACATGTGGCCTTGATTATGAAACAAGCCTTCCCGTTCGCGTTCATGACGCTTAATATGGAGATCCGCAAGCGCGTCTATGAGTACTTGTTCGAATCCGAAGAGAAGGTCATCCGCATCAAGACAAAGACTAGTGGGCAAAAGCTTCCCTATGCTCCCAGCTACAATGCCTATAACCGCGCCGCAATTCTGGCAGTGAGTTCGGAGGTTCGCCTGGAAGCCCTACCGGTCATGTATGACCAGAAGTTCTGCTTCGAATCCACCTCCATCCTCATGCACTTCCTCCTGCAGATTGGTGATGGGCGCATCTATCTCACGGACTTGAACGTCGAATCTTATGTTAGCAGCACCGCCCGCACCTCGTTCTACCTCCTGGCCAACTGCAAGCGGCTGCGTCGCATCTTCTTCAAGCACGTCTCTAGCAACGAACAGCCCAAGACTGCCATTAAGAACTTCTGGAACGACGCCCAGCCCTGGCTGACTGCTGCCAGTGCTGGCCAAAAGGACCCCACTGCAGCACTCAAGCTGCTGATTTTCGATCGTACGGCCTTCCACTTTCGTGTTAAGGATCCCAACTCCAAGAGTACGTCGGTCAAGGCTTGGCAGCTTGCTGATCACTTAGCGTTCGTCAAGGGGCTCAAGGACAAATTGATGGATGCTAGGAAGGTCTAGTCGAAACCTGCCGTCATGAGAGCGAGGGCGAGGGTGAGCAGGCGAGTAGGCGAGCAAGTGGATAGACTGGACATATTAGCAGCAGATTATAATCCAGCTTGTCTACTCTCCCCGCCCCTTTCACCCCCCCATTCCCCTTCCCTCGTGCCACTATAACGGGGTCGAACGCGCCTACAATTGGTCAAGGTTACTTGAGCCCCTCTTGAAGCCTTGCTAGAAGGTTGTTTATACTAGCATTGGGTTTTGGTGTGTAGAAACTTGAACCCTAATTTGACTGGGGTGGAAGGACAAAGATAGAATGCAAGTCGTTGGACTTACCCTAAATGTCTTCAACGGACAGATGAATCTTAGTTCCAGGTACGTGTGCTTTCGAAATTCCTGAGATAAAAGACTCTTAATATCCCCCCTTAGAGCACTGCTTTGAAATTACTCTGCACTTTGCGACTGCTTGAAATTTCTAATCGCCGCCAATGCAACAGAAGTGGCATTGGGGTCAGAACTTCCACCTAGCCCACATTCTATTGCCACAAATTATGATATAGTCCCGTCTATGATGTTCGTTGAACCGACTTAAAGAGAATATAAAAATCCCCTCTAAAAAGAGCTTCTAGATTACGCAGAGAAATCAAACATGCCAATAATAAAGGGGGCTAATAGAATATGTAAATCCGACGGGTAGCTGCCGCAGGCGCGCAGATCGCCAGGGGATGTGGTCTGATGGCTAGTCCGCACCCATTTAGTTCAATAGTATATTATTATGGTGTTATTGAAAAGTACTGAATCCTTATCGATAAGTATTGAATATTGATAACAGCACTGGCACCCACAGACGTACTCGTGCATCGTGGCACCGGATTCGGCTTCTTCTAGGAACCGGCTATAGATGGGCCTAAGGAACATTTTTATTTGAAGCGCAAGAGAGCGTTCGATCGTTGCTTTCCGTTGCCTTATGACGCGTTAGCAGACGAAAATATTGCGAGTTGGAAGTTGAAAGGATGGCTTCGAGGAGCCCAACAGTGTCAAATACACTATATCTTGAAGGGGTGATGAACATCTTGAGCAAGATGTAGCTGGACGAAGCTGGTGTTCGTAGGTGTTTAAGGTTGAACCTAGCTGCTCAGGAGGTATTTTTTGTGGCTGAATAATTTTAGATAAGAAGAATACTAAAAGAAGAGTCCATGCAAGGGAAAGCTTGACGCGTCAGATTTTCACAGCGAAAAGTGCATGTTTAACTTCCAAATCCAGACGCGCAATAGCGTGGTGTAGACTGATTTTGTGACTTTTTAGAAAATGTAAAGTGAATAACTTCAAGCCTATCGATAATATAGAGAAGTCAATGAGTTCATTCTAACTCTAGTACGCCTTGCAGTATTACAGTGGACGCGACGCAACGCGCCAAGGAGGTTATTCCCAGTATATTCCTGCGAGAAGTTGACCAGAAAGAAAACTATGGGACTTTCAAGAATAACCACTGAAATTGGACTTCCACATTCACGATGGACAATGCTCATTCTTAAGAGCACGGCGTTTTGTAAGCGGAATGTATCCGAAAGGTTAACTTGCATTGACACCGCTGGTAGTGATATGACAGGCCAGTTCCTTAAGCGTGAAAAGCTCGCCGTTCTGGAATCACCTCCGGATCGGGCCGTCAAGGTTGCATGCTAGCTTGCTACCTTGATTTCGGCTGGTTCAACCAAGGATGCCCTTCTCTTCGATAACCTTTGAGTTTAGGCCAATTACACTAATCGCATTACCAATCTTGGCCTTGACTACGCTGAACTCAATTGTCATCTCTACAACTTCTTTTTCCATGAATTCCACAACTTCCACATTTTGGAGCAAAGCCTGGGAATCGGAACCAGGCTCATTCAGGACCCAGGCTATGCTTATATGGAAGGCTTCTGAGCGATCCCGTAATACGGGTTCCGAATCTGCCGGAGCAGTGCCTGAATGCTGATCTCGCGTTCTTTGCGGACTGCCCTTCTCTCGTCCTGTGTGTATGCCTTCCACCTCTTTCCCCTTGTTCTTAGTGTACAAAGATGGTAGTCCGAAAACCGCGGCGGCTTGATTGGATGCATTCAAGAGGCGGTTTAGCTCATCCCGGTCCGGTTTTGCGATGCCAAGCACTAAGAACCACCTCGTGCGCTCGAAATTCGAAACCCATTTCAAGGATGTGAACTTCAATGAGAACGGCCGTACCGAAGACTTGCGGATGTACGATGTCAGGGTCGCCAGAAACGGCTCCCTTTGCGGCGATTGTAGTATCAAGGACTTCGATAGGGAGATATGGAGAGGTAAGGGTGCGCCGAGCGGAGACTGCAGGAGAGGTTGGATCACCGGAGTTGAGGAATTCTTGGGCTGGGAAGTTTGGAGGAGTGATATAAGAGTACTCAAGATATTGGATTCTGTTTGAGAAGGGTACCCTCGGGGTATGGGTTAGTCTAACTTCCAAAACGGCGCAGGAGATATGGGGGAGAGGTGGTGATTAGTGATGAGAGTAGAGTTAGCCTTACACTCCAGATAGACGTGAGTCGCCCAATTGCCCTCCACATGGGGAATTGAGCGCTTCCGGCCACCGTGTAGGCTCGGATCGTCGCGGGTGCTGACTCTGGTGTTGGTGGAGTAAAGGTCATAGAAGGACGCTGGGAGGGGTGGAAGATCCGGCTTCTCCTCTGGGTCATTGCGCTTCCGCTTCGACGCAGGTGCATTGGCGTTGGTTGGGGGTGCATGCAAGATAGGCGATGTAGTGCCTACAGTTTGGGAAGCATGATGCGAAGTGTGGTGGTTCTGGTGGTTCTGGTAGTGGTGGCCGTCGTCGTTGTCGTCGTCGTCGTCGGAATCCTCATAGCGGACCAGGGCCATGGTATTGTCAGTAGTAGGTTACCTGTTTCTGAGTGCCCGGCGATCGAATACGATGGTGTGCTTCTAAATCGAGAAGCGGGAGGATGGCTCGAGCTCCGAATGACAAGCCGTTGGCGAAGCAGATGACGTATCCAATGCTTGCATTTGGAAGCGGCGGACGACAGCATTCCCTTTCCATCCACGCGTCCCTACCAAGTATAACTATCAATCCCATTTTGCTGGCTGCAACTAATTCTGCCGCCTTTCTCTCCTCTCTGTTCCCGTCTCCTATAAAGTGTGAAATCGTCAAATCTTCAATTGTCCCACTCACTACGCACTAATATCAAGTCTGCCAATCACTACATATTCCGCTATCTCCACCCAAGAAAAACCATGGCTACAGATAAGGATTGGGTAGGTACTTCAGCATCCCTATCCCAAGCTCGTTTTGACACAGTTCAGGCCACCAAGCACCTCCTAGACCCTCTCACCGAACCCGACCCCAGTGATGAAACAGGTCTGAATAGTCATTTTGGATCTACCTATGTCCCGCGCCAGTCCTATCCATCCCCACCTTCCTCTGCTGCTCTTAAGGACAATTCAGCCGTCGAAGTGCGCCCTCAGAACACGGGCAGCTCAACGAACCCCTTCCGCCGCGGACCGGCCTCTCAAACCAACTCTCCTACTTTTACTCGCTCTAGAGATACCAACAATAGCTATCCCTCACCACCATCCTCCGCCAGCCCGCGCCGCGAGAAGCACTCCTCTCACCGCGCAGAAGCATTGGGCGCCTACGCGGGCGGCCGTCCCCGCCGAAGCAGCCAGCCCACGTCCTCAACTCCCAAAGCCCCAGAAGCCAATGGCATCGTGCGAGGCAACTCACTCCGCGAGCGTTATCCCGGCGACAAGTCTCACCGCCCGCTGGAGATGATCATAAAGGACACCAAGCTAGCGCACCGGTCTCCCCACCTCCGTAAAAAGCATATACCCGGCGCCGACACCATCGACAGGCTCGATATGGTTGGCGGGAATTACCACCACGAGGGCCCGTACGATGCCGCGTTGCTGGCGCGCAACACGAGCTGGGAGTCGAGCCCCATCGCCGCTGTCAGCGCATCCAACGAGGAAGCACTGCGGGCTACGCCTAGGGAAAACATCATCGATGCCCTGGAGAGACACCGCCCGCTCGAGGGCGTGGCTAATATTCCGCCCGGGATGCCAGACAGGTTTGGACGGGTCCTTGACTACGAGGAAGGCGCGGATTTGCAGAGGGAGGCAGGCGGCGACTATCGGCGATGGCCGGGTGTGGTATGCTAACCCCTTTTCCTTTGTTATGTGTAGTTTCTCTCGGTCTTCGAGCGTATCTTCTTACACGCCTTGATCGCAGGAATACCTTCCTGGTGACCTCAAGGGCAAAGGGGAGCCGTCCTTCTCCATCGAGAAAGCCCTGAGAGATCACAAAACCTACGGCGATGATGGCATCGAGATGAAGACACGCTCCCGCAACAAGTCACTCAGCCACGCCGATGACCCTCGCGCCACGGCTACTGACCAGGAGGGCGCCAGTGGTTCTCAGAGCTATGGCGATTTGGACGACGACGTGAAGCACAGCAACACGACAGGGAGAAAAGTCACTGAGGGATTAAAGAAGCGGATTGGTGGTTTGAGGAGAAGGAGGGAGTAAGGGTGGACACCAGGCCGAGTCGATGAGAATGGATATCAACAAATAAGACTATTTACAAAGTTCAGCACACTAGCGCTTCTTTCAGCTGTGCCTTGCGCAGCACACGCGCTATGGAGAACCAGTTTGTGGTCCTTCCTTCACATGTATCTTTTTCCATCACCTTTGTACGAGTATGAATAGCGCTTTTTGTGGTCGGCGGAAGCAGTGCGGGAATAGAGGGTTGAAGGGTGGCTATCCTGGCTAACTCAGGCTTGGAGCTGTAAGCTACAGAGGATATAATAACTGACGTAACTAATGAGATATGTGATCACCTGTACAAGCTGTGTCTCCTGAGATTGAATTTGTGTGAAAACTGGGCGAGTATTTCTTGACCATTGCGAGATACATGCGTTCAAGGGGGTGGCAGCGAGGTGGTAAGTGCCCTCGGAGCTGAAACAGTGAGCCAGCTGCTATGTGGTTATGGTTTTGCTTTGTTCGGATGGCGTTCAAGGGGTGGTGGGGAGGCGTTAGATACATTTCCGGGTTCTAGCTGTCAGCCGATCATATTGTGATGATTGTTCTAGTGTTTGCCGTGTATTCAGGGGGGAGAGGCAGAGCAGGAGGTGTCTTCGAAGCTACAACAATGAACTAGCTGCCTTGTCAATAGTTATTGTGATCGTAGGGTATAGTGTCTGTAAAGCCGTGACGAGCAGCTGAGGGAAGACCGTGCAGATTTCAACCGCCCTGCTAGGCTAAGGGTATTTGGCGCAATGAGTTGGAGATGCGATGAGATTGCTGGTTGCTGAAGTGCTCTGCGCAATAGGTGTCCGTACAGGATGGGTGGAAGTATGTTTACTCAGCGCAGGCCTCTAAAGCAGGGTCTTGTCATTGGTTAAAAGCCAGCGGAATGTGTACTTCAGATATTTGCTGTATGCCCGACGATGAGGGGTGCGAAAGGTGTAAGAATACAAATAGAGCTTCATCCTCCAGGGAGTTGGTCGTTCATTTGTGGTGTTGTTCATGTTAAGTCATCTTGCGGTGCAGTCGTCTTTCCATCTCACCCCCTGAAGATGTCTACAACAAGTCCCTGAAGTGCCTCAGCAGAACCACTTTTGGTGTTCTATGTACTCGGCGCTGATTGATGGTATTCTAACGGACCTTCATTTGTAACGAAACCCCTAGTGGTATTAATATGACACCAAGAATACCCCGGTTTCCCCGGGCACTGAGACCACGCGCAAGACTAGACTGAACTAGCATGCATTGTCCTTCACTGAATGTGTTGGTGGCATTCTCGTCCTGCAATTCTGCTTGGTCGAAGTGAACAGGCGACTCTACAGCAATTGAAATGGCTGCCTTCGAAGACAGCCCTTCCATATTCCCCCAGTTCGAGCCATGACTATCCTGTCAACGTCCCGTGGTATTATCTGCATACAAACACGTGAACACGTGGTCCACTATCCTTCTCGTGTCTTGTGCAATGATGTTCGGAGCAGCCGGTAGTAAGGCACCCAGTGATGGTCGCGATTCTAAAAAAGCGCTAAGTATTTTTACATGTCCATAATCAGCTGCTCCGGCATGCATATCATCGCTAACGCTGCTGCTCCCCACAGGATCGTTCATGCAGCTCATATTGAGTTATTTCCAAGGCTGACGACCCACGCCACATCGTCCGATAAACAAAGGGCTACCTGCTGGTCGGGGGGGTCTGTGATTGGCATGCAGATGCTCTCTGCAGCGATGCACTTCGCTCAGTCAATCATCATCTTATGCTTAAGAGCCGCAGAAGGCATCCAGGCTGCGCCGCGCGCTGGTGTCGCTTGAATGTATCCGTCCTGGAGGGCTACGATAGGGCTTCAGTGCTCCTTAACAAACCGTTGCTTGATCCGCTGATATTTTACTCTGCATCAAAGAGCCGTATCGGAAACACCGGTCAGTAAAGAAGAATGACTATTGGTAGATGGAAGAGTCGATGCGGTGAGTTTGACCATATGTGCTGGCTGTGATGTATCACGATGCAGCCAATCGCAAAGTCCAAGAAGAACAGGAATGATGAGGATATTCAGAAAACATTCGGACTGTATCGCTGCCTCACGGTATAAGCTGTGTAACAATGTTTGCCCTCCAAGCCGGTTCTTTGTGCGAAAGGTAGTCATCTGAATCTGAAGTTGTACCGCACATTCTGGAGATAAGCATGGTGTTGACGCTGAGAACATAAAAACGGTGAGGTTTCCCAGTGCAACGAGTCGTCTCTATCCTTAGTTCTGGAAATTCATTTCTGGCTTTGATATACTTTTCTAAGAAAAGGGACGGTTCAAGGTCCATATCTGTTGAGACCCCGGAATCGTTACTATCATGGATTCCCCCTCACCCGAGAGCCTTAGCGCGCACCCACAACCCATCAACAGTGACGGTTTCTTCGAGCGAACTGGGAAGATTTATGAGCAAGCAATCCACCCTCGATTCGGATATGAGCGAGCTCAGAGGCGAATTTACCTTCAAGCTGGTCTTATGCAAAAGTCCAAAGAACTTAAAGACCGTGGTCGGCAAACCGGGAGAGGTATGTGGACGCCCTCCACAGTACACTCACATTGTCTCGGAGAGGGTGAAGACCCCATATTCGATAAAAAATTCCAAGATATGATTGATTGGCTGGACAAATATTGTGAGTATATCAGCCTTACCTTAACTACTTCCCGTATTTGATGTGCTGGACTGTGCTGAAAGTGTCAGCCTGTGCTTTGCTTCAAGACTCCCAGATCGCAAACCTGCCAGAACCAAATAAGTTCTACATGGAAGACCTCAGAGGCTTTTTAAGCCATATCGGCAAGGGTATCATTGGCTTAACTGGAGAAGACGCTTGTATCTATGGTGACGGGGGCGATCCTATCAATCCGGACCTCTGTACTCTCAAAGATTGTCCAATCGTGGATTCATTCTCGAAGATAGTTATATTCAAGCTCATTCGGCCTTTCTTCTGGTACATTGGCCGTCATATCGTCAAACCAAACAAACGCTACCAAATGGATGGCTTCGAGGCTGACACCATTTTTTCGATGACTCTCACAATTACGTGCATCATTGCTCCTCTCATCCAAGCCGCGTCCATCGCTATCCTTTACGTTGTCAAGTCGATGAGTGCGCGGCTAGCCATCATCGCGGCAGCTGGGCTGGTATTCTCGCTATGTTCCAGGTGGTGCGGAGGGTCCAACCGGAGCGAAATATTCACGCATACCGCCGCGTAAGGCTGTGCAGCATGGCGTGCCTAGGAGATGTTGCTAATGTCGAGCAGATTCTTCGCAGTACTGGTCGTGTTTGTGGGAACCACGAGCGGCAGCAATGCGTGTGAGTGAGAAAATCGATTTCATTGTAAAAGGATGGTGATGTTCGAGGTCCGAAAGTCAGTTTAGCCTTGTTTCCTCCCTTCACCGCCCCACATACCCCTTGGGAACTTCGGCCTGTTATTCCATCACCTTTTCAGCATCATATCACGTGATCTAGCCTAATTTCCCCAGCACAGCTGACCCGTGGAGGATGCACAGAGCCCCGCCCTGTGGCGCTCAACCGCGCAGGATCGGAGCTATTGAAGTCGACACATCAGGGTTAGCTGTAGCCCCTGCCCTCATCGGAGGAATGAAAAGTGGGATACATTCATGCCCAATCGCCCCCGACGCGTTCACCAACATATTTAAGAATAACGGCCCTACCGGCAGCGGTCCCGACAGACTCTGAAACATCACTACTGGAGCTAGGCCTGTCAGAGCGGTTTTTTGAGCAGGGTTTGTGAGCAATGAGGCTCCTAAAACGTGTTGTTTTTGAAGTGTGCGACTCTGCTTGCTACGACCTTGTTTTTGTGGTTGAATTAGATGAGCCTTCTCTTCGCTTGCCCACAGGGAAAGACACACTGGCGATCCATCGTGCGACATCAGTGTCCTCGAACGTCCACCTGTACTTTACGTCCCTCATCAGATATTTTTATTCGCTTGAAGGCGCAAAATAGGGGCCTTTGGTTTCCTTTTCCTTTCCTTCCACCCCTGCTTCCTGATTCTTACGAGAAACCTTCAGGAGGGATATTGAAAGATGGGCAGCTTTTTCCCTATCTTATTTTGTACGAATTCCCAATAATAGGCGTTTTCCAACGAACAGTACTGATATTGCACAATGTGAAAGACAAAAATGCGGCAGGGCCGAAGAAGCCGCCTCCAGAAAATCAACCCAGAGAGATAACGCGAGAGACACCGCCCAAGTCACCCAAAACGGATAATCCTAGCAAGACGAAGACTGATGGAAAGAAGAAAAAGCGGGCAGCGAACTCATGAAGTATGCCGTCTTCAGTGCTGTGTTGCGCACAATAGATGAGGTCTGACTCCCGTTTTTTCTTTCCCTGTAGGGAACTCAGTCGACTGTGGCCTTTGCGATGGTCTCACGCCCTTCATCGAACCACATACTCCACACCATCCCGAAATGTCGAAATCTTTGCCTGGCGTATACCACATCACAGAATCCTATATCGATCACTTTCAGCCTCAACAGGTGTCTTCCCATGTCGTTGTCGATGATAAGTGCTTGTGCACACCCCGAAAAGCAGTCGCGCGCGACACAACCTCAACGCCACAATCACACTACATCAGGCCCACGGCTCACCTCGGGGCTAATCCACGATTAGGGCTCCATCTGCTTGTGGCTTACGAAATTTTGGCAAGTGGATGGTGGAGATTCGTCATGGATACTAGCTTCCTAGATGTTTTCGATTTGGCGTTGAACAGCATTTTTGCCATTCGAACGCGTTGCGTTTTCATTGTGAATGCATTATTAATCTTCTTGCTTATCACTCATAGATACAAATATACAGACACGTTCCACTATATTCTGAGACTTACGCTCGAGCCTACCACATAAACCGAACCGACTTGCAAGATCACAAACATTTACTGCAACACCCTCGATTTTACACATGTCTCCTATCGATCAATCCTGCTCCATATTCCTCTTTACTCATCATGCAACCAAAGAATAACGTCGGCACTCACGCAAAAAACTCAATAATCGAAGCGCCAATTCCACCACAATTAAATACAGCGTCTTCACCTGAGGTTCTTTAGGCCAGTATGATTGAGGAGTCACTGAGTAGTGCTACGAGAGTATGTACTCGAGGGAAGACCTATTCATCACCACTTGGTCACTGGCTTGTTTGCAACGGTTTCTAATTGCCCAAATATTTTTGAAATATTTAATAATTGCAAGCCTGCTTTTGTGAAGCCCTCGCCCCATGTTATCACCAGGCTTCTGACCGTATCCTACCATTCAAGCCAAACCCTACAAGTTTCAATGCAACGCCTTGTCCAGCCAATCATCATCACTTCCAATCCGCTCAACGAAATTTATTATTTTACCATGAAAATCGTATCAGTAGTTATTCCTTATGGGAGGATCCACGCTGCCAAAAGCCCTGCTTAATATAGCCCTCAAGGATGTACTTACACCGAAATGTAACTGCTCGCTTCACAACCCCTTATCTATTAATATTATCCGCTTATCATAGAGGCAGGTTACAGCGAGCAACCTAGACTATAGACCCGCAGATGTAGCAACATCTAAGAGCAAAGATTTACTATGTCTTCACCACTATCCTCTAGTAACTACGTTGTTTCGATTATAAAACCCAGCACAAAAAGCGATTCCCACCCTCACATATTTGAGAGATTTTAAGGGCCAGTAAACGGTCAGCTAGTCTATGGTGAGCAATTGAGGTAAGTTTGCTTTTCTCATCAGACCTAAAACATGCCAATTCCTATGTATCTCTGCATCGGTAAAGGCTCTGTTAGGTAAACGAACGAAATATTTAATTAAGGCAGGATGTGGAACACTAAAACAGATAAATGGAAGACCAGCAAGTGAATGTGGACGGTGAAAGCGTAAAAAGGACGTTGTTCAATGCTCCAACGAGATCGAGTGACGTTCAAGGATCTGCAATCGCTTTATCAGCAGCATAACCAATAGCACACCACTCTCCTTTGCCTTTCCAGCGTTGCTCCCTGTACTCCGTACCTTCACCCCTGCGAACCATTCATACTCCAGCTTTTTTGGGAAGAAAGTAGCTTGCCTAGTATACTTTGTACCGGCCGTCGTTTCTTTAAAGTTGTCAGGGGCATGCTTGTATTCAGAGGTCTATTTATTCGAGATGCTACGCACTTAGCGATAGGCTGCCCACAGGCATTATGCAGGAGCTGTGCCTCTTGGCACCCGCCTCTTCTGAGTCAGAGCTTTCGTCAAGTCTAGGGGGTCGCAAGCGCTACACAATCCTAACTTAGAGGAGATCGCTGTGCCTCTTCTGGTCAAGTCCTGATATCATTAACGGCCATCCGGCTGCAAACAACTATATGATATCGAGAACGCTAGGTATAGGGACGCAGCGAGCGAGACGCTGAAACTTAACAAGTGGGCACGGTGGGCATATCTACGATGGAGTACAGAATAAGCCGCTTGAATCATCACATCTATGTATCAGGTATTGTAACTGAGTGGCCGAATGGCCGAATAGCGCAATGTTTTGAGTATTTAAAGGTATGGTTATAGTCGTGTGGTGCGATTTTACGACCGCGATGTGGTTCGTGGGGCGTGACGAATTTTTTTTGGTAACGCATACGTGTCAGGGGTTTGTTATCGTCGACGAACTGGAGGAAAACTCTCCAGACAGCCAGACAGCATACCGTTTAGTGGAATATGAAGCTTTTCCATATACTGATCAGTAGTTGCAGATTCCTTCCTACAATCCTAACGTTGCACGGAAGAAGAATGTTGTCTGTGGCTTCTTAGCCTGCCCTAGCCCGATAAGATAGTATCAATATACAGATATATCCCTTAATGTTGCCGTTTGTCCATTATATATTTCCGTCCCGACTTAATGTGCCAGCATACTATACGGCCTCGAGGTTGTAGAGGGGTGACTTGTCAACTGCGGGTGTCAAGCTTAACATGCGTGCAGAATATTTGTCTGTTTCAACAATGGTGGCATCAAGTTAAGTGTGCTGATTCTGTCGTAAGCGCTGGTAGATGGAATGTCGAAATCTAAGCGTATTCGGGTGGAGTTCAGGAGAGTTGTGTGTTAAAACACAGATCCTGTAAATAAGCAGATACCTCAGCAGAATATTGGGTCTTTTCATGGTACACAGCACGAAAGCGGTGTGCTGCTGGACCTATTCCTAATCCTTGCCCGGGTTGTTGTGGTGGTGACGCGGCGAGCTTCAGGTGTCCCTTTCTCTCAAAGGCTAGTATCATCTAAGATAGTGATTATTGGATGAGAAGCTGAAGGTGGGCTTTACGGAAGAGCTACTGTATGAATCCCGCTGCCGTAGAAGGGTATTATAAAACCCGCGATGATTTAACGGTGATGTTTCCTCGGAGTCGAAGGGAGATTGCCAGAGTGAATGAGAGCCGTGTCTGGCACTGACGTATCGGTGAAGCATTGTGTACGTGTTAGAAATGTTCTGAAATCAATATTTCATACAGAATAGAGAAGTTCTGAGGTTGCATGGAACACTGCTCTTCAGGGATATTGTGCTGGGCTTTAGGATTGTGTGGTAAGAGCACTGTTGTGGCACCGCCTCTCAGCCATGCCCCTGTAGAGTTTTCCAAGCTAGTTCATTGACTCCTATTGGGGTTTCAAAATAGGGCTGGCGGCCTGTTTGAAGACCGCCTGAGCACCTGACTGCGCGAAAAAAAACTGCAAGAAGTATGCACGATCCTTGAGTAGATGTGTTGACTTAATTCTTACCCTCCATTTCTATTCGAAGAAGCCCTACCGCCAGTTGCGCTACGATGCAGCAAGTGGAAGCCTCGGGGGACAAGTCCTCCTCATTCGGTCTGTAAACATCTGAACCGCATCTTCACCTTATCATGGTGTTTTCCACAGAAAACTCGGTGAATACGTGGCTCAATATTCTAACCCCGGTCTCCTCTGATGGGTGCTCCAAAACGCGTCAAACATACTTTCGAGCGGCAGGCGAGTAGTGCCAACGGCCTTTTGCCTCCGGGATCATCATCCCCTGCCAGCTGCCCGTCAGCCCGCCGATATGCATATCATTGTTAACGCATCAACGCTCAGCTCGACAGTTCGTGCAGCTAGAACCTTGCTAAATTCAGAATTAGACGGCCCGCGCCGGAAATCATCTGGTCGTTGAGTGTGCAGGGGCAGTTCTAGAGGGTGGTCATACGGCTCTAGTATTCCTTAGCAAAAATTGCCTCTGCTGATTGATTTATTCTCTTTACACCCAAGAGCCCTATGAGGTAAACCGGTCAGAGAAAATGAAGCGTTATCGGTAGGCTTTGATGTTTGATGCGGCGACTCGACGGTCAGTTGGTAATGTGGTCGCGCGAGGCAGATTGCGATCTTGAAAAAGAGGAACAGCCTTTGAAGGGATGGAGAATTCCCTTGGCCTGAAGCTCAATTCTGCCTGATCTTGTAAGTTGTGTAACAGCGCCCTCTTGCCCAAAACGCCTTGATTTAGTATAATTTGTCTCGCGCAGTGAGCGGCTTTGGTGTTGAATCGGAAGATGGTGAAATCTTATAAATTCGATGAACCCAGATTGATCGCATGTTCGATTTGACCTTTCGGATATCCAGGAGAGAATCTTGTGGAATACAATATTTTCAGACAATAAGGACTTTTTACCATTGTACACCTATATTCCTTCGAATGATGGAACCCATCCTTGGCGGAGAAATTGGGATGAGTAATTTGCCGAGTGTGTGGGGGTACCCCAGTTTGGCAGATTATCTGGCTACAAAGCCAGAAGCATCGATATTCTCTCCCTTTAGTGCTCTGACTATTAGAGATCTTTTATATCGTCAAGCCGAGCTTAAGAAATTACAGGATGAACATGAGCGGTTGGAGCGGAGAGATTATCAAAGCCAAAGAAACTTCAACGATGGACTGTGTTATGCCAAAAACTGGGAGGACCTAAGTGCGCCCGATGAAAAGGGCAATTCTTCAGAGCAATGGGAGCATTTCCAATTAATACAAGAAAAACTCTGGGCTTACAGTAGATTCTCACCCTTTTTTTTCTGGTGGATGTGTTCTGATAAGCATTTAGGAGAAGCCTTGATCCAAGCTTCCACCATCGCTGGATATCCATCTCCGACTACTTTTGACTTCGATGTTATACAACGTCAACTGGATGTATATGATGAGAAAACATTGACATTGATGGGAAGGGATGGTAGTATGTGGGGGTCTACGCTTGATCCGACTGGTCATGCTCTAGACGTGATCAGCTTGCGCCGGCGGCAAAACCTAAATGAAGACGCCTTCACTAGATGGACTACAGGAACCCTTCTCCCTTGGTTCGATAAGCGCTGGCCACGGTTGCGAAAGAATGAACCACGTTATGGTGGGCCGGGCTATGTGGCCGAGCCTTTTCTCAACTTCAGCTTCTGCGTTTCGACAGTCATCGCATCAACTCTCCCCATCACCGCCATTAGCGTCCTATTTTATGTCAACTCCATGCAAGGACGGCTTATTACCATCGGTGTTTTGAATATTTTATACGCTCTTTGCTTCAATATATTCACAAATCCCCGCCGCTCAGATGTCTTCATTGCCGTTTCCACGTAATAATCCACGTACCTTTTCTCGTCTCGTCTCCACTATGCTAACTGGGTTCAAGATTTGCCGCCGTACTTGCAATGTTCGTAACAATGAATGATAGTAACAATATTGTCCTCTAGATTTTTCGCAGGACATTGAAGAAGCTGGTGGTTCTTTTAAGTAAGTTAAACTCTAAAAACTTAGCCTTGCACACCGCCACGGCAAGATACTGCAAAGCGGGTGTGAACGGGTATCTTCCCCCAATGCAGAAAAAATTTCTTGGCACGAGGCCTCCTTGCTAGCGCAAGGCTGATTCTTCTTGACAGTTCAAGTAAATTTCTTATACCAGACATATCGCTTAGTTTATTTTTCCGTGCATTCGCAAAAGTCGTTAGCAAAATTCAGATTAAACCTTAAATAGAAGCGTTCAAGCCCCTCTTGATAACGCCAGATATACCACAATTATTTCCTGATGTTGCTGACAGAGTAGTTAGGTCGTTGATTATTTGCTTCGTTGACATGTGGATACTTGCGAGCTGCTATTGATCATTACATCTTCCTCACTCCATGTGTATAGGATGGGCTTATCACACAAAAGCTGGTGGTATCGTGCGCAGTGAGCCAACTGTTTTGATCTGTTTATGCTTTCGTTGTGGCTTGAAATGTGTTGAGGCAGGGGCTGCGCGGGGATCACGGGAGCTCTGTCGCGCGTTTCAAGCAGGCCCAAGATCATCGAGTGTGGTTCGACGGCTTTCTTATGTTGAAAGACTTTCGATGACCTTCTTCCAGGCCTCTTTTAAGGCCTAGCTACGACTAACACAACTCTTGCCCTCAAAATCCGTCCCTCAGTTACTCCTCCCGCCGTCAACACAGTATCAAAAATCGTTTCCCAGCATTTTTAGTACTTGTCTAACAACGCTTACACCGCCCCAACCTCAAAATTTCCAAATAGAAGTCCCAAGGGTCTACAAAAGCGTGTAGAGCTCCCAGTGCATAATGGATAAGGTTTTCATTCCTATCCTGGAAGGTCATGTTGATAGTAACCAGACCCTATTCCCTCCAAATCCTCTTGGATGAAGGCCTAATCTGCGTTTCAGAGCAAGAACTATACGCTGCACAGCAATTACGGGCCGAGCAGATACGCAAGCGGGACGAGGAGAAATGGAGACAAGCTGAGCAGCACCAACGCGACGACCAAATAACACAAGAACAAAGTGAAAGCAACGCTCAATGACCAGAAAAGTCCAGCCACAACCTTCGATCACTAGTTGCTCGGTCAGGGGTCTCTTCTAGGTGCATAGGATACCAGGGTCATCGAACTTCTGGCTTTCGGACACACTCAACGAGCCAACCATCGTTCTGGGTTCCGTACACCAGCATAAGGACGCGTTTTGATTACTCTAATCGTCGCATATCTCACTCACTGGATTTTACACATTTGGTATTCAGTTGGAATTAAGCCATCGGCTGGAGGAATAGGTAATAAGAATTAGCTGGCGTATGCTTATTTTGTTCGTTGGATACTTTCTACATGGAAATGACGATGTGGTAGCCGCTAAATAATCACATAGAAATAGCATATCCACATCTTCCGCTGTGTCAAGAGGAGAACTGAAACAATACGTTCTCCCTAGAGATTGCGGTCCGATAAACAGCTTGCAAACGGACTTCTGGTCCAGTAAGTTTCAAAACAGGATCCGATATGATGGGCTGACTCCATCCAAGAGTGACTGCGGCTTCAGGCGTAAATGCCAAATTTCCATCGGCATTCTCATCCAGACCCCATTCCGAAACACTTGTCTGCCCACATGCGACATGGGCAGTAATTCTCAAACCAGGTATCACTGTGTTGAAATGCAATCACTACTATAACTTCGAAAGCCTTCTTTCCTTTCGTTTAAAATTAACTCAAATTCGTGCTGCTCCCACCTCCTAAAACAAGTGGGACAAATTAGTGGGTGCGCAAGAAAGATGGAGCTGTTGCGCGAGGATTGTTCCGCAAACCTACGAAAAGCTACTACGCCGGCTCCTATTTTCAAATGCAACAGGACTGGCTCTGCGAATGCGACGCTCATCAGAAGTCTAGAGTTTTGGTAGGGCTTAAATTGCCATTTCAGCAATGAGCATAGTAACGTTGCATCTTTGTACACGAATTCTGCTTCGGGTTTAAAGAACTAGGAATATGCTGGTCATAGAATATAGTAGTGGTCGACCAGTGACGCGTGCACGCCGCCATCTCCATATGCAGAGATACTGGAGGGAACTCTAAATTATCAATAAAAATGTGTGCAGATTTCTTAGTTTCATTATTTGGTGATTGCTAATTAATGGATGTAACTTTTTCTACCTATCTTAACACGAATGCGTTATCCTGCTGATATACGGCAAAAAGGTATCAAATTCTTTTGTGGGTTTCATATCGCTTGTGAAAGTATAATAGCCACACTCTATGTTTGCATACCAATTTTCTTTTTGTGAAATAAATTTCCATATTCTTTCAGGCTAGTCGGGGCTTAGGAAAGACGCTAGAACCTTTGAACTGATGGTTCGAGGAGAGTTATGGGCTAACTCGTCTGGATTATCATGCGCACCTTGCCTGCATGCCGTTTCCAATCCCGTCGTATGTTGAGGCGATTCAATGAAATTCATTGATCAACTGGCGTTGCCCATGTGACGCCGTAAGGATTGGCACTTTCGTAACCTGTTGCTGACGATGAAACAGGTATTTGCCTAGCAATAATAGCCCATCCCACACGACCTTAATATCACAATAAATGGTTGATAGAGTACTATGGTTTCCATCTTTGAACTACAACAATGCGCCTCCAAAAGTTTGTCCTGTCAGCTTACTTTCACCGCTGGTCCAGCACACGTAGTCTGACCATGAGTGGCATTTCCGATTGAGGCTACTCTTTGCAATGACAACTTATTACGTGTGCAGGGATCGTATGTTTGTGGCGTTTACGCAGCCAACGCCCGTGCACCTGTGTCCGAAGTGGGCCAAACATACGAAGATTAGTATCCTCGCCCCTATCGGATTTAGGGTGCAGGAAGAACACGTCTAGCGATTCTAAATTCAACGCATCACGTAGACCTTCCGAGAGAAGAGTGCTGGGACCTCTAGACAGCAGCCTTGCCGAGAGTGACCCGACGGCCTGACTGAAACATTATCACATCACGGGTCATGTAGAAGCGCACAGAGCGGCTAGTGCATGAAAGTATGCCCGATCACCTCGTTGCCCCGTTTGATAGAGTGAAAATGGGAGAGGCCGGATCTCCTTGTTGCCTGCTTTCTGCAAAGAGAAGCCCTTATCGAGAGACCAACCCCTTATTCTTTTCTAACAGCCTTCTAAAACGTTTCTACAAAGCGCTGAGAACCGTAATAATGAAGCTCTTTAACATGGCCATCGCTATTCTTTCTACAATCACCCTTCAGCCTGTCGCGAACAATCTTCACGGTAGAAATCGAATGCATCTGACGGTTCCGCTATATGGTCCTACATTCAGCAGGGCTATGCTATTTCATGGCATGCCCTAAGCAATACCGCGTGGCAGTGCGGGACAAAGCCACCTGTAGGATGAGGAGTACACAGGGAGAGGATGAAGCAGGAGTGACGGCGAGTGTGATGGCGAAGTACAATAGGCCCTTGCTAGCACATAGCTGTACATACCAGAGTATGACCAGGCTCTCCTTCCATATATTCACTATGACTGAGCGCAGCCAATCACGATATTCTTCCGAGATGTCTTTTTCCCATCGTTGAGCTATCGCTTACTCAGGCTGCTAGCCTGTTCATATGGTCGTGCTCTGTCGACTTCAATACGTGAAGATATCAAGACTACTCCTCAACTCCTCAGAACCCCCTAAATCCGCACCCTGCATAACAGTCCTCTCTCACTCCACTCGCGTGTGGAGTCTCACAAAGCAACATCTGCGACGATCCACAATATCAAAACTACAACTTTACGTGCAAGGCTGCCTATTATTGTTGATACCTGATACATATTGTTCTTCCGGCATGAACGGTATATCTGGTGCCTAGGAGAGAAGCGGCCCAAGGGTGTCGAAACTCCTATACCTTTGAGCTTGATTACGATTAGAATTGTAGCCTAAACTTGTTCTGGTTTCTCTCCAGCATACCTTGCCATTATCCTTGCTTATCATTCGTAGACCTGATAGATATAGACAGCCTTTATCCTTCGCCAGACTGAGCAATGTCGCCTCACCTGCAACCCTAACGCATTTCAACCACTCAATTAGCACTTTAACAGCCCACCTTTGTATACTACTACCTAGGCTAGAGCTTACCAGCTGACAATCGTGTTAGGCCGAATGTTTGTAATCAATCCGCTATACAGTTAACGGTTACAACTCTGCGAAATTCCTCAAACACAAGCCGGCTAACACATACATGCCAGGCTTCAATCCTAGAAATCCGGTGGTCAGATGCTCACAAAACATACTGGGATGTATAATCATTAATGAAGAATTGGCAAGCCCTAACCGAGTCATTCGATAAGCTTCACCATAAACCTATCCAAACCAATCTCCGATGTCTGACACGTCGAATGACTTCAAGGCTAAGTCATGAAACAATTCCGCTATAGCTGTGCAGCTTGTCCTTAAGATGCTTACTTACCACAAGTATAGCTATGGGTGTCATCCTATTCTATGTCTTAGTCAATCAATTTGCTAGTGTTCCTCCTATTCACTCCCATCCCCTGGCCATAGAAAATTCCGCATGATCAACGAACTTTAATAAGAGTTAAATAAGACTTGTACCATTTTAATCTAACGCAGGCCATAGGTTTGACGCCATCGTTTGCATATACTATGTTAATCTTCCGTCATTTATGTCCCGCACGGAAAGCGAGTATTCATAACACTTTAACAAGCCCTATAGATTTTCCTATTAATATATCTTAGGCATAAACCAGACCCTTGATACCACAAATCTTTAAATCGCCTAGCAGAGGTAATTTACCGTTTGATTAACTTTCTCACTCCTTTGCGATATCTTCACCTAAACTTTCAAGGCTCAAAACAATGCGACAGCTGAAATGTCACAACAGGTATTTATGGGCGAATAAATGGTCATATGTGAAAACAGAATGTTCTTACATTCATAAGAAGACGTTGGAAGTCGGGACGCATCTTCTAAAGGCGCCGAGTCACGTGGTGAGTAGATACGGAGTGCGTCTGGGCGAATGCAAGCCGCCTTCCAAGGTTCCTTCTGCGCCTCAAGAGCAAGGATCACCATGAATGAACTTGCCGCCGACGAAGCCGACAAGAACCGCATCGAGACGGTAGAAAGGAGGAACCAGGAAGGTGAAGGGATCTACAACTCGGCAGACAAAGGGAGGGACACCATCACAAGAGAACACAAGTTGATCGTTATGACGAACACCGCTTGAGCGAAGCAAGCGCCATTGACAGGAGTGGAACATTTCTGGGTACGATACCACCAATGGACAATACTGCAAGACTTCTAACAAGCTGCTGCAGTCACCGAGCATTACCCATGATCAAGTTAATTGGTGGGACCAATACTTTTGGAGTGGATTGCGATGCTCCTGAAGCAACTTCTAGGCTGATGGCTGCTGCCCATGTGAACCAGCAAGTGTAGAGTGTCCATACAAAGAATAGCTCGCCTCTATCATTAATGAACAATACCCTTTGTAAATTAGGCATCATGTAAAGGGGTTGAGCACCTTGTACAATGTCATAGACCGTGAGGGGGGATACACTTGCCCGTCGTTTCGGCAAGTCCGTGAAAAGCTGATTAGCACCGGAGCAGTGGGACTTATCATCATCGAGCAGATATAACTTCTTCAGCTCTCCACAGTGTTCTCTGTGAATGGACACGGGTCTACGTGGGCCAATATGCTCTCAGCATGTCAGATAAGGCGCGCCACAGGCCGTTGAAAACCAACACAATCCACATGCCCGTTAACTTCCTGAGCTGCATGTTAACGCCAACGCGCCAGCATCTAGTAGGGTCGTTTATGCGCCTAAGGCCAGAAATATGCCAAACACCGACGGTTCGTGCCGCATTACACTAGCAACTTAGTCTGCATCCTCTCTTGGAGGGTCGCGATTGGCAATTAGTGAGTCTGTGGAGCTCAGCCTTTTGAAGGGATTCCGCTCACATGTTCGTGCTGCTGCATTTCAGAGCCTCGCAAGAAATGCAGGCTACGCCGCATATCTACTGATTCTCAAATTTCTTTCGGCTGCTAGGAGGGTTGCGATAGGTTTTCGATGTCTCTACACGATGAGTGTTTTGATCCACTAGTCTCGCTCTTGCATGAGAGAAGTCTCCTGAGGCATACCGGTGAGAAGGTCAAAGTCCTCACTTGGATGGGAAGGTGTTGTTGTGGTGGAGTTGTTGCCTTGCCAATATGTCGTCGTACTCACAGCCTCCAATTACAGACTCGAATTGAGAAGACATGTGCAACACAGCGACGTTTCCCATTGCATGATGCTAGCTCTGCTTGATCCTGCAAATAATTCTGCCATTTAACATGCGATGGATCTGATAGTGTGGAGGCGGTTGCCGCACAGTGCCGGGATGCCGAATGATGGTGTTGAGAATGGGGGAGCCCCGACAATTCGCGAGAGGCGACTATAAATGGGTGAGAGTTCTGTTGCAAAGTTAAAACAATTCTCTGCTTCATACGGTTTATATTTTTCAAATAAAATTTCAATAGGAACTTAGAATCAATTTTCAGACTTTGGCCAATGGCAGCCGCCGCCTATCTCCCCCAGTTCGCCTCGTCTACCTCGGCTGGCGAGTATTGGCAGCAGCATGTTAAGGGTCATCCCATGTTGGCGTACCTCATGGGAAATGCTCCGCTGGCAGCACATGTCCGGCGATTTGCTACTCTTTCAATGCGGAATATCCTTTATCTTCAAGCCGAAATACAATTTTTGGAGAAGAAGCTCCTCCTCGCCGAGAATAAAGATAGCCGAAGCGGTCGAGGCAAGGAATTATCTTATTCATTGAACTGGCAACACTTGAAAGATTCCGCAAATAGTGAAAATAAAGAACAGTACGAACTTATCCGGGACTTACGTAGATTAATGGAGGAGTATGGTAAGCTGATTACTCCTCTTTTGCCTGCACATCCACGTATTGAGGTGCTGATGACTTCGTCTACCAGAGCAAGCGCTCCTTCGACATCGTGAATTAGCCAAAACAGGGGTGAATTCGTGGCAGCTTAGAGAGGTTCAAGAATGTTTAGATCGTGATGACATGTGCGGTGCCGCCATGACCGGAGTCGATGCGTGCATATGGGGTTCAGTGGAAGATCCCGACGGCTACGCTTTGGACCTCATGGCCATTTCATCAGCTCGTACAAAAGGACACTTTGCAAAATGGATTGTAGAGAAATTCGTGCCGTCATTCTATAAACGGATTCATTACCGTTTCAAGAAGCGGGATCGTGACGGGCTGTTCAGCTACGATGAAGACCGCCTCTGCACGTTTATCTCTATCATTGCGAACACGGCAGCCTTTCTCATAAGCTATGCCGCTATTGCTAGCCTATACTTTGCTCGGTCAGCCGCAGCACGACTGGTTATTGCTCTTATTTTCAGTGCCATGTACTCTGTGTGTATGGTCACTATTGGAGGGGACGGCTTCGCTGGGACTGCTGCGTGAGCGAATGCCACTTGCATATGCATTTCGGGTGTGCTCGTACTGACTTGGAATAGGTTTGCAGCAATTTTAGCGGCATTGATAACAAATAATAACAGCTTTAGCGGGCAAACTTGATATGCCTATGTGTTCTTCAAGCACATAGTCATGCCTGCAGTTGATGAGTAGGAGGTGAGTTCCTGTCCCTGACAATATTTCGATGCTCACTCATTCGCCCAGGCAGTAATCGTTTGGGTGAGGCCTCCTACACCGATACGAGCGCACGTCCGGACCTATTTTCCGCGAAACTTTAATATCCTGCCTTTTCCTAATTATGTGGAATTGGGGACCACTTTTACGAATTCCCAGTTGCCCGAGGACCTGAAATTGTCACGCTAGCCCCAAGCTACTCTATCGGCCTACACGTATCCCGACAAGCGCATCCGACGCCGCTCAAATCGAGACTTATTGATAGATCGCTAGCATGGAACTAAGTCGGTTCCAGGATGCATTCCAGCACGCTCTATGCAATCTGCTCTACTTTGAAAGACCTGAGGATGGGATGATGATGGCAACACCGTGTTCCATTTCTCACGCGTTGATCATGAAGCGTACGTGTACTCGGGGCCGTGAGCTGCCTTGCCCAGAAACCGTGGCCGATGAAAAAAACCCTTCTCTGGTTAATCAACGAGCTGGGTGGCTTGGGGCGTAATTGACTGGACCTATCAGGGGTTCGGGATGTTCGCAAGGTGTTCCATCGCATTGCCTCTTCATCCACCGCAGACGTTGCGCTTCAAGGAAACCCTTGCGTTTCAAGGATGGCATTTGCTGTTCCTCATATACACCGCCCATGGACTAGCGCTTTCTACCAGCGAAGTACCATTTGGCTCGTTCCTTCGTTTGTTCCCGTTTACAAAAAACTACCTGGCTTGACGCGTTTTTCTAAACTTTATCTTTAGAGTTGGTCACACCGCTTAAACACCAACCATACCATTTCAAAAGGTAACGACTGACTGCAGCACAACAAGTCGACCATGCCGTGCCGTATTCTCGTTTCCAGGGTGGAGTTTGATCGTAATACACCTAATATATCTTGCTGTTCTATAAGCCTAGCTTGGTGTCCGACTAACGGTTGAGTTCAGGCGAGAAGATCAAAGAGAAGAAACGCAAGCAAAGAGTCCTTATGGATGAGGACTTCACTGCGAGACTCGGACAGCAACCTAGCGCTGGTGCTGGCACTTCTGGCGCTTCAGCAAACAATACTACCCAGCAACAGGGCGCCGCCAGTTCCCACCCTAGAGCAAGCAGTTAGGGAACGAAATGGCCCTTCCCAACCTCATCTGGATGTTTTGCTGTTCCTTGTCGACTGCACAGTCAACACCTGCATCCCACCACATTCGAATACCAAATCTGTTCCCTGCAACATCCTTCATATTCCAAAGCGCTGGTGCTCTCCTGGACCACGGCCTCTAACAAACAACTTTGACAATGAAGATGGGGATATTTGAAGATAGACCAAAACTTTGACGCATCACGATGCCAAAGCGAACGATCGTATTTCATAGGTTCGCGGCTGCCGAGTAGCTTATACTCATCCAACGAGCATACTACCTGATAGGGATTGGAATACAATAGAGCAGCGCCTGATTGAGTTTGAACACCCAGAGTTTGTTTTTGTTCACAAAAGTTTTGCGTCTTGTATTTAAGATTCAATAGCTTTGTAAATTTGAGCAAAAGTTGTTGGATTTTGAATTTCGCATAGATCTAAAGGAGCTTCTCATATTTTGTTCAACGCGTTCCAACCAATCTCCTAGCCAAGTCGAGCTTTTTGACGCTGTTCTACAAGGGCAAATTCTGCATTAGAAACCCTAAACACTCTCCTCCACGATCTAATATGAAACATCATTAGCGCATAGTTTCGCCAATCATAACGGATATTACATCTCAACTAATATCTGGCAAAAGTAGAGCTTTTCTTGGTACTAGCAAGGCGGTTTCCTCAACCGCGTCAATTACTAGCCTGCTAGTCACCACCATGCCAAGTTACAACTCTTACAATTTATATTTATCATTTAATTCCTAACTCATGCTGTATAATGGATGGGCCTGAATAAATAGTCTTTTCATTTGAAGTTTGTTACGGATCATGATTGGAGGATATTTGGTCAGTAGCACAGTTAGACTGATTCTCTTCCAATAGCTAGCAAATCCTCACTATCCCCATTTGCTCATATAGCAATCATTGATCAGATTGCTCGTCACCATACATCCTTTGTACTTAAACTTTCCATTGAACATTTGTTGAAAACCGGGTGGTTGGATCCAACATTAGCGGCTGGAAACTAGCCACTCATTTGGGGTCCGCACTACATAAACTTAGGGCGCGTTCGGTTGCAGCTCCAGATTGAATCTGGAGCCTTCAGAACCGAGTTGATCTGGAGGTGTCTGTTCGGTTAATCTGGCGACTTTCTGATTTGGAGCTCCTCCAGATTGGCAACCACGTCAAATTCACACGCTTTACCGTATAGTAGTTGAACTTGAGCTCTTGGCGTTAGATCAATCTGGAGCTTTTTTCTCTAGATCAATCGTCAAGTCGAATCTGGAGCTCTGCTCGTGCGCCCGTCCGATTGCCCACTATGCCCCTACCGTCACCGCCCTTACCGACGACAGTATTCCTGCTGTAGCTGCAGGCCCTATACGATGTCCTCTTCTTAATTCTTACTATCGCGGTGCAGATCCGATTGGGCAGAAGACGTCGCTGATTTTGAGCCTCATCTGAGGCCTTTTTATGAGAATGATCAACCGAACAGTCGGCTTTATTTTACGACCACTAGATTGGGCGCCACTAATTAAACACCACCCTGGCACATTCGGTTGAAAGCGTGTCGATTAAGCCTCCTACTAGCCGTATGTAGATCAATCGCCGATATTAAATGGAAATGTCCGAACAACCTCAACTCGTGATGGTAGAGCTGAAGAAAACGAGGTCAAAGGCGTCGCGATCGCATTAGGTGCTCTCCTGGCAAGGTTGTGATGCGGCTCTTCTTGATTTTATATTACTGAGCAATATTTACACCTAACGTGTTCCCTTATAGAAAGACTCGTACGCCTCCCTAAGGCTCTTTAGAAGTTGGATAAAGGAGCGTCGCAATAAGCCTTGTACGAAGGAGCAGGCAACTCGGGAGGAGTGGGATAAGATTATATAAGAAGATTTATACCGACTTGTTGCAACGCGTACACGACGTAATTGCAGCCGAAGGGGGTATGACTAAGTGGTAGATTTAGGTGAGAGCTTGAAGGAAGGAATTGAACACTCGTTTGCTAATTTGACGATTGCTTGATTGCTCCTCCATAGAAATTAGTATATACGCAAAATCCCTTACAATCGTTTGATTTGGAAAGCTTCATTTGATTCTGATATGGGCGTTTTTTTAAGCATGCTGATCTGTCGGAGATTAACCCCATTTTAACAAAACAGGCGGCGTTCTCCGAACAATCGGCAGCACAAAAAAAAGGCGCTTTCAACCAGATGCGCCGGGTGGTGTATACTAATTGACGCCGGTGAAAGCACGGATCAACGTCAGATTGAAAAAGCTCCAGATTGCAATCGAACACGCCCTCAGTACGACTTCGTAATCTAATAATATCAATCTTCCCTCTACCATTCCAAGTCCCTACATCCTAATTCCAGTAGCTCGTATAATACTTCTGTCAATCATGCTACAACGCAGATTTATCGCTCGATTTTCATACAATGGCTGACTCTCAGAGCATTTGTAGCCCAAGGCTTTGGGGTAATCTAAGTAGTGCTCCGGAACTAAAATTTCTGCAATGCATGTCTTAAGCATTTGTCACACAGGAACGTGTGTGTAGAGACTCGTCGTCACGAAGAACGAATCTATCCCATGCGCTGTTGGGAAAGGCGTACGCACAAGCGAACCAACCAGAGTCTCTAGATTAAATCGAGTCTTGGCAAAATAAAGTCGTAAATTTAATCAACGAGTTAAAGCTCTAAATTATTATAATAAAGTTCAAACTTGATATATAATTAACTCTATTATATTCTAATTAGGCTAAGGTGTTCCTACCAACAAGGTCCTTCTTTATAGAGGGGTATATTACATAGAGCACAGCCAAATTAAGTCCTTAGAGGACGATGTCGTCTTGCCCACTCCTTGCTACCGCGAGGTTTCTGTATTGTATTTACTAAAAGCTTTATAAGAGGCTTCCTTTTTACTTACTTATTTATACCTCTTCTACCTACAGCTATACAAGCTGCACAGCTTGGCTTCTTAGGAAATAGCTAAATGGGCCCTTGCCCATGTTCCTCTGCAGGCGCCTTATAAATATCCTTATCCTCCATTATAGCAGACGGGCTGGGTGGTTTAGTAAGACGTTTACTGTATTTAAATAAGGCACTAATAAGGTCTTTGCGGAAGGCTTTATAGGCGCTACAGGTGGGCCAATGGCCAGGAACTAATTTAGTAGAGAGTTTATAGCAATTAGCAACAGTTATATTAAGAAGAAAGTGGTAAAGAAACTTCCACAACTTTAAGTGCATCCTCTATGTGTTATAATAAGACCTTAGTTAATTGGCTTAATCAATGCTGCCTATAAAGTAGTTGTATATATTAATAAACTGCGGTATTAAGAGCTCCTTTATAGCGTTGTTTCCAAAGACTTTGCGCGTTTATTAGGCTCCAGATGCTATAGCAGCAGGATGTTGTCGCGTTTGTTAAACCTCAACTCTACCTAGTAATATATAATATTACTATCCACAGAGCCTCATTTTTTTGGTGGCAAATGTACCTAAATCAACCATACTTATAAAAAGTACTATATTGGCGTCCTTTTAGGCAAACTCCATAACAGAGCCATCTTTTAAAAGCCTCCCATACAACTTCCCCTATTTAATCTACCCTAAATATACTAATTTAAGATCTGCAAGCAACCAATCAATATACTCAGGAGGATCATTTTTAGGGTATAGAGCTAGCTCTATTTATTTAGCTTCCCATTCATCAACTACCTTACGTCTCGTTTTGGTTGTTTGTATAGTTCCTACAGCTCTAATTCCTTCCTCACAAAGCTAATAAAGTAGCTTAACGCTTATAAAAAGATTATCCAGCCATACAACATGCTTGTTCTTATTAAAATATCGTTTACTATTAAGTTCCTGTAGCAGAAGGTCCAATACTACCGCCTACGTCTTAGAAAAGCCCTTATCCTTTATCTAATACTCATCTAAATCAACAGGTCCCTTTTTATTACCCTTTATATGCCAAAGCTAGTCTAATATATAGCCCTAATTGGCTACAACCCATACTTTAAAGCCTTCTGGTATTGGCTTGCTTAAAATAGTAACTGTTTTAAAAGCTTAGCCAGTAAATTAAATAACTATCTTATTAACGGCAAGGTGGGTTCCAAACTTCTAATAAAGCCGAAAACAGTCACATAGGGTATTGTTACGGACAGCTTAAGTACAATGTTATGACTACTTGGAGAGGAGTCAGAGGAAGCTAGTTGGTTAATACAGGCACAGTCTAGGATGGATCCGGTAGAGCCATATAATAAGGAATAGTAGCCGAGGTCATATAGTGTAATCTATACAGAGCGCATAGAGCACACGTACTTTATAGAGCGAAGGGATTTCTTAGGCGTATAGTTGTATATTTAAAGGACTACAGTCCCTACCTAGATAGTTCTCTCTTTGTAGTAAATCTTAGAATATAATTAGAGTTAATCTATTAAGCAACCACTTTACTAGTTATTATTATATTGTTAAACTATTCTTACCTATATACCCAGCCTAATAATAGGACCCACCGTAGTTCCTACTACAAGGTTCCGTTACACATTCACTACTAAGGTTATAGTATTAAATAAGGTCAAATAACATGCCACCTAAAGCACTAGTTACAATACTATTAACGGCAGCAACAACCTTAGGGCTAGGAGACACCAGTATAGCAGATATAGATTCTTAGTTAATTACAAAAGGTTAGTTATAAGAAATAGTTAATTACTTACAGAATAATAGTAGAATACTTAAAGAACGTATTAGTGGAATTAGAGTAGTAAAGGTTAAGTTACCTTTAATTAAATAGTTCTTAGGAGAGAAGTTAAAGCTTAAAGAATTTCTTATGCAGATACATTTTAAGGTTATATAAAAAGAAGCAAAGTTAGTAACACCTATAGATTAGGTAGCATATGCAGGACTATTTTTAATAGGAAGAGCTTTAGAGTGGTTTAAGTCTTACCTTACAGAGGTACAAGTAAACGGTGTGACAACTACTAACCCGGACGTACAGTATGTATTTGCAAGTTAGAACGGATTCGCAAAATAGTTAACGCAAATATTTAGAGACCCCAAAGCAACCACAACAGCAGAACGAAAACTTTAGAACTTAGTATAGCGCACTTCAGCAATTAAGTATACAACGCAGTTTTAAATACTAGCTATATAGGTCAAGTGGAACAATAAGGCGCTTATAGCATAGTATAAATAGGGACTTAAGGCTAAAGTCCAGAACGTAATTATCCTAATAGAAGATGTAGATACTCTAAAAAAGTTAATAAACTAGTTAGTAAAAATTAATAATAGGATCTACCAAAGGGAATAAGCTAAGAAAGGGTAAAACAGAGTTCTATAGTTATATAAGGCGTAGAGTATGTAATAACTAACACAGAGTTAAAAACCATAGAATGGCATAGAGCTAATAGACCTAAGCGGTACCAAAGAATCTAAGAAATAGATAAAGAAACTATAAAAACCTAGAGGTTAAGAATCTAGTAATTAAAGGACCTAGGAGCAGAGGCCAAACTAGGGATCTCAGCAGCAGAAGACATTTAGGCAGACTCTATAACAAGAAAAATAGTTCAAAGATAGGGCTTATATAAATTATAGAAAATAGGGTCATTTCGCCAAAGACTATAAAGGTGGTTAGAGTAACTATATAGTAAAGGAAATGAGACTAGCAGACGGCGCATACATATAGAGGGATAACAGTGCACTATAAGGAACAAAAGAATGTTCAATTAACAGTTTCGCGTTTTATTATAACAACGCATACTAAATTTATAAGGACGCTAAGTATAGCGCAAGCTATTAGCTATAAAAGCTATTATTACCTAAGTTTAGAGGAACCAACAAACTAGCTTATAAATTAGACATTAAAGACAATAAATTTAATATAGGTAAAGTATTTACTAATAATAAGGCAATAAAGGCAGCTTACTAGAAGCATATAGACCTTAAAGAAGTTAAAATAGAAGTAGAGACTAAGACTATTACAAAATAAGGTTTAGTAACGGGTATCATAATACTATTAAATATAATTTCCATTACTTTATAAGACAAAAGGAGTAATATTTAAAAGAAACTAAGCAAGTAGACAACTGCTAGTGCTAGCTTATTACTTAATAAAGGTAAAAGGCCATAGGTCCATAATTCTTAAGAAAAGATAAGGAAGGCTCTAGACTTATAAAACATAACAAGGACAGCTTAAGAGTCCATAACAGACAAAAACCAATAGGAAAGAGTAGCGACTTAGTTTAGTAACAAATAAATAAGTATAGGACGCAAGTTTAAGAACTAAGAGTTTAGGGAACAAGTAAGAACGTTATTAGGAAACCAAGATTTCAAGAAATAAATAAGGACCACAACAGTTCTAGATAAACATAGTATTTAGCCTAAAGATTAAAAAGTTAATACTAAAATCAGGAAGCAAGACAACTTTAAAGATCTAGCTATAAAACATAGAAAACAAGAAACTATAGATAAGTTTAGGCAAAGAATTATTATATAGCAAGAGCAAAAGCTAGACAAGAGGTCAGCTATACTAAGTCATATAAGGGACAGAGCACCCGTATAAAGAATCACTAATAGGCCTAGTATAGGGACGCCTAAAGCAAAATAGTTAAATAAACTGGAATAAGAAGAGGATCTAGATATCCTAACCAGGTTTAAAAAAAGATATACTAAAGAATATTATAATATAGCGATAATAAGGTACTTTCTAATAGATAAACCATACACACTAAACCAGTTGTACGGAAAGTGGTATAGGCAAAGAAGCAACGATAAATGGGCAGATTTCTATATATAGCTAGATAAAAAAGTTATCTAAGACCAACCTATTATAGAAAAGCGCATAAATCACATTAAAGGAGCGTTAATTATAACATTAAGGAACCTAAAAGAAGGATCTAGGGACTAGAGAAGTGAATAATAAGTCTTAATACCCACAGAAGAAAGACCAATAGTTAAATTAGCTAGATAGAGGTTTAAACTCAAAAGCGAAGATAAGCTAAGAGTAGACCTAAGTCACTTAGCGCATTATACACTATTATAGATAGCTTGTGTGGATAACATATATAATATATATAGAGCACTAAAAGACAAGAACCGGAAGTACCTAATAAGGATATATTAGGTACTAGAAGAGAAGCGGTTTAGGGACGCTAAGTATATATATAAATAGTGTAACGGAACCTTGTAGCAGGAACTACGGTGGGTCCTATTATTAGGCTAGGTATATAGGTAAGAACAAATCAACAACGTAATAATAACCGGTGGAGTGGTTGCCTAACAGATTAACTCTAATTGTATTCTGAGATTTACTACAAGGAGAGAACTATCTATAGTAAGGACTGAGGTCCTTTAAATACATAACTATACTCCTAAGAAATCCTCTCTTATACGTGAGGTACGTGTTATATGTGGTATATATAAACGTACTCTGCGTATACTGCGTACACTGCGTATAATATTATGTGACTCGCTTACTATTCCTTATTATATAGTTCCACTGGTTCTATCCTAGACTATGCCTATATTAACTAACTAGCTTCCTCTAACTCTTCCCTAAGTAGTTATAATATTGTACTTAAAGCGTCTGTAATACTATCTCCCTTCTCTTTATCTTTGTCCTTAAAGATTCCTAATATCTCCAAGTTGTCTACTAGAGGTATAATATCCGTTTAATTAGTCTGGTTAATATTCTTACTTATTATACCTAAAGCGTCTTCTTCCTTATAAGCGTAACACTGTGCTCGTACTGTGGCTGCCATACTATTGCTTAGTGAGATAATGTCGTCTCCGTATTCTTGTTATACAAAGGTAGGGTTAGTGTGTATTGCTATAATAAGTCCCTCGTCCTAACAACCCTTATCTTATTTAGAGTGTACTAAAGTAAACGTTTAATTATTCTGTAATATTCGCTCTGTTTTTAACGCTAAGTATATGTGTCCTATAACTCTTAACAGTTTTTGAGTTCCCTAAGTAACTTATTATAGGGTCCCGCGTTTAATTTGCTACTATAAAGCTAGAGTCTAAGTTAGCCGCCGCGCGTGCTAAACTTTACTGTTCTGCTAAAGAGACCGCTTGGGCCCTAGAGGCTTAACGTTGCTCCTTTAAGTCTTAGTAGGTTGCGTTTGCTCGGTTAACCCGTCTTAAGAAGGTTTATAAAAAGGTTTATTCTAAGAAGTGGGTACTAGTTTAATAAGGTCTTAATAAGCTAGGTAATAAAAGGGTTAAGTTTCTAGAGAAGGAAATAACTCTAAGTAATATAGTAGTTGCTCTTCCTTATAGGTCCCCCTTAGGTGGCTTATTCTTTAGCGATTTTTTTTTAATGCTTTCTAACCTGCTTTCTTTTAATACTCCTTTACCTTTCCTATAGCGTTCTCTAGGTTGCTTAGTGGTTTCTAGGTAGTCTTATTATAGCCTATTTACTTTACTTTATACTATGTTTTATTATCTATATTTTTATAACTAATAATCCTTAAAACTTGCTATTTATCTTCCTTTTGTCCTCTATACGTGTCTACCTTATAGACTGGTGGCTTAATATTTCTGTGTAATGGCTCTAGCATTATAACATATTATATAGGGTAGATCTTTATTTTAGCTAGTAGGTTTAACTTATACGTAACTAATAAAATTCTTTATATAATTTTAAAAGGTCCTAGTCTAATATAATCCAACTTCTTACTTGGTTGTTAACTCTTAAAATTTTTATATAGTAGCCACACTTTATCTTCCTCCTTAAGATCTGGTCCCTTAGATCTCTTAATATTATAGTACCTTTTTATTTGCTCTTGTACTAGTTTAGCTGTTTCTTTAAGGTTTGCATAAAGATTTATTAACGTCTCCATTCTTTATTTAGCTATGCTACTCGTTTTCTTTACTTAATATAGCGATAACGACGTTCTTGGCTTGTACCTATAATTCGCCTTAAATAGTAATGTCCCTATTCCTTCTTATAGTGTTGTATTATATGTAAACTATATAACTGGTAATAACAATACCTAATTGTTCTATGTGTAATTAATATAATACCTTAGATACTGTTCTAGTGTCTAGTTTAGTCTTTCCGTTTATCCGTCCATCTATGGATAATACGCTGTAGAGGTTACTGCGCGAACCCTTTATTCTGCCAGAAATACTTTCTAAAATACTGCTATGAATCTTAGATCTCTATCCAATATAACCTTATTTAGTGCTCTATGTCTTGTAAACACTTCCTTTATATAGATTCTAGCGACGTCTTCTACTAATATCTCTTTAATATATGCTATAAAGTATCCCCACTTTGTTAGCTTGTCTACTATTACTAAAATCACGTTATAATCTTGTCCCGTAATAGGATCTTTTAACTTTAGTAATTTAATAATAAAGTTCTATAATATAACCTCCTATAGTCTTCCTAGTACTTTAATAGGTTATAGCCCTCTATACGGCTTATACCTCGTCAGTTTATTCCTTTGGCAATTTAGATATTTTTTTATAACTTGTCTTGCTAGTCCCTAGATTTCTTAAATAATATACTCCTTTTAAAGTCTTAACACTAAGCCTATAGCTCCGTTGTGTCCTTATGTTATTTCCTTGTAGAATTCCTTAATAAACTCCTCTGTAATAGACTTAGGTATATATATTACTTCTCTATTTTTATATTACTCTAAGTCTAGATCCTCTACTTATGCTTCTTAGATCTTCTATATCCAATTACTCTTTAATAATTTATAGATCTAACTTTCCTTAGTTGCTATAATTTTTAGGTAATTATACCTAATTAATCCGTCTTAATCTTTTTATAATAAAGCTCCTGATAGCTTTCTGTTACTTTATAGTTTAGCTTTTCTGCTTAGAGCATCTGCTCGTGTATTGTTTATACCCTTAGTATACTAAATCTTAAAATAGTATTCTGTAAGCATTTCCGCCTATCTAACCTGTCTTTGGTTGAGTTCCTTTGTTATTAGGAATCCTATAAGGTTCTTATAGTCTGTCTTAACTATAAACAGTTTTTCTATGCCTTATAAGAATGCTCTTTATTTTTTAAGTACTATAACTATACCTAACAACTCCTTGTTGTAGATGTCGTAGTTTAACTCTAGTAGTGTTATTTTCCAACTATAGTATGCTACTGGATGCTATATATCCTAGTGTTTCTGTAGCAAGTATACTCCTAGTATAAAGTCTAATGCGTCTGTCTTAATAACCATTTCTAACTTTGGTTAATAGATCTTAAGGACTAGCTCTTAGGTAAATAACTCTTTAAGTTTCTAGAATAGCTCCTTTTATTTACTACCCTAAACCTACGGTTCCTCCTTCTTTATTAGCCTTGTAAACGGCTTAATGCTTTTTAACTATTATGCTATAACCCTCCTATAGTGGTTATAAAACCCTAGAAACGACCTTAATTGCGTAATGTTCTTTAGTTCTTACCAACTTACTATAGCTTTAACTTTCTTTAGGTCTATACTGATCTTTCCTAGTTTAATAACAAATTCTATAAAATTGGTTTTCTTTATAAAAAACTCGCATTTCTTAATTACTACTAGCATCTTTTCTTCCTATAGTCTCTTTAATACCCATTTAATGTGTTCTCTATGTTCTTCCTTATTCTCTAAGTAAATAATAATGTTGTTAAAATATACTATAATAAACTTATCTAGGTGTTCTCCTAATACACTATTAATTCGCTTCTAGAATGTTGCTAGTATATTTATAAGCCCGAATTGTATAACTAATAGTTTATATAGTCCTTCCTTTAACCTAAAGGCTGCCTTCTATTTATTACCTTCCTTAATCCTAATCTGGTGGTATGCCTATCTTAGATCTATCTTTATAAAGATTTTTACATTGCCTATCCTGTCTTAGATTTCGCTAATTAAGGGTAAAGGATATCTATCCTTTCTAGTAATACTGTTTAGCTATCTATAGTCTATATATATCCTAAGTTTTCCATTTTTCTTTAGGATGAATAGTACTAGATATTCTGCTAATAACTATAACGGTCTAATATATCCCTTGCGTAAGTTCTCTTAGATAAACTTCTTAAGCACTACTAACTCTGTTTTAGTAAGCTTATAAATTAGAAAGAACTTTAAACTTATTCCCTCTTCTAGTTCTATCTTGTGGTCCTATACTATATATTCTAACAGCTTTTCACTTTCTGGTAACCATAACTTCTTACCATACTTGTAGTATCTTTTTAGTATATAACTTAAGCCTTGCTTAGTCTCTTTATATATCGCTCTAACTTAGTACTATACCAACTTGGTTTACTGTCGCTCTTTACGCCATTAAGTATCCTTAATATTAACCTAACCTATAATCCAATTAATTTTTAGATTGTACTCCTATAACTAAGGTATTCCTAATATCGCCTCGTCCTATCCCAACGGTAGGATATTAAAAGATATTCTTACTGGTCTTCCTTTAATAGTTAACTAAACAGGTCCTGTTTTAAGATTAATAATACCTCCTCTATAGGCTATCTAATCTCCTAAAATTATTATAAGTGGATATAGGTGTTCTTTCTATCTATATAGTAACCCTATCCCTTTTACTACTCTTAGTGATATATGGTTCCTAGTTGCTCCACTATCTACTAATACTTTAAACTGCTAATCTTGCCATTTAACTTATAAATTTAGGTGTTAACCTTAAATTCCTTTAAGGGCCTAAGGCTCTAACACTAGTTCCCTCTGGTCCTATACGCCTCCCCTTTTTCTAACTATTGGCTACTAGATCCTATTTGTACTTAATCTAACTTAGGCTAATACTTAGTTTATTTCTTTTCCTCTATATACTATAGATAAGTGTTTTCTGGGTACTTCTACCACTGTTATCCATCTAGGCATTCTTCTGTAAGGAATCTTCCTAGTTAAAGTATTAAGTCTCCTTAACCTTGTACTTCTACTGGGTGCTATTTATATATATACTTAGCATTTCTAAACCTCCTTTCCTTGGGTGCTTAATATATCCTAGTTAGATACTTCCGGTTCTTATCTTTTAGTGCTCTATATATATTGTAGGTGTCATCCATACAAGCTATCCACGATAGTGTATAATACGCTAGGTAACTTGGGTTAACTCTTAGTTTATCTTTATCCTTAAGTTTAAACCTATACCTAGTTAACCTAACCACTGGTATCTCTATTGCGGGTACTAAGATTTATTATTTACTTCTTTAGTCCTTAGATCCTTTTTCTAGGTTCCTTAATATTATAATTAATACCCCTTTAATGTGACTTATGCGTTTTTCCGTAATAGGTTAGTCTTGGATAACTTTTTCGTCTAGCTATATATAAAAGTCTTCCTATTTATTATTATGTCGTTGCCTATACCACTTTCTGTATAACTGGTTTAGTGTGTATGGTTTATCTATTAGAAAGTACCTTATTATTACTACATTATAACATCCTTTAGTATATCTTTCTTTAAATCTGGTTAAGATATCTAGATCCTCCTCTTATTCTAGTTTATCTAACCACTTCGCCCTAGATATCCCTGCACTTGGCCTATTAGTAATTCTTTATACAGGTGCTCTATTCCTTCTATAGTTTAGTATGCTAGATCTCTGGTCTAGATTCTACTCTTGCTATATAATAATTCTTGTCCTAAACTTATCTATAGTTTTTTGTATTCTGTGTCTTATAGCTAGATCTTTATAGTCCTCTTGCTTTTTAATTCTAGTATTAACTGTTTAATCTTTAGGCTAAACACTGCGTTTACCTAGGATTGCTAACGTTCTTACTTATTTCCTAAACTTGTAGTTTATGAACTTGCGTCTAGTACTTATTCGTTTGTTTATAAACTAAGTAGCTGCCCTTTCCTATTAGTTTTCGTCTGTTGTAGGTCCTTAGGTGTGTCTTATCTTGTCTTAAGAATCTTAAGCCTGTGGCCTTTTGCCTTTATTAAGTAATAAGCTAGCACTAGTAGTTATCTACTTACTTAGTTTCTTCCAAATATTACTCCTATCGTCTTATAAAGTAATAGAAATTGTATCTAATGGTATTATAGCATCCGTTACTAAACCTTATTCTATAATGGTCTTAGTTTCTGCTTCTGTTTTAACTTCTCTAAGGTCTGCATGCTCCTAGTAAGCTGCCTTTGTCGCCTTATTATTAGTAAATGCTTTGCTTATGTCAAATTTATCGTCTTTAATGTCCAATCTATAAGCTGGTTTGTTAGTTCCTCTAAACTTAGATAATAATAGCTCCTATAGCCAATAGCTTGCGCCATACTTAGCGTCTTTATAAATTTGGTATGTGTTATTATAACAAAACGCAAAACTATTAATTAAACACTCTTTTGTTCCTTATAGTGCACTATTGTCCCTCTGTATATATGTGCCGTTTGCTGGCCTGGTTCCCTTTACTACGTAATTACTCTAACCACCTCTGCAGTCTCTGGCGAAATGACCTTATTTTCTATAATTTATGTAAGCCCTATCTTTAAACTATTTTTCTTATTATAGAGTCCGCCTAAACGTCTTCTACTGCTAAAATCCCTGGTTTGGCCTCTGCTTCTAGGTCCTTTAATTACTAGATCCTTAACCTCTAGGTTTCTATAGTTTCTTTTCCCACCTTTAGGTTTCTTTAATACTACTTAGGTCTATTAGCTCTGCGCCATTCTATAGTTTTTAACTATATATCTGTTATTGCGTACTCTACGCCCTATATAACTATAGAACTCTGTCTTGCCCTTTCTTAGCTTGTTCCCTTTAATAGATCCTATTATTAATCTTTATTAACTAATCTATTAACTCCCTTAAAGTATCCGTATCTTCTATTAGGATGATTATATTCTAGACTTTAGCCTTAAGTCCTTGCTTATACTGTGCCATAAGCGCCCTATTATTCCACTCAACCTATATAGCTAGGGTTTAAAACTGCGTTGTATACTTAATTACTAAAGTGCATTATACTAAGTTTTAAAGTTTCCATTCCGCTATTGTGGTTGCTTTGGGGTCTCTAAATATTTGCGTTAACTATTCTGCGAATCTATTCCAACTTGTAAACACATACTGTACATCCAGGTTAGTAGTCGTTACACCATTTACTTATATCTCTATAAGGTAAGGCTTAAACCACTCTAGAGCTCTTCCTAATAAGAATAGTCCTGCGTATACTACCTGGTCCGTAGGTATTGCTAACTTTACTCCTTCCTATATAACCTTAAAATACATCTGCGTAAGAAATCCCTTAAGCTTTAACTTCTCCCCTAAGAACCGTTTAATTAAAGGTAACTTAACTTTTGCTACTCTAATTCCATTAATGCGTTCTTTAAGTAGCCTGCTATTATCCTATAAGCAATTAACCATTTCCTATAACTAACCTCGCGTAACCACTTAAAAATCTATGTCCGCTATACTGGTATCTCCTAACCCTAAGGTCGTGACTACCGTCGACGTTGTTATAACTAGTGCTTTAGGTGGCATATTGTTCAATCTTATTTAATACCGTAACCTTAGTAGTGAATGTGTAACGGAACCTTGTAGTAGGAACTACGGTAGGTCCTATTATTAGGCTGGGTATATAGGTAAGAACAAATTAACAACGTAATAATAACTAGTAGAGTAGTTGCCTAACAGATTAACTCCAATTGTATTCTAAGATTTACTACAAGGAGAGAACTATCTATAGTAGGTACTAAGGTCCTTTAAATACACAACCGTACTCCTAAGAAATCCTCTCTTGTACGTAAGGTACGTGTTATATGTGGTGTACGTAGACGTACTCTACGTATACTACGTACACTATGTATAACATTATGTAACTTACTTACCATTCCTCGTCACATGGTTCCACTGGTTCCATCCTAAACCGTACCTATATTAACCAACTAGCTTCCTCCGACTCTTCCCCAAGTAGTTATAATATTATACTTAAAGCGTCCGTAACAAACAGCACTTAGTAGAAGTATAAGGTCAAGGGGACTTAACACTTTAACTAGGAAAATTCCTTATAGAAGAATGCCTAAATAAATAATAGTGGTAGGAGTGCCTAGAGAATACTTGTCTATAGTATATAGAGGAAAAGAAACGAACTAAGTATTAGCCAAAGTTAGACTAAGTATAAGCAGAATCTAGTAGCCAACAATTAGGAAAAGGGGAGGCGCATAAAACCAGAGGGAACTAGTATTAGAGCCTTAGACCCTTAAAGGAATTTAAGGACAATACCTAAATTTACAAGTTAAATGGCAAGATTAGTAGTTCGAAGCGTTAATAGACAGTAAAGTAATAAGGAACCATATATTACTAGCAACAGTAAAAAGGATAGGGTTACCATATAAACAAAAGGAACACCTATATCCACTTATAACAATTTCAGGAGATTAGATAGCCTATAGAGGAGGTATTATTAATCTTAAAATAGGACCTATTTAGTTAACTATTAAAGGGAGACCAGTTAGAATGTCTTTTAATATCCTACTATTGGGATAGGACAAGGCAATACTAGGAATACCTTAGTTACAGAAATATAATCTAAAGATTAATTAGGTTACAGGTTAGGTTAATATTAAAGATACTTAATAATATAAAATACAACAGCAAACTAAATTAGTATAGTACCAAGTTAGAGCAATATACGAAGAGACTAAGCAAGGCTTAAGTTATATACCAAAGAGATACCACAAGTATGGCAAAAAGTTATGGTCACTAGAAAGTAAAAAGCTATTAAAGTATACAGTATAGGACTATAAGATAGAACTAGAAGAGGGAATAAGTCTAAGGTTCTTTCTAGTCTATAAGCTTACTAAAACCAAGTCAGTGGCACTTAAGGAGTTTATTTAGGAGAACTTATAAAAGGGATACATTAGACCGTTATAGTTATTAATAGGATATCCAATACTGTTTATCCTAAAGAAAAATGGAAAACTTAGGATGTATATAGACTACAGACAGTTAAATAGCATTACCAGAAAGGACGGGTATTCTTTACCCTTAATTAGCGAAATCCAAGACAGGATAGGCAATACGTAGATCTTTATAAAGATAGATCTAAGATAGGCGTACCATTAAATTAGAATTAAGAAAGGCGACAAATAGAAGGCAGCCTTTAGGTTAAAGGAAGGACTATATAAGCCATTAGTTATACAATTCGGGCTTATAAATATACTAGTAACATTTTAGAAGCGAATTAACAATATATTAGGAGAACACCTTAATAAATTTATCATAGTATATCTTAACAATATTATCATCTACTTAATAAGTAAGGGAGAATATAGAGAACACATTAAATAGGTCTTAAAAAGACTACAAGAAGAATAGATACCAGTAGTAATTAAAAAATACAAGTTCTTCACAAGGAAGACCGATTTTGTAGAATTTATTATTAAACTAGGAAAAATCAGTATAGACCTAAAAAAAGTTAAAGCTATAGTAAGTTGGTAAGAACTAAAGAACGTTATATAGTTAAGGTCGTTTCTAGGGTTTTATAACTACTATAAGAGGTTTATGGCACAATGGTTAAAAAGCATTAAGCTATTTATAAGGTTAACAAAGAAAGAGGAACTATAGGTTTAGGGTAGTAAGTAAAAAAAGCTATTCTAAAAACTTAAAGAGATGTTCACCCAGAAACTAGTCCTTAAGGTCTATTAACCAAAGTTAGATACGGTTATTAAGATAGATGCATTAGACTTCGCACTAGGAGCATATTTACTACAAAAGCACTAGGAGCATATTTACTATAAAAGCACTAGGACGCATGGCATCCAGTAACGTACTATAGTTAGAAGATAATACTACCAGAGTTAAACTACAATATTTATAATAAGGAGTTGTTAGGTATAGTAGCAGCACTAAAGAAATAGAAAGCATTCTTATAAGGTATAGAGAAACCATTTATAGTTAAGATGGACTATAAGAACCTTATAAAATTCCTAACGGCAAAGGAACTCAACTAAAGACAGGTTAAATAGGCGGAAATACTTATAAAATACCATTTCAAAATTCAGCATACTAAAGGTATAGATAATATATAAGCAGACGCTCTAAGTAGAAAAGCTAAACTATAGAATAATAATAAGCCATTAGGAGCATTGTTACAAAAGAACATAAACAGATTAATTAGGTATAATTATCTAAAGGTTACAGCAACTAGAGAAAGTTAGGTCCATAAGTTACTAAAAAGTAATTAAACATAGAAGATCTAAAAAGCGTAGGTAGAGGATCTAGACTTAGAGCAATATAAGAACAGAAAAGCTATTTATATTCCAAGGTTAATTATAGAGGAGTTTATAAAGGAGTTTTATAAGGAAATAATATAAGGACATAATGGAGCTATAGGCTTAGTATTAAAACTTTAAGAGGAGTATATTATTTAAGAAATCTAGGGGTTAGCGAGATAAGTTACAAGAGAGTACCTAAATTACTAAAGAAATAAGCTAATAAGGCATAAGCCGTACAGAGGGCTACAACCTATTAAAACACCAGGAAGACTATAGGAGGTTATATTATAGGACTTTATTGTTAAGTTACTAAAGTTAAGAGATCCTATTATAGGATAAGATTATAACGCGATCTTAGTAATAGTAAATAAGCTTATAAAGTAGGGATACTTTATAGCATACACTAAAAAGATATTAGTAGAAGATATCACTAGAATCTATATAAAGAAAGTATTTATAAGACATAGAGCACCAGACAAGATTATATTAAATAGAGATCTAAGATTTATAGTAACATTTTAGGAAGTATTTCTAGTAGAATAAGGGGTTTGCGCAGTAACGTCTATAGCGTATTATCTATAGACAGACGGATAGACGGAAAGACTAAACTAGACACTAGAACAGTATCTAAGGCATTATATTAACCATACATAGAATAATTGGGTATTATTATTACTAGTTATATAGTTTGTGTATAGTGCAACACTATAAGAAGGAATAGGAACATTATTGTTTAAGGCAAACTATGGGTACAAACCAAGAATGTTATTATTGCCACATTAAGCAAAGAAGACAAGTAGCATAGCTAAATAAAGAATGGAGACGTTAATAAATCTTTATGTAAACCTTAAAGAAACGGCTAAACTAGTACAGTAAAGGATAAAAAGGTATTATAATGCTAAGAGATCTGAGGGACTAGATCTTAAGGAGGGAGATAAAGTATAGCTACTACACAAAAATTTTAAAAGTTAATGACTAAGCAAAAAGTTAGACTACATCAGACTAGGACCTTTTAAAATTAAGTAGAGGATTTTATTAGTCACGTATAAGTTAAACCTAATAGCCAAAATAAAAATTTACCCTATATAATACGTTGCAATACTAGAGCTAGTATATGGAAACGTTAATCTACTAGTATATAAGGCAGACATATATAGAGGACAAAAAGAGGACAAATAGCAAGTTTTAAAGATTATTAGTTATAAGGATGTAGATAATAAAACGTAGTATAAAGTAAAGTAGATAGGCTATAGTAAGACTACCTAGGAACCACTAAGCAACCTAAAGAACACTATAGGAAAGGTAAAGGAGTATTAAAAGAAAGCAGGTCAGGGAGCATTAAAAAAGGATTACTAAAGGACAAGTCACCTAAGGGGGACCTGTAAGGAGCAACTACTACGTTACTTAAAGTTGTTTCCTTCTCTAGAAACTCTACCCTCTTATCACCTAGCTTAGACAAACCCTGCTAAACAAGTTTCCACTCCTTAGAACAACCCTTCTCACAACCCTTCTTAAGACGAAGAAGACGCGCTAAGGCAAACAGGTATGCTTTATAAGCGGCGTAAGTACGCTAAAGCTCCGCAAAGAAGACAGAGAGCTTATTGTTAAGTTTCGCAGTGGTAGATTAAACACAAGACCCTACAATAAGTTACTTAGGGAACTTAAAGACTGTTAAGAGTCATAGGACGCGCATACTTAGCGTCAGAAACCAAACGAACGTCACAGAAGGAATAGATATTTACTTTAGTGCACTCCAAACAAGAGGACGGTTATTGGGCGGTAGGACTTACCAGCGCAACATAAACTAACCCCTCTTTCGCACAATAAGAACACGGAGATGGCATTATCTTACCCAGAGATAAGATTACAGCAACAGTGCAAGACTAGCGAGCTGTAGAAAAAAAAGAGGATGCTTTAGGTATAATAAATAAGGATATTAACTAGATTAATTAAACGGACATCACACCTCTAGTAGACGACTTAGAGATATTAGGAATCTTTAAGGACGAAGATAAAGAGGAGGGAGATAGTGTTACGGAAAGCTTAAGTATAATATTACAACTACTTAGAGAGGAGTCGGAGGAAGCTAGTTGGTTAATATAGGTACAGTCCAGAATAGATCCGGTAGAGCTATGTAATAAGGAATAGTAGCTAAGGTTATATAGTGTGATCTATATAATCTGTGTAATCTATATAATCTATACGGAGCGTATAGAGCACACGTACTTCACAGAGCAAAGGGATTTCTTAGGCGTATAGTTGTATATTTAAAGGACCACAGTCCCTACCTAGATAGTTCTCTCTTTATAGTAAATCTTAGAATATAATTGGAGTTAATCTGTTAGGCAACTACTCTACTAGTTATTATTATGTTGTTAAACTGTTCTTACCTATATACCCAGCCTAATAATAGGACCCACCGTAGTTCCTGCTACAAGGTTCCGTTACAGGTATTGCTAAGTGTAGCAATCTTATTAAAAGGAGACTCTTTTATCTCATTACTAGGAAGCTTTAGTGTTAATATATAAAGCTTTAAATTAATCTGCTGCCACCGATTCTTGCTTATATTCTCCCTTACTGTAAAATAGTTAACTCCCTTCTTGTAGGTAGTTGTCTAATATTCCTTAATATCTCTTTCTAGTAATAGGCCTATATAAATTGTCACTGCCAAGAATTTAAGAAGCTCCTTTAGAGAGATAGGCTTCTATTTTTAAGGCCTTATAACCTTCCTACTTTTATCCTTATATTCTTAATAAGGGTAAAGTCTTATATACTTATTTGTATGTGCGGCAAGCTCTTTAAGTAAATCGTCCGTCTATATAAGCCTAAATAATGCAAGAGGATTGGTAGGATCAACATATAGTGGTAGATTTGGTGCGCCATTGGTGTACGGAGAGTTAATAGGAAAGGGGTTAAAATTGGGCAGTGGCTAGGGCTTAGGTAGTAGAATTTTGGCCTTCTTATGCCTTAGAACAATATATTAATCAGGTTTAACAAAGTCCGCATTATTAGAAGTACGTTTACGGCCTATTGTGGTGGTTTAATTAATATACAAAGTTATATTGATACTACGGCGGAGACGCGTGTTAATGTTTTGGTGTTCGCGCACGGGCCTCTTTTGGCGTACGCCTCAATAGCGCATGGGATACTAGCGGGGCTATCACGTGATGATAGGAACCTCCGGTGGACCGTTGGTACGTGCACTACACGACGTAAGCATACCGCTCCTTATCCAACGAATTCTCCACCGAGAGTCTGAGAGCTTATGGGCGTCGTTTTGGTACAAACTGAATGTTTTGAAAATTAAATTTTATATATTTTTACGAGCGACGTCCTAACTATAAGAGTTATTATATATTTTATTAATATAATAGATTTTTTAGGTAATTATATCTATATATTTATAGATTATAAAGGGGCGAGATATATTATCGTAAAACGAAGTTAGATTTTAAAACGCATCTTTGTAGATTTAGAACTAAACCGACTGCCTATACCCAACTTCTTATGAAATAGAGCTATGATATCGCCGTAATATAGAGGCGACAGAGAAGATAAAGAGCTTTTAGCTCGTAGTATTTTAGAGATAATTAGACGTAGAGTACGTAAGGTATCCCTTAACCCGCCGACGTCCACAAAGCAAGTGGCCCGTGCGGAACACCAGAATTAAAACTACGCGTATAGCCTATATAGATTTAATTAATTAATTACCATCAATTATGCCTTCCAATCGTACTTCCAATAATATAGATCTTGTTCAATCGACTCAATATAACATTCCACCCAAACCGGGTTGCTAAAAAACCACCCCCCGAGCCATGGGAGCTGCAATTTCGAACCTTTGCATATTGACGATTCGACGACCATAGCACCTCACATCTACCTCCTATGCTTCATCGAAAAGATCCATTCGCTATATTCAGTTGATTCTTTACTAGTAAGATCATAGATAAGCTGGTAGAGTAGACGAATAAGTACGCAGAGCTGCACCCGTCGAATGATGCAGGTGAAAAGCTACGGGTCTGCCCTTGTATTTCTGATCACGACAATTTTCATGCATTGATCTGATTGGCTAAATCCTTATCGATAACGTGTGGACGAATTCCGGCGGGTTAAGGGATAGCACTAAGGCAAAATTATAATAAAACTTACGACTAAAATTAACCGATAAGTTTTAGATCTAATACAACCGACTGCCCATATCTGATATTTTATATAATACAGCTATAACGTTACTGTTTTAATACAGTAGATGGAGAAGTTAAAGAGCTCCCACCTTATAGTATTTTTATAATAACTAGACGTTATAAAATAGTCGAGATACGGCAGTGAAAAGGGTAATTTTTCGTGCATTTTGATTCTCCGTTACCTCTAAAGCTAGGCCCATAAGCTCTCGGACTCTCGGGGAGATTTAGTTGAGGCGATAAGAAGTAGTATGCCCGCCTGTGCGCGTAGTGCACATACCAACGGTCCACCAGGAGTCTGATTTATGAGATAAAGGATGTCCAACATATTTCAGAGTCCAGAACTTAGGCGAGGAGATGAGCGAGGAGAAGATGTGACGAGCAATACAATGACGGTGTGGTGATATGAAAGATATCGGCAATTATCTAGGGATTATTTAGAATAAAATTGCGAATTATTTGGTATGCTACAATACTTGTGGTTAACACCACATTAACATCTGGCGACACGGCTGCAACGCTATTTTCGAACGCGGAACGGGATTCACTTTAGGAAGAAGACTCGGCGCTGAGGCAGCCCTTGTGGCCATTTCAAACGAAATTGCGAGTATCTTTGAGCCCACCAAGCGTTAGTGGGTATATCTAACAATATCTGTTACGCTTTAGTCTATCCTTTTCCTTCGTCCGTCGACCTGCCGAAGCGCCCAAAACTGCCCACGTCTCGGCGGAAGAACTTCCCAATGTTCTTCAGATTCTCGTTCAAATTTGTCGTTCCCGTGCTCTCGCCCGGCTGGGGCTGAGATGACCCGCCACTGGGTGTTCCGCTAGTGTTCGCTCCTAGAGCAGGGCTACCGAATCGGTCCACGCCATCTCTTGCGGCGTTCATGATAGCGGAACCAAAAGTGGCTGGATCAAACCGGCCGCCAGCTAAGCTCGGTGTGCTGATTGAAGCAGCGTTACCCAAGGAACCAATACTCGAGCCTATATGGGCAGAGGAAACCTGCAAGGGCGTTAGGAGCGGCGAATTCTGCACGAGATTTTCGTTGCTTGGCGCCGCGCGGAATGCGGCGAACAAGTCAACCAGAGCGGTTTGTTCGTGTTTCCTGATGCCTTTGAGATCAAGGATTTTTCGAAAATTGGTATCGGACCGATCGGCGATGTGAATGAGATAGGCCTGGACAAGGGCTTCGGGAGGTGAGGGTCTGACTTGGAGCGTTTTAAGTAGGGGATCGATCTTGGCCATGCACTGATTTACACGTTTGATGAAGCTACGCGGTTAGGGTAAGCATACGATAAGATTATTGTGGTATATTCCGTACCTAGCCGATGGTTGAGTGCCTGGTTCATCGTTGATAGTTGCTATCTCGGTAAACCCCTTTTTCAGGACATACGAATCTAGTAACATCTGCTCTGCTCCGACCTCGGAGATTGGCTTGCTTTGCATGATATTCGCAATATACGTATTCGCCATCAAATCAACCAGATTGTCGCAGAAGGCCCTTGCGTATTGCTGTTTGTAGAGTAGCTTGAGGATTTCTGCAGATTTTCCCTTTACATGCTGCAGCAGTTCTGCAACGTATGTACTTTGGTCACCTACACTTTCTAGTTTACTCCATGGTGTATTCCGCATTTCTCTCCAGCTTGACTCGCAGTCGACGTCGACTTGTCGTACCAATATTCGAACAGCAGCGCTTGCTATGCCCATAAATGCATCTGCCTGGCTCTGAAGATCAACGTTTGCTCTGAACTCTTCATCGATGCGTGCTTTAATCTTCTCCTCAAGCTGATTACAAGTAAGGTAGCAGTAATCGGCGGTGTTCAAGATAAGGATAGCTTCTTCAACGGGTGGTCCCTGTGCACCATGACGGTCACTGAGCAAGTAAAAGAGTACTTGTTGGCCATATTGGTCAAGATATTTTGCAAAAGTTTTGGATAGCTCAAGCAATCGGTTGCCTGTTGATAATTTGGCGCACTGAGCAAGGGTTGAACGGTAGAAATGGAAGAGCTCGGTAGATGATGGGATAACGGCTTGAGGAGAGAATTCTTCATCAGGATTTCGGAGTGGTTCTTGCCGGTATTTTGGTATGAGAGTAGCCAGTTGCCTAGAAGTGTTAGTATTATCTAGAAATTGCTTGTTGGGATGATATACTTGTCTTGAGACTCAACCCAGAGACTCATATAGGGCTCGAATGCTTCAGATATTGCCTGACTGAAAGCATGAGGCTTCTCATCTTTAGAGGCCATAGTGTCGATCGATGATCGGGACTACTCTCTATTAATATGATATCACTGCAATCATAGAGTATAAAACACAAACTTCGTTTAAGAAACGCCGCTCTAAGCTATGCTCAAAGTTTAGAGTTTCCTGAAGACATGATAGGAGAAGGTTGACATCCAAGGTTTGTCCGTCAGTCCTCCGCATGGATCGTTGCAGAATTGCTTTGAAATCATCCCTTGTACCTTCACAGAAAGCGTTCGCTAGCATCTCGTTGACTTTCCAGTGAGAGGGAAATATTGCGGCATGTTCGTTATCATACGTCTTGAGCATTCGGTTAAACCATGAATACCTCCTTGCGATGTTGTCCAAAGATCCTGCCTGAAGATTGATTAGCTACTGTGGCCGCGAGGCGAGTCAAGCAAGCAGATACCTCATCATTGCCGCGGAATACCTGTCGATATTCTCGAAGCTGTGTGTTACAGTACCAATTCACGAGTCGTGATCTTGCATGGTCACCAAGAGCATCCATGACTAGGCAAGCTTCAGCAAGCATGGCTTTCCGCTGAGCGACCTCACCCTTGGCAAATATAACCTCAAAGTCTTCACAAACTTGCTCTAGGAGCTCTCTTTGCACTTCTGCTACATTTCGGCTCAGAGTAGCAATTTGGTCTATTGATCGATAGCTCTTGAAATGCGCAACAAGCTGTATGACTGCTTGTAAGAGCTGGGCGCATTCTCGGTATTGCCGTGATTTGCTTAGACTTCTCAGCTGCTCATACGCGGTTGTCAACATCTGCAATCTCTTCAATGCAGTCATTGAGAGAGTCAGATTTCGTTTTGTATTATCCAGTCTCTTGATGTCAGCCGTCATCTCCGTTATTGCCTGTTCTGTCTGAATAGCTCTCTCCCGCACGTTCTCGATCTTCTTGAACAAGTCGGCGAGTTCGGCTTTAGCCACCTGGATTCTCTGGACACTGTCGGCATCGGAGGCCGTCTGGGTGGAGACGAACTTGGCAATGTCCTCGTCCAAGTCATCTTGGTAGTTGCGGAGTGCCTCAGATGTGACACCTACGGAGGAGAGAGTAATGGGATGTGAGAAGATGGCGTTTAGGTGATCAATGGGATCGTATTCGGCTAGCACCATTTGTCAGTATCGAGTTTGCCATTTCATATGCACGAGGCAGTTTACCAGAATCCAAAGAAGCTGAGGTTACAGACATGAAGTCAGTTTATGCCCGCATTGGCGCGCATTAGGGTCGCCGAGACCTTGCGAATATGAGACAAAGGGTTGGGAGGCTACTGGACTAAGAACAGGGCTTGAATGATCAGCCGGAGACGCGTATTAGTAATAGGTTCTGTTCTATGCAGTGCTCCCATGGCGTTGGAGTTGAAGCTCGCAAACACCGAGAAAGCCCAAGCGCCTGAAACGCCAAGGCCTTATTGAATGCCAGTATGATAAAGAATTGATATTCTACACTATGCATCAATGCCGCCGAATGCGGAAGACATGCGATAATACTTTTGCGAACTACCAGGACCACCTTCCAAAGGTTTTTTGCAACCTTGTGCGAATGCGCCACGCCATTAACCATATGCCTCCATAGATGTAGTCATGCCCATTCTCAAAATAGTCACGAATGCAGCCCGATATACCCGTTATACGCCAGACTCCTAGAAGAATCACTCGCGTCGCCCGTGCCGGTCCAATAGAATAGACCCGCCAATCCGTTCTGCCTGGCGTAGTTGGCCTTCATCTTCACAGTCTGCGGGTTGTCGTAAGTGATGAAACCTCCGTCTCCTCCGATACAATAAGCCGCCCCAATATGCTCATCCACATGCTCTTTCGCGCCGGGTCTCGGCAGATCCTTGAATTCAAAAGTACCTTCTTCGCCCGCATGCCCGGAGTATGGATGCCCAACGGCATGCGCGCCCAAGAAAGAACGTCCGTAGGCAGGAATGCCCAAAAGGATTTTATTGGGCGGAACGCCCTGCTTGATCATATAAGACACGGCGGAGTGGCAAGAAACAGCAGCGTCATCGTTGTGGGGTTGTTGCGGGGTGAACAGTTGAGCGTGATGCCCACAAGTCTTGACCCAAGGACCGGAAAAGTCGTAGGACATTAGATTGACCAGATCGAGGTATGCAGTTGCATGAGCTAAGTTGATGTTCCTAAGGGCCCATTCTCCGGCAGGGAGAGCTGAAGTTAGAGTAAACCTGGGAGCCGGCAAGTATGTTCGCAGTCCTGCTAGAAGACGGACATAATCCACTCCCTGTTGTGGATTTGAGGGATGCTCCCAATCGACTGCAGACTCAGCAACGAACAATGGAAAATAGTTTGTAAGTAGCTTACTGTCAATACCGTCAAGATCGTACTTGATCACTAGCTCTCGGGCTGTCTGCGCAAACCTGTCTCTTGATGTGGGGTTTCGAGCGACCTCTGCGAAAGGTTCACTGCCTTTGCCACCACCGCCTACGGAAAGAATGACTCTTAAGACGCTGTATTTGCTTTTTAGGGCTGCAAAAGCGCTGAGGCAACCCTTCGTGCCGTCGACATCGATTTGAGAGTCGGCCCACTCATCGCTAAGCTATAAGATGTTAACCAGAACTGTTGAAAGTAAGAATGAGATGCGGTTATACGTAGACAGTGCCATCTAGCTTGACCCTTCAAAGGCAAGTGTCAGCTACTGGAACGGAGCACAGCTGTGAGAACGGTCTGAGGGTCACTTACCAAGCAAAAGCATAGAAGACGTGGGAGATGACATCGAGATTCAAAGACGACGGCGGTTGGTTTCGGTAGATTCTCCAGTTAGGGTAATAGACGCCATTGAAATACATATTGACTGGTGGTGGACAGGAAGGTGTGGGGGAATACGTCGGGCGGTGTCGGCCCATCATCTGCTGAGTGGACTGTATTAACCAATTAGGTCGGTGGGGACCAAAGATGCCAGCCATTGCTTGGCTGCTTTGCTTTAGGTGCAGGAAAAAGGCCGGGGCAGAGGAGGGCGGGAAATTCCGAGTTCTTTTTCAACACATGTTGAAGGGGACGATTTTGAATATAAGTAGAGCCAAGTGACTGTATATATTTACCGCACTTAGCTATACCATGTTAGCGTTGAGAGGCAATAAGAAGCATAAAAGAGGTCAGGTCGGGTCGGGTCATGGAAGGCAGCTTTCTGCTACGACGGGTGGCTTCGTGTCTGTAGATTTGAGGAGCCGTTGGGACAGAGAAGGAAAATAATTGCCTGCGAGATCGGGTGTGCGTGTATAGGACGGCTCCACCAGGACATTTAGCTCCGGTGTGGTTCCAGGCCGGGAAACGAAATGTATCTTACGTCTTTCCAACAGTTCACCTGCCCCAATGGCTGAAGGTCATGGTACAATGGGTGCGGCCGGATGTCTGGGTCTGGGTAAATGACCACGATTGGCGTCCCTTAAGCTGGGAGGCAGCCCCAGATGCACTCCATCCTGGCTTGTGACGATGGTTGACGGCCGGGGTGGGTGGGTATTTGGTCACAGACCGATGAGGCTTATGAGCACTTGAGCAAAGGCTTATTCCAATTAATTGGCTGACCCCATGCTAGCAAGGTCCAACAGCACATCTGGAGGATCTGCGCAAGCGGCTGTTTGGGGCTAGCTGGAGCCTTGGAGGTGATGGAGGGTGAAGGCGTGCATGGTGCAGCCCTCATCGCTCGCCTCTTCCATTTTTTGGGGTAGTGGGAGCAACCATGCAGCTCTTCTTGCCCAAGCAGGCCGGCTGTCGACAAGCAGGGCAAGCAGGGAAGGTGGGGAACGAATGGGATGCGTTCCTCACACGTAAGATGCATGGCCGCCAGGGGAACAGGGAGCATGGAGAGCTGTGAGGGACGCGAGGGCCACCACGAGGGCTACGAGTGTTACAGTACGAGGCGGCGATGGGCGGTGCGTTGGGGTCGGATCCATTATGGGGAAGGGACACGGCGAAGAGCACGGGGAAGGGCAGCTGGGCACGACAGAGGGAAAGCTTGCCAATAATGATGACGCCTCGGCGCAGAGGAGCGAAGCCGGAACGGGGCCAGAATTGTGAATTGTGATCACTCGCATCTACCCTTCCTGCCATCTCTCCTGTCGGGCTGTTTTCAGGTGAGTGGCAAATGAGCACGGCATCATCCCCACCAAGCAATGTCGTCGCGCATCATCGTAGCTGTTCTCAGGCTTTGCCATGGCCAGTCGCAGCCTTGGCAATGATGCCTGTGGTGCGGGAGTAAGTCCGCCGAACCTTGCATGAACATGCTGAAAGATCGACCGCCAAAGTCCGCCATCACTGCCCGCCATCACTGCCCGCCATCACTGCCCGCCATCACTGCCCATCCACTGCCCATCAGTTGCCCCAAGCTGGCCTCGTTCCATACCCGAGCTCGGCGAGGGACGTGGAAGACACCCACACACAAAATTTACACCACCACCAGAACCACCAAGCTCGCCCCCTAGCCTCAAATCCCCATGCGTTTCAACCGCCCAGTCATCGCCACTGCATACACTTGACGAGTACGAGCTATCTACATCACCATCGGGCCCCCCCTTCCCTGGTCCACTTAGTGGAGCTGCTCTCTCACCATTCCGCAAATCACTGTGGCTGCATCGCCGCCCAGATCGTGCATGCGCATCTTTGATCCCTCCACACCCAATCTCGAGTCTCCTAGGTAGCCACCGACTTCTGTCGTCGCCGTACGGTCAACCAGCGGCTTATCATGGCGGCAGATGTGCAGAGACCCGCTGCGATGGATCAGATCACCCAGCCAGCAACGCAGCCTGTCTACAATTTCAGCTTCAGCGATTTCCTTAGACGCGAGTATCGCTTTGGCCTGGATCCGCACCGGCCCTATTGCAAAGCGTACATGCAGGGCCATTGCCCTCTGGGCAACAACTGCCCAGACAAGCATCACGTTTCGTCCTCCTACAACAAGTATGTAACCAGTTGTTTTCTGCAGCATTGGCCCCATTAACCCCTGCTGCCGCTGCCGCATATCAGATTTCGCTAACCTAGATTCAAACATCTAGTCTCGTGTGTAAGCATTGGCTCCGTGGCCTATGCAAGAAAGGCGACGCATGCGAGTTCCTGCATGAATACAACCTGCGTCGAATGCCCGAATGCTCATACTACGCCCGCACCCTGACCTGCTCCAACGGTGATGACTGCCTGTACCTGCATATAGACCCTGAATCGAAACGGCCACCATGCCCACATTATGATCGAGGCTTCTGTCCTCTCGGCCCGTACTGCGCAAACAAGCACGTGAAGAAAGACAAGTTATGTCCTTTCTACCTGGCAGGGTTCTGTCCGGAAGGCAAGGCGTGTAAGAACGGAGGACATCCTCGCTTTCCGCAAGATCTCAAGAAACCCGAGGTTCGCGTTGAGAAGTCCAGGGAAGAGCTTGAGAGAGAGAGAGCGGCTAGGGAGTTGGAACGGGAGAGAGAAGAAGAGCGGGAGAGGGAGCGGGAGGAAAGGAACCCGAACACTGGCGGTCAGCAAAAGTTCCGGGGCGGTTGGCAAGGCGATCGGAAAAAGCGGAGAGGTGGCAGACATCGCCGGCAAGGCTATTGAATGGTCAGGCGCGGCCTGCTCAAAATCTCCACCTTTCCTGTCCTATTGCTGGAATTTTCGTGTATTACTTTATTATTGCTAAGCGAGGGGCCCAGGATGGATTGCGCATATTGGCAGATCACAGCTGCAGCACGGCAGATTAACCTCTGTAGGGCTGATGATCGACGGCGTCCTTAATATCGCACCAGATCTTCGTATCTTCACCCGGCGGCGAAACCTGGCCCATTAGCCGCCGTGATCGAGCCTAATGGGTGCCGGGCCGGACTTTCCGCACGTAAGGATAGACCCTTCTGTACGCCTCTTACATCTACAATTCCCTATATAGGAAAGTAATATCCATCTCCAAGAACCACCCGCTAGCGTGTTTTTCTAGTCGTTAGAGCATATGTGCGTAAAGGCTGCATAATTACTGTGTTCAGATTAGGATGGTGGTGGAACTGACCGAAGATTTGCCGATTCCGTTACGAAATTGCTCTCGTCAGCAGAGCAATCCAGCGATGTCAGCCAGCATGGCGTCGCTATTTCTGAGAAGAAGCCCCTTCCTTTGCGCGAGTCATTTCTTCCTTGTTAGTTCAACCGACTAATAGTTCAGCCTCTTATGCATGAGTCAGTCAACGGCCCTTGGCCTATTTGTTGGTCGGACGATAAACTCAAATCACCTAGGAGACTTAAGATATTTTTGGTCCATTGTCGTATCATTTCAGACCATCTCTCCAATTTGCCGCGCGTTGTTTTAAGTTCTCTCCACTGCCGTGTGCTTGGGTTCTATTCCTAAGCACGAACGATTTGATTTGGTTGATTTAATTGGCCAGTCCTTATCGATAACAGATGAACGCAATCACCGTGCGAAGGGATACGCCTTTTTTTGTGTGTATATTGAGTTTAAGATACATCATACAAAAAAACCTCAGTTACTTTCAAAGAAGCCACACTCCGTTGCCGGAGTACAATCAGTCCGCCTCTGTCTAATTTCAAATTGATTTGACATTTACTATTTATAGTCCTATTCCCTGACAAAGTAATGACCTTACGATAAGACTATCGAAATTCTATAAGTCTTAACTTCCCTAATTGACTTTTTATATATAGATGCCTGGCCGTCGAAACCGGACTCTGCACCTGTACATGGTGACGGCTACGAACCTGCGGTCTTCGAAGTTCAAACTCAGCAGAGCCAACGCACAGACGTCGCACAGTACGGGTGGAACCTGGTGGTTGTCGAGACGTCGTGGGCAGTGAAAAGTTTTCGCATGGGATGCTGAGATCTCAAAAATCACCACTGTTGGTACCCCTTCACAGTAGACAACCACTACGTACTCCTATTCAAGCCTGTGTAATCCTCAAGGATACAACACGGATTCCAACAACATCCCCCGACCCCCAATTAGAAGCATCAACAACCTCTCACATTAACGAACGAACGAACAAACAAACGAACAAATATACCCCCCTTCCTTCCCTAGGGCGATCGCCCGCGGAGCATGCGGTTACTCGCCGATAATCGCATTATACTGCCTGGCAGCCTGGGTAGCGACCACACGGTTTTATAGTCTCCTCTCTACAGACTAGTAACCCCTAGAGAGGGCCTAGTAAATAGGGCCCAGGCGTAAAAGATACCTAGAGCACACACACACACAATATCCCGCTCGCCTTTCGGTATTACGGTTACGAATAAATCCCCCTTCGCCTTCAAGGCTCTAGGGAAGCAGGGTCTATATAGTAATGGTCTACAAGAGATAGCACACAGGGGACGGTCAAGATACGGGAGACTATAAGAATATGGCTAAGTCAACCAACAGCAGACCTAGCTAGGACGTAGTAAACCCTAGCTGCGGAAGCTAGAAGATGGATCCAGTAGTTACCAAGGAGATCTAATATTAAACGGAGGTCAAGGACGTAGCTCGAGCAGCCGCATAGGGCCGCAGCTATGTGCGGAAATGGTCAACGGGGTTTACCCTACTAAGGTGGCTCATAGGGCTTTTCTCCCCCCAAATACCAGGGGTTTTTCCTATATAATATCAAATTTCCCCTAGGTGTGGAGTAGTCTGCGTAGGTCCGCGCTAGGGATCCGAATCAGACGTTAAGCAATAAATATATAATAATAATAATAATAACTCTACAGTGGTAGAGCAAAGCCTGTGATACTAGCGCGTCCGTAGGCTTGTTACGGCAGCAGTGGTTCCCAAAGAGGTCAAAAAGTAAGGTAGCAGAGCACCACAGGTGACGAGCAGGCGCCGAGCAGGCGAGTTCCAAAAGGCGGGGAGACGGATCACGGGGTTTTCTCAAACAGAGTTTTCTCCCCACATGTATATAAGGAGTAGTCCGCGTGGGCCCAACAGGGATCCGAATCGGACGTTAAGCAATGAAAAAAAATTAAAAAATTAAAAAATTAATTATATATATAGATGCCTCAGGATACGAGGTCAGTCTTTTTAGTCTGCGTACGCCAACCCTTCCCTACTAATATATACCAAGTGACTTAGTAGTTAAGTCTAAAGATTTGGCTTATCCCTTAACCCGCTGGTGTCCTACCAGAATCTGGTTCGTGCTTGAACACTAGAATAAAAAAAACGTGTGTAGCTAATTACTTTTAACAATGCCTTCCAATTGTACTTCTGATGATATAGACCTTGTTTAACCCACTTAATATAACGTTCAGCCGAATCGATGTGCTTAAAAACCACTACCGAAGTCATGGCCGCTGCCTGATTTTACTCCTACGATGATTCGATTTAGTTGATCTGATTGGCTAGTTTTTATTGATAACGGTAGGACAAATTCCGGCTGGTTAATGTTATCTTAGTTGACTCATCCGCTTCGCTGAGGAATTTGAGGAGGCGGCTACCCCCTGCCCCGGCCCGCGCCATAGGAACTTATAAGCTAATTAAACGGTCGCTCCAACTTATGGGTACTTATTAGCTAATAGAACGCCGCGCTATACCCTACCACCCCTACCACTCTAATTCCTCTGCGAAGCGTCTAAGAGATTATAGGCGTAATTTATAAAGGCAGGCCACCTGCCTAGTAGATAATGGTTATATTACCTTTAACGCGGTATATCGCCCCCTAATATACCACTGCTCAGCTCGCCGATACCTCTATTTAAAAGCCCTCCTCTCGCTCTATAGAATCCATCCATAATAGAGCCTAATTATACCCTTAATGTCTCTATAAACGTCTCTATAAACGTCTATACAAACGCCTACATGAACGCCTATATAAATGCCTACACGAACGCCTATATAAACGCCTACACAAACGCCTATATAAATGCCTACGCGAACGCCTGCACGAGCGCCTATATAAAGCCGTTTATAAGGCCTTTAAAAACAAGCCTAAATATAACTTCTATATACTAAGACTATAATTGTCTGCATAAATGCTAGTGTAAACGCCCATATAAACGTCTATGCAATTAATTAATTAATTAATCGCCTATATAAACGCCTGTACAAACGTCTAAATAATTGCCCATATAATCATCTCTATAAAAGTCTCTATAATTAATCGCCCGTATAAGCGTCTGCATATCTGCATATCTGCACATCTGTATATCTACACGTCTATACGCCTATATATAGCTCCGCACGAAGCTCCGTATAAAGCTCTATACAAAGCTCTGCTAAAGCTCTATATAAAGCTCTACATGAAGCTCTGCTTAAAGCTCTGTATAAAGCTCTATATAAGGCTCTGCTTAAAGTTCTATTAAAGCTCTACTTAAAGCTCTATTAAAACTCTACTTAAAGCTCTATTAAAGCTCTATTAAAGCTCTGCTTAAAGCTCTACACAACGCTCTACTTAAAGCTCTATTAAAGCTCTACTTAAAGTTCTATTAAAGCTCTACTTAATGCTCTGCTTAACGCTCTGCTTAACGCTCTGCTCAAAGCTTAGTACTTTAAAGGCGTTATTATAACCGCGTCGCCTGCCAGAACACGACACAACGGTAATATAGGTATAGTTTAACCGGGCAAGCCGGTTATTATAGGATAGAAGAGGCGCCTTTATAAATTTGGAAGGAAATGGAGTAGTAGTAGTAGAGTATGGCTATTGTTTTAATGCAACTAGTAGAGAGGGACCAGTTTTAAAAATATATCTTTAAACTTTAAGGCTATATCTCGCCCCCTAATACGGTAGTTAGCTAGTTATAATTATTATAATTAAATAAAAGAAGAAATTACAATTTAAATGCATTACGCACTAAGACTGTAGCTAGTATATTTACACCGCTAGAGTTATTTAAAATTAATATATATTAAAAAAAGGACCCAGTTTACACTAAACACGCGCCTATAATCTCTTAGACGCTACGTTAAGGAATTTTTAGGGTGGCAGGGGTAGTAGAGGGTAGCGTAGCATTTTATTAGCTAATAAGTACCTATAAGTTGGAGCGACTGTCTAATTAGCTTACAAGTTCCTATGGCTTAGGTAGGAGTAGGGGGGTAGCCGCCTTCTTAAATTCCTCGGCGAAGCGGATAAGTCAACTAAGATAATATAGGATTAATATATCTATTAACCTTATCTTAGTTAACTTATCCACTTCGCCAAGGAATTTAAGAAGGCGGCTACCCCCCTACTCCTACTTAAGCCATAGGAACTTATAAGCTAATTAGACAGTCGCTCCAACTTATAGGTACTTATTAGCTAATAAAATGCCACGCTACCCTCTACTACCCCTGCCACCCTAAAAATTCCTTAGCGCAGCGTCTAAGAGATTATAGACGCGTGTTTAGTGTAAACTGGGTCCTTTTTTTAATATATATTAATTTTAAATAACTCTAGCGGTGTAAATATACTAGCTACAGTCTTAATGCGCAATACATTTAAATTGTAATCTCTTCTTTTATTTAATTATAATAATTATAACTAGCTAACTACCGTATTAGGGGGCGAGATATAGCCTTAAAGTTTAAAGATATATTTTTAAAACTGGTCCCTCTCTACTAGTCGCATTAAAACAATAGCTATACTCTACTACTACTACTCTGTTTCCTTTTAAATTTATAAAGGCGCCTTTTTTATCCTATAATAACCGGCTCGCCCGGTTAAACTATACCTATACTACCGTCGTGTCGTGTTCTGGCAGGCGACGCGGTTATAGTAACACCTTTAAAGTGCTAAGCTTTAAGTAAAGCGTTAAGTAGAGTGTTAAGCAGAGCGTTAAGTAGAGCTTTAATAGAACTTTAAGTGGAGCTTTAATAGAGCTTTAAGTAAAGCGTTATATAGAGCTTTAAGTAAAGCGTTATATAGAGCTTTAAGTAGAGCTTTAATAGAGCTTTAATAGAGCTTTAAGCAGAGTTTTAATAGAGCTTTAAGTAGAGCTTTAATAGAACTTCAAGCAGAGCCTTATATAGAGCTTTATATAGAGCTTTAAGTAGAGCTTCGTGCAGAGCTTTATATAAAGCTTTAGTAGAGCTTTATACAGAGCCACGTATAGGCGTGTAGATGTATAGATATGCAGACATGCAGACATGTAGACGTACAGACGCTTATACAGGCGATTAATTGCAGAGACTTTTATAGAGATAATTATATAGGCAATTATTTGGATGTTTATACAGGCGTTTATATAGGCGATTAATTAATTAATTAATTGCATGGATGTTTATATAGGCGTTTACACTAGTATTTATACAGACGATTATAGTCTTAGTATATAGAAGTTATATTTAGGCTTGTTTTTAAAGGCCTTATAAACGGCTTTATATAGGCGCTCGTGTAGGCGTTCGCGTAGGCATTTGTATAGGCGTTCATGTAGGCGTTTATATAGGCGTTTATATAGGCATTCGTATAGGCGTTCGTGTAGGCGTTCATATAGACGTTTATAGAGACGTTTGTAGAGATATTAGGGGCATAATTAGGCTCTATTATTGTTGGGAATAAGATGAGTGGTCGTTACGTATTGTCACGTGTTGCCGCGGCACTAGCGTAGCGAGGAGCCTTAAGCTCCTCGCCCTCCCCTAATTAATAAGAAGCATATTAACCAACATTACTATAACCCTACTTGAGTAGTCGTTATTGGTAAGTCACCCTGTGTGACCAACACTGATTAGTGGTTAAATACACAGTTAACTACAGAGCAGCTAGGTTTTTGAACAGAAGAGACAGTCTCGTGCAGGGGTGCTATATGCGCTTATATGGAATGGATCCCGGCGATACTGTGCTACCTTAGACTTGCGGAAAACTAGTAATAGAAGTATTACTGAGTACTAGGAGATACCAAGTTGCGTCCATTACGCAGAACAACCACGTTTACGAAGATTTGGTTAAGTACTTTAGGTCAGAAGTGTTACTAAACCTAAGGTCCTAAGTTAACATCCGAAACGCGTTAACTACATCTTAAATTGCCTACCTTTTGACAGCAAACCTACGAGATCCTATAAAACCAAAAATCCTACCTACCTTCGACGTACGACACCCCATCGATTCTATACTTACTATGGCGTTAACCTACCCAAAGAAGTATAAGGAAGATATTAACCTAAAGATATAGAACAAAGCCATAATTGACCTTACAAACGCTAATAAATAAGACTTAAATGGATTTTTATTACACTATATAGCACATTATAAGGATAGTAAATACAACAATACCGCGCTATGGGAATGTATAAAGGAGGACTTTATTAGATGGACAAAGGAAACATAGGCCCCCATAAATAAGGATATTGTATAGGACTTCCATAACTTCCTTTAGGAGAATAGAGTATTTGTCCCTAAGGACGGGGGTACTATTAGAGACAATATTTAGGAGCAGGTTATTAACGTAAAAGAAGAGCATAAATAGACCCTATAAGAAATTAAGCACTAACTACGCACTATAAGGAAGCTTAACTTATAATGGAACCCAGGTAATATACCTCTAGAGATAAATCTACCTTTGCCTTTAACCCCTCTATATCCAATTTAACCTATAACTTTAACGTCAAATACTATACCCTAATAAGAGCAGGCATAGGATCCTATTACTTTACAATTTAACAGCCTTTGGACTCCACTAACTAGACCTACGTCCCTACTATAGCCTATAATGTAAACCCCACCTCTGTCTTAATCTCAAATTGGAGGTAGTTTAAAATTGCTTATAGAGCTTGCGAAGCTCTATTCAGATTAGGAGAAGAAGTTTAGTGGGGAATTATATAATATTCTTAATTCAAAACTATGTATCTTCTATAACTATTACTAGAAGGTAAGAATAGAGTCTAATTAATACTACAATGCCTATTCCGTTATGCTTAAGGGTCGAGCTAGTACCTTCTATTATAATCGTTTGGTAGGAAAAGGATATGATTTTAACCACATAATATATAAGTCAAGATACCACTTTAAAACAGAAGAGAATAAGCAGCAGTATATATTAGAATAGAGAGAGACTATCTTCCTAAGGATTATTGCTACAAACCTAGGTGTCCCTCGGCTTGATTATCTTTAAAAGCTCTTTAATTAACTTTAGATGATTTAGCGTGGTTTATCCAAATTATATTAAGAGGATTTTAGCCTACGCGATTAAGTTATTAGCGTATACTAAGGCGTTAAAGAATATAATCTTACTCTCTTTAATCCTGCAAATACTTATAAAGGAGTATATGCTTAACTAAGATCTTCTATTAGCACTGCTCTACACTCTTAAGAAGTATAGCAATTTAACGCCTAACTTTAGTCTACTTTAATCAACCCGGACGACCTGGCTAACTAATATGATCACAACTGGACTAATCGAACATATAGTGGCCGTGGTAGGCAATATGGTAGAGGGTATAATTAACGACTATAAAGTAAAGGTAGAGGTCCTTATAGAGGTTCATTTCAAAGTAATTACTAGAAGAAGTGCTATGTTTGTAAAAAACCAAATTGCTAGTTAACTAGGCATTCTCTTAATAAGCAAAAGGAGGCATATAATAAGTTTCGCCAAAGTGTAAGAAATATTAGAAATTATAAGGTTACTATAACCTACTTCTAAAGCTTCCTAGTTCAATATAAAGGCGTAGAAGATCTTAAGGGTAAGGTTAATAAGGCCAAACAGCTCCTTATAGATATGGAATTTAAGGACTACTTACCTAACCAATACTTCACTGAGTATGGTAAGGTAGATGGTATATAAACTATTACCATTCTTAATAACTAATCTACGCTCCACTCTATCACGAAGTTAGATATCTTTAATAAGCTATAGGAGAGTTCCACGTTCTCCTTTAATAACAGATACTCGGCGAACGTCTTCTATAGTATTATGCCAGACACTAGAGCCGCAGGAGTATCTATAGTAAAAAAACCTTAAGTTCGAGCCCTTTAGTAGCTTAATAGCTCTGTTTAGATTAACCATTCAACGGCAGGCCAATACACGATTTGTTTTAGTAAGGGTACTACAATCTCTTTTAGCATAATTAGGGTCCGAACCCCCTTAGGGTGCATTACTTTCTATATTATTCCCACGAATACCCTATTTCTATTTTATATTGGAGATATGGACAAATTAGGCGTTAAGCTTAATAACCTTAAGAATATACTCGTTTAGGGAGATAATTAGGTACCTGTTATGCGCAAGTAGGGTCACCCCTAGTTGCTCCTTTATTAACTAAAAAAGAGTGTTGCTTAGAGCCATTTAACTAAGTTAGAGTTACGTTAACTACACCATTGTTTTAGCCACCTATCCATTTACCAATTACTTAGGGTTCTTTAGCGAGCAGGCCATAAAGTTAAGGTTAAAGCAATTAAGCATCTTATAAAGTACTGCTATTACTGCTAAATAAACCAGAAGTCCCCTAGCCGATTTAAGTTTACCCTTAAAGATAACTACAACTTTAACTTCTATATTGTCGTTAACGTTATGTATCTTAGCGGCAAGCCAGTACTCTAAGTTATTAACTTTTTAACCTCCTTCTAAGCCGCATGCTTCTTAAAGGATATGTTAGCTAGAAACGCATAGGATACCCTTTAATTATACTAGATTAATATCTACCTAGGACCCCCTAATTAAATCGTCTATAATATAGAAAAGAACTTTTTATCTACAGAGTTTTAACAATAGATAAAGGCAATGGCAATTAAGGTCAAGGAAGTCCCTATTAAGGCACATAATAGCGTTAGAAAAGTGGAACAATATTACGCGCCATTACGCTATATATAAGATTATCTCTTTAGAACTAGAGGATGCTAGCGAAGAACTTACCTTGTAAATGGCTATTAAAGCTGTTAACAATTCTGCTGGCCCAAATAGACTTATACCTACGCTACTAGTCTTTGGCGCCTACCCTTAAATAACTAACAATTCTCCACTATCTCCCTCTATTGTGCAATGAGCTGAGGCTATTCGCAAGGTAATAAAGGAGGTCCGACGTCTCTATGCCACACGTTAGGTCAACAACGCACTAGGAATAAGAAATGGCCTAAATACCTTAACTACGCTTAATCTGCCACTCCAGTCTAAGGTACGCGTATGGCATAAAAAGGGAGGGTAGTTAGGCCCACATTAACTTATTATAATTAATGGTTAAACTTGCACTATTTAGATGCCTTATAGACCCACTTAATTCCGTTTAACTGTTATTAAGCCTTATTATAAAGATAACAGTTCTGAACCTTTATAGGATACTATAGAAGATGCCCTAGAGGAGAGTTACGATTAATAAGCTCTAGAAGGCGACCACAATTCTAGTATAATTGTAGTAGATACGCCGCAACTATAACGCGGTAGAGGTCGCCTAAAAGGATTACAAAATCGCTAACATTTTATTAATTTTGAAGAGTAATTTGTTGCCGCCATTAAGAATGGAGTCGAGCTATTAATAGCCTTTATAACTGTTTGTACTAACTTAATAGCACGAGTGAGTTGTATCCCGGGGCACGAAATACGTATAGTATTGTATGCTCTTTGGGATGGTGGTAACTGTCGATTGTATAAAGCAGACTACGTGGTCTATATACTGATGCGTCCTCCCCCTAATTAGTTAGTGCTTTATAAGTGCACCAGACGTGTAAGCGAGTGGTTAGTGCACTAAACGCGTAAACGTGTACCTGGCGTACCGAACGCGTAGGCACGCGGTTGGTATAATAGGTGCTGTAATTATACACTGGCGGTACTTGAAAAATGAAACCACTTATATACAGCCTCTGTAATTGCTTTAATAGAACCATAAAACATAAAAGAAAATACATAGGAAATCTCCCCTAAGGTGCCGTCTAGGCTGCCTTCCAAACGGTGCCCTAAGCTGGCCGTAAGTTCTGCTTACGGTCCGTAGAATAAACCGTATAACCTTTTAATGGGTAGTAGACAAGCTATAAGTCGGATCGTGAGGGCCGCTAAGGCGCTAGTGCTAAGCGAGCCAATGGCGATTTTCCATCCCGGGGATGGAAAATCGTGATTGGTCAATTTAACTACCCTGTAAAATTCGGCGGGTTACGTAAGTCCACTAAGTTCCACTATAGCTTTCTACTATTTTCCACCTATATTGTATAATGAGCTGTACAGCCTTCCAACGGGCCGTAGATGTACCGTAGGTGCTCCGTTAGTCCCGTTCTACCTATTCTGTGACTTCTAGGTTAAGCTTATTTGTGTTAATTAGGGTTTTAAGAGCTTAACACGGCTTTGCCTTAGTTATAGCGTCTACTAGGTTGTCTCCGCTGCTAATCTATTTGACCTTTGTAATCTCGCGCCGTTTATAGGCCTAATGTAAGCACATAAGGTCGACCATAAGCCTCTTCTCTTATGTTGTACCTAGTTTGACTAGGCAGTTGTAGAGGGATTTTAAATCGGTGTATAGAACTAGGGGTAACTACTCTAGTTATAGAATCTTCTGGACCGTTGATTTGATTGCGGCTGCTATATTAAAGCTATGGGCTAGTGCATATAGCTTAAAAGCTAGTACACTGCGGGTTACTTGTTTGCACTTAATTAAAGACTAGTACAGTATATTTGCATCTTAATTGCGGTCCATAAGTACAATCACAAAGCCGATTTGTGATAATAGGTCTTTGTTATTAGCAAAGGAGGCATCTGTAAATGCCATTACACTAAGGGAATTTAGGTCCAGTAGTACAAAAGTAAGTCCTCTTATTACGTTGTCAATTTGCCATTAAATGCGCTTATTAAGCTGCTTAATATTTTCTTCTTGCGGATCTACTGCCTGGGCTGCAAAGGATAAGTCGTAGGCAGATTTGGGTTGGCAGACTATAGCTATATAGGCGCCTCTTACACGCTGTGTAGCGTATTGGTCCTTTATATTTACGGTCTTATGGGTCTCTCCGCGGGAACTGGTAAGGTCCGTAGGCTTTGCTATAACGGGCTTTAGGTTTTGGGCTTGGCGTTCCTAAGTTAGCTTAATTAGGTTGCCCTTTTATATAATTAGGCCTCTATTAAACTTAATCGGATTCTGCTTAGTTAGCTACTCTTATAGCTTTGCTAAGAACTTGGCCTTTTATAGTTTAGTTTCTTTAGTGTCCGCAAAGGTCTGGTCTGCTAGGAATAGGGTATTGTTTATTTGGAGTCCAACAATACCGAGGCCGTTTAATAGGCTGTATAGGAGGCAGGGGTTGTAGGTTGACTGTTCCATTTTAAGTTTACTAACGTGGTGCTAGTAGTATATCTTAAACCAATGGTTTCTAGCTTCTGGTACTCCATATAGAGGTTTTACAACCCGTAGGATTGTTCCTAGTTGTAGGTTAAGCTTGGGGGGTGGCCGTATAAAGATGTCCCTACTTAGGTAGGTATTAGACTGTATATAGGCTTGCGAGATATCCCGTAGGTAAAGAGCTATAGGTTTGCTTTACTGTAGTCCAGGCATAAGTGCAAGTATAATCCGTTGGCTGACTTATTAAATTGTAGGCGATTGTGTAAGGACTAAGCCCTTCCCTTGGTTGTTGTAGGCTTGTATGACAAGCCTTAATTTTTTAAAAGCTTTGTTAGTACCTGGGTGCTTAATTTCATTAACAAAGCGTAAGTTAAATATACGGACGCCTTATGGAACGTCTTTCTCCGTTATAACCGCAAAGACGCCCTTTTTAAATAGTCTGTTAATCTCTTTACGTCGTGAGTCTGTAAAGGGGGTTTTCTATACTAGAACTGATATATCTGCAGGCGGAGATTGCCTTGCGGATATTCCTGCGGAGGTTAGGTAAGTCTCTATTATAGTGTTCTTAGTTATGGGGTGCTTTTAGGGGCGTCCTTAACCGCGCTTTACAGTAGGTATAGTGGGTTTAGTGGGTTTCTGAAGGACTTCTAGGGTAGGTAAGGGTGCTTCTAGCTTATTTAGTTTAGTGGTTGCTTCTAGTTTATCTGGTTTGGTGGTTACCTCTAGTTTATCTGGCTTGGTAGTTGCTTCTAGTTCGTCTGGCTTAACGTCATGGGTGTCTTTGGGCCGAAAGTAGGGTTTTACGGACGTGCTTCTAAAGCTGGTCGGGCCGCTAGGAAGTTGTATACAGCATATCTTGTTTTCTACAGCCAGTAAACGGTAGGGTCTGGTCTACTTGCCGCTTTTACGCTATACAAGGACTTTAGAGTTAAGTAGGAGGTCGTGTACTGGGGTTGTGTTAGGTCTGTTGCGGTGGTGCAGGGCGTTATTAACAGCTTGTTTGGCCCGTAGCTTAACTATCTCGGCCATTGCCTTTTGTATTGTAGCTGCTTGTTCCGTAATAGACGGGGCAGGAGGATTTAGGTTACTTATCCTTGGGTAGGCTCCGTAGACTAAGAGGGTAGGTACTAGTCCATCTAGGCCAGCAGTGTCGTTAATGGCTTTTACGGCCATCTATAGAGCCAGTTCCTTTTAGATGTCCTTACACTCGTCCATAATGATCTAGTAAGCTCTCTGTAGGGCTAGGTAAGCTCGCTTAACAAGCCTAACAGACTAATACGCCTTAACTGGAACGGCTTTTGTTAATATAGCTATGGCCGTAGCATACTGCTGGAATTCCTTGCTGATAAAGTTTCTACTGGCGTTGTGGGTAATATACTTAGGAGGTCCAACGTACGTATTAATCCAGCAGGTCCGTAAAATATCCTAAGTGTGCTTTATGGATATATTTTGCAACTAACGGGCGGCTTAATAGCGGGTTGCCTCGTCAATTATGTATAATACTGGGCTGCCGTTAATGTATATAATGTCTACGTACACTGAATGGTTGAAGTTAAGATCCTTATAAAGGGTGAACTTGAATCGGCCTGGGGAATGTCCGTATTTCTGGCAGTAGGAGCAGTATTTAGTTAGGTAATTAACTGCCTTTCTATTAACATTATCGTGTTTAGAGCGTTTAAGGACTCTATATAGCTTTTCGGCTAATAGGTGGTCAAAATGATAATATAAACGGTGGATCTCCGTACTAGTAAGGTAGCACGGGTTATAGTTGAAAGATTCCTAAATATAGGTCCGTAAAGTCTCTCTCTATATAAGGAATGGGTGTCCAAATTGTTATATAATTGGTAGGGTAACATGCTTGCTTCTTAGGGCAGTTATAGGGCCGATTAAGGTGTCCGTAATATTGTTATAGTAAACCTATAACCTGTCCATGTCCGCAAGGCAAAGTAAGAAAGGGGTGTCTGCTTTTATTATATGGAAGTTAACTAGGCTAATTAGGGTCTTAACTGCAACTAATCTAATTAATGCAGTTGAGCTAATGCTGAATTGGATGTTTACGGCCCCAGTTTATATAGTGTTAATATCCGTATTATTATTTGCGGTGGTCCTATATATAAGGTATTGTCCGTAACCTGCAGTAGACTTCTTAGAGGCGCCTATATCGATTATAATACTGTAGAATTCCTTGGGGGTATAGCGTTTTATGGTAATATATGCAAATGGGTCCTGCTTGTAATCTATAATGTCTATAACGGGGGTGCTTGCGGAATGGTTTTTGGGCGTAACTAAGTGTATAAAGGAACAGTCGGCTAATACAGTCGTGATATTAAAGGCTTAGCTGTCTATAAAAGGTTTAAAAGTGGTTAGGAATGTCTCTAAGGTCTCTTATTCCTAAGTGTCTAAATTAAAGTTAATTATAAGGGCTTTTATTAACTTATTAGGGGGCTCTTCTGCTTCCTCTCCTTTGTATTCCAAAATGAACTGGCTAATATAGCTATTAAGTCTCTTCCTGGACTTATTATGTTCTTCCTGGGTATGCCTTATAGACCAATATTCTTCCTTACCGCATATAAAGCACTTCTGGCTGGTTTATCTGCGGGGGTATGTTTTCGTACGGGGGTTACTGCGGGGGTTACGGGTAGGACTTGGTTGGTATAGGTGCTGCTAGTAGTAGCGGCGGTCCGTAAAGTAGACGTCTGAGTCTGTTTGTGGATATTAAATATCCGTAATAAAGGCTTACGTGCTGCCTAGTGGGTTTGAGACTTCGTACGTTACAATAGAGGAGTGTAGATTATTAATAAGGCCAGCTAAGGTATCTGTAGGCTTATAGTAGGCGTATTTATAGGGCTCTACTTCCTGGCAGGCCGTAATAAGTTTATTATGCAGGAAGTCGTCTGTTTGAAGCTTAGTGTTAAGGCCATGCTATAGGTGCCAGAGGTCTTTAATAAGAATTTGCAGGCACTCTATAGTCAATTTTTTTAGTGTTCTTGTTGATTACGGTCCGTAGCTTGGTTGCATTCTATTAGGTAAGGATATTACGCTTATATTCCGGTCCTTTAAAGTAGTTATAGGTAGCTTTGTATAGCTTGTTAAAGGGAACACCAAGGGGGTTACTCTTAAGGTTGGTGTAGTAGTGGTTAAGTGCTAGGCCGCGCAGTATAGTAGAGTAGGCTTGGCTAAACTCCTATTTAGGAATATCGGCCTTCTGACAGAGGTCCGTAAAGATAATTAGTTTATAGTTAAAGTTGTTGTTTTCACCGCTATACTTAGATTTGTCGGTGTAGAGCTTAGCTAGGTTAGCTAGCTCCTTGCCGTAGGTCTTTGCTTAGGTGCGTTATGGATCTGTAACTTGCGGATCTGTGGCTTGCGGATATATGGCTTATGGATATATGGTTTGCGGATATATAGCTTGTGGATTTATGACTTGGGCAGGTTATAGATCTGTGGCTTTGTTAACGGAAGGGTTTTAGTCCGTGTTTTGGTTTATAGGGGTATTATGGTCTATAACTTGGGTACTAGGTGTGCTTTGGCCCGTAAGATCAATTCTAAAATTGCTTAGGTTTATAGGACAAATTTGGTTAAGTAGGTTAGGTATAAGGCCAGCGATGCCATTAAGTTTGGGAGAAGCAAAGAGATTATTTATAGCTTTAACCTGGTCTAGGATTTTCTCTTTAGTCTATTCCGTTTGGTCCTCCTCCTGTATTGTGTTGTATAAGGACCGTGTAATAGTAACTCGTTTATCCTTTTTAACCCATATACCTTAGTGACGTAAAAGGGTTTGTAGGTTATGGATGGTAGTAGGGTTATAAGCCTTAAGAATAGCTTCTGTAAAGTCTGTAAAGTCTTCCTTATATTGCTCCTATAGGTCGTTGTTTAGAAGCTTATAGTGTCCATATTTAAGGATTTTGAAATTAATGTAGTCGTTAATGTTATCCGTAGATGTAAGGTTGACTCCTTAGCTCCACTTCTTTTAACCTTCGCTAATTTACTTGCTTATATCTGCCATATTATGTAGCGTTATATGTCTATATAAGCTGTGGCGGGTCGTAGTAGCTTATAGCGGGTAGGGGAGGTCTTGTAACGGTCCGTAAAATCGATTAGCAGGTCCGTAACAGTTTGAGGGGTCTTGTAGTGGTCTATAAAGGTAATTAACGGGTCTGTAACGGTTTATAGAAGGGTAGGGGTCTCTGTAAGGGGTCTAAAAAGAGGTTGGGGGTATTAAGGGAGGGTGTAGTAGGAATAGGGGTTTGAGGTTTAAAGAGGGTTGAGGATAGGGGGTTCTATAAAGGTCTATATTCGCGTCTATAACTTCCAGTAAACCGTACTAAGACTTAAATAAGTATACAGAGTTGGTAATAGTCTGTAATCCCTAACTTCCGACCTTCTAGTAGGTCGTACTAGGAGTCTAAATAGGTGGTTGCTGTCGTATATATCGCTCAGTGGGAGGTGTTAAGTAATTGCTAATCTGTACGCGCTTACTAATTAGTGTTTGTACTAACTTAATAGCACGAGTAAGTTGTATCCCGGGGCATGAAATACGTATAGTATTATATGCTCTTTGGGATGGTGGTGACTGTTAATTATATAAAGCAGACTACGTGGTCTATATACTAATGCGTCCTCCCCCTAATTAGTTAGTGCTTTATAAGTGCACCAGACACGTAAGCGAGTGGTTAGTGTACTGAATGCGTAAACGCGTACCTGGCGTACCGAACGCGTAGGCACGCGGTTGGTACGATAGGTGCTGTAATTATATAATAACAGCTAAGGAGAAGGCTAATTTTAAACTCGTAAAATAGCTCTAAAAGGAAGGTTATATTATAACCTTAGGAGCTCCTTTCTAAGCATCTAATAAGTAGGAGATTAATGGCCTTATTATAAGAGGAGTTTTTAAATTTAAGAAGTATAACCCTACTAAGTTTAACAAAGTTCGCATCTTTAAGTTAAGAATGGTTAATAAGATTAAAGGCAAAGCTATTAATACCCTATTTAAGAAATTAAGGCTTATTATCTAAGGTTATAATAATAATGGCAAGGAGGTAATCCTTATGCAATCTCCTATAATTTAACGAGCTAGTTAGTAAGTTATTATTGCGCTAGCTCCCTCCTTAATAAAGAATAGAATAGCGGTCTATTTATAAGATATCACTTAGGCCTATACCTAATTAGAGACGCACCTTTAGCGCTTAATATTAGCATACCTTTTAGAGCAAATTCGCTACCAATATCCCGAAGATACCATCATGGTTATGCTTAAGCCATTATATAGAATTGCAGAGGTAGGAACTTATTAGTAGGCTACCTATAGTAAGCACTATAAAGAGAAGCTTTTAATAACTACTTTTATGTTTAATCTATGCTTCCTTATTATAACCATGGGAACTCCATTTAGAATTATTGGCATATAAACCAACAATATAATTATCTTAGGAGATGACCAATTCTTGGCCCTTAAAGAGGATAAGCTAGTAAAGGCAAATCTTATAGCAAAGCTAAAGGAAAAGCTTAGTTTAATAATACCATTACTTTTTAATAGATGCATCCTCTCCCTAAACAAGGATTCTATTGCGTTGCGCCAGAAGGGTTAAGGTAAGAAGATTAACGTTATTAACGTTAATTCCCTAAAGTAAGGATATATAGAGCAACGCGCTTATGGAGCTTATATTGCTTCTATCTATTAACCTAAGGCTTTATTTAATCTCTTTATTGCCGCCTAATACCAGGAACCAACTAAGGATAACGTTCTTGCCCTAAATAAACGTCTTTTCTGGTAAATAAACCATCTCAATTAGGGACTACTCTATATGCCTATTAATCTTCCCACTGCTAAGCTCTTTGTATTTGTTAATAGATTATTTATAAATAATAAAGACTTTAGCTCCTAGTTAGAATATAAGATTATTATCGCAAATAAATTTACTAGAGAAAACGACTTTATAATCCACAGTAATCTTATCTATTGGAGCTTAACTAAGAGCAAACGCGTTACTTAAAGCGTTCTAGCGTTAGAGATATATGGAATAGTTAGCGGAGTTAACATAGCAATTACAATTAGAACTACCCTAAAGATAATTATAGATCAACTTAAACTTCCTGTTATCCCTATAATCATATATACCGACTTATACTCCCTTTATAAGTGCTTAGTCAAGCTTAGTACTACAAAGAAGAAGCGCCTTATAATTAATATTATAGCACTTTATTAATCCTATAAACGGCAAGAACTCTTTAAGATTTAATAGATTAATGGCCAAGATAACCTAGCAGATGTAATAATAAAGGCAAACCCAAATAAGGCTCTAGAGACGTTTATTAACACAAACACTCTATATATATGAGTTAAAGGTTAGGTTAAAAGGGAGTAGGATTCTACCGTAACTGCCTAACAAATTCTACCGTAACTATCCACTAAGTTCCACCGTAACTGTCTACTAAGTTCTACTGCAATTTATAGACCCTTACTTTAGCTAGCTAATTAGGATTTTCTATCCCCAGGATAGAAAATCACTATTGGCTCGCTTACAACTAGCGCCTTAGCGACACCTTTATATTCGCGTTAACCCCTAACGGCCTTCCTCTTCTCTTCTCCCTCTTCTTCTTCTTCTCTTCAGCTTAGTATCTTTATATAATTTTGTTACTTGTATATAGATAGCAACCACAAAAGAAGAGTTGCCAGTGTTGGGAATAAGACGAGTGGTCATCACGTGTTATCACATGTCGCCGCGGTACTAGTATAGCGAGGAGCCTTAAGCTCCTCGCCCTCCCCTAATTAACAAGAAGTATATTAACCAACATCACTATAACCCTACTTAAGTAGTCGTTATTGGTAAGTCACCCTATATGACTAACAATTATAGATAGATTCTATAGAGCAAGAGAAGGGCTTTTAAATAGAGGTATTAGCGAGCTAAGCTATAACAGAACCTTATAGCTTAGACTACGGTGGGTTCTGTTATTAGGCTAGGTATGTAGGTATAATAAAAACAACAACGTAATAACAACTAGTGGAGTAGTTGCCTAATAGATTAACTCTAATTATATTCTAAGATTCACTATAAGAAGAGAACTATCTACAGTAGGGACTAAGGTCCTTTAAATACACAACCATACTCCTAAGAAATCCTCTCTTGTATATAAGGTATATGTTATCTATATTAAACATAACATCCCTTCCGTTTAATACAGTTAATATATTTAACACTATATAACCTTAGTTACTATTCCTTATTATATAGTTCTACTAGATCTATCCTGGACTATGCCTGTATTAACTAACTAGCTTCTGCCAACTCTTCTCTAAGTAGTTATAATATTATACTTAAAGCATCTGTAACACCATCTCCCTCCTCTTTATCTTTATCCTTAAAGATTCCTAACATCTTCAAGTCGTCCACTAAAGGTATAATATCTGTTTAACTAGTCTAGTTAATATCCTTGCTTATTATACCTAAAGCTTCTTCTTCTCTTTCCTAGGTTAAGTATTACCTTTATACAGTTTCCTCTATACTGTCGCTTAGTAAAGTAATGGCGATTCCTTACTCAAGGTGCGTAAAAGAGGGGTTAGTCTATGTTGCGCTAGCAAGTCCTTCATCTTAATAACCCTCTTTTTACTCTAAGTGCATTAAAGCAAACATTTAATCGTCCTGCAATGTTCGCTCTATCTCTAACGCTAAGTATACACGTCCTATTACTCTTAACAGTCTTTAAGTTCCCTAAGTAACTTATTATAGGGTCTTATATTCAATCTACCACTATAAAGCTTAATAGTAAGCTGGCCTCCACGCTACTTAAGGTTCAATATGCCTTAGAAAAGTCCGCACACGTCCTTAAAGCTTAATATTTAGCTTATGCTTGTCTTTAACGCCTTAAACATGTTTATAAGAAGGTTTATTTTAAGGAGTGGAAACTGGTTTAATAGGGTCTGTCTAAGCTAGGTAACAAAAGGATTAGCTCTCCTCCTGCAAGGGAAACAACTCTAAGTAGCTCAGCAATTGCTCCTCTTAGGTCCCCCTTAGGTGACTTATTCTTTAGCAATCCTTCTTTATTAATATTACCTAACCTGCTTTCTTCTAATACTCCTATACCTTTCCCATAGCGTTCCTTAAATTGCTTAGTGGTTCCTAGGTAGTCTCACTATAGCCTATCCACTTTACTTTATATTACGTTTCATTATCTACGTCCTCGTAATTAATAATCTTTAAAACTTGCTATTTATCTTCCTTTTATCCTCTATACGTGTCTGCCTTATAAACTAGTAGCTCAATATTCCCATATACTGGCTCTAGCATTGCAACATATTATATAGGGTAGATTTTCATTTTGGCTAATAGGTTTAACTTATATATAACTAATGAAATTCTTTGCCTAATTTTAAAAGGTCCTAGTCTAATATAGTCCAACTTCTTACTTAGTCGTTAACTTTTAAAATTTTTATATAGTAGCCACACTTTATCCCCCTCCTTAAGATCTGGTCCCTTAGATCTCTTAGCATTATAATACCTTTTCATTCATTCTTATACTAGTTTAGCTGTTTCTTTAAGGTCTGCATAAAGATTCATTAACATCTCTATTCTTTGCTTAGCTGTGCTACTCGTCTTTTTTGCTTAATATAGCAATAATAATATTCTTGGCTCATACCCATAATTCGCCTTAAATAGTGATGTCCCCATTCCTTCTTATGGTGTTATATTATATGCAAACTATATAACTGGTAACAATAATACCCAATTATTCTATGCGTGATTAATATAGTACCTCAGATACTACTCTAGTGTCTAGTTTAGTCTTTCCGTTTATCCGTCCGTCTGCGGATAATATACTATAGATATTACTACGCGAACCCCTTATTCTGCCAGAAACACTTCCCAAAACGCTGCTATAAATCTTAGATCTCTATCCAATATAATTTTATCTAGTGCTCCGTATCTTATAAACACTTCTTTTATATAGATTCTAGCGATATCTTCTACTAATATTTCCTTAGTACATACTATAAAGTATCCCCACTTTATTAGCTTATCTACTATCACTAAGATTATGTTATAATCTTATCCTGTAATAGGATCTCTTGACTTTAGTAACTTAATAATAAAGTCCTATAATATAACCTCCTATAGTCTTCCTGGTGTCTTAATAGGTTATAGCCCTCCATATGGCTTATACCTTATCAGTTTGTTCCTTTAGTAATCTAGATATTCCTTTATAACTTATCTTACTAGTCCCTAGATTCCTTAAATAATATACTCCTCTTAAAGTCTTAACACTAAGCCTATAGCTCCACTATATCCTTATATTATTCCCTTATAGAATTCCTTAACAAATTCTTCTGTAATAGACTTAGGTATATACATTGCCTCTCTGTTCTTGTATTGCTCTAAGTCTAGATCCTCTACCTATACTTCTTAGATCTTCTGTATCTAATCACTCTTTAATAATTTGTGGATCTGACTTTCCTTGGTCGCTGTAATCTTTAGATAATTATACCTAATCAATCCGTCTTAATCCCTTTGTAACAAAGCTCCTAATAGCTTTTTATTACTTTATAGTTTAGCCTTTCTGCTTAGAGCATCTGCTTATGTATTATCTATACCCTTAGTATACTGAATTTTAAAATGGTATTCTATAAGCATTTCCGCCCATCTAACCTATCTTTAGTTAAGTTCCTTTGTTATTAGGAATCCTATAAGGTTCTTATAGTCCGTCTTAACCACAAATAGTTTCTCTATACTTTATAAAAATGCTCTCCATTTCTTAAATACTGCAACTATACCTAACAACTCTTTATTATAAATGTCATAGTTTAACTCTGGTGGTGTCATCTTTTAACTATAGTATGCTACTGGGTGCCATCCATCTTAATACTTCTATAGGAAGCACGCTTCTAGTGTAAAGTCTAATATATCTATTTCTACAACCGTCTTTAGACCTAGTTAATAGATTTTAAGAACTAGCTCCTGGGTAAACAACTTTTTAATTCTCTTAAACAGTTCTTATTACTCCTTTCCCTATACCCACAGTTCCTCTTTCTTTGTTAACCGCGTAAATAGCTTAATATCCTATAACCATTATGCTATAAACCTTCTATAGTAATTGCAAAACCCTAGGAACAATCTTAACTGCATAACGTTCTCTGGTTCTTACTAATTTACTATAGCCTTAATCTTCTTTAGATCTATACTAAGTTGGCCTAGTTTAATAATAAATCCAATAAAATTAGTCTTCCTGGTAAAGAACTCGCATTTCTTAATTACTACTGGTATCTGTTCTTCTTATAGTCTCTTTAAAACCCATTTAATATACTCTCTATATTCTTCCTTACTCTCTAAGTAGATAATAATGTCGTTAAGGTATACTATAACAAATTCATCTAGGTGTTCTCCTAATATACTATTAATTCGCTTCTAGAACGTTACTGGTGCGTTTATAAGCCCAAATTGCATAACTAATGGCTTATATAGTCCTTCCTTTGACCTAAAGGCTGCCTTTTATTTATTACCTTCCTTGATTTTAATCTGGTGGTACACCTATCTTAGATCTATCTTTATAAAGATCTTTACATTGCCTATCTTATTTTAGATTTCGCTAATTAAGGGTAAAGGATACCTATCCTTCCTAGTAATGCTATTTAACTGTCTGTAGTCTATATACATCCTAAGTTTTCTGTTTTTCTTTAGGATAAACAATACTGGATATCCTACTAATAACTGCAATGGTCTAATATATCCCTTTTATAAGTTCTCCTAAATAAACTCCTTAAGCGCTACTAACTCTATTTTAGTAAGCTTATAGATTAAAAAAAACTTTAGACTTATTCCCTCTTCTAATTCTATCTTATAGTCCCAAGTTGCATACTCTAACAGCTTTTCACTTTCTGGTAACTATAACTTTTTACCATACTTATGGTATCTCTTTGGTACATAACTTAAGCCTCACTTAATCTCTTTATATATCGCTCTAACCTAGTACTATACCAACTTGGTTTACTATTACACTTTACGCCATTATATATCCTTAATATTAACTTAACCTGTAACCCAATCAATCTTTAGATTATACTCCTATAACTAAGGCATTCCTAGTATTGCCTCATCCTATCCCAACAGTAGGATATTAAAAGATATTCTAACTGGTCTCCCTTTAATAGTTATCTAAATAGGTTCTATTTTAAGATTAATAATACCTCCTCTATAGGCTATCTAATCTCCTAAAATTATTATAAGTAAATACAGGTGTTCCTTCTGTCTATATAGTAACCCTATCCTTTTTACTGTCTTTAGTAATATATAGTTCCTAGTTACTCCACTATCTACTAACGCTTTAAGCTGCTAATCTTGCCACTTAGCTTTTAAATTTAGGTGTTATCCTTAAATTCCTTTAAGGGTCTAAGGCTCTAACACTAGTTCCCTCTAGTCCTATACGCCTCCCCTTTTCCTAACTATTAGCTGCTTAATCCTACCTATACTTGGTCCAACTTTAGCCAATACTTAGTTTATTTCTTTTCCTTTATATGCCATAGATAAGTATTCTCTAGGCACTCCCACCACTGTTATCCGTCTAGGTATTTTTCCGTAAGGAATCTTCCTAGTTAAAGTATTAAGTCCCCTTAACCTTATACTTCTACTGGGTGCCAACTATATATATACTTGGCATTTCTGAACCGCTTTTCCTCTAGTGCCTAATATATTCTTACTAGGTACTTCTGGTTCTTGTCTTTAGGTGCTCTATATATATTACATATATTATCCATATAAGCTATCCACAATAGTGTATAATGCGCTGCATATTTTAGGTTAACTCTTAGTTTGTCTTTATCCTTAAGTTTAAACCTATACCTAGTCAACCTGACCACTGGTATCTCTGCTGTGGGTACTAAGATTTATTACTCACTTCTCTAGTCCCTAGATCCTTCTTCTAGGTTCCTTAATATTATAATTAATGCTCCTTTAATATAACTTATGCATTTCTCCGTAATGGGTTAGTCTTAGACAACTTTTTCGTCTAGCCATATATAAAAATCTTCCCATTTATCATTGTATTGTTGTCTATACCACTTTCCATACAGCTGGTTTAGTATATATGGTTTATCCATTAGAAAGTACCTTATTATTACTACATTGTGACATCCTTTAGTATGTCTTTCTTTAAACCTAGTTAGAATATCTAGATCCTCTTCTTGTTCCAGTTTATCTAACCATTTTACCCTAGGTGTCCCTACACTCGGCCTATTAGTAACTCTTTGTATAGGTACTCTATTCCTTATACAACCTAGCGTAGCTAATCTCTTGTCTAGCTTTTGCTCTTGCTATGCAATAATTCTTATCCTAAACTTATCCATAGTTTCTTATTTTCTGTATCTTATAGCTGGATCTTCGTAGTTATCTTGCTTTTTAATCCTAGTATTAACTATTTAATCTTTAGGCTAAACACCGCATTTACCTAGGATTACTAACGTTCTTATTCGTTCTCTAAACTTATAGTTCTTAAACTTACGTCCTATACTCATTCGTTTGTTACTAAACTAAGTTACTGCCTTTTCCCATCGGTTTTCGTCCATTATGGGTCCTTAAGTGTATCTTATCTCACTTTAAAAATCTTAAGCTTCTCTTATCTCTTCTTAAGAATCTTAAGCCTATGGCCTTTTGCCTTTATTAAGTAATGAGCTAGCACTAGCAGTTATCTGCTTACTTAGTTTCTTCTAAATATTACTCCTATTATCTTATAAAGCGATAGAAATTATATCCAACAGTATTATAATATCCGTTACTAAACCTCGTTTGGTAATGGTCTTAGTCTCTACTTCTATTACGTTATTAAGGTTTAAGTGCTCCCAGTTAGCCCTCTTTTCGTCCTCATTGCTAATAATCAATAAGTACTCTAACTCCATTGTTATTACTACTAATCTTTATCCATATATTGCTGTAATATCTTAATCTAGCTTATAGAGTTAATCCTATTCTTTATCTAACTCTCTGGTTCCTTAGAGTCCTTTTAACTCTAGCTCTTATAGCCAATAGCTTGCGCCATACTTAGCATCCTTATAAATTCAGCATGCGTTATTGTAATAATACGCAAAACTATTAATTAAACACTCTTTTATTCCTTATAGTGCACCGTTATCCCTCTATACATACGTGCCGTCTGCTAGTCTAATTCCCTTTACCATATAGTTACTCTAACCACCTCTACAGTCTCTGGCAAAATAACCCTATTTTCCATAATTTATATAAGCTCTATCTTTAAACCATCTTTCTTACTATAGAGTCCGCCTAAACATCTTCTACTACTAAGATCTCTGGTTTAGCCTCTGCTCCTAGGTCCTTTAATCACTTAATCCTTAACCTCTAGGTTTCTATAGTTTCTTTTCCTATCTTTAGGTTTCTTTAGTACCACTTAGGTCCATTAGCTCCGCGCCATTCCATGGTTTTTAACTCTATATCTACCGTTGCGTACTCTGCGCCTTATACAACTATAGAACTCTATCTTACCCTTTTTTAGCTTATTCCCTTTAGTAGATTCTGTTATTAATCTTTATTAACTAATCTATTAACTCTCTTAGAGTATCCGCATCTTCTATTAGAATAATTATATTCTAGACTTTAGCCTTAAGTCCCTGTTTATACTATGCCATAAGCGCCCTATTATTCCACTCAACCTATATAGCTAGTATTTGAAACTATATTATATACTCAATTGCTAAAGTGCGTTATACTAAGTTCTAAAGCTTTCGTTCCGCTGTAGTTATGGCCTCTAGGTCTCCAAACATCTATATTAGTCGCTCTACAAACCCATTATAACTGGCAAATATATACCATACATCCTAGTTAGTAGTTATTATGCTATTAGCCTATATTTCCATAAAATACGGCTTAAACCACTTAAGTGCCCTCCCTATTAGGAACAACCCTACATAGGCTACTTAGTCTAACAATGTTACTAACTTTACTCCTTCCTATACTACCTTAAAGTACATTTATATAAGAAATCCCTTAAGCTTCAACTTCTCTCTAGAGAATTGTTCAATTAAAGGTAACTTAATCTTTACCGCTCCAATTCTATTAATGCGTTCTTTAAGTATCCTATTATTATCTTATAAGTAATTAACCATTTCCTATAACTAACCTTATATAACCACTTAAGAATCCCCATCGTCCATACTAGTATCACCTGGCCCTAAGGTTATAGCTCCCGTCAACGCTATTATGACTAGTACTGCTCTTAGTAGCATGTTATTTAAGTTTGTTCCAATACCATAACCTTAGTAGTAAATATATAACAGAACCTTATAGCTTAAACTACGGTAGGTTCTATTATTAGGCTGGGTATATAGGTATAACAAAAACAACAACATAATAACAACTAGTGGAGTGGTTGCCTAATAGATTAACTCTAATTATATTCTAAGATTCACTATAAGGAGAGAACTATCTACGGTAGGAACTAAGGTCCTTTAAATACACAACCATACTCCTAAGAAATCCTCTCTTATACATAAGGTACGTATTGTCTATATTAAACATAACGTCCCTTCTATTTAACACAGTTAATATATTCAACACCATATAACCTTAGTTACCATTCCTTGTCACATAGTTCTACCGGATCCATCCTAGACCGTGCCTATATTAACCAACTAGCTTCCACTGACTCTTCTCTAAGTAGTCGTAACATTATACTTAAAGCGTCCATAATATAAGCAGTGGTATATTAGGGGGTGATATACCGCGTTAAAGGTAATATAACTGTTATCTACTAAGTAGGTGGCCTGCCTTTACAAATTACGCCTATAATCTCTTAGACGCTTCGTAGAGAAATTAGGGTAGTAGGGGTAGTAAAGTATAGCGCGGCGTTCTATTGGCTAATAAGTACCCATAAGTTGGAGCAACTGTTTAATTAGCTTATAAGTTCCTATGGCGCGGGCCGGGGCAGGGGGTAGCCGCCTCCTCAAATTCCTCGGCGAAGCGGATAAGTTAACTAAGATAAATCCCATGTAACGTGTTCCACCAGTCAGTGGCCACTACTAGTTAGTGGCCTACCCAAAAACACACCAAAAATCGAAAAAACCATACGTTAATATCTCAACAATAACCTAATAATAAATTTTAAAAATTTATAATTAGCCTTTTATACCTACTCTAAGACTTCTATTAGATTTTAAAAGTAATCTATTTAATAGTTTTAGAGGGTTCGTAATTCAGCTTAAAATTAGAAGCTAAAACCTAATATTTTAATAATAGCTAAGCATAGCTAAGCCTATTACTCTAAAACTTTAATAGGAGTCTTAAAGTAGATATAAAAGGCTAATTATAAATTTTTAGAATTTATTATTAAGTCATTGTTAAGATATCAATGTATGATTTTTTCGATATCTGAGAACGGGTACCGCTATCTAATTTAATTGGCTGGCCCTTATCGATAACCTGAAGACCGAATTGACGTTGCAAGTAATTTCTGAACATATGAGACCATACCTTTGTAGGTTTAGTACAGCCAAGATACCACCCACAGAACAACCGAAACTCCGGATCAGCTGCCTGACGACCCTCTATCAAGTCCCGCAGGATGCTTTACCCAGGCTTCACCTCCTAGCCTGCAATCGCCTTCTAGAGAAATATCAGATCAGTAAACGCTGAGCTAGATTTTGTAAGATTCCGTTTTAAGCATCTCCGTTAGAAACATTTAATCAAGAAATATCAGTGTCAGTCGAAGTTCTGATGCAGGCCCGGAACAGTTACAGGCAGCAATCGCATCACCAACGGGGTATCGAAGAGAAGGCGGGTCATGGTTTCAAAGAGAATGATTAAGAGACTGAGGAGGCCAGTGGCGGTAGCCACAGCCCTTGGTCTGGGTGCTTTCGTGTTACCTATTGCGGGCAGATTACGGCTATATACGTTAATCTTGAGTTTGATAACGTTCATTCTCTACGGTTACGACAAGGCACAGGCCTGCAATCATGGATGGCGAGTGAGTGAGAACACTCTTCACATGTTCGAGTTTTTCGGAGGCTGGCCTGGAGCTCTTATTGGCCAGCATTTCTTCAGGCACAAAACGGCGAAGCTATCATATCAGATCGCGTTCTGGCTCATCTTTGTAGTGCACCGGCTTTTTTGGTGGGCTATATTTAGGAGTGGCTCTTGAATCCCTAAAAATATATACGAGAATACTTCGAATGCCTTACATTGATTTCAACGGAGTTGCGAAGGAGTCTTTTGGCGCCGATCGCTGCGAACACAAATATGTTTTGGATAGGTCTTGTAATTTCCTGGGGCACACTTCTTTTGGTCAAAAGAATTCTACCTATGCGCCCTGTCTCTACCCAGTGCCCATGCAAATCCTAGTCAACAGTGCACCCACAAGAGATCAGTTGACAGGGCCAAAGCTAGAAGATCACAAAGAAACTGCATTCGTCAAGAATCGTAGGTCTTCAATCCCCTAAAGTACACTGCGGAGGCATCTGTTCCAACACCCTATTCAATCTTACAAGAAATATGACAATCATTCCAGAACCAAACCAGGCTCAAAAAACCACAACATCCATTAGGATTTTCGAGCGCCGCGTATCTCCAATTGTGTCAACGTTCAGTTTCGTCCTCAGCATTCCACTGGGAGTACGTCTTTACCCGCTCCCAGACCCTGCCTACCATTGGCGATTCTCGTTAGCGACCAGTGAAGTCTTTGGTGAGATCATCTCCAAGGTCACCAGTCTTTTCGCCAATAGGATTATTCAGTCCTCCACCAATGACGTTGCCAAGGCCTTTCTTCAAGTCCTTAACATCTTTCTGGTCAGAAGCTGGCATCTTGCCGATTTGGTCTGGATAGCTGTTAGAAAATTTGAAAGCTTGGATACATCGAGGCTATACTGACCTTTGACGAGATAGGAAGCTTTGTTCTCCCCCATGGTCTTTAAGGCTTGCTTTTCCATCTTCCGCTTAAGCTCTGGAGGGATGCCGAAGAAGTAGATGGCAATGGAAATGGCGGCGACAATGCCAGCGAAGGCAGTGAGAATGGATGTAGCAGTTGGCATTTAGTGGAGGTTCAGGCAGTCATGCGATAGCAAAAAGGGAATACAGATGAAGACGTTGAGAGTTTACGAACAGTAGGCTAGGGATTTTTTCAATCGGTGTCTAGACGAGTTGGCATGATAGAGAAAGAAGAAATAATTGCCATGCATCGAGGATAAATACATTTTGTGCATCGCGTCCTTGAGCCATGACGTCTGTGAGGATGGTCGCTTCCTTGAAATGATCCCTTGCTGCAGCTCATAGTCGTTTAACGCGGTCCAATTGCTTGGCTGCAAAGACGTTTTCTTGAACGCAGCGCGCACCCAGTCGTGCCGCCAAACTCGAATGCGCTCTCTTGATGCTTTGCGGCATGCCAATTTCAGATCTCAAAATGCTGAGCTCATCACCAGAGATGCGCGCAAGGTGTGCAACAAGCGTCTCACTCAGCCGCAGCTCAGCCGCAGCAGGAGGCTTGTACGCCGGGAAGGAGCGATGAGCCCCCCACTTGACCCAACCCATCGACCTCAGTCCTACTTGCAGGCTATTTATATCTGAAGCTTCTGCGCAATAGGACTGCACTAGTCTTTACAACTTCCCTGCTCCATTCTCCTCCCTATATTACCAAGGCCATTAGTGATATTATACCCTACTCTAGCAATCAAAGTTGTCCTTATCACCCCGCCTCCTCTGCAGCCTGATCTCGAAGGACAGCACAGCATTAGGGCTCTGCTACTGAAACTTGTCCAAAATGAGTCGTGAGTTTCTATTACCGACCCGATTGATGTCTGGATTTCTGATAATTCGTACCATATTAGTTACAAATATGCTCAACAAGCTGCACGGTCAGCCAGATAGCTACGACAAGAAGTTGGTCGCTCACGATTCCCCGATTATGACCAGTACGCTGAATATCAACATCGCAGATCAAAATACCAATTTGGGAAAACACTGGGGGCTGGAACCTATGGAATTGTTCGAGAAGCCAATTGTCCTGAGGGCAAGGTTGCCGTTAAGATAATCTTGAAAAAGAATGTCAAAGGCAACGAGCAGATGGTCTACGATGAGCTAGAGATGCTGCAGCGAATGAAGCACCCGCATATTGTCAAGTTCCATGACTGGTTTGAATCAAGGGTTAGTCTCTATACAGCATATCCCCGGCCTCACTAAAAGGCGCCGACAGGACAAATACTACATCGTCACTCAGCTTGCAACTGGCGGAGAACTGTTCGACAGGATTTGCGAGAAAGGAAAGTTCACAGAGAAGGACGCCGCTGAAACTATTCGACAAGTCCTGGATGCTGTCAACTACCTACATCACAACAACGTGGTGCATAGAGGTACAAATGTTCTGGCTGCGACAGTCTGAATGCACTGACTACTTGACAGACCTCAAACCCGAAAATCTCCTATACCTCACTCCCGACTCAAATTCCGCTCTTGTACTTGCTGACTTTGGTATCGCGAAGATGCTTGACTCCAAAAATGAGGTTCTGACGACTATGGCCGGCTCTTTTGGATACGCAGCTCCAGAGGTTATGCTGAAGAAGGGCCATGGCAAGCCTGTCGATATGTGGTCGATGGGTGTCATCACGTATACGCTTCTCTGCGGATACTCGCCGTTCCGATCTGAAAACTTATCCGACCTTATCGAGGAGTGCAAAAATGGCAGGGTCATCTTCCATGAGCGGTACTGGAAGGATGTCAGCAAGGATGCCAAAGAGTTCATCCTAGCACTCCTCCAGCCAGACCCCAATAAGAGACCATCCAGTGAGGTAATTTGCCTATCTCAGTAGCGTTTTCGTTTCCTCCTAAGCTGACTTTTTATAGTCTGCCCTTAAACATGTCTGGCTTAGCGGCAAGACTGCTTCTGACCACAACTTGCTGCCGGAGATCCGCGCATATGTGGCAAAGGCACGTCTCAGACGTGGCATCGAGCTGGTAAAGCTTGCCAACCGTATTGAAGCACTTAAGATGCAAGAGGACGAAGAAGAAGACGTCCCCGGGGAAGCGGATATGCCTGCGAATGCTCGCGAGGCAGCGGGTGAGGCCCTTGCGGCACACAGTGTCGACCGGACTCTAGCCACACCAGAGAATACCAGTGCTCCTCTCCAGAAAGGCCGGTTGAGCAAACTTGCTAAGGGCGCAATCTTCAGAGAAGTGGTTCTTGCCAAAGTACGCGAGATGAAGGAGCAGGAAGCACAGAAGGAGTTCGAGAAAAGCGCCACTGAGCTTTCGAAGAAGGGGTGAGCTTTCAAAGAAAGGATTCTACACATGAGTGTGGGTGGAGATTCACATGGTGTTTCATGCTCTATTCGGCTCTATTCGATTCTATTGTTATTGGATGAGGCGGTCCTCAGGTTGGAGCTAAGTTGGCCTCTGATTATTATTTTTTGTTAGCGATACCCTGTTGGAAGCCAATGCCAAAAGCAGGACCAATAGCTAGCTAGGTTCACCTGTATTTTTCATTTGGCGTCTCCTATCACGAGCCGTGGATGTTAGGCATTGTTGCTTTTGGTTGTGTGCGGTGCATTTGCCCATTAGCCCCACCGGAGAACAGGGGGAGAGCACGTGCGTACTACTCCCTATTGCCCCCTGAATTCTCTGCGAAGCTTACGGTCGCAAAATCAACCACCAACCTTACTACACTACCAAATCACTGCCAAACCTTACTGCCTATCAGACCACTGACTGGGCTGGCGGAAAATATATATAAAAGGCTCTATGAGAGAGAATCTAAGGGCTCGATGGGTAAAGAAGATATCTACAAGGTGGCCCGCGCATTGTCACATGACCCATCACGTGCACGTCACGAGCTCAAAGACTGCCCAAGTACCCTCCCTACCAACACTACCTTTTCTACGTCCAACCACCCCAAAATACTACAAGGTAAAAGCTCTTAAACTCCTCTATCTACTCCACGTGTTAGCTACATTGCAGCTATATTATATAAAAAGTTAAAATATAGGTAGTCAGTTTAAAATCCAAGAAGATGTGGTTTAGTGTAAGAGTATATATATTAGGTCCCGCCGCGCTTGCGACAAGTTCGCAAGCACTCTCAGTCTTTTTGGCCGTATGGCGACGTGGAGGCGGGCCACGTTACATTTAGAATCTAATTCGTTTTCTGCGACGATATATCTTATGCCTTAATATAACAGATATAGGGCTAATATATACAGGGAAAGAAAGAAATATTTAAAAGAATCCATTATATTAACAACTAATATTATAACTATTGTGGTTGGGCCGTAGTTTGTAAAAAAGGATAAAATTCGATTTCTAAAACATTCAGTTACTTCGCTGCAGAATTCAAGGGGGTATCCCTTAACATGTCAAGGTCCTCAGAGTAAGTGTTCCGTGCGGAACACCGTTTTTAAAAAAACAACGCGTATATCTATATAGAATTCAATCATCAATTACACCGCTACCATGCCTTCTAATCGTGCTAGAATTAATGTAGATCTTGTTCAGAAGACCTAATATAACCTTCCCCCAAATAAAATGGCGAAAACAGCTCCCCCCAAACCCTAGCCGTTACCCGAATTCGAACCTCTATTAATAATTAGGACGAGTATGACTCACCAAACCTCTTCTAACGTTAATATATACAACCCTTTCGAGTTATTCAGACCATTCTTTACGAATAAGATTATGGATAAGCTTATAGAGTGGACAAATAAGCACGCGGAGCTCTATCCGCTAGATAAGGAAGCAGAACACCTACGCGTATGGCAGCCAACATGCAGGCAGGAGCTCTACGCGTACTTCGGAGTGCTTATTCATATAGGAATTACTATAGAGCCGGCCATCAAAGACTACTGGAAGAATTTAAACACACATGACAGCCTCCTATTCCTGAGTACAAGCACCAAATTTAGCTGATCTAATTGGTTGATCCTTATCGATAACCTGAGGATCCGAATTAACGTGTTAAGAGATAGGGAACGGTACGCACGTGCTTTCTCCATTCTGCCATGAAGCGTCTGATTTATGAGATTACCCGTGACGTTTTGGTTTTCGTAAACTCAACCAACACCACCTAGCCAGCGGGCAAGGAACCCAGCCGATTTTAACTAGCGATTGCTAACAAAATCAAAATTCTCTTAAAACTAAGATAATAAACCATATAGTATATATTATTATAATCTAAATTGGTAGAAATAATAAAGAGTCCTATCTCTTTATACCTGCCATCTTTTTAAATATTAAACTCTCTCTAGGAATAAAATCATTATTTTTTAGTAGAGAGATAATTAAGGTTTTTGCGGTTTTAAATTTTATAAAAGTATAGTAGATTTTTATACTTTAAAAAGTAAGCAAGTATAAGGAGATAGTAATAATAAAGAGTTTTAGCGAATTTAATTATAATATTTATATAATCTATAGTTTATTATTAACGTTTTAAAAAATTTAACTAATTTTTGGTTTTGTTAGCAATTTGCTAGTTAAAAAGTTCTGGGTTCTTTGCCCGCCTGTGCACCGTACTGGCGGCCACCTAGCTGCTGGCTAGGTGGTGTTGATTGAGCCCGCGAAAATCAAAACGCCACGGGTAACTGCTCCCGCACTCCCACCATTTTTCATTGTTGTGGTCACAGCCACCCGACACGTGATTTCTCGGACGCACAGACTAATCTAGTGCCGTACAAACGCCAGGGTCGAACGCGCAGGTTTGAAGTTGAGGCTCAATAGAAGCCGTTGCGCATCGCTGCAATTCGACCACCACATCTATCTTTCCGGAATCCCCCTATTTCTAGCTTGTCTAGCCCATGCGACCGTGTTCGCGACGAGATGGAGCGTGACGCCAAGCGGAAGGCGCCCGGTGCTGCGTCGCCAGAGAACGAGGGTCGCGCATCCAAGAGACTCAAGTTGCCGGTAAGTGCTATCAAATGCGCCCGTCGCGGTATTGTCGGTGGTGCATTGAAGACGGAGGCTTGATTGGGGTTGGGATTGGGCAAGATGCTCCTTGTCGAAGAGTGCGACGCTTAGGTTCGACGAGCAACAGCATCTCCACCTGCGCCGCCCCTCTGCAACCTTTTGAAAACACCGTCGACAACTCCGTTTACTTCCAGCACGCTGGAACTGCTAGATGCACTTTGACAGCATGACTGACACGATGCATTTTGGCTGTCTAGGGCGACGCCGAACCTACCATCGAAACCGTGGAAAGTACGACAGCCGTGGGCTTGAAGTTCGTCGAGTCTTTGAAGGCAGCCCGGGACAAGACGTAAGTGACCTCTACAACCATCTGTCGCATCTGACTTGCGCGAATTCCGTCGCAACCTGCCTTTCTAGCCTTTCTCACAGCGCTGATTATCTCTTGCAGAGGCCGCCATATCGCTACTCACTTCCTCACTCTTCCAGACAAGGTAAGTCTCAAGGGACTCCTTCATCTGACACTGAGACTAACGTGAACTACTACTGCAGAATGAAATACCTGAATATTATCGAGAGATCCTCCTACCTATCGCAATTGATACTATCGAGGTACGCATATCATCTCCCCTTCAGCAATCCAGATACCTACACAATAAATATATTTCAATGTGCCCAATATTGAGCTGGGATAAAAAGTTGCTTCCATGGCGCTAAATGACCTTTTCCCTCATACGTGATAAGAATACATAAAATATAATCCTACGATATCGAATTAGCAAATGCTAACACTTTGGGCTTATCCAGTCAAAGCTTAATCGCGGGGAGTATTCAACACTTGCTAGTGTTGAAAGCGACGTAAAAAGACTGGTCAACAACGCGAAATCTTTTAACGACAAGAAATCGCTCATTTATGAAGACGCGGAACGAATTCGAAAGACAGCCTCAAACTTCATGGTCAAGCACAATCCCGCATATAGGGACCCATCATACGTCGCTGTTGCAACTCCTATACCAGGCGAAGGGTTGAATGGCACCTCTGGTGCTGTTCAAAAGCCAAGTGGTGCCATCCAGGAGAGTGGTGACAGACCGCGCCGAGCGGCTGCAGCAGCGGCTACTCAACAACCTGTTCAGCCTACGCCAAAACTTAGTAGATCAGTTGGACGTCAATCTGCTGCTTCGGACCAGGCGGCGGATGATACAGACTTCACTGGCAAGACCTTCCAGCAGGCTCAGGATCAGATTATAAGGGGAATGATGACCTACACAGAAGAAGGGTAAGTAGACTTCATAATTCGGAGATGCTCCAAAGCTAATTTCGTGTAGGAGCAACCTGCAGATATTCCAACCTTTCGTCAATCTTCCCCCTCGAGGACTAAAAGACTACTATCAACTCATCAAGAATCCGATATCTCTAACAGGTGTGCAGAAGAAGGTTAGGGGTGTACAGGGAAGGAACCCACCTACAGGTATCACTGAACTGAAAAGCTGGTCAGCTTTTGAAGAGGAAGTTAGCTGGATCTGGCGCAACGCACGCGAGTATAACGAGGACGGAAGTGACATTTATATTCTGGCGGGAGAATTTGAGGTAAGCTTTCCCGCACCCAGTTTTACTCTAGATATTGTGTCTCATATTTCATAGGAATACTTCAAACAGATATTGGAAGAAGCAAAGCAGAAGGTTGAAGAGCCTCCACAACCAAAACTCAAGATCAACATGTCAGCACCGAAACCATCCATAAAGTTACGGTTTGGTGGCCAAAAGGCTAGCCCCGCTCCTTCGACGCCAGATACGCCAGCTGGGCGCAGCTCAGGCACTCCAGGTGTTATTGTAGACAGCGGTGCTCTGGAGCGACAACAACGTCATGTCCAAGCTGGTATGAACGGACAAAGACCATCCTCATCCGGTACACCTTCCCAAACTCCTGCATCTCGTAATCCGTTTGGAGGATCCCGGCCTGGCTCAGCTTCTATACCCCCAATTGGCCAGGACAGAGACCAGAGCGTTGCAGCTGTCTCGCCTCCTACCGCAATTAACGGCGTGAAAAGCGAGTCTCAGACAACCCAGTCGCCGGCCCTCAATTCTATCCGCCTATCAAGCAGTGTCCCAGAAAACCCGAAAGAGAGCCAACGACTTAGTGTCCCTGCGCAAGTACCTCAGCTGGCCGGCTCAGCGATGCCACCACCACAGAATTCTACGCCCCGCCCCGCAAGTGGGAGCCCACATCCCAATCCCCCAGCAGGTCATCATAGCGGAACGCAGGGCCATCACCCACAGTCTTACTATGCGCCTCAGCCAGCAGGGTTCGAAACTTATAGGAGAGTACCTGGAAAAAGTAGGTTGGGCAACTGAATGATCCTCGCAAGGCCGTCGTGATATTTGATTATTTTCTCTATGAAAACCTCGCTAACAGACGTATAGCAGCAGCTGACTCTCTTATCCCTACAATCAACCTCTCGACGCATCCAATGCTCAATCTCCCGCACCCCCTCAATTTCACCATCCCGGCTAGTAAGGACGTAACTCAGCAATCACTAACCCTCACCCTCCCTTCAACGCACCACTACCTTCAGATCGTGCCGTACGTACCTGTTGCACTTACTGGTCGGCTGTATCGCCTTTTTGTTACTGTTAATAACACGCGTATGCTCGAGATTACGAGGCCAGTGAATGGTGCACAGGGAGGTGAAGGTGTAAAGGAGAAAGGAAGGCCGCTTTTTGAGGGAAAGTTGAGTCCAGGGGTTAACAGAATTGAGGTAGAAGCGATTGCAGAGGTTCCGGCTAAGAAAGGCGGGAAGAAAGACGGAGGTGAAGTCGAAGGGGAGAAGTGTACTATTTTCGTGCATTTGATGAGGGGTTAATGCACATGAACTGGAAAGAAGTGGGAGGTGGGGAAGGGTTTAGGCCGTGCTGGCTTGGAGTCTGGTGGATCGGGTAAGGGGGAGAGTGCTTTTTCGTGCTTTTGTCTTCTTGCACGTAACGTTCTGCGACAAATGGCGAGCTGGCTGGCGTTCATCTGTTGCCATGATTAGCGGCTTTCGCTTCGGAAGGATTCTTATTATAAGGATTCAAGAGTCCTTTTACGCTACGGCTGGGCTGAATGGTGTTTGACAGTCTAGGATTGGACACGATTTGGGAGCTAACTTAGGCATAGCTATATCAATGACTATTTTAACACTTGAGATAGAATCAATAAATCATAACGTGCCAAATAAAATGGGCGCATGTTTTTTAGTGAAGCCTTGCTTCGTCGACACTTTTTCTAGAATATGAACTGCAGCCAAAATAGGACATCGTTCGCGCTGTGTTGTCTGTTGAATCTATGAGATGACAAGCCGTGAGATGCGCCAAGGCTTCTCGGAAAATCCGTCGGCGCGGTTCCCCTCGGGCGTCGCGCTATGATAAAGCTGTTCAAGAAGCTCAAAGACTATAGCCATAAAGGCGTCCGCTGCCTGCCTGCCACCTGTCGCTCCTCCACCGCGCCGCCTATAATCCTCCACGGCCCAAGACTCTTGCGCGACAACGCCTTTCCTTTTTCCTCGCCCAACGCACATTCCTATCGACCGGCCACATCGACTCAAGATCCAAAGCTCACATTGACGCTACACCCTATCAGCCGCCATCCAGCTCACTTTTGAAAAGCTCCAAGCGGCCTGGAGATGAGTGCGAGCCCACAGTCTGCGCAGAGGATTCGAGGCTAGCAGGCCCGCTCGGCGCCATGCCGGCCGTTACAGATCCAACGGAGACACCTCGTCCTGAGCCCGGCTTCACCGTTCTCTCCCAGAAGGTCGAGCTGGATATCGACCTTGCCTCGCGTACAGCACAGGGAAAGACCGAGATCACGATCCAACCGACTGTCAAGGATTTAAGAAACGTTCGACTCAACTGCCGGCAAAGCGTTCTCAAGCATGTCACCGTGGAAGGCAAAGTAGCTGGTCGCACTTACGGCGATCTTTACAAGCGTTTGCAGTTATATCCGACAACCGGACTGTCACAATACCATTTTCCTAAAGCAAGGATTGAGGCGCTGAGGAACGGCGAGGAAGATGAGTTAGTGGTACATATCCCACGAAATGTTCAGATATTAGAGCTGGATCCATTCTCGGCGGCAGCACAAAACTCATTACTCGGACGCAGCGGTGGGGCAACAAGACGGGAAGGAGTTGATCCTGCTTCAGTGCTTGAAACCCCGACCATAAAATCGGCAGAAGAGCATGGCACTTTGTTCGCTCCCATCAGGATCAATATTGAATATTCCATAGATGAGTTCAGAGATGGTTTACAATTTGTTGGGACAAGAGAGGGGGATTCGAAGTATCCCCACGTCTACACCCGGAATTCTGCCTTTCCAGGCACCGCGTGCTGTCTATTTCCCTGCGTCGACGACTCTTCGTCACGATGCGTCTGGGAGATTCTGATCCGATGCCCACGAACTTTGGGAGACGTTTTTCGGAAACCTGGTCCTCTGGCACATGGCATCAATAGTCATAGTTCAAGCAATGGAGTAGTTGCGAATGGCTTGACTAGCGGTATACAAAAGCACGATAGTGCGACGGGTAGTGATTGCGATGATGATTACATGGGTATGAGCGAAGAAGAGAAATCTCTTGACATATCTGTGGTCTGCTCTGGAGACATGACGGACGAGGTGGGTAGTCTTCTCGCGAATGCGAGGACTTTTCTAATAATTATAGATTGTCAACCCGACAGATACTACCCGGAAAACTGTATCTTTCGTCTGCGCTACCCCTGTTCTGCCTCAGCATATTGGATTTGCGGTCGGTCCTTTCGAGCACGTGGATCTGTCTGACTATAGAGAAAGCGATGACGATGAGAAACTGGGCCAAAATGCGACTAGGGTTCATGGTTTTTGCCTTCCAGGCAGAGCAGATGAAGTTCGAAACAGTTGCATGTGTCTGGCCAAGGTTAGCTGTTGTAATTCTGTAAAATCTTGTCAAATTTTAACTAACGCTTTCAAGGCTATCGACCATTTTACAGTCAAATATAATACTTATCCTTTCACAAGTTACAAATTATGCTTTGTAGACGAACTAGCCAGCGATGTTGCCAACTCAGCTTCACTATCAATATGCAGTACTCGACTACTCTTTCCAGAGGATATATTGGATCCTTTGGACAACGTCACTCGGAAGTTAATACATGCTCTCGCCACTCAATGGATCGGAATTAACGTTATATCCAAAGATCCTTTAGATTGGTGGGTCATCGTCGGTAGTGCATATTTTATGACAGATTTATGCCTCCAGATGTTCTGCGGAAAGAACGATTACAAGTTTCGGCAGAAGTTAATGGCCGACAAAGTCGTGGAAATGGACGTTAGCCGACCTGGCCTGTATCAACTCGGCCAAATCCTTGCTCTGGATCCTGGCGAAATGGAGTTCATGGAACTGAAGGCACCGCTGGTTCTTTCCATTCTACACCATCGCCTCATCAAGCAGAGTGGAAAAACTGGGGTCGAACGTTGTATTTCGAGACTTTTGATGAATGCCAAAACTGGGGATTTGCACAACGGCTCCATTTCAACGCAAGGCTTTTTCCGGATTTGCGAAAAAGTAGGCCACCAGAAACTGGAAACATTCTTCAACCAATGGGTTTATGGAGCTGGTTGCCCGTCATTTCAATGTAATGCGAGGTTTAATAAGAAGAAACTGGTGGTTGAGATGATCATAAAGCAGGTTCAGGGTGACCCTACGCAGAAACAGGAAGAAAAATTCCTTGATTCGTCAAATTTCATGAGGGAGGTCAAGGAGCATTCACACAATATATTTGCGGGACTTGTTCAACCAGTTTTCATGGTAGGTGTTCGCATTACATGTAGCATCGATTTACTAATGGCGACAGGGTCCCATGACAATTAGAATTCATGAAGCCGATGGCACGCCTTATGAACATATCGTCGATATCACTTCAAACTTTACCAAAGTTGAGATTCCTTACAATACCAAGTACAAGCGGCTAAAACGGAGTCGACGGCAAAAAGAGCGAGCTGCCGCCGCACAAGGCCTGGACATCTCTGGAGACGCTCAAGATGACGTCCTCCTCTACTGCTTGGGAGATGTGCTGCAGTCTGAGGAAGAAGTAGCAGAGTGGAGACTTACAGATTGGTCTAAAGAAGATGAGGAGAGAATGAATCAAGAGTCGTATGAGTGGATTCGCATTGACGCAGACTTTGAATGGATATGCAAGACAGCTCTCAACATGCCCTCCTACATGTATGTCTCTCAGTTACAACAAGACAAGGATATCGTAGCGCAGCTCCAGGTACGTACCGCTTTTCCTATTTAGGTCGCTCGTCTAACCGACTGTAGTCGATACAATATCTTTCTCAGAAGGCCGGGCATCCACTTTTATCTAGCATTATGGTACGAACATTAATGGACGGCCGATACTTTCATGGAATTCGCACTTTTGCTGCATATGCGCTCGCGTCTTCGGCGAGGGACGAGCTTGGCTGGATTGGTCTCTTTCACCTCGAGAAGGCTTTTCAAGAATTGTTTTGTCTCCCAGGGTCCCCGATGACACGACCAAATAACTTCTCAAACAGGAGCGCATATACGATTCAGTGCGCTATTCCCAGGGCTATTGCAAGGATCCGCGATAATAGTGGAAAAGCACCTATGCCTGTGAAGAGATTCTTTATGGACAAGCTCAAGTTTAATGACAACCAAAATAATGAAGTAAGTGCTTCTGACAGGATTGTGCTCTCCCCGTTAATAGTTTCCAGTATTCCGATTGTCACTATGTCGCGATTCTCATGTCCTGTCTTGCTCAAACTATGACGACCGCAAATGGACTAAGTAGCTTCAATTTCAGCTTTGAAGACGAAGCAGACGAAGTGGAATTCCAGCGAAATGCGCTTGCCGAGATACAGCGCTATCAACGTATTGACGAGTGGATACCCTCCTACCAGAACATCTACACTGTTACTGCCTTGGATTGCCAACTTACGCTAATGAAAACCAAAGCCATCCCTCGTCGTATCCCAGAATTCATGCAATATGTTCGAGTAGGGAACTCTGACATCGTCCGCTTAAAAGCATGGAGCTGTCTGATGGACCTTGGGGTGCTCAAGAACTCTGCCATATTGAAGTTCATGCTCTACAGCATTGAGTGTGATCCATCACCATACTTCCAGGACCAGCTTCTCCGTATCTTTTGCCGTGGTCTTGGACAGATTGCTTTAGGAGAATTGAAACCTAACGAACAGGTCGAGGAACTGAATAATGGCTTGATTATTGAACGAGAGGAAGGTGTCTCAGATAGACAGGCTGAGCTGACTAGGAAGAAAAGCGTTGAAGGGGCAGTAGCTGCGCTCAAGGAGGAGATAGGGAACGATGTACACCTTCAGAGTGCCTTGGAGGATGCCTTGAGGTTGGTATCCTACTCCACTCCTAGGAGATCGTTATATTTGGCTAACAATTGGTGTTTCAGGTCTCGTAATACAAGTCTCAACGAAGTCGAAGAACTTCTTGAGATCTGCTCAATCCTGTACGAGCCTGACGATAGCTTACCCATTACGCTGTTCTATCCTCGCTACTGGACAGTCAAGTATCTTGGAAAGGTGCCATATTCTACACTTCTTTTATTGCCTTGGCTAATTTCTCCTTCTAGGGCAACCTCAAGTTTTCACGCACCAAAAGAGTTCGTCTCACGCCTATCCCGCCTCTCGTTATGCCAAAGACGGAGATCTCTAAGTCTAACGCAAAATCCCATACCATTAACGTCAAACCGCCACACCCACACCCTGAGAAACCAAAACGTGTCCCCAGCTTGGCGCATCGGCAAAGTCAGGGCCTTCAGGCTCAGGTTCAGGCTCAGGCCCAGGCCCAGGCTCAAGCTCAAGCTCCAGCTGTCGCTCTCCCCCCACCTCAACCGCTCGCTCAACGCCCACTCGGCCTCACCACCTCAACTCCATCTCCATCTCAATCCCAAGAGCCTCGGCCCACTCTCCGCCGCGCGCCTTCATCTTCATCACAAACGCTCCCTTCACCTAGTCCCGCTCTTAGTTCTCCTCAACCCCCAGCTCCTGGACGCAAATCCCGTATCATCAAACTCAAGCTCCCAAAAGCAGCCCTACCAAAAATCACGAGCCGCAAGCCTTCCCCGACTATTCAAGTAGCCATACCATCAGCGGCGTCGCACAAATTTCCTGTGCCGGCCATTCCACCCGCCCGGGCACCTAAACCCTTACCAACCCCTACTCCCGCACTCCCTTCCCCCGCATCGCCGAGCACGCCCAGCATATCCGTCGCTGGGCTAGAGAAGAACCCGGAGAAGCAGAAACGGCCGTCCCCACCCGAGGTGGCGGCGGGGCCAGCAAGAGCAGCGGCCAAGCCGTCCCTGAAGCTCAAACTGAAGCTGGGTGGGACCAAGCGGCCTGCGGAGCCGTGAGCGGTTCGGTCCCTTGGCTCCTTTCTGCCTACCTGCCCTTCTAGCACCACGAGAGGCGGTGGAAATCCGTCTTCTGATTTCATTCCTACCTTTAACTTTTTACCTTTTACCTGCGCCTTTCCACACTGTATATTCCTCCATATTTTTTATCCCGTTCGCAGTCCAGAAGGGCGGAAATATCCCCTTGCTCCCCCCTTTGGCTTCGTTTGGGAGTTCTTGTTGTCTTGTTGCCGGGCTTGGTTTGGTTTGGCGGGAATGGCTAAGCTAGGCTAGGCTAGGTGGGCTGCATCGAGCGTGGGCGTTTTTTTTCTCCTCTATAGCTGACTGCACTGGGAGACCCTGGTGGGGTTTTCGAGGAAAGCTCCTGGTTGAGTCTGCTGCTTCTCTTGGGCTGAACTGGGCTGGGCTGGGCTGGCTTTGCACGCTTGCTTTGTTGGCGTGCTTGGGATGTGTGGAAGGGAGGGCGTGGAGGCGAAGCGGTAGTTAGGTTATCTAGCCGAGAGAATAGTTGGAAGAAAGCGGGATTGTAGTTCGTGTTGAATGAATTGTTTGTGTCTGAGCTGCAGGAAGCAGAGAGACACGGCGCTGCGAGAATGAATCTCTCCATTGTCCAATGATGTATTGCTAAGGAGCTTTTCGCCCTTATTCTACGTTTAATTGAATCCCTTTCACTCGCTTCTGACTCTGCCACGACTGCTGGCGGGCCCTTACAGGGAAAGGCTTACCGGATGAAAAAGAATCCCCTGCCTTTTCAAATAACTAGCCCGGCTAGCTGTTGTGCAGGAGCAAGCGCCCGGTTGCCTAAGGAGAGTACCTTTTCCTATTTGCTCGGGTGGCAGTTCGAATCTGTAATCCCTAGTCGCGTGGGAAAGAGGTATATCACAAGTCGTGTGTAATCTTTGATGACTATGACTCCCGCTAAAATGGGGTAAGGCAACCCTGTCAAGTGCTTAAATTTGGGGCCATCTGCCACAGCCCTTACGACTGTTCCGACGCACTATTAGAACGAAGATTTGGTATTTCAGGGACGTCTTCTGAGGCCTTGAATGCTGCATTTTGGTCTTCACGAACTTATTTGGGGAATGCACATGCGCTTTAATATGTGAGGACTCAAAAATAGTCGAAAGTCATAAGAGTAGACTTCCTGTAGAGATACATTACTGGATAATTATTCAGCGCAGATCACTCATAGGCGCTCTGAGTGAGGATTGCAAGTAGCGTCTGAGCACCTATGAACACAGCGCCGAAAAAGGAGGGGTTTAACGCTGTTTTGCGCGGCCTTCTCACAACTCCCGCCCGCCGCCCACCGCCAGGTCTTTCAGGACTGCCCGCGACTAGCAAACGCTCTCTTTCGAGAACCTTTAGGCCGTATCCCACATTGAGATGACAAGCAGCAGAGAGGAACATGAAGTCATGTGACACGCAGTTGTGTAAACAGCCGCGTAGGTTATCTCAGTTGACTCAGACCCTCGGAGAGAAAATCCACCTCACCTCCTGCAAACTCCTGAGCCAATCAGCGGCTGGCACCGCCACACCTCTATAACCCCTATAATTCCTATAAACTCCTAAGCCAATTAGCAACCGGCGCCGCAGCATAATATACGCCACAAGCGTTAGCGCTTGCGCTAGCTTTAGCAGCCAATTACAGAGCGCTAAGGTAGATTCCTCTCCAAGGGTCTAAGGGATTATGGGCGCCTTTTATAAGGGCTATATAGCCTCACTAGTAGATAACAGTTTAATTGCCTTTAACGTTATATATCGCCCCCTAATACAGCGCTGCTTAGCTCGCCAATACCTCTATTTAAAAGCTTATCTCTTACTCTATATATTGCATCTACAATAGAGCCCAACCGTGCCCCTAATGGGCGTCTATCTAAGCAGAACACTTAGAGTCCTCTATCTAGCTACTTTAGCCAGTCTAGTCTTTCTAGCCCGCTAGAATACTTTATTAATATATCTAAGGATTCCTCTAATAGTAATAACCAGATAGATAATAATAGCTAACCTAATACTAGCAAGCCCAAACCTCCCTTATTAAACCAAAGCATAAGACAGCGGAGGCGCGCGAAGAAGTTATAAGCTATGGTTAATACCCTAAAATAAGAGGGTTGGACCTTTACATTATTCCTATCTACCTAGGTTAGAGCAGACGATACAGATAATAGGGGGGTTATAATTAGGCACCGTTAGTATAGTTACATTAAAAGACAACGGCGAGTATTATTAGATATAGTTGCGAAAAATCCGCAACTTAGCTATATTTAAGGGGCAGTTATACTAGTAGGGTCTTTTACTATAGAGCTAGACCGTCTTATCCAGGAGCCATACTTTAATATATTTAACAGGACGTTGAATATAGAGGACCTAGACTTCAAAGTCGCCTTCTACACTATATAAGATATTGCCCCAATATAGTATGTAACTTTGCTATAGCTTCTTGGTAACCAGCGCGCCCATAGAGCAAGTTATTAGGTAGAAGGTTAGAAGATAGGAGGTTAGAAGGTAGGAGGTTAAAAAGCAAAAGGCCAAAAAGTAGGAGGTTAGAAGGCGGAGAGTTAGGACGCTTTAGTTAGGCGGGCGTATGCTATTATTAGTATAATCTGTTCTTCTAGAGCTAAGAAGCAGTTAAATTTCTTTACTTCGCTTATGGATATCTATCTTATAGGCTCTGGGGTAAAAAGGAGGGTGTTTAAAACGCTATCTGGCTTTAGGCTATGTTATAGCTACTATTTAGCAAATTGCATTATAAATAGTATTGCTAAGGAGGTAGAGGTATGTTAATTATCTTATATCTATTTCCTGCGAACTTCTGTAAACTCCTAGGCCAATTAGAAGAGCTTTTATAAACTTCTATAAACTCCTAGGTTAATTAGAAGGGCTCCTATAGACTCCTTTAGGGGCTAACATTTATAGAGGCATTTTAAGACCCTAGCGCACAACCCACAAACAGTGGTTATATACAATAATGTGAACTTTAAGGATATAAAATGTGATGAATTGCTTAGTTATACGTCTATTATGCGTTTACTAACAACCACTACTATTATATTCTGTCTAAAATTACCTTTATTTAGGCTACGCTAATTAATATATAATCTAATAAAACCGCTGCAACTTAATAATATCTTCCGATTACCTGGCTTTATTAGAGATAAGTTAATAGTAAAGATTAGCTATTACCTTATCGCTAACGTAATAAAGGGGGTTTATCTATATAGGGTAGAGCACATCTTTGCTAAAAGTAATCTTTTCCCTTAAATGCTAAGTATATACTATATTAACACCAGGAAGACCAAGTTTTGGCAGTTTAGTGCTATAATAGAAGACAAGGGTACTATCTAGGGTATATACGGCGTCTATAAGAATATCTTCCTTAACTAGCTTGGACTTTAGGCTCCGGATAACCCCTATAGCTCTGTATATAATGACTTTACCAATTAGCTCTAGCTTGCCTATAGTGACCAGCTTACTACATATTATATTAGGTTGGTAAAATAGGAATAGGCCTACGCAGGTTATCCTTTTAACCGTTAGGACTGGCTCCTTAGTATACCTTTATAGTTCCATATTAAGATGAACCTATACAACACTATTATGCGCACGCATTTAGTGCCCAAGGACTATTAAAAGGAGGCGCACTATTATCTAAGATCCGACGTTACTCTATAAAATTATGCACTATTTATATAGGAGAACGCTAAGTACCATTAAGTGGTACTAATTGTCAAGTAGGGCTTTATGGCGCGCGTAATAGCCCTCTTCTATATAGCTATATAGCGCCAAGGTCTTCTTACTACAATACCTAAACTATTTAACCTATCTAATCCATTATTGTTAGAATGCATAGAGAATGTTACTTAGGCGATCAGTTGCCTTATACTAGAGCAGTTCCTAGAAATAGTTAAGGACATTTAGTCTACTGTTTTTACTATTAAAGCATAGAGCGGCGTGGACTTAAGTGGGCGCGCGCATAGTGATATTAAGTTTTAGATAATATATTGCCTGCTTTAAAAAGCCGAGCTACTTCTTACTATTTAGTATACCGTTAAACATGCCAATGTGGGTATGCTACAATGGCTTATTAACCCCCTTATTATCTACTTCTTTAGCGCGTCACAGCATAATTATAGCCGCAAGATGCTGTTCTATTAGTGGAATCTTACTTCAGTAAATTTGCCTAAACTCCAGCATACAATACTAGCTTTAGGGGTTATAAACTGGCTTAGGTCTCCTAATATATATAAGGCCGTTAATCTTAGACTAGAGCACCTAAACGGCAGCTATAAAATTAAGATAAAGTGTTATAAGAACTCTACCTACAATACTGATATTATATTCAACCAAGTATATCTATTAAACGCGACGGTTAGGACGGTGCGTGGCAAGATAGAGTATACATTTGGTAAGGAGATATCAGGTGCTTATACGCAGGCTTCTACGGAACTTAATATGTTCCTGCTTGCTTATATAATCTATTTAAGTAATCTAGCTATACCACGAGGCCCTGGGCAGCTAGCAGGCTTACAGCTATTTAACTCTTATAATATTCTCTATACTAGTGTAGACATTTTAGCGGAGAGGATTGAGCAGTTTAACTAGCTCTATATATAGGACCTACATTCAGCCACTGCTTCCTATCCTCTTCTAGATACCAATAACCTAACTGGCTTTATAAATATATAAGAGTTTACCAACATTATCAGCGATGGGTTAGATAAGGTAGATCTTACCTCTAACTAAAATATAGGCTAGGAGCTAGACGTCTCTTAAGCTCCTTGCCTAGATATTACCTAAACTACTATAAACTCCTAGACCAATTAGAGCGCGTGTTAAGCCCCTTACTACCATTATTCCCTAAGGTCTCCTAGTAAACTACTGCAAACTCCTAGGCTAATTAGAACGCGCGCTAAGTTCCCTACTGTTATTATTATTTCTTAAGGTCTCCTAGTAAACTACTATAAACTTCTAGGCTAATTAGAATGCGCGCTAAGTTCCCTACTATTATTATTGTTCCTAAAGGTCTCCTAGCAAACTGCTATAAACTCCTAGACTAATTAGAGCGCGCGCTAGGCTATAAGCTTATGCACTTTAAAGGAGTAGGAACAGTTATGGTATATTTAAGCAGCAGAATAAAAACAACCTCTATTCTAATACTACTACTCCAGAGCAGAGGCCCGCTATACTTACTCTCTCTATCTACCTATACTAGAGCAGAGGCCTGCCATACTTGCTCTCTCTATCTATCCATACCAGAGTAGAGGCCTGCTATACTTACTCTCTTCGCCTATCTATACCAGAGCAGAGGCCCGCCATACTTGCTCTCTCTATCCATCTATACTAGAGTAGAGGCCCGCTATACTTGCTTTCTTTATCTATCTATACCAGATACCCCTCTAACCTAAACCTAAATAGGAAGTAGAATAAGGGCTTTTATAACGCCTTACAGTTGCCTATAAAGGATAACTTATAGTTAGGCCCGCCTAGGATACCGGCTTCTTTACCTATATAGG
>Ga0307507_10000200_pt1 | contig 112101 bp, 47 predicted proteins | sample 7_EM_MG_FD_207223 | JGI IMG/M metagenome (GOLD analysis project Ga0307507, IMG submission 207223) | Populus trichocarpa ectomycorrhiza microbial communities from riparian zone in the Pacific Northwest, United States - 7_EM | ecosystem: Host-associated > Plants > Roots > Unclassified | place... | reverse complement strand
GTAGAGCCTTGTGTAGAGCCTTATGCAGAGCCTCCAAGTAATAAAACTATATAAGATTGTATAAGATTATATTAGATAATATATAATAGTTAAATATATAGCATATAACTTTACCTTAATTGCATGTCAAGAAATATATAGTTACCTTTTAAAGTTGCTAAGTAGGTTAACTGCGTGTTAAGGAATATACAGTTAGCTTTTAAAGTTGTTAAGTAGGTTAACTGCGTGTTATTTAACTTTTAAAGTTGCTAAGTAGGTTAATTGCGTATTAAGAAATATATAGTTAGCTTTTAAAGTTGTTAAGTTAGTTAATTGCATGTTAAGTTAGTCAAATTGTGTGTTAAGTTGGTTAATTGTATGTCAAGTTAGTTGAATTGCGTGTTAAGTTGGTTAATTGCGTGTCAAGTTGGTTGAATTGCGTGTCAAGTTGGTTAAGGGAACGTTCGGTTGCAATCTGGAGGCCTCAGATTCAGTTCAGAATAGAGTTAATCTGGAGCTCCAATCTGATTCTGAGGCGACTGTTCGGTTAAATTCCAGTTCAACTTGACTTCAGCCACAGATTTTTGATGTTCCTCTAACCGCCCAAAAAACGCGCTAAAACCAGGCGCACTTTACCATATATAGAATCTGAACTGAGGTCTTGGCGTCAGTTCAAATAAGGAGCTCGAAGCTCCTCAGTTGAACTCCAGATCAATCTGAAGGCTTCAGATTGCACACGTCCGTGCAACCCGCAGAGCCACAGACGCGTGTTAAATCGGGAAGGAACGCGTTCTTTCTGCCGGACTTTCAGTTCAGATTCAATCTGACGCTTTCGCAACCGAACGTTCCCTAATTGTATGTCAAGTTGGTCGAATTGCGTGTCAAGTTGGTCAATTGCGTGTCAAGTTAGTTAATTGCGTGTCGAGTTGGTTAAATTGCATGTCAATTACGCGAAACGCGAAAATTAAAGTCTACTTGAATCTCATCCTGCGAATATTTTCCCGATGCAGGGCTGTCAGGAGCTCCAGGAGACACTCACACTCGGCTTCCTGTCAGGAACCTGTCAGGAGGTCACTCGGACCACCAGGACCTCCAGGACCTCCAGGACCTCCAGGACCATCAGGACCATTAGGACAACCAGGACAATCAGGACAGTCAGGACAATCAGGACAATCAGGACCATTAGGACCATTAGGACAATTAGGACAATAATTCAAAAATTAAATTTAAAAATAAGGTATATTAATGCTCTTGCTCTTGTATTTACAGTCAGCTAATAAATATAAAAACCAGTTTAATTTTAGACCCTATTCTATATACAGGATACTTTAAGGAATCTAAATAATCCAAATCCTTCCTGCCTACCACCTGTGTCTATGTCTGCTCGGGCGTTAAACGATTGATCGAGGGGGAAGGCTCTCGCAGAGGCTACAAATTGTCCATTGGCGGTATTCCCGATGATCCGCCGGCCGTGTACTGATTTCCTAATCAGGTCTAGTACCTGCCTGCCTGCCTGCCTGCATGTCCTGCCTGTCCTGCATGTCCTGCCTGTTCTGCCTGTCCTGCCTGTCCTGCCTGTCCTGCCTGTCCTACCTGTCTTACCGTCCTACCTGTTCGTGCCTACCTGTCTATGCCTACCTGTCTGTATCTGTAATTCGGGGGAGAGGTGGGCCCGATCGAAGGCTCTGCTTGATTCGATTGATCGATTGATCGTATTAATTCGATTGTGATTAATTGTATTGATTCAAATCGTTCTCTATGGGCGTTCGCTGGCTATACGTTTGAACGGTGGTCGTCTGGGGTGCCTCCCTAGGAGGCCTTGATTCGATTTGATTCGGTAACGGGCTGATATTAAGGCTCTGGTTCGATTCGATCGATGATCGATTGAATCGATCCTGGCCTTGCTTCCCATTTTGCCTCCTGGCCTGGCTGGCTGCAGCGGTAGAAGGCTGCTGGACTTTGCTGTTTTCACTTCATGTCTGATACATGGGGAAGCCATCGAATACTACTCTCGCTAGAGATATTGTTCTCATCAGTCGTTTCCCGTTCTATAATTCTCTATGGTCTCGCATTTGTCACGAAGTTCGTGTAGAGGGGTTCATTGATGCAATGGGTTGATTGATTGATGATCTTGACTTGATCGTTGATTGATGTCTGATGATGTTGACCTAGGGCCCCTAGGGCTCTGAAGAGATTTACAATGCACGTGCCCCATGCACGTGACTCGTGCACGTGTCCCACGCCTTAGAGAATACAGATTATCTGACAGCATTGGGGTCTACCACTCCTCAATGGGCAAATCTAAACTCCAACCTCTTATTCCCTTTATCACTCGTCGTAGCCAGATACGCCATCTTCTCCTCTTGCGTCATAGAATTCCACTTCCTCTCCTTGTACTCATTCCTCTTCTTATAATACACCTTCGTGCCTAGGTACAGAAAGATATTCAGCACAAGAATACCCAACAGCACCCTGTTACCACGCTCATACCTCGGCGCGTCGTCATCGCGGTAGATGTTCGCAGCGACAATGCCCGATGTCTGCACGCTCATGTTGTATATCGCAGCCGATACAGTCCGCGAGCGAACCGTATTTGAATTCCGCGAGTTCCAGCCGACTTGGATGGGGTGGGCGCTGGGGTAACAGAGCAGCAGTGTCATGACGAGCCAGGCGAGCCACTTGTTGATGGTAGTTATGTCGAAGACGTTGATGAAGATGATGAACGGGAGGGCCCAGAGCTGGCCGAAGAGCGCCGTATACGTGAGCTCGCTGCGAACCTCGCCGGCATATGTGAGGCCCAGCATCGTGACGACATGCAGGACTTTGCTTGGGATAACGAGCAAGTTGGTACCAAAGGTTCCGAAGCCTAGCCCTTTGAGAGAGAGGGTGAGGTAGTTGCTCGGAGTCAACATGGGCGTTTGGAAGTTGAGGCCAAGGATGTAGAGGGGCCAGAGGTCGAAGTCTTTGATGCTTTGCCAGAGGAGCTTGGGGGTTAGGGGCTCGCGGTTGTGCATGGAGCTCTTGCTTGGGTCCTCGCGGATGACACGGTTTACCATGATGGTTTCTTCGCGTGAGGTGAACCAGCCGTGCGAGCCGCGGAGCCAGCCAGAGGTGGAAGTTGGACTTGATGGCATGAGGGCGAAGGCTAGGAAGCCGACAACGAGGGTGATGAGGCCCTTTGAAGAATTAGAGCAGGGATGAGGAGTGCGGGAGAGATAAACCTACTTCGATGAGAAAGAGCCACCGCCAGCCAGCCCGATTGTTCACACCGCGCAGGTGGAGAATGCCAAAGGCAAGGAAGCCGCCGAGAACATCGGCAAAGGCAGAGGCGGTCCAGAAAAAGCCGAGCCGCAACGAGAGCTCGTGGTGCTTGTAAAAGTATGATAGATATAAAATCACCTGGGCAAGTTAGGGTGCGTTCGTACACTTGCTGGCTGAAGACGGACCTCGGGGATGAAGCCGCCCTGGAGCATTCCCAAAAATGCTCGACATAATAAGAATGATGTCCGCCCCTTCAAGTAGTATTGCGAAGAGCCTACGAGCGACCATACAACCATCTGGGTTGGTATCCAGAGGTCGGGTCCAACCCATTTTGCTACTAGCTGTGATGGCACTTCGGCACAAAGAAACGCAAACTTGAAGACGCTATTCCCCAGATTGTAGTCTCGGAGCGATTAGCATTGTCTTCATTCTCAACCTCTAGCCGCACGTACCATTCGTAGTCATCCCCAGGTCGTCCAAAAAATCGTCCGTCAGCGCCTGATAGATATTTGACCTATCCAGTTCCAACGCCATAAACATCAACGCCGCAAACATCATGATCCTCAAGTCAATCTTACGAATCAACTTGTGCTCTTCACCCCACGTCCATCTCACATTCGGATCGAAGCGGTGCACATTCTCCCACTCGTCCGGAGGCCGATACTCTTCCAGCGTATTCGGGTCATCAAAGACAGACGGCTGAGTCGCAATCGCCTCGGGATCATATCTCGTCTTTGACCGCTGGAAGAAGAATCTCTTCTCGGCACCAGGGACGCCAAGAGCGAGTCCCTTGCCTTTGCCGGCGTCATCGCCTAACAACGCTGCAGTGACTGGATCCTCATCTTTATCCGAACTTGGAGAGTAGAGGAGCGACTGCAGCTCTTCATCGCTCGAGCCGGACCATGAGGCCTTCGAAGATGCGTCGCGGCGCGCTTCGAGCCCCGTGTTCTTGATAAGAAGCATTGGAATGTCTGAGCCACTTTCCACGGAAGAGAGGAGGTAGACATCATTTGAGCCCCGCGAAGTCATGAAAACGGATGAAACAGCTGCTCTGACGCCTTGATGGTCAGAAATGGCACAAACATTGACGGGGGCGAGGTTGCCGGGGGTTGAGCCACATGGCGTGCGAGTCTGAGGACATCCCGCAAGGAGGTGTGGCGGTGATGCTGAGTCAGCCAGAACGACGATGTCTGAGTCGCTGTCCCGGGTGGCAGGTTACAGTTCAGCCATCCTGCTTCCATCACACAATCATCCGCACGGCGAGCGAAGCTCTTCACAGGATCAAGTCTGCTTGACGAACGCATTTCAGTCCTTGGAGGGTAGAATACTGATGACATACTGTTCCACAAGTCATGCAAAATCTAATCCTGAGATCCTAAATCCTACGAACGCCAGTCCCCATCTGTCTCAACTTGTCCACTCCCTAACCCATCTCTAATTGCCCTCTTCTTCCAATCTTGTTTAACAGCCCTTCGTCAAGAGCGCTCGAGACCCCGCCCTCTCGTAAAGAGCGCGGCAATGAAACCGACAAGAGCGAACCCAGAGGAAGCGATAAACGACAGTCGGATGCCTTCGTAATACACCATGCGCGCCCGCATCTCCACATCTGGCGGCAATTGATGGAGTGCTGCCACTGAGTGTCGAATCTCGTCGATGACCTAGCGAAAAGAAGTGGAAATGTCAGCTTCCACGCATCCAATTGTAAGGTTCCAACAGGGGAAAACAGCGAAAGGCGCACTCTCCATTTATCTGGTATTCCACTCAGAGCGCCGGGCAAGCGAGCCTTGAGTACATTTTGCGTTATCGCAGAAGTTATAGCCACGCCCCAAACCGTCCCGAGAGAACGGATCAGGTAGACGGTCGATGAGGAAACGGCGTGGTCTGCTCGCTGGGTCAGCCTGTTTGATCGGCATTAGTTGAAACGTGAACACTAACCTGAATGATCGAATATCGCCAGAAACGTAAACAGGGTGCTAGGATACGCCATGCCTTGTCCAAGGTTGGCGGGAAAGAGATAGACAATGTACTTCCAACCATAGTCGTGGAACTCGAAAGTGGCAACGAGGACGTTTCCAAGAGTCATGAGGAAGGCTCCAGCTCTGACGAGCGAAGCGAGCTTGCCCCAACGGGACATGACGACGCCAGCAATCATGCCTCCTATGAGCGTCGCAAGCGATGGGATGATGAGTCTGCTTCCAGCCCTAGATGCCGATTCTCCAAGCGCAACTTGGAAGAAGAGCGGCACCTGGAAGAGGAACTAACAGACCGAATCAGAGCGCATTGCCGACTGCTGGCACCACAGGAGACTTACCGCATACGCAGCCATTCCAAAGAAGACATTCGCCAATTGTGTCGCGATCGGTCGAAAGCCACGGAGCATGCGCAGAGGGATAATTGGCAGAGCCTTAGTCTTTGCTTCGACCAGGACGAATAAGCCGAGCAGTACCACGCATCCGACCAACGTTGTGATGATCCATACGTTGCTCCAAGGGAGTTCGTTCCCCCCAAGACTCAGCGCAACAAGCTGTGCAGAAAGACTGAGGATTAGCAGCGCAGATCCGGCAATGTCCACCTTCCGCCACACGGACCGTTGGTCTTCCGCATCCAAGGCATTGTGTCCGAACTTCTCAGGATTTTTGATTGCAAAGTATCCGACTCCAAGAGCGAGAAGGGAGACCGGTACCTGCAGTATAAAGCACCATCGCCAGCCAATAGTGTCAGCAATCACTCCTCCCAGGCTCGCTCCACATATGCTGCCAAAGCCGAAGAGCACATTCTGCACAGCTTGGTAAATACCTCTTTTTCTGAACGGAATCAAGTCGCTGTTGATAATCGTCGCCACGGTCATTAGTCCACCTCCTATTCCCGTCACTGCTCTCATCAGATTCAGCACCCACACAGTCTGTGCGACCGCACAGCCTAAGCAGCCGATCATGAAGGAGGTACTAGCGATAAAGAAGCAGGTACGGCGTCCAAAGATGTCAGAGAAGCGGCCATAGAGCGGCTGGAAGGCCGTGGTCGTGATGAGATAGGATGTTGTGAGCCACGACGCCGTGTTGGCGGCTGAAAATTCCGAGGATATCAATGCGTAAGTCGATGCCATGATGGTACCGTCGAAGCCTGTGAGGAAGACATTCGCGAATATTGCTTTGCTCATTAGCTGAAGAGAACATGGGATCCAATTGGCGAGGTCTTACTGGGGCATGAACTTACCAACTTCTATCCACATGAAGCCCTTCGGTGGTTCCCATTTTTGCTCATTTTGATTCGTGAGAAGAGGGGACGTCTCGTCAACGTCTTGTTCTATATCCGCTGAGTTAGAAGAAGAAATCGCCATTTTTAGTATTCTGCTAGACGGTAGCGCAAAATGACAAGAGGAATCTATGAACTTGAGAGACAAGATGTGGGCAGCATCACAGTAAGATAAGTAGAAGTCTTATCGATAAACGACAACTAGGGAAGCTGTAACTAGGTTAGTCCTAAAGCCGTTGAAAAGTTTTGCAGCTCATGCATACGCTTGTCAAAACCCGGACTTTGCTCCTCTGCATCACGCCAAACGAACATGAATTACGCTACCAAATTCGCCGAGTGACATGTCATTACCTTATGAGTAGCGAGGTCTGGTGCCTTCTCCAATTTCTCTTACGCCTTTACCAATTTCTCCGGCAGCTTTCTTTCTATCTGTCCAAATTGCCCTCATATTGCGGAAGCCTCAGCAAGGTCAATGTATCCTTCATTCCATATGGCGACCTTAACGCACTCTAACATGGGTAGCGAACATCGTCCGCCAGCACCATGAAATACCGTGGCGTGCTTTTACCCTTGGTTGCCGTTGCGCTGGTGGCTTTGCCTCTTGTCTCTGCGGACTGGCATTTCAAGTCGAGACCGGATCTGGCGCCGCCGCGTCTGAACATTACTATTCCTGCGACTGCGGATGTGGAAAAGGGATATCTATTCCTCGCGCCCTTCGCCGGCTTCCCCGATAAAGCTAGGGAGCAGCATGGGCCCCGTCAAGCTGCTCCGTACATCTTTCGCGACAATGGTGATTTGGTCTGGTCGGGATATGGGTATTACTCTATTTGGGCAACCAACTTCCAGAAGGCGAGATGGAATGGGATGGATGTGCTGTTCTCTTTTGAGGGTGATCATAGTAAGCGCTCCTGTTTATGCTGTTGATGGTGTTTTGATCAAATGGAACAGATGCTGGATACGGCCATGGTCATGGGCACACCACCATTTTGGACCAGCACTATGAGACTATCCGAGAGCTGAGGGCTGGCAACCACAAGCTCACGGACAAACACGAGTTTCATGTCATCAACGAGGAGACGGCGTTGATTCAGGTCTACCAGCCGGTTCCGCGAGATCTGACGAGATGGGGTGCTTCGCCAGAGCAACAGTGGATTGTCAATGCCATCTTCCAAGGTAGCTCATGGTTCTACTCTCTTGCGCCAGCCGCTGTGCTAATAGATTCATAACAGAACTCGACCTCACCACCGGCCACCTCCTCTTCGAATGGTCCAGCCTCTCCCACGTCCCCCCTTCCGAATCCGTCCTCCCAATCAACCCCGGCCAAGCCGGCTCCGGTTTCAACTCCTCCGACGCCTGGGACTACTTCCACATCAACTCCGTTGACAAAGACACCTCGGGCAACTACCTCATATCCGCCCGCGACGCCTGCTCCGTCCACAAGATCAACGGCTCCACCGGCGACATCATTTGGCGCCTCGACGGCAAGAAATCCGACTTTAAGCTCGGTAAGGGCGTCAAGTTCTGCTTCCAGCACCACGCGCGCTTCGTCTCGCAGGACGGAGATGAAGAGGTCATCTCCTTGTACGACAACTCTGCCCATGGCACTGAAGATGGACGTGGGCGTGAAGTCCACACAGCGCCAACGTCTTCGGGCAAGATTATTAAGCTCAACACTAGGACGTGGGAGGCTATGCTTGTGCAGGGCTTCTACCCGCCGGACGATCTGCTGTCCAAGTCTCAGGGGAGCACCCAGCTCCTGCCTAATGGCAACGCTTTTGTGAATTGGGGCTCTGAAGGCGCCGTCACAGAGTTTCGAGCAGATGGCACCCCGATCTTTCACGCGTACATGGACTCGGGCTTCCTCGGCGAGGGCGTCGAGAACTACCGTGGATTCAGGTACAACTGGACTGGGTTGCCGAATGAAGTCCCGTCGATTGTTCTTCTTGAGAGTGAAAGTGGCGGCACTACGGCCTATGTCTCGTGGAATGGAGATACGGAGACTGCGGTTTGGCGTTTCTTCTCCGTGGCTGATGAGGCTGGCTCTAGGTCGTTCTTGGGTGAGGCGAAGAGGACGAGCTTTGAGACCGAGCTTGTTGTCAAGGGAGGAAGGGTTGAGGGGGTTGTGGCTGATGCAGTGGGTGCTGATGGGAAGGTTTTGACCACAACGGGTGTTGCGACTGTAGAGTTGGCGGTTGAGCCTCCGAAGCTATCACTAGACACTGCGGCGAGGGGGCAGCAGGTGTTCTTTCAAGCCTAGTGTCCCGCTCGAGGTTCGTACGAAGCCACTTTGGAAAGATTTAGCAAAATTGAGGATAACGCTTCGACGCTTCGACGCTTCGATAAAGTTGTGAGTATGCTTTTCAACAAAGTTCACCCTTCGAGAGAAGTCCCGCTCAACTTTCAACATGAGGGCTGGATAAGAATGTTTCATCTGGTGGCAGTATTCAGTGGTGCACATTAAAGATCTCGAGGTTCTAGTTCGGTTTAGTATTTTTAGGCTGAAAAACGCCGTTTACCAGATTTCTTGAATAAAATTCAAGAATACTAGAAAGGTCGAATGCTGTCTAGATCCACGAAGATTATCTTGTCGGTATTGGTGCATACCTAGGGGCCGGATTTAGGATCCTTAAATTTATTTTCCATGTTAGACACCCGTGACTATTTGATTATGCACTTGAATCTGATATCGACTCAGCAGTTAAGTTTCCAAGCGTATTGGCAAGTTACTCTTTGTTGCTGTCAAGAGATGAGTCGGTCGTGAAACTAAATCTTTCGGTTAAACGAATAAATGGATTATATATTGGACAGTAGTGAAAGAGCAGAATAGAAAGAAGAGGGCAAAGTAAATGAAACTATGAGTAAGGCTAACAACATGAGGACATTGCCAATCTGTGCACGGACTCCAAATATTTCTACCAACCTTTAAAAAAAACGGAACGAAACGTTTTCCAGAGAAACAACACCAAAAATGCCTCCATAGCAATGCCACCATGGACCTCAAGGACCTCTCTAGCAACTGGAAGAAGCTGCAGAAGACGCTCCAAAAAGGCTGTCCCAAACCACATGCCCTAAAACCGACCCCGAACCCGCTAAAGCGCAAAAAGAGCTCGACTGAGCACCACACCGCAGCACCCCAGAACAGCGTGAAGCGGGCCAAACCCGCCTCCACCACCATCCCACCCTCTAAGAAACGCAAAATGGAACCCTCCACAACCCCAATCTCAGCATCCGCACTCACCAATGACGACGACACCACCACCACCACCAACCCGCTTGCCCTCCTAACCCCCTCCCCCCACCACCCCGACATCCCAAACGCGGGCCTGTCCCCCACCGCCACAGCAAGCAAATACATCGCGCTCGACTGCGAAATGGTCGGCATCGGCCCGGCGCCCTCCCTCTCCTCGCAGCTCGCGCGCGTCTCGCTGGTGAACTACCACGGCCACCAGCTCTACGACAGCTACGTGCAGCCAGTCCTCCGCGTGACCGACTACCGCACGCTCATCTCCGGCATCAGGCCGCCCCCCCGGCGCGCCGCCGGCGGCGCGCGGCCGTTCGCCGTCGTCCAGCAAGAGGTCGCCACGCTGCTGCAGGACAGGGTCCTGGTGGGGCACGCGCTGCGGCACGATCTCGCGGCGCTGCTGCTCGTGCATCCGGAATGGCATGTTCGGGATACGGCACGGTATCCTGGGTTTCGGGCGCTGAGCGCGGGGAGGACGCCCGCGTTGCGGGAGCTGGTGGAGAGGGTGCTTGGGGTGAGGATTCAGAGTGGGATGCATTCGAGTGTGGAGGATGCGAGGGCGGCGATGGCGTTGTTTCGGGGGGAGAAGGAGGGGTTTGAGAGAGAGGTTTTTAAGCGGTTTAGGAGGCCGAGGGAGGAGAGAGGGATGGGGGATGGGGAGGAGGGAGAGGAGGGGGATGGGGAGGCGAAGAAGAAGAAGAGGAAGGGGAAGAAGAAGAAGAGGAAAGGAAAGAAGTGAGGGAGCGGGTGGAGGGGATGTTGTATGAGTCTGGAACTAGATTTTTCGGGACTTCGAGACCGCTGGAGGAAGTTCTAAGAGAATTGGACAAGCAAACCATACCAGAGTTCACGGAGACTGGGAGAAGCACCGCAGATATCTCCGGCGCAGCACTAGTGAGAAGTCGACGTTGGGCTATCTGTAACGTTAAGTAGTGGGAGGGGCGAATCTACGCTAAGAGAACTAGAGCTTTATGTTAACAGGAGGAATGGACGGCCTCGAGATGGATTGAGGTTCTGTCCACGATCATGAACACGCACGAGAATCAAAGAGCAAAATCATCTAATTAAATAGAACAATTCAACGGCGAGTTCGCGTAACACGCTCCCAAGATTTACTCCCACAATGCCAGTCCTCTTCTTCACAGCCAGATACTCCCAGCATCTCCAGCATTCCACAAATTCTCGCCCCTCACAGCACTCATCAAAAACCCAAAGCAAGTCTCAAGGGTGAAGATAATCTAATTCATCACAACGCTCCCTACCACCTCATTGGTATCATCAACATCACAAAGCACATACTCCCGCTCCACCCCAACCGAGCTCCAATTCCCACAAGGCCGTCCCTCGCCATAACCGTGACATCCAGCCCCCTCCTTAGGCAAAAACACCAGGACGCCCCTCCCCGTCTCGACAAAACAACCTGGACTCGGCCCTACGCCACAACCAGATTCAGCAAACCGCAAATCGCAAGCGTGAAAAGGGCTCTCAGGCGAGAGCGCGAGCAAGAGCAGAAGTCCCTACGCACGCTCGGCCGGGTGTTCAAATTATAACGGCACATCCTCCATCGACTCCGCCGCGTCCTCCCTCGCCACAGTAACCACAACATCGCCTAGCGTCCTCGTCGCGAACCCGGCCTCCGAATACGCGAAATAGCACTCCCACTTCCTCCTGAAAACCTCCACGTCCAGTCCCCCATCCCCGCATGCTCGCGCCGCAGCGCCGGCCGGACCTCCGCGCCGAACTCGCGCAGGAACGCCTCGCGCCACAGCCGCAGCGCCTTCGCGTAGTGCGAGCCGATATTCTCGACGCCATCGACGACGAGGGCGTCGCGCGAGCCGGCCGCGATGGCGGAGATGAGCCGCGCGACGGCGGGCAGGTGGCCGCCGGGGAAGATGCAGCGGCGGATGAAGTCGTGGGAGCGGGCGTAGGCGGCGTGGCGGGTGTTGGGGATCGTGATGCACTGGAGAACCGCCACCCCGCCGTCGCGCTTCAGCAGGCGGTTGGTGCCTGCAAAGTAGGTTTCTAGGTGTGCCGCGCCGACCGCCTCGAGTATCTCGATATTAATGATATTGTCGTAGGGCCTCGTGGCCGGGGTCTGGAGGTCGCAGAAGTCGGTCTGCTGCACGGTGATTCTGTTCGCGAGTCCTGTGGCCCGGATGCGCTGCTCGGGGCTGAGCGTTGTGGTGGCTACTGTGCAGCCGGTCTGCTGCACAGCTTGGATGGCGAAGCTGCCCCAGCTGGTGCCGATCTCGAGGACGTGGTCGGTTGGCTTGGTGTGCGCGTTGTCGATGAAGCGCTGCAGTTTGCGCCTCTGGGAGTCTTCGGGCGACTCGGTGGCGGAGCGGAGGTCGGATTTGGACAGCCATATCGGGCACGAGTATGTCATGTCTGGGGAGAGGAAGGCGGCGAACATGTCGTTGCTGTCGTAGTGGGCGTTGACGTTGAGCTCGGTGTTTTTGAGGCTGTTGCTTCTTTAAGCTATTCCTGCGAAGCTGTTGCTCATGGTGGAAGTGAGTGCGGAGCCATTGGATGGTTGGAAGCGGTTGAGAATGAAAAGCTGTGGGGTTCGTAAGCGGTTGAAGCATTGCAGCTGGAGTCGCGGGACTTTACTTTGAAGAACTCGGTCAGATCTGCACAGGACACTTCTTCAATCAAGTAGCTTTCTGCAAAGCCCTGCGTTTTGTCAGCCTATAATCCAATCATCGCAAGGCCTGTGTAAAAAGAATTCGCATGCTAGATGTGCTTCAAGGAGCAGTCATGATGGCTCCAGAAGCAATAGCCACACCTGAACGTGTACCACTGCCTCAATTCTGGTGTTCTCAATTTCCTTTCTGGAGCTGTGTGGCAATTGGGCACGATTGCCGAAGCATTCCAAACATAGAGATGTAGAGTAGCTGACATACCATGTCAGCTAAGAGCACCAGTCGAAACCAGAACTTCTCATCATGGACGCGTAGAAGTACCGCCGGGTAACCAGCCTGCGCTTTTGGGTTTCCGCAAATGGCCAAAGCCTCTTCTGAATCGCTGTCGTATATTGCCAGACGGCTGAACTCAATACTTTAGAATAAAGGTAGAACTGCGGTCCTGGACAATGACACGAGAGGTCCCCATGCTTGTGCCTGAGCAGAGTTCCATAGCGTTTGGGCGTGCTCGAAGAGCGGATTAACGAGAGCCATTGGATTGATGTGGAACTTTTGAGTGTCAAAATGAAAGATTACAAGTAAGGGACAAGGTATGCTGGAACGTGTACGAAAGCAAATCAAAGAGCCAAAGAGCAGTGATGAACAAAGAGGTGAAATAAACGACGCTCTCTACTACGGTACCAGGCAAAAGTTTCGTTAGTATGGTGGCGTTCTTGGCTTGCAGGGGTAACCTTATAAGCTGGTTTTAAATCTAAATTACATGCTACCATTTTGTATGGCCTCCATTCGCCTCAATAACACCTTCACAACGTTTCTTCATGCTCTGGATAAGCTCTTTTAGCTGGTATCCCGTGATAGACTCCCATGCCTCCTTAACTACTACTCGAAGCTGGCCATATAAGAGCTGAACGCCTCCATACTTATTAAAAATATAGTCCTTTATCCAGTTCCAAATAGCCTCAATTGGATTTAAATCCGGTGAGTATGCTGGCCAAAAGATTTGAACTATTCCTCGCGCAAGAAGCTCAGCTGCTATACCACCAGCTGCATGGCTTGGAGCTCCATCTTACATAAGCTAAAGTTGAGGATTCATTCAAATCCAGCCATTAATTAGGGGCACGATTCGTTCACAATACGTCTTCTGGTTAATCATACCCCATTCCTTCCCCCAGAAGAGACAAGGACCTTTTATAGAGCCATTAAAACAGCCCCAGAACATCCAGCCTCGTCGCTTACGAATCTTATCTTTCAGCCAGGCAGGTATCAAGACAAATGACATAAGCTAGCTGATAGGTAGAGACACAGAATTGTACGAGTGATCTGTTTTATTCAAGGTGGCTCTAAGAGCCCTAATATACATAAGGAATTGACCCCCTACAGGGGTCCCTAGAGAGTGATGATACAGGTTAAAACTAGACTGACACCATCTGATACGGACGTCGAACAGCACCCGTCGCACCTCTGCAGTAAAGCTACCTCCGTGGCCAACACACCCCCTCAGATCTGACGTAGCGCGTCAGAGCTGGATTACCGGATTAGGCAGTTAGGAGAGACGATCTGGTGGTAAGCTTTACCGAGCGTTAATTAAGTAGATGTCTGATATTGTGGAGCCCCAAGACTTCGACAAATTTTTGATAATTTTGCTTTGTGAGAGCTTTAGTTAGTCTATCTGCAGCTATCTCGCCCGTAGGTACCCATTGTACGACGAAGCTTCCGTTTTAGACCTCTTAGCAAAGCCAGAATTGATGGATATCTACGTGTTAGAGTTTTATAGATACCTTAGGAGTCTCCTTTATTACGATCTGTACTGACTACTAATTGTCATAATTAATAATGATGTCCTGTTCTGGATCAAATCTAATGGCTTTAAAGATCCAAACCATATGCTCAACCTCCCCACCAACGTATGAGAGAGCCAAGAGTTCTGCCTCTGTAGTAGACTTAGTAACTGCCTTTTATCTAGTTGCCTGCTATACTATTAGCCTATTAAATAAGCTTATTAAGAAGCCCTATAAGCTCTGTTGTATTAGAGCATTATTAGTAAAGCTAGCATTAGAAGCAGCTTTTAGAACCTGGTTCATCTTATACGGCATAACCGTAGAGAATTTAAGAGTGAGGTATCTGGTATTATAGAGATAGGTAAGCAATCTGTTAATCTCCATAAGATAAGCTAGCAACGGATTTTATAAGAACTTAGCTAGCCTACTAACTAAAAAGGCAACGTCTGGTTGTATAGTAGATGCTAGATATATTACAGAACCTATATGGTGTTGATATCCTTTTATCTAATTCAGCATAGCTTCTCCCTTATATAGTATTAATTCCTGGCCCAATAGTGGTATAGCTAATGGCTTTAGATATTCTAGATAGTATATTAAGACTAGCTTCTTAAGATATTAATTTAGACAGAGCTAGAGCTTTCCTCTTTATTAATCTTGCACAATATAAGTATTTAGGAATAACGTAAACTAAGGTATTTTACAGATCTTAAATTAATCTTATAGCTATTTTAGGATATCCTCTATCTGCTAGCAGTTGTTACGGACAGCTTAAGTACGATATTACGACTACTTGGAGAAGAGTCGGAGGAAGCTAGTTGGTTGATACAGGCACGGTCCAGGATGGAACCGGTGGAACTATGTGACGAGAAATAGTAACTAAGGTCACGTGGTGTTAAACGCGTTGACTGTGTTAAATAAGAGGGACGTTATATTCAAGACAGATAATACGTACCTTATATATAAGAGAGGATTTCTTAGGAGTACGGTTGTGTATTTAAAGGACCTCAGTCCCTACCGTAGATAGTTCTCTCCTTATAGTAAATCTTAGAATACAATTGGAGTTAATCTATTAGGTAACCACTCCACTAGTTGTTATTACGTTATTAACTTATTAGTTATCTACACACCTAGCCTAATAATAGGACCTACTATAGTTCTTACTATAAGGTTCCGTTATACATTCACTACCTAGTTACGGTATTAATAAAGTCGAATAATATGCCACCCAAAGCACTAGTTGCGATGCTATTAACAGCAACAACTACCTTAGGATTAGGAGACACTAGTATGGCAGATACGGACTTATAAGTAGTCACAAGAGGTCAGTTATAGGAAATGGTTAATCGCTTATTAGATAATAAAAGGATACTTAAGGAACGCATTAATGGAATTAGAGTAATAAAGGTTAAGTTACCGTTAATTAAACAATTCTTAGGAGAAAGGTTAAAACTTAAAGGATTCCTTATATAAATGCACTTTAAGGTTATACAGGAAGGAGTAAAGTTAGCAATACCTATAGATTAAGTAGCGTATATAGGATTGTTTTTAACAGGAAGAGCACTGGAATAGTTTAAACCTTACTTTATAGAAATATAAGTTAGCGGTATAATAACTACTAACTAAGATATACAATTTATGTTTATTAGTTAGAATAGGTTTATAGAGAGACTAATATAGATATTTGAAGACCTGGAAGCATTAACTATAGCGGAATAAAAGCTTTAAAACTTAGTATAACGTTCTTTAGTAATAGAGTATATAACACAGTTTTAGATACTTGTAATATAGGTTAAGTGGAATAATAAGGCACTTATAGTATAGTATAAATAGGGACTTAAGGCTAAAGTCTAGGACGCAATTATCCTAATGGAAGATGCGGAAAGTCTATAAAACTTAATAGATTAGTTAGTAAAGATTAATAATAGAATCTATTAAAGGGAACAAGCTAAGAAAGGGTAAGACAGAGTTCTATAGTTATATAAGGCGCAGAGTACGCATTAATAAATATAGAGCCAAAAACTATGGAATGGCGTAGAGCTAATAGACCTAAGCGGTACTAAAGAATTTAAGAGATAAATAAAGAAACTATAAAAACCTAAAGGTTAAGGATTAAGTAATTATAGGACTAGGGAGTAAAGGCTAAACCAGGAATCTTAGTAGTAGAAGACGTTTAGGCGGACTCTATAATAAAAAAAATAGTTTAAAGATAGAGCTTGCATAAATTATAGAAAACAGGGTTATTTTGCCAAAGACTATAGAGGTAGTTAGAGTAACTATATGGTAAAAGGCACCAGGTTGTTAGAGTATAATAATATAGATATAGAAGTATTACGTGGGACTAAGAAGTGTTTAATTAAACACTTTGCGTTTTGTTACAATAACGCATGCCAAATTTATAAGGACGCTAAGTATGGCGTAAGCTATTAGCCATAAGAGCTAGAGTTAAGAGGGCTTAAGGGAACTAGAGAGTTAGATAAAGAATAAAATTAACTCTATAAGCTAGATTAAGATGTTATAGCAATATATAGACAAAGATTAGCAATAATAATAATAGAGTTAGAGTACTTATTAATTAATAGCGATAAGGAAGAAAAAGAGGCTAACTAGGAGCACTTATACCTTAGTAACGCAATAGAAGCAGAGACTGAAACCACTATAGAATATGGATTAGTAACGGTTATTATAACACCGTTAGATACGGCATCCATTGCTTTATAAGATGGAAGGAGTAATATCTAGAGACAATTAAGTAAGTAGATGACTGCTAGTGCTAGCTTACCACTTATAAAAGGTAAAAGGCTATAGGTCTAAGATTCTTAAGAAGAGATAAAAAAGGCTCTAGACTTGCAAGATGTGATAAGGATAGCTTAAGAACCCATAATAAATAAAAATTAATAGGAAAGAGTAGTAACTTAGTTTAGTGACAAACGAATAAGTATAGGACGCAAGTTTAAGAACCACAAGTTTGGAGAACGGATAAGAATATTAGTAGGAAACCAAGAATTTAAAGAATAAATAAGGTCTATAGCAATTCTAGGTAAACGTAGTATTTAGCCTAAAGATTAAAAAGTTAATACTAGGATTAGGAAGTAAGATAACTTTAAAAATCCAGCTATAAGACGCAGAAAATAAGAAACTATAGATAAGTTTAGGTAAAGAATTATCGCATAGCAAGAGCAGAAGCTAGATAAAAGGTTAGCTATACCAGGTTGTATAAGGGATAGAGCACCTATACAAAGAGTTACTAATAGGCTAAGCGTAGGGACGCCTAGGGCAAAGTGGTTAAATAAACTAGAATAAGAAGAGGATCTAGATATCCTAGTTAGGTTTAAAGAAAGATATACTAAAGAATGTCACAACGCAGTAATAATAAGGTACTTTCTTATGGATAGACTATATACACTAAACCAGTTGTATGGAAAGTAATATAGGCAACAATATAACAATAAATGGGAAGACTTTTATATATAGCTAGATAAAAAAGTTATATTAAAGGAGTATTAATTATAATATTAAGGAACCTAGAAGAAGGATCTAGGGACTAGAGAGGAGAATAATAAATCTTAGTACCTATAGTAGAAATACTAGTGGTTAGGTTAACTAGGTATTAGTTTAAACTTAAGAATAAAAATAAGTTAAGAGTTAACCTAAGTTACCTAGCGTATTATATACTATTGTGGATAGCTTGTATAGATAATATATATAACATATATAAAATACTAAAAGACAAAAACCGGAAATACCTAGTAAGGATATATTAGGCACTAGAAGAGAAATAGTTTAGAGATGCTAAATATATATATAGATAGCACCTAGTAGAAGTATAGAGTTAAGGAGACCTAATACTTTAACTAAGAAGATTCCTTATAGAAGAATACCTAGATGGATAATAGTGGTAAAACTGCCTAGAGAATACTTGTCTATAGTATATAGAGGAAAAGAAATAAACTAAGTATTGGCCTAAGTTGGACTAAGTATAAATAGGATCTAGTAGCCAATAGTTAGGAAAAGGGGAGGCCTATAGGACTAAAGGGAACTAGTAGTAGAGCCTTAAACCCTTAAAGGAATTTAAGGACAATACCTAAATTTATAAGTTAAGTGGCAAGATTAACAGTTTGAAGCATTAATAGATAGTGGAGTAATAAGGAACCACATATTACCAAAGGCAGTAAAAAGGATAAGGTTACTATATAGATAGAAGGAATACCTATATCTACTTATAACAATTTTAGAAGATTAGATAGCCTATAGAGAAGGTATTATTAATCTTAAAATAGGACCTATTTAGTTAACTATTAAAGGGAGGTAGGTTAGAATGTCTTTTAATATCCTACTGTTAGGAAAGGATAAGGCGATACTAGAAATGCCTTAGTTATAGGAATATAATCTAAGAATTAATTAGGTTATAGGTTAGGTTAATATTAGAGATACTTAACAGCGTAAAATGCAATAGTAAACTAAGTTGGTATAGTACTAAGTTAGAGTGATATATAAAAAGACTAAGCGAGGCTTAAGTTATGTACTAAAAAGATACCATAAGTATGGAAAAAAGTTATAGTTACTAGAAAGTAAAAAGCTATTAGAGCATATAGTATAACGGAACCTTATAGTAGAAACTACAGTGGGTTCTATTATTAGGCTAGGTATATAGGTAAGAACAATTTAACAACATAATAATAACTAGTGGAGTAGTTGCCTAACAGATTAACTCTAATTGTATTCTAAGATTCACTATAAGGAGAGAACTATCTACGGTAGGGACTAAGGTCCTTTAAATACACAACCATACTCCTAAGAAATCCTCTCTTATACGTAAGGTACGTATTGTCTGTATTAAACATAACATCCCTTCTGTTTAATATAGTTAATATATTTAACGCCACGTAACCTTGGTTACTAATCCTTGTTACATAGTTCTACTAAATCTATTTTAGACTATGCCTATATTAACTAACTAGCTTCCACTAACTCTTCTCTAAGTAGTCGTAATATTGTACTTAAAGCGTCCGTAATACTATCTCCCTCCTCTTTATCTTTGTCCTTAAAGATTTCTAATATCTCTAAGTTATCTACTAGAGGTATAATGTCCGTCTAATTAGTCTAGTTAATATCCTTACTTATTATACCTAAAGCTTCTTCTTCTCTTTCCTGGGTTAAGCGTTGCCTTTATACTATCTTCTCCATACTATTGCTAGGCGAAGTAATGGCGACTCCTTGCTCCCGTTGTGCTAAAGAGGGGTTAGTGTGCGTTGTACTAGCGAGCCCTTTATCCTAGTAACCCTCCTCTTGTTCTAAGTATACTAGAGTAAATGTTTAATCGTCCTATAATATTTGCTTTGTTTTTAACGCTAAGTATACGCGTCCTATAACTTTTAATAGTCTTTAAGTTCCTTAAGTAACTTATTATAGGGTCTTATGTTTAATCTACTACTATAAAACTTAACGGTAAGCTGGCCTCCGCGTTACTTAAGGTTTAACGTACCTTAGAAGAGTCCGCACGCGTCCTTAAAGCCTAATGCCTAGCTTATGCTTGTCTTTAACGTCTTAAACGTATTTGCAAGAAGGTCCGTTCTAAGAAGTAAAAGCTTGTTTAATAGGGTCTGTCTAAGCTAGGTAATAAAAGGACTAGCTTTCCTCCTATAAGGGAAATAACTCCAAGTAGCTCGGCAATTGCTTTTTTTAGGTCCCCTTTAGGTAACTTATTCTTCGGCGATCTTTTCTTATTAATGTTACCTAACCTGCTTTCTTCTAATACTCCTATACCTTTCCTATAGCGTTCTTTAAGTTGCTTAGTGGTTTCTAGGTAGTCTCACTATAGCCTATCTACTTTATTTTGTACTATGTTTTGTTATCTATATCCTTATAACTAATAATCTTTAAAACTTGCTATTTATCTTCTTTCTGTCCTCTATATATGTCTGCCTTATAGATTGGTGGCTCAATATTCCCGTATACTAGCTCTAGCATTGCGATATATTATATAGGGTAGATCTTTATTTTAGCTAGTAGGTTTAACTTATATATAACCAATAAAATTCTTTGCTTAACTTTAAAAGGTCCTAGTCTAACATAGTCCAACTTCTTACTTGGTCATTAACTCTTAAAATTTTTGTATAGTAGCTATACTTTATCTCCCTTCTTAAGATCTGGTCCCTCAGATCTTTTAGCATTATAGTACCTTTTTATTCGTTCTTATACTAGTTTAGCTGTTTCTGTAAGGTCTATATAAAGATTTATTAACATCTCTATTCTTTATTTAGCTGTGCTACTCGTCTTTTTTACTTAACGTGGTGATAATGATATTCTTAGCTTATATCCGTAATTTGCCTTAAATAGTGATGTCCCCATTCCCTCTTATAGTGTTGCATTGTATACAAACTATATAACTGGTAATAACAATACCTAATTATTCTATGCGTGATTAATATAGTGCCTTAGATACTGTTCTAGTGTCTAGTTTAGTCTTTCTGTTTATCCGTCCGTCTGCGGATAATATACTGTAGATGTTACTGCGCGAACCCCCTATTTTGCTAGAAACACTTCCTAAAATGCTGCTATAAATCTTAGATCTCTATCTGATATGATTTTATTTAGTGCTCTATATCTTATAAATACTTCCTTTATATAGATTTTAGCAATATCTTCTACTAATATCTTTTTAGTGCATATTATAAAGTATCCCTACTTTGTTAGCTTATCCACTACCACTAAGATCGCGTTATAATCTTATCCTGTAATAGGATCTCTTAACTTTAGTAACTTAACAATAAAGTCCTATAATATAACTTCCTATAGTCTTCCTGGTATTTTGATAGGTTATAGCCCTCTATACGGCTTATGCCTTGTTGGTTTGTTTCTTTGGCAGTCTAAATATTTTTTTATAACTTATCTTACTAGTCCCTAGACTTCTTAAATAATATATTCCTCCTAAAGTCTTAATACTAAGCCTATAGCTCTGTTGTGTCCCTGTGTTATTCCCTTGTGGAATTCCTTAATAAATTCTTCTATAATAGACTTAGGTATATATGTTGCCTCTCTGTTTTTGTATTGCTCTAAGTCTAGATCCTCTTCCTATGCTTTTTAGATCTTCTATATCTAATTACTCTTTAGTAATTTATGGATCTAACTTTCCTTAGTTGCTATAATCTTTAGATAATTATACCTAATTAATCTATCTTGATTTTTTTGCAATAAAGCTCCTAATAGCTTTTTATTACTTTGTAGTTTAACCTTTCTGCTTAGGGCGTCTGCTTGTGCATTGTCTGTACCTTTAGTATGCTGAATTTCGAAATGGTATTTTATAAGCATTTCCGCCTATCTAACCTGTCTTTGGTTGAGTTTCTTTGTTATTAGGAATCCTATAAGGTTTTTATAGTCCGTTTTAACTATAAATAGTTTCTCTATGCCTTGTAAGAATGCTCTCTATTTTTTAAGTGCTGTAACTATACCTAACAACTCCTTGTTGTAGATATTATAGTTTAACTCTAGTGGTGTTATTTTTTGACTATAGTATGCCACTGGGTGCTATCCGTCTTAATATTTCTATATAAAGTACGCTCCTAGTATAAAGTCTAATGTATCTATTTCTATAACCGTCTTTAGACCTGGTTGATAGATCTTAAGAACTGGCTCCTAGGTAAACAACTTTTTGATTTTCTTAAACAGTTCTTATTACTCCTTTTTTTATACCTATGGTTCTTGTTTCTTTATTAACCATATAAGTGGCTTAATGTCCTTTAACTATTACGCTATAAACCTTTTATAATAATTATAAAACCCTAGAAACGATCTTAACTGTGTAATATTCTCTAGTTCCTACCAATTTACTATAGCCTCGATCTTTTTTAGATCTATACTAAGTTAGCTTAGTTTAATAATGAATTTAATAAAATTGGTCTTCTTAGTGAAGAACTTGCACTTTTTAATTGCTACTAGCATCTGTTCTTCTTGTAGTCTCTTTAAGACCTATTTAATGTGTTTTTTATATTCTTCTTTATTCTCTAAGTAGATGATAATATTATTAAGATATGCTATAATAAATTCATCTAGGTGTTCTCCTAACACACTATTAATTCGCTTTTGGAATGTTGCTAGTACGTTTATAAGTCCGAATTGCATAACTAATAGCTTATATAGTCCTTTCTTTGACCTAAAGGCTGCCTTCTATTTGTTGCCTTTCTTGATCCTAATTTAATGGTATACCCATCTTAAATTTATCTTTATAAAGATCTTTGCGTTGCCTATTCTGTCTTGGGTTTCGCTAATTAAGGGTAAAGGATACCTATCCTTTTTAGTAATACTATTTAACTATCTATAGTCTATGCACATCTTAAGTTTTCTGTTTTTCTTTGGGATAAATAGTACTGGATATTCTACTAACGACTGTGATGGTCTAATATATCCCTTATATAAGTTCTTCTGGATAAACTCCTTAAGCGCTACTAACTCCGTTTTAGTAAGCTTATAGATTAGAAAGAACTTTAGACTTATTCCCTCTTCTAATTCTATTTTATAGTCCTATGCTGTATGTTTTAACAGCTTTTCACTTTCTAGTAACCATAACTTTTTACTATACTTATGGTATCTCTTTGGTATATAACTTAAGCCTTGCTTAGTCTCTTTATATGTCGCTCTAACTTGGTACCATACTAACTTAACTTACTGTCGTACTTTACGTTATTAAGTATTTTTAATATTAACCTAACCTATAACCTAATTAATTTTTAGATTGTACTTCTGTAACTAAGGCATTTCTAATATCGCCTTATCCTGTCCTAATAGTAGGATATTAAAAGACATTCTAACTGGTCTTTCTTTAATAGTTAACTAAATAGGTCCTATTTTGAGATTAATAATACCTCCTTTATAGGCTATCTGATCTCCTGAAATTATTATAAGTGGATATAGGTATTTCTTTTGCCTATATAGTAACCCTATTCTTTCCACTGCTTTTAGTAATATGTGGTTTCTAGTTGCTCTACTATCTACTAACGCTTTAAACTGCTAATCTTGCCATTTAACTTATAAATTTAGGTATTGCCTTTAAATTCCTTTAAGGGTCTAAGGCTCTAATACTAGTTCCCTCTAGTTCTGTGTACCTCCCCTTTTCCTAACTGTTAGCTGCTTAATCCTGTTTATACTTAGTCCAACTTTAGCTAATACTTAGTTTATTTCTTTTCCTCTATATACTATAGACAAGTGTTCTTTAGGCACTCCCACTACTATTATCTGTTTAGGCATTCTTCTGTAAGGAATCTTCTTAGTTAAAGTATTAAGTCCCCTTAACCTTATACTTCTACTGGGTGCCAACTATGTATATACTTGGTATTCCTAAACCGCTTTTCCTCTAGTGCCTAATATATTTTTACTAGGTACTTCCGGTTCTTATCTTTTAGTGCTCTATATATATTACACGTGTTATCTACATAAGCTATCTATAATAGTGTATAATACGCTGTATGTTTTGGGTTAACTCTTAGTTTATCTTTGTCCTTAAGTTTAAACCTATACCTGGTTAACCTAACCACTGGTATCTCTGCTATAGGTACTAAGATTTATTGCTTACTTCTCTAGTCCCTAGATCCTTCTTCTAGATTCCTTAATGTTATAATTAATGCTCCTTTAATGTGAATTATGCGTTTTTCTGTAATAGGTTAGTTTTGGACAACTTTTTTGTCTAGCTATATATAGAAATCTTCCTATTTGTTATTATGTCGTTGCCTATACCACTTTCCGTATAACTGGTTTAGTGTGTATGGTTTATCTATTAGAAAGTACCTTATTATCGCTATATTATAATATCCTTTAGTATGTCTTTCTTTAAACCTGGTTGGAATATCTAGATCCTCTTCTTATTCTAGTTTATCTAACTATTTTACCCTAGGTGTTCCTGCACTTGGCCTATTAGTAACTCTTTATATAGGTGCTCTATCCCTTATATGACTTGGTATAGCTGACCTCTTGTCTAGCTTTTGCTCTTGCTATACGATAATTCTTATTCTAAACTTATCTATAGTTTCTTATTTTCTGCGTCTTGCAGCTAGATCTTTGTAGTTGTTTTGCTTTTTAATTCTAGTATTAACTGTTTAATCTTTAGGCTAAACACTATATTTACCTAGGATTACTAATGTTCTTATTTATTCTCTAAACTTGTAGTTTTTGAACTTGCGTCCTATACTTATTTGTTTGCTACTAAACTAAGTCACTGCCCTTTCCTATCGGTTTTTATCTGTTGTGGGTCCTTAGGTATGTCTTATCTTGTTTTAAGAATCTTAAGCTTCTTTTATCTCTTCTTAAGAATTTTAAGCCTGTGGCCTTTTGCCTTTATTAAGTAATAAGCTAGCACTAGTAGTTGTCTGCTTGCTTAGTTTCTTTTAAACGTTGCTCCTATTGTCTTATAAAGCAATGGAAATTGTATCTAATAGTGTTATAACATCCGTTACTAAACCTTGTTTAGTGATGGTCTTAGTCTCTGCTTCTATTGCGTTATTGAGGTTTAAGTGCTCCTAGTTAGCCTCCTTTTTGTCCTTGTTGCTAGTAATTAATAAGTACCCTAACTCTATTGTTATTGTTACTAATCTTTATCTGTATGTTGCTGTGATATCTTAATCTAGCTTATAGAGTTAATCTTATTCTTTATCTAACTCTCTAGTTTCTTTAAGTCCTCTGGACTCTGGCTCTTGCGGCCAATAGCTTATGCTGTACTTAGCATCCTTATAAATTTGGCATACGTTATTGTAATAATATATAAAACTGTTAATTAAACACTCTTTTGTTCCTTATAGTGCACCGTCGTCCCTCTATATATACGTGCTGTCTACTGGCCTTGTTTCCTTTACCGCGTGGTTACTCTAACTACCTTTATAGTCTCTGGCGAAATGACCTTGTTTTCTGTAATTTATATAAGCTTTATCTCTAAACTATTTTTCTTGCTGTAAAGTCCGCCTAAACGTCTTCTGCTGCTAAGATCCCTAGTTTAGCCTTTACTTCTTGGTCCTTTAATTACTAGATCTTTAACCTTTAGGTTTCTATAATTTCTTTTCCCATCTTTAGGTTTCTTTAGTACCACTTAGGTCCATTAGCTCTGCGCCATTCTATAGTTTTTAACTCTGTATCTGTTGTTGCGTATTCTATGCCTTATATAACTATGGAACTCTGTCTTGCCCTCTCTTGGCTTGTTCCCTTTAATAGATCCTATTATTAATCTTTATTAACTGGTCTATTAACTTCCTTAGAGTATCCGCATCTTCTATTAGGATAATTGCGTCCTGGACTTTAGCCTTAAGTCCCTGTTTATACTGTGTTATAAGCGCCCTATTGTTCCACTTAACCTACGTGGCTAGTGTTTAAAACTGTGTTATATACTTAATTGCTAAAGTGTGTTGTACTAAGTTCTAAAGCTTTTGTTTTGCTATAGTTGTGGCCTCTAGGTCTCTGAATATCTGTGTTAGTTGTTCCGCGAACCTATTCTAACTGGTAAATATATACCGTACGTCCTGGTTAGTAGTTGTTATGCTATTAGCCTATATTTCCGTAAGATATAGCTTAAACCATTTAAGTGCCCTCCCTATTAGGAACAATCCTGCATAGGCTACTTAATCTAATGATGTTGCTAACTTCGCTCCTTCCTATACTACCTTAAAGTGTATCTATGTAAGAAATCCCTTAAGCTTTAACTTCTCTCCTAAGAACCGTTTAATTAAAGGTAGCTTAATCTTTGCTGCTCTAATTCTATTAATGCGTTCTTTAAGTATCCTATTATTATCTTGTAAGTGATTAACTATTTCCTGTAACTAACCTTGCGTAACCACTTAAGAATCCCTATTATCTATACTGGTATCACCTGGCCCTAAGGTTGTGGCTGCCGTTGATGCCGTTATAACTGGTGCTTTGGGTGGCATGTTATTTGACCTTATTTAATACCGTAACCTTAGTAGTGAATGTGTAACGGAACCTTGTAGCAGGAACTACAGTAGGTTCTGTTATTGGGCTAGGTATATAGGTAAGAATAATTTAACAACGTAATAATAACTAGTAGAGTGGTTGCCTAACAGATTAACTCTAATTATATTCTGAGATTTACTATAAGGAGAGAACTATCTATGGTAGGGACTAAGGTCCTTTAAATATATAACCATACTCCTAAGAAATCCTCTCTTATATGTAAGGTATATGTTGTCTGTATTAAACATAACGTCCCTTCTGTTTAACACAGTTAATACGTTTAACGCTACGTGACCTTGGTTACTAATCCTCGTTATATGGTTCTACCGGATCTATCCTGGACCGTGCCTATATTAACCAACTAGCTTCCGCCGACTCTTCTCTAAGTAGTCGTAACATCGTACTTAAAGCGTCCGTAACATATAGTATAGGACTATAAGATAGAGTTAGAACTAGAAATAAGTTTAAAGTTCTTTTTAATTTATAAGCTTACTAAAACCAAGTTAGTAGCGCTTAAGGAGTTTGTTTAGGAGAACTTATAAAAGGGATATATTAAACCGTTATAGTTATTAGTAGGATATCCAGTACTATTTATTCTAAAGAAAAACGGAAAACTTAGGATGTGTATAGACTATAGATAGTTAAACAGCATTACTAGAAAGGATAAGTATTCTTTACCCTTAATTAGTAAAATCTAAGATAGAATAGGTAATATAAAGATCTTTATAAAAATAGATCTAAGATAGGTGTATCATTAGATTAGGATTAAAGAAGGCGATAAATAGAAGGCAGCCTTTAGGTTAAAGGAAGGACTATATAAGCTATTAGTTATGCAATTTAGACTTATAAATATATTAGTAACGTTCTAAAAGCGAATTAATAGTGTGTTAGGAGAACACCTTAATAAGTTTATTATAGTATATCTTAACAACATCATTATCTACTTAGAAAGTAAGGAAGTATATAGAGAATATATTAAATGGGTCTTAAAGAGACTATAAAAAAAAAAGATACCAGTAGCAATTAAGAAATGCGAGTTCTTTATAAAAAAGACCAATTTTATTGAATTTATTATTAAACTAGGAAAAATTAGCATAGACCCAAAGAAAGTTAAAGCTATAGTAAGTTGGCAGAAACTAGAAAATATTATATAGTTAAGATTATTTCTAGAGTTTTGTAACTACTACAGGAGGTTTATGGCATAATAGTTAAAGAGTATTAAACCATTTACCAGGCTAATAAAGAAAGAGGAACCGTAGGTTTAGGGTAGTGAGTAGAAGAAACTATTCTAAGAACTTAAGAAGTTATTTACTTAGGAACTAATTCTTAAGATCTACCAACCAAAGTTAGAGACGGTTGTTAAGATAGATATATTAGACTTCGCACTAGGAGTATATTTGCTATAGAAATACCAGGATATATAGCATCCAGTAGCGTACTATAGTTAAAAGATAACACTACTAGAACTAAACTATAACATCTATAATAAGGAGTTATTAGGTATAGTTATAGCATTAAAGAAATAGAGAGCATTCTTATAAGGCATAGAGAAACTATTTATAGTTAAGACGGACTATAAGAACCTTATAGGATTCCTAATAATAAAGGAACTCAACCAAAGACAGGTTAGATAGGCGGAAATGCTTATAGAATACTATTTTGAAATTTAGTATACCAAGGGTATAGATAATGCACGAGTAGACGCTCTAAGCAGGAAAGCTAAACTATAAAATAATAAAAAACTATTAGGGGCTATATTGCGAAAGGATAAAGATGGATTAATTAGGTATAATTATCCTAAAATAGTAGTAATAAGAGAAACTAGCTAGATCTATAAGTTACTAGAGAGTAATTGGATATAGAAAATCTAAGAGGTATAGGCAGAGGATCCAGATATGGAATAGTATAAAAATAGAGAAGTAACCTATATTCCAAGGTCTATTTGTTAGCGACTCGGTCAATCGAGGCACGAGCACGGCAAGAAGGTCGCGCAAGCCTGTACGATTGGATTGTCTATAAACGAGGATCCAAAGCTAGAGGAAGGAAAGGAGAAGAAGGGCAGCGTCACTCGAAGTCTTATACAATCCTTGGGTCACGTGAGCTTACGTAACTTTACGTCTATCATAATGTCTACCATAATCCACCGTTTTCCACCAGCGCCGTAACATTACCCCCCCCTCCGAAAAAGCCTGCCCTTAGGCTTTGTAGTCCGTATTATACTTATAGGGCGTTCTTATCTTTATGCTCTTTTGGTAGCTTATCGTCTTTATCATGCTAGCATTCCATCTATTTGTCTAGGTATTTTGGCGGTCTAGGTTTGTTAGGGTAACGGCTATGAAAGTCCTAAAGCTTATAGGGGCTACCTATAAAGTTCTATATAGGGTACTAAGTAGGGTCCAGGTCATATCCTTTCCAACTAATACAATACTTTAGCGTTCCCCTTATGAGTTTACAGGCTAGTATTTCTTCAATTTCCCATTCGTTGTCGCCATTAACTTAAATTGGCAGGGGCGGTTCATTCTTTTGTCTAGGTAGTAGGTCGTTTGCAGCTTTCCGTAGCTTATTTGGCGAGAAGATAGGGTAGACCTTGATTAAATCCGGGAGCTTTACTTTATAGGAGTTGCCTCTCTTCTTAAGGACCTTATATGGTCCTGCTATTTAATAGTCTAGCTTATGGCTAGGCCGTTCTGTCTTTTAGTTCTTTATTATAACCTAGACCTTATCGCCTATGGTAAAGTCGGGCTTACGCCTATACTTATTTGCCTGCTGTTCTATTGATTTTTAGGCCTTTTCTAGGTTTGTACAGGCTACTTTCTAGGCTTCTTCTAAGCGTTTAGCGTAATGCCATGCTTCCTTATAAGATAGTTTTTCGCGTATAGTCTGTGGCCCTTCTGGTCTTTCCTAGTCAAAGCTTATATAGGGTAAATACCCCATTTCTAGCTAGATAGGTGCAAATCCTATAGAGTTATAGAGTAGGGTAGCCTAGGCGTAGTCTATTATAGGTAGTAGTTCGCTCTAGTTGTCCTAAAAGTAATTAATAAAGGGTTAGAGTCTCTAGTCTAAGTATTAATTTACAATCTCCGTCTAACTGTCTATCTAGGGGTGGTATGCTATAGAGAGCTTTAGCCTAATACCTAGGATCCAGGTGAACTCGTTCCAGAAGGCCAATATAAACTACGGCCTGTGGTCGGACATAATAGTATCTGGTGGTCTGTAGATTTGGTAGACGTAGTGGATATACAGTTAGGCCGCCTCTTTAGTATTGATATTCTTATAACAGGGAATTAAGAACGGGCGCTTGCTAAAGCGGTTAACTAGAATTATAACCATATTATATCTATTACGGTCTATAGGTAGCTCGTAGAAATCTATAAAGATATACTGCTAGGGGCGTTCTGGTATTAGAAGTGGTTTTAACAGTCCTAGGGTCTTGTCTTGTGGAATTATAGACTTACGGCAGTCGTTACAGTTCCGTATATAGTGGTCAATATCCATAACCATTTTGGGCCAGTAGTAACGGTTGCCAATAATCTTACAAGTCTTATTTTTTCCTAGGTGGGCCGTAGAGACTTAAGTATGTGCTTTGGCAATAATCTAAGTCCGTAAGTTCTGTTCCTCTGCCACCGCTAGCCGTTTGTAGTACTTAAGAAGTCCGTTTCCAAGGGACCATAGGCTTATAGCGTCCTTTGTCTTTTTACGGTACTCCTATAAAGAAGGGGCTGTACGGTTTGCCTGTAACAGTTTATTAATAAGGTTAAGTTCCATGGAGTTAATAGGATATATCTTAGCATCTAAAGGGTCTGTATTTAGTTCTGCCTATATTCGGGGGTTCAGGTGCTCTGGTTATAGTAGTGTTTAGGTCCGTAATAAGATCTTTACGGCTATCTAGTTATTTAGGTCTTGTTCGCGCCTTATAAGGGTATCTACACGGTTAGTTGCGCCTGGCCTATATATAATTAGGAAGTGGAACTGAGATAGGATATCCGCCTAGTATACCTACCGGGCCGTAAGGGCCTTTATTGTTATAAAGTATTCTAAGGCCTTATAATCCAAAACCACCTTAATAGGCTTAGGGGTCCCTTCTAGCTATATACGCCAGTGCTAAAAGCTAGAGATAATAGCCAGCATTTCTTTATTATGGATGTGGTAGTTTAGCTCGGCATTTATTATGGTCTTTAAATAGTAAGTAATAGGGTGCTATTCTCTGTCCAGTTGCTTCTGGAAAAAGATACCAGCTATTACGCCGTCTAAGGCATTAGTTTTTAGCATTAAGGGCCGTTCTAGGTTAAAGTGGGTAAGTAGGGGAGCTAATACTAGCCGTTTCTTAAGCTTATTAAAGGCCTGCCTATATATAGCGTTAAAGTAGAAGGGCTGGTCTTTCTTAGTAACATAGTTAAGGGGCCAGGCGATCCTGCTATAGTTCTTAATAAAGCGTTAGTAGAAGTTACAGAAACCTAAAAATAATTATACCCCCTTTACGGTCCATGGGGGTGTCTACTGGTTAATTACGGCTGTCTTCTCTGGGTCGGCCTTAATTCCATCCGTACTAATAATAAACCCTAGGTACTTTGTACGCTTAATACTAAATTCCGACTTCTTAATATCGGCCTAGAGACTAGTCTTGCGGAGCCGTTATAGGATTTTATAGACATATTCCTAATGTTCCAGTTTATTTTTAGAGTAGATTATAATATTATCTAGGTATGCTGTGTAGAAGTTATTAAGGTAGTTAAAGAGTATGTTATTTATGTACCGCTAGTATATAGCTGGTCCGTTGGTTAATCTAAAAGGTAGTACTTTATATTTATACAATCTATAGCGGGTCTAAAATGTGGTAAGATCCTTAGATCCTAGGTCTATTCTAATTCAGTAAAAGGCCTAGCGGATATTAAGCTTTATAAAAATCTTAGCCTTATTTATACGGGCTAGCGTTTCCTTAAGCAAGGGCAGCGGATATCGGTCTTTGCGGGTTATATAGTTTAGTTTACGGTAGTCAATACAGAAATAGAGTCCGCTGTTAGGCTTTTTTATAAAGAGAATAGGTATAACAAAGGGGACTTGGCTAGGCTCAATAAAGCCCTTATTAAGGTTATCAATAAGGTACTACTTAGTAGCCTATAGTTCGTCAGTAGATTGCTGGCGGAGAGGGCTATAGCTAAAGGTATTTTCTTTATCTGGCTCAATCTTAATCTTATGGTTGTACGGTCGGTGAGGTGGGAGTATATTAGATACTACCTTGGAGAATATATCCTTAAATTCCTAGTATTAGTAGGGTAGTTTCTGTTCTACTAGCTCCTTATCTATAAGCTCACTTTCCCTACTAAGCTGGTTATAGGCTAGGGCTTCCTTGTTTTCAATTATCTGGTTAATTTCGTATAAGCTAGTTATAAAGGCAATAGTGTTAGGCCGTTTTAAGTTCTGGTAGAACCCTATAGTACTAATGCAGTAGATATCAACCAGTAGGAGGTTTGTAGGTTTCTTTACGGACGTTCTATAGACCGTATTTTATGGTAGAGGGGTTATAACCCTTCTTAGCTCCTGTTCTATCTTCCATAAGTTATCCTTTTAGTCTATATATTTAGTATAGCGTCTAATATTTCTAGCTGCTCTTTATAGCTGTATAGGGCCTAAGCTAGCTGGCTTATTACTAACTTCCTGGGTTTCTAGTGCTGGTGGTGCGATATTAGTAGTCTAGGGGCGGCGTAGTATACGGACCTGTTGCGGATTAAGCTATATATCTTTCTTAAAGGCCTAGTCCCTACGCATAGCATTAGCCTAGTGGACGGTGTCTATCTATAGCCATATAAGATTTTCTATTATAATACTGATTTCCTTTATAAAAGAAGGTGTTGGGGGTAGGGTTTTGGGCTAGATAAGCCATCTACTCCGTATATTAAGCTATAAGCCTAGATAGGCTAGCCATTTTCTTCCTAAGATTATATTGTGGCTTCCTAGGTCCGTAATAAGAAAGGGGATGTTATACTACCTTTATCTGTCTACATGGAGGTGAATCTGCAAGATAGTTATAATAGGTAGTCTTATCCATCCATTATACCCGCGAATAGGAATTGGTTTGGGCAGTTCTTTAAGGGGTGTATTTAAAAAGTCAGCTAGTTTTATAGCACACTATATATCTATTAAGGCAAAGGCATTTGCTCTAGAGTTAGCCAAAGTAGAGGTTAAAACTTAATATCTATTATGGAATAAAGTATAAGGGATAGTGTAGCTTCTTCCACCAACTAGCTAACCTAGATTGATATATAATATATTAATTTCTTTTAACCCTAGAGAGGAGTCTTACTCTAGGGTTCCTCTTTTTCTAACTCTATACTATCCTCCTAAATTAATAGGACCTCATTTATCTTTGCCGCTATTAGGTAGTCTTTTGCAAAGTGGTCTTTCTAGCCATATAAGAAGCAGGCTCCTTAATTACTAAGGGCCTGTCTTTAGGAGTTGCTGTATATAGGTTAAGTATTCGCTGGACCCATAGCGGGGCTAGCTACACGGCTAGCCGCTGGGTTAATGGCGGGCGGTATAGTTAGTGCCGTAGGGGTTGTAGATCTTACTGGGGCGCTATAGCCCGTTCTTGTAGTACTTATATTCTAGTTAGCGGAGCTTTTAGTCTTGTATTATTTAGCACGTGCCTTAATTTGGTGGAGGCCCTGGTTAATAGCTAGGCACTAGTCTATAAGTTCCTTTAGCGTCTGTACGGTAGTATAAACCGGTAGCACGGCGCGCTATAGGTCTAGGGTAAGCTTGTTAAAGAGGTCTGGCATTAAATCTTCCTGGGGGATTTGAGCCTGTCCGGCTAGGTATAAAAAGCGGGTTTGGAAGACCGAGAAGGTCTCTGTTATTTTTATATTAAGGGCTTTATAGTCAAGATAGGCGTTCTATATCTTAAAGGGGTCCTTATAAATGGAAGACAGGTGGTTAATTATCTCTTCTCTAGAGAGGAAGGGGTCTGCTAAGTCCTAGGCATATCACGGACGTAGATGCGTCTGTGTGTCCCCGCCAGTACGGCCGAAGACGTAGGCCATTTTAGCTTGGGTAGTAGGGAAGTGGTCCGCATTAACTTTAAGCTTGTCTTGCAGTTAAAGCTTCTAATTATTAAATATAGGGTTAGTTCCGTCTGTAAGCAATAGGGGGTCCGCGACCTTCGCGGACCGCGACGATGCTAATGCTGTATGTTGGGCTAGGGCCTTAAGGACTATAGAAAGTCTCTAGGTGTCTAATAACTCCTTACTAGGTATAGGGGTGTCTCTGGTTTTAAGTAGCTCTCGAAGCCGCTTAATTTCGGCATTAGCTACTGCGAGCTCTTCCTGGGGGGTTGAGACGGCGACTGTTTTACTATTGGAGGTATTTGTAGGTCCTGCAGCGGCTTTACCAACTGCTGTATTTCTTGGCATGGTGGTAGGGGTATTAGGTAATTTCCGGTGTTTGTTTATTTCCTAGGGGGTCTGGTCCGTGCGTGTTCTATTCTTAGGTTTTACATTCTGTTCGTGTTCTTTTGGTCCTTGGGGTCCTGTTCTGTGTCCTTGTCCTGTTCATGGCCTTGTAGATATATTTGAGTTCCTTCTTAGGAAAGAAGAGTAGTGACGAGCTTTGGATAATGTTAGCGACTCGGTCAATTAAGGCATAAGCACGGCAAGAAGGTCGCGCAAGCCTATACGATTGGATTGTCTATAAACGAGGATCCAAAGCTAGAGAAAGGAAAGGAGAAAAAGGGCAGCGTCACTTGAAGTCTTATACAATCCTCGGGTCACGTGAGCTCACGTGACTTTACGTCTACCATAATCCACCGTTTTCCACCAGCGCCGTAACACTATTATAAAAGAGTTTATTAAGTTATTTTATAAGGGACTAATATAAGGATATAATGGAGCTACAGGCTTAGTGTTAAGACTTTAAAAGGAGTATATTATTTAAGGAATCTGGGGACTAGCGAGATAAGTTATAAAAGAATGTCTAGATTGTTAAAGAAATAAACTAACAAGGTATAAGCCATACGGAGGGCTACAACCTATTAAGACACTAGAAAGACCATAGGAAGTTATATTATAGGACTTTATTATTAAGTTACCAAAGTTAAGAGATCCTATTATAGGGCAAGATTATAATGCGATCTTAGTAATAGTGGATAAGCTTATAAAGTGGGGGTACTTTATAGCATGTATAAAAGAGATATTAGTAGAAGATGTTGCTAGAATCTATATTAAGGAAGTATTTGTAAGATATAGAGCACTAAGCAAAATCATATTAGATAGAGATTTAAGATTTATAGTAGCATTCTAGGAGGTATTCTTGGCGGAATAGGGAGTTCGCGCAGTAACCTTAACAGTGTATTATCTGTAGACAGACGGATAAATAGAAAGATTAAATTAGACACTAGAACAGTATTTAAGGCATTATATTAATTATATATAAAATAATTAGGTATTGTTATTACCAGTTACACAGTTCGCATACAATATAATACTATAAGAAGGAATAGGGATATTACTATTTAAGGCGAATTACGGGTATAAGCCAAGATCATTATTATCGCCATATTAAGTAAAGAAGATGAGTAGTACAGCTAAAGAAAGAATAGAGACTTTAATAAATCTTTATAATCACCTTAAAGAAACAGCTAAACTAGTATAAGAATAAATAAAAAGGTACTATAATGCTAGGAGATCTAAGGGACCAGATCTTAAGGAGGGGGATAAAGTATAGCTACTATATAAAAACTTTAAAAGTTAACAACTAAGTAAGAAGTTGGACTATGTTAGACTAGGACCTTTTAAAATTATATAAAGAATTTTATTAGTTATGTATAAACTAAACCTACTAGCTAAAATGAGAATCTACCCTATATAGCACGTTATAATACTAAAACCGGCATATAGGAGCGTTAAACTACTAGCTTATAAAGCAGACATGTATAGAGAGCAAGAGAAAGATAAATAGCAAGTTTTAAAGATTATTAGCTATAAGGACGTTAATAATAAAACATAGTATAAAGTAAAGTAGATAGGCTATAGTAAGACTACCTAAAAACCACTAAGTAACCTAGAGAACGCTATAGGAAAGGTATAGGAGTATTAAAAGAAAGCAGGTTAGGGAGCATTAAAAAAGAATTACCAAAGGACGAGTTACCTAAGGGGGACTTAGAAAGAGCAACTACCACATTACTTGGAGTTGTTTCCTTCTTTGGAAACTCTACTCTCTTATTACCTAACTTAGTAAGGCCCTACTCAACCAGTTTCCACTCCTTGGAATGGACCTTTTTACGAACTTTCTTAATATAGATTAACCGAGCGGGAGCAGCGAGATGAGACTTAAGAGCCCGTTGCTGAGCATTAGCAGCCTCTTGCTTAGCGTCCTGAGAACAGCGGAGTTCTGCTAGAGTGACTAACAGCTCGTTATTAAGCTTTATAGCGGCAGATTAAACGCAAGACCCTATAACAAGTTACTTAGGGAACTTAAAGACTATTAAGAATTATAGGACGCGCATACTTAGCGTTAGAAACGGAGCGAACGTCGCACAATAACCAAATATTCGCTTTGGTGCACTCCAAGCAAGAGGAAGGTTGTTAAGATAAAGGACTCGCTAGCGCAATACAAACTAACCCCTCTTTCACATAACAAGAGCAAGGAATCGCTATTACTTCACCTAAAGACAGTATCAAGGAAACGGTACGTAGGCAACGCTTAACCCAGGACAAAGAAGAAGATGCTTTAGGTATAATAAGTAAGGATATTAACTAAGTTAAACAAACGGACATTACACCTCTAGTAGACGACTTAGAGATGTTAGGAATCTTTAAGAACGAAGATAAAAAGGAGGGAGATAGTGTTACGGATAGCTTAAGTACAATATTATAACTACTTAGAAAAGAGTTAGAGGAAGCTAGTTGGTTAATATAGGCATAGTTTAGGATAGAACCGGTAGAACTATATAACAAGGAATGGTAACTAAGGTCATGTAGTGTTAAACGCGTTAACTATATTAAACAAGAGGGATGTTACGTTTAAGATAGACAACACGTACCTTATATATAAGAGAGGATTTCTTAGGAGTATAGTTGTGTATTTAAAGGACCTTAGTTCCTACCGTAGATAGTTCTCTTCTTATAGTAAATCTTAGAATATAATTGGAGTTAATCTGTTAGGCAACCACTTTACTAGTTATTATTACGTTGTTAACTTGTTAGTTATCTATATACCTAGCCTAATAACAGGACCCACCGTAGTTCTTGCTATAAGGTTCCGTTATAGCAGTAGCTTAGGTATCCTATAATTAGGATATTATTAACATAGAAGAATATAAAGATAGGTTTAGTAGGGTATATATAGAGACATGGCTTGTCTAGTACAGCTTTTAAACCCATACTTTATAGAGCAGTAGATATTTCTAAAAACCACAATTTTAGAGATTTACATAGTCTATATATTGCCTTTCTTAGATAGAGAGAGAATCTAGGTGGTAGGTCTATACCCTTAGGGGGAATAAAGTAGACCTTATTATTAACCAAGGCATTAATAAAGGCGTTAACGGCGTTAATTTATATAACGTCTAGGTTAAAGCTAGCTATAAGAGCGTAAAGTAGGCGGAAGGTTTAATAGGCTACTATTATAGCTTTAACCTCCTCTTATAAGACTGCTTAAAGGTCTCCGTAGATAACTAGATAAGCTTTAAATCTTATAATAAAGCCGTCTGTATCTTCCTTATATATAAAGACCTATATAGTAGGAAGTTAATAAACCTTCTTAATTAGCCATACCTTATCCCAGGTCTGCTTTCTAGTTAAGGCCTTTATTTTAGTATAAGCAGCTACTTTAAACTCTATAGCGTACTTATAATTAAGCATCTCTTTCCATAACTTTAGTGGTGTAATAGGACTAGCCCAGTTATAGTAGGAATGTCTTGGTGAAACACTTGACAGATAACTGTATGAAACTATTTATAACTATCTGTAACTATCTGCAACTGTCCATAATTATCCACTATAATCCACTATTTTCTACTAAGTTTCGCTAACTTAATTAAATTCCACTAAATTCTCCTAACGTAATGGAATTTGGTTAAAACTTGTTAAAATCCGCGTGGGCTTGTGCCCACGCGTCTACTGCTAAGACTCCAAATATTTAGTTACAAGTTTCCTATATTCCTATCTCTTCTTTATATAACGTCTTGTACTCTATAAGAGCTATATACCCATAGATTTAGATAAAATTTATATTATTCCTTTAAATCTTCCTTAAAGCCTCTTCGCGCCCTTATATTACGTTGCATTAAAACAACTACTATTAAAATGGCAAACAAACCCGAATCCCTTTTAATAACCATAAGTATTATAACCCTAGTTAGGGAACAGTTAACTATAATACAACAGTCCTTTATAGAAGCCTTAGCTTAGTAGCGGGCTGCACTAAAAGCCTAATACTAGCGGTTAATGGAAGCACTCCATAAAGAACTCCGTAACGTTAAGACACCTATATTACAGACCCTAACAACAACACCTATAAATAAGATTAACATAATGGTATCTAAACCTGGCCTATTAAATAAGAAAACAGAACTAGTAATAGTAGCTTAACCTATATATATAACAAACCAAATACCTATTATAAAATCTAAAAAGCTCCCTAATCCTCTAATATTTAATAGAAACCAAAATAACCTACATCCCTTTATAACTAAGCTCCGTTTTAAACTCTTAATAAACTATAACCAATACCCTACCAAAGTTAGTAAAATTAGCTATGGAATGTCTTATTTAAATAAGGACGCTGCACAAACTATAGATCTATTCTTCCATAACAGCACCTTTGTTAATTTTAAAATCTTTATCTCCCTACTAGAACGAATATATAATAACGCTAGCCGCGAATATATAGTTATCACTAAACTTAAAAACCTATAATAACAGAACTGAGAATTTACTAGCTTCTTTTTGGAATTTTTAGGCCTTATTGGCAAACTAGATTAGAATAAAGCCACTAAAATTGCTGCTCTTTAATAAGCTATTTTGGATAAGATTAGAGCCTAGTTAGTAGGTAGGGAACTGCTAAAAGACCTACCTAAATTCGCTATAATATATTAATGAATTAATAAGGACCTTTAATATAACAAATAGACTTATTCTCTAAAGCTAACCACGCCTTACGTTTAAAACTCTATAAAACCAACATATACCCTAAAACGCGATCCCTCTCTAAACCCAAAAAGTCCTATATATAACCCTATGGACCTTAATACCATTTAATTTTATACATCCTTGGGAACTAATAAATAAAGAACTTAAGCTATAAACGGAGAATGCTTTAAATATGGTAAAAAAGGATATATTTAAAGGAATTGCCAAACTTACCCTTTTAAAAAGGTCCGCTGTAGTTCCTCCCGGACATTAAATCGCACTTATTCTTTAAGCCATACTTATTTCTTAACTTATACTTATTCTATAAATTATACCCAGTCGTTATAAAGCATCTTACCTTTAGTTAACTTAGAAAACGAATTATCCTAGGGCCAAGTCGCGCCTTAGGACAAGAAGTGGAAGAGCACGAGTATCTAGGCTCTTTTAGCGCTGATATATAACATAACTCCCTTAATATATTTAGCGAAATTTAAACACTTAAAAAATGGAAGGAGGTATAAATACTAATAGATAGCGGAGCTACTAGTATAGGCTTTATTAACATAAACTACGCAAAAACTTAATACCTAAATTTAAAGAAACTTAATAAGCCCTAAGGCTTATAAGGCTTTAATGGTAAGCCCTTAATATATAGCAAACTAACGCACTACGCTCTTATAAAGATGCGGATAGGTAAATACCTTAAATATATTTTCTTATTTATAACACCCCTAAAGTATTATAAGGTAATACTTGGATACGGATAGCTAAAACAATATAACCCTTTAATTAGCTGGGTTAAAGAAACACTAAAGTTCCGCATAATCTACTGCTAAAGTTATTGCTTAAAATACCACCTGCCCTATAAATATGCACAAGATTATTTAAATTTGATATAATATATACTGCCCCTACTATAAACCCTAAGCCAAAACGATAAGGCTATAACTGCCAATTATAGTAAAGAATATAAAGATGTTACGCTGAAACCTCTTAAAATTTATATAATATAAGCCACACCTTTTATTTTGTTAGCACAAAAATAAGACTATAAAATCTTCGCTATAACTATAAAAGACATTAAGAAAGCACTAGAACTAAAGTAATATATTAACCCTTAACCTCTTATGCCTAAAGAGTACCACAATCTAATTAATAAGTTTAAGAAAAGATTCGCAGACCAACTACCCCTATATTAAAATGTATACGATTTTAAGATAGAACTTGAACCCAGTATAATACTAAAGTTTAGTCTGCTATACGGTATATTATAAGAAGAACTGCTTATAATGTAATAGTACCTTAATAAGCATCTAGAAAAAGGATTTATTCGCCCTAGTTAATCTCTATTTGCCTTACCCATACTATTTATTAAAAAGCTAGGAGGAGGCTTAAGATTCTATATTAATTATTAAGCTCTAAACGCAATTACAATTTAAAACTAATATCCTATTCCCTTAATTTAAAAAACGCTCGACCGCTTATTAAAGGCACGGTACTTTATAAAGCTTAATATAGTCACTACCTTTAACTAAATCTATATCTATAAAGGAGACGAAAAGTATATAGCTTTTTATATATAATGGGGACTCTTTAAATACCTAATAATGCTATTTAGCGTAAAGAATAGTCCTAGTACGTTTTAGCAATACATTAATAATATGCTTTAAGAATTTCTTAATATATTTGTTACCGCGTATATTAATAATATTTTAATTTACTTATCTTTGCTTTTTAAACACCAGAAGTATATCTAAATAGTCCTTAAACGCCTACGAGACGCAGGTTTATAATGCGATATTAAAAAATACAAGTTCCATATATCTAAAGTCACGTACTTAGGCCTAATTATATCCTGTAACGGAATTAAAATAGACCCTAAGAAGGTCAGTATAATTGTAAACTAGGAAAGCCCTAGTAATATATAAAACATTTAAGGATTTCTAGGATTTGCAAATTTCTATTATTAATTTATTAATTAGTTCTTAAAAATTGCCTAACCGTTAGTAAACCTAATAAGGAAAAATATAAAATTTAAATAGACTGCTAGATGCAAATAAACTTTTAATAACTTAAAATAACGTTTTATAATCGCTCTAATTCTTGCCCACTTTAACCCTAACCTTAAATATATCGTTGAAACAGACTCGTCTAATCATACCCTAGGGGGAGTGTTATCGTAATATAATAAGAATGGTAAGCTATGCCTAGTAGCCTTTCTCTCCTAAAAGCTCGCCCCTACTAAATTAAACTATAAAATATACAACAAAGAACTACTTGTAATTGTTAGATGTTTTAAATAGTAGCGCCCTAAGCTTAAAGAATTATTATTCCTAATATATGTGTTAACGGACTATAAGAACCTACAGTACTTTATAACTATAAAGCAATTAACGCAGCGCTAGATTTATTGGGCCGAATACCTCTTATAATTTAATTTTAAGATTACATACTAACTGGGCAAACTTAGTTAGAAGCCTAATATATTAACATAATAATTATAAGACCTACCTATAAACGCTTTAGACAAACGGATTATAAATTAATTATAGATTTTACTGCCCCCTAAACGCTTTAAAAAACTGCGCCCTATATTCCTAGATATAGAACTTAAAAGAAATAAATTAGAAATTAATAAATGGGAAATAGAAATTAACAAGCTAATAGAATACAAATATAAGAATAATGTATAGATAATTAATGTAATAAAAGCAATTTAAACAGGAAAACGATAGTATAAGGATATTACACTCACTAAATGCGAAATCTGAAATGATTGATTATACTATTAATAGAAGATGGTAGTTCTAAATTCCAAACCTTTATAATTTAAGATAACGTATTTTACAGGTAAGCTGGTCAAACAGGTGAGCTGATCACTTTAAAAACGCACTAAAAAATGGAAAAATCACACTTTAATATCTTAACAACCACTTAATAATAAATTTTAATAATTTAAATTTAGACTTTTATTATAAGGGCGCAAAGAGGCTTTAGGGAAGATTTAAAGGAACAATATAAATTCTATCTAAATCTAAGGGTATATAGCTCTTAAAGAGAACAAGACGTTGCGTAAAGAAGAGAAAGGAATAACCAGAGAATCTTGTAATTAAATAGTTAGGGGTCTTGGTCGATGCGTGCGCACATGCGCACGCGGACGGACTTTGGTAGAATTTGATTGATCTAGCAGAACTTGGCAGAAGTTAATTAAGGCGTCAAGTTTATCTGTTAAGTGTTTTACTAAGACATTCCTACTATAACTAGGCTAGTCCTGTTATAGTATCCCCCCTTTTAACTAAAGGTTTAAAATAATTTAATTTATTTAAGAGTTTATAATTTTTTTTTTTTTTTATTGCGTGTTGTATTTTCGCGTTAGGTGGCGGTCTTGGCAAGGCAGATCTAACTAATTAGACAACTTTAACCGCTGGTTAAAGTTCCTTAATATCTTGCGTATTACGTAATCGCGTTATAAACATTATAACTTATTTTAAGTTCTTTTTAAATTCAAGTTTCGTGTATTCGTGTTAGGTGGTAGTTGTTTGCCTTTATATCATGTCCATCTAGCTAAAGTAGGCCGCGAAGGATGGTCCTTATGGAATTCTTTTACTAAGGAAGGCGCGTTGGCCTTAATCTAATTATAGGTTTTCTAGGTTTGTGTTTTATATCCTTTTTACTTAATAAGAAGTTTAAATTATTTAGATTATTTTTTCTATTACATATTATTAATTAAGTTAATAAAGTAAGAACCATTACTGTTGTTAATAATTACGGGAGGTGGTAGCGGCACTTTATAAGTTAAAGGTTTACCTTTTAAAGGTTGCAGTAAGCTTACATAAAACGTTAGGTGTATTTTTATCTTAGTTAGTAGTTTAAGCTTATAGGCGTACAGGCTTAGTTTCTTTATAATTTAGTATAGGCCTGCAAACTTCTAATTAAGTTTCTTTAAGGGCTGTTAAGTCTTTATGTTTTATATATTTAGGTAAGCCATATTACCTTCTTTAAAGTCCCACGCAGGAGCTTATTCTTTATTTACATACTATTCCTATACCATTTAAGCATATATTAATTTACTTTGTAGTAGTTCCATTAACTACTTTATTTAATCAGCAAAGTTATGCGCATTATATAACGGAACCTTGTAGCTTAGACTACGGTAGGTTCTATTATTAGGCTAGGTATATAGGTACAACAAAAACAACAACGTAATAATAACTAGTGGAGTAGTTACCTAATAGATTAACTCTAATTGTATTCTAAGATTTACTACAAGGAGAGAACTATCTACGGTAGGGACTAAGGTCCTTTAAATACACAACCGTACTCCTAAGAAATCCTCTCTTGTATATAAGGTATGTATTATCTGTATTAAACGTAACGTCCCTTCCGTTTAATATAGTTAATATGTTCAACACTACGTAACCTTAGTTACTATTTCTTATTATATAGTTCTACCAGATCCATCCTAGACTATACCTATATTAACCAACTAGCTTCCGCCAACTCCTCTCTAAGTAGTTATAACATTATACTTAAAGCGTCCATAACACTATCTCCCTTCTTTTTATTTTTGTCCTTAAAGATTCCTAACATCTCCAAGTCGTCTACTAGAGGTGTAATGTCCGTTTAATTAGTCTAGTTAATATCCTTGCTTATTATACCTAAAGCTTCTTCTTCTCTTTCTTAGGTTAAGCGTCGCCTTTGTACTATTTCCTCCATACTATCGCTTGGTGAAGTAATGGCGATTCCCTGCTTAAGGTGCGCGAAAGAGGGGTTAGTCTGTATTACGCTAGCAAGTCCTTTATCTTAATAACCCTCTTCTTGCTCTAAGTGTACTAAAGCAAACATTTAATCGTCCTACGACGTTTGCTCTGTTTCTAATGCTAAGTATGCGCGTCCTACTATTCTTAACAGTCTTTAAGTTCCCTAAGTAACTTATTATAGGGTCTCGTGTTTAATCTGCTGCTGCGAAGCTTAATAGTAAGCTAGCCTCTGCGCTACTTAAGGTTTAATATGCCTTAGAAGAGTCTGCACGCGTCCTTAAAGCTTAATATTTAGCTTATACTTGTCTTTAACGCCTTAAATATATCCGTAAGAAGGTTTGTTCTAAGGAGTAGAAACTAGTTTAACAGGGTCTATCTAAGCTAGGTAATAAAAGAATTGGCTTTTCTCCTATAAGGGAAACAACTTTAAGTAGCTTAGCAATTGCTCCTCTTAGGTCCCCCTTAGGTAACTCTTTCTTTGGCAATCCTTCTTTATTAATATTGCCTGACCTGCTTTCTTTTAATACTCCCATACCTTTCCCATAGCGTTTCTTAGGTTGCTTAGTGGTTCCTAGGTAGTCTTACTATAGCCTATCCACTTTACCTTATACCATATTTTGTTATTTACATCCTTATAACTAATAATCTTTAAAACTTGTTATTTGTCTTCCTCTTATTCTCTATACATATCTGCCTTATAGACTAGTGGCTTAACATTTCCGTGTGCTGGCTCTAGCATTGCGATATGTTATATAGGGTAGATTTTTATTTTAGCTAGTAGGTTTAACTTGTATATAACTAATAAAATTCTTTACTTAACTTTAAAAGGTCCTAGTCTAACGTGATCCAACTTCTTACTTAATCATTAACTCTTAAAATTTTTATATAGTAGCCACACTTTATCTCCCTCCTTAAGATCTGGTCCCTTAGATCTCTTAGCATTATAGTACCTTTTTATTCATTCTTGTACTAGTTTAGCTGTTTCCTTAAGGTCTATATAAAGATTCATTAACATCTCCATTCTTTGTTTAGCTGTGCTACTCGTCCTTTTTGCTTAATATAGCGATAACGATGTTCTTGGCTCGTATCCATAATTTGCCTTAAATAGTAATATCCCCATTCCTTTTTATAGTGTTGCATTGTATGTAAACTGTGTAATTAGTAATAGCAATACCTAATTATTCTATACGTAATTAATATAATGCCTTAGATACTGTTCTAGTGTCTAGTTTAGTCTTTCCGTTTGTCCATCCATCTGCGGATAATACGCTGTAGATATTACTGCGTAAACCCCTTATTCTGCTAGAAACACTTCCCAAAATACTACTACAAATCTTAGATCTCTATCCAATATAATCTTATCTAGTGCTCCGTATCTTATAAACACTTCTTTTATATAGATTCTAGCGACATCCTCTACTAATATCTCTTTAGTGCATGCTATAAAGTATCCCCACTTTGTTAGCTTATCCACTATTACTAAAATCGCGTTATAATCTTATCCTATAATAGGATCTCTTGACTTTAGTAACTTAATAACAAAGTCCTATAATATAACCTCCTATGGTCTTCCTGGTGTCTTAATAGGTTATAGCCCTCCGTACAGCTTATACCTCGTTGGTTTATTTCTTTAGCAATCTGGATATTCCTTTATAACTTATCTTACTAGTCCCCAGATTCCTTAAATAATGTACTCCTCTTAAAGTCTTAACACTAAGCCTATAGCTCCACTATGTCCTTATATCATTCCCTTGTGGAATTCCTTAACAAATTCTTCTATAATAGACTTAGGCATATATATTACTTCTCTATTTTTATATTGCTCTAAGTCTAGATCCTCTACCTATGCTTCTTAGATCTTCTATATCTAATCACTCTCTAGTAATTTATAGATCTAACTTTCTTTAGTCGCTATAATCTTTAAATAATTATACCTAATTAATCCGTCTTAATCCTTTTGTAATAAAGCTCCTAATAGCTTTTTATTACTTTATAGTTCAGCTTTTCTGCTTAGAGCGTCTGCTCGTGCATTGTCTATACCCTTAGTATGCTGAATTTCAAAATGGTATTTTATAAGCATTTCCGCCCATCTAACCTATCTTTGGTTGAGTTTCTTTATTGTTAGGAATCCTATAAGGTTCTTATAGTCCGTCTTAACCATAAATGGTTTCTCTGTGCCTTGTAAGAATGCTCTCTATTTCTTAAGTGCTGTAACTATACCTAACAACTCTTTATTGTAGATGTCATAGTTTAACTCTAGTAGTGTTATCTTTTAACTATAGTATGCCACTAGGTGCCATCCATCTTAATATTTCTATAGAAAGCACGCCCCTAGTACAAAGTCTAATACATCCATTTCTACAACCGTCTCTAGACCTGGTTAGTAGATTTTAAGTACTAGCTCCTAGGTAAACAACTCCTTAATTCTCTTAAACAGTTCTTATTACTTCTTTCCCTATGCCCACAGTTCCTCTTTTTTTGTTAGCTATGTAAATAGCTTAATATTCTATAACTATTGCGCTATAAACCTTCTACAGTAATTATAAAACCCTAGGAATGATCTTAACTGCGTAACATTCTCTAGTTCTTGCCAATTTACTATGGCCTTAATCTTCTTTAGATCTATACTAAGTTGGCCTAGTTTGATAATAAATCCAACAAAATCGGTCTTTCTAGTAAAGAACTTGCATTTCTTAATTGCTACTAGCATCTGTTCTTCTTGTAGTCTCTTTAAAACCTACTTAATATGTTCTCTATGTTCTTCCTCACTCTCTAAGTAGATAATAATGTCGTTAAGATATACTATAATAAATTCATCTAGGTGTTCTCCTAATATATTATTAATTCGCTTCTAGAACGTTGCTAGTACATTTATAAGCCCGAATTATATAACTAATGGCTTATATAGTCCTTCCTTTGACCTAAAGGCTGCCTTCTATTTATCACCTTCCTTAATTCTGATCTGGTGGTACGCCTATCTTAAATCTATCTTTATAAAGATCTTTGCATTGCCTATCCTATCTTGGATTTCGCTAATTAAGGGTAAAGGATATCTATCCTTCCTAGTAATGCTATTCAACTGTCTATAGTCTATACACATCCTAAGTTTTCCGTTTTTCTTTGGGATAAATAACACTGGATATCCTGCTAATAACTGCGATAGTCTAATGTATCCCTTTTGTAAGTTCTCCTGGATAAACTCCTTAAGTGCTACTAACTCTGTTTTAGTAAGCTTGTAGATTAGAAAGAACTTTAGACTTATTCCCTCTTCTAATTCTATCTTATAGTCTTAAGCTGCATATTCTAATAGCTTTTTACTTTCTAGTGACTATAACTTTTTACCATACTTATGGTATCTCTTTGGTATATAACTTAAGCCTTGCTTAGTCTCTTTATATATCGCTCCAACTTGGTACCATACCAACTTGGTTTACTGTCGCACTTTGCGTTATTGTATATCCTTAATATTAACTTAACCTATAACCCAATTGATCTTTAGATTGTACTCCTGTAACTAAGGCATTCCTAGTACCGCCTTATCCTATCCTAATAGTAGGATATTAAAAGACATTCTAACTGGTCTCCCTTTAATAGTTATCTAAATAGGTCCTATTTTAAGATTAATAATGCCTCCTCTATAGGCTATCTAATCTCCTAAAATTATTATAAGTAGATACGGGTGTTCCTTCTATCTGTGTGGTAACCCCATTCTTTTTACTGCCTTTGGTAATATGTGGTTCCTAGTTGCTCTACTATCTACCAATACTTTAAACTGCTAATCTTGCCACTTAGCTCTTAAATTTAGGTGTTGTTTTTAAATTCCTTTAAGGGTTTAAGGCTCTAACACTAGTTCCCTCTGGTTCTGTATACCTCCCCTTTTCCTAACTGTTGGCTACTTAATCCTGTCTATACTTGGTCCAACTTTAGCCAATACTTAGTTTATTTCTTTTCCTCTATATGCCATAGATAAGTGTTCTCTGGGCACTCCTACTACTATTATCCATCTAGGCATTCTTTTATAAGGAATCTTCCTAGTTAAAGTATTAAGTCTCCTTAACCTTATACTTCTACTAGGTGCTAACTATATATATACTTAGCATTCCTAAACCGCTTTTTCTCTAGTGCCCAATACATTCTTGCTAGGTACTTCCGGTTCTTATCTTTAGGTGCTCTATATATGTTATATATATCATCCACACAAGCTATCCATAATAGTATATAATGCGCTATATGTTTTAGGTTAACTCTTAGTTTGTTTTTGTCCTTAAGTTTAAATCTATACCTGGTTAACCTAACCACTGGTATCTCTACTATAGGTACTAAGATTTGTTACTTACTTCTCTAGTCCCTAGATCCCTTTTCTAGATTCCTTAATGTTATAATTAATACTCCTTTAATATGACTTATACGTTTTTCCGTAATAGGTTGGTCTTGGACAACTTTTTTATTTAGCTATATATAAAAGTCTTCCTATTCGTTACTATGTCGTTGCCTATACCACTTTCCGTATAACTGGTTTAGTGTATATAGTTTATCTATTAGAAAGTACCTTATTATCGCTACATTGTAACATCCTTTAGTATATCTTTTTTTAAATCTGGTTAGAATATCTAGATCCTCTTCTTGTTCTAGTTTGTCTAACCACTTTGCCCTTAGTGTCCCTACACTTGGCCTATTAGTAACTCTTTATATGGGTGCTTTATTTCTTATATAACCTAGCATAGCTAATCTCTTATCTAGCTTTTGCTCTTGCTATATAATGATTCTTATTCTAAACTTATCTATAGTTTTTTATTTTCTACGTCTTGCAGCTAGATCCTTATAGTTGTCTTACTTTTTAATCCTGGTATTAACTGTTTAATCTTTAGGCTAAACACTATATTCACTTAGAATTACTAACGTTCTTATTTATTCTCTAAACTTGTAGTTCTTGAACTTGCGTCCTATACTTATTCGTTTGTTACTAAACTAAATTACTACCCTTTCCTATCAGTTTTCGTCCGTTGTGGGTCCTTAGGTATGTCTTATCTCACTTTAAAAATCTTAAGCTTCTTTTATCTCTTCTTAAGAATCTTGAGCCTATGGCCTTTTGCCTTTATTAAGTAATAAGCTAGCACTAGCAGTTATCTACTTACTTAGTTTCTTCTAAACGTTACTCCTATTGTTTTATAAAGCGATGGAAATTGTATCTAATAGTATTATAACATCCGTTACTAAACCTTATTTGGTGATAGTCTTAGTCTCTACTTCTGTTGCGTTATTAAGGTTTAAGTGCTCCCAGTTAGCCTCTTTTTTATCCTTGTTACTAATAATTAATAAGTACTCTAACTCCATTATTATTACTGCTAATCTTTATCCGTATATTGCTGTAACATCTTAATCTAGCTTATAAAGTTAATCTTATTCTTTATCTAACTCTCTGGTTCCTTAGAGTCCTTTTAACTCTAGCTCCTATGGCCAATAGCTTGCGCTATACTTAGCGTCCTCATAAATTCGGTATGTGTTGTTATAATAATACGCAAAACTGTTAATTAAACATTCTTTTATTCCTTACAGTGCACCGTCGTCCCTCTATATGTACGTGCTGTCTGCTGGTCTGGTTCCCTTTACCGTATAGTTACTCTAACTACCTCTATAGTCTCTAGCGAAATAACCCTATTTTCCGTAATTTATATAAGCTCCATCTTTAAACTATTTTTCTTGCTGTGGAGTCTGCCTAAACGTCTTCTACTACTAAGATCCCTGGTTTGGCCTCTGCTCCTTAGTCCTTTAATTACTTAATCCTTAACCTCTAGGTTTCCATAGTTTTTTTTCCCATCTTTAGGTTTCTTTGGTACCGCTTAGGTCTATTAGCTCTGCGCTATTCTATGGTTTTTAACTCTATGTCTGTCGTTGCGTACTCTACGCCTTATATAACTATAGAACTCTGTCTTGCCCTCTTTTAGCTTGTTCCCTTTGGTAGATTCTGTTATTAATCTTTATTAACTAATCTATTAACTCCCTTAGAGTATCCGCATTTTTTATTAGGATAATTGCGTCCTGGACTTTAGCCTTAAGTCCCTATTTATACTATGCTATAAGCGCCCTATCGTTCCACTTAACCTGCGTGGCTAGTGTTTAAAACTGCGTTGTATACTCAATTATTGAAGTGCGTTATACTAAGTTCTGAAGCTTTCGTTCCGCTATAGTTATGGCCTCCGGGTCTCCAAATATCTGTATTAGTTGCTCTATAAACCCGTTCTAACTGGTAAATATATACCGTACATCCTGGTTAGTAGTTATTATGCCATTGGCCTGTATTTCCGTAAGATACGGCTTAAACCACTTAAGTGCCCTCCCTATCAGGAACAATCCTGCATAGGCTACTTAGTCTAATGATGTTGCTAACTTCGCTCCTTCCTGTACTACCTTAAAGTACATTTGCGTAAGAAATCCCTTAAGCTTTAACTTCTCTCCTAAGAATCGTTTAATTAAAGGTAACTTGATCTTTGCTACTCTGATTCCATTAATGTGTTCTTTAAGTATCCTATTATTGTCTTATAAGTGATCAACCATTTCCTGTAACTGACCTTGTGTAACCACTTAAGAATCCCCATTATCTACACTAGTATCACCTGGCCCTAAGGTTGTGGCTCCTGTTAACGCTGTTATAACTGGTGCTGCTCTTGGTGGTATATTATTCGAGTTTGTTCTAATACCGTAACCTTAGTAGTGAATGTGTAATGGAACCTTGTAGCTTAGACTATGGTGGGTTCTGTTATTGGGCTGGGTATATAGGTACGATAAAAATAACAACGTAATAATAACTGGTGGAGTGGTTGCCTAATAGATTAACTCTAATTGTATTCTAAGATTTACTACAAGGAGAGAACTATCTATAGTAGAGACTGAGGTCCTTTAAATACACAACCGTACTCCTAAGAAATCCTCTCTTGTACGTAAGGTACGTGTTGTCTATATTAAATGTAACGTCTCTTCCGTTTAACATAGTTAATACGTTTAACACCACGTGACCTTGGTTACCATTCCTTGTTATATAGTTCCACCGGATCCATCCTAGACCGTGCCTGTATTAACTAACTAGCTTCCGCCGACTCCTCTCTAAGTAGTCGTAATATTGTACTTAAAGCGTCCGTAATACATTAATTAACTAAATCTGTTTAATTGTGGGTCCTATTATATTAATTTTAGGTTGTGGTTTAAATCCAAGTTAAGGGTCTTGTCTATAGGTTGCGTAGAATAGCATTATACCTATTAATTTGTTTATTATATTATTTGCAGTAAACTTAGCTAAAGGCAGCCACTTTTCCCAGTTGTCTTGTAGGTAGGAGTAGTATATTTATAAGTATTGTTCCATAATCACGTTCGCAATTTTGGTTTAACCGTCTATCTCTAGATAAAATGCAGTTAAGAGTTATATTTATATGCTTAATTATTTATATAGAGCTTACTAGAAGTCTGAAACGAACTGGCTTCTATAGTTAGATATTATTAAGTTAGGGAGTCTATGCAGCTTAAAGACGTGTTTAACAAAACATTCAGCTACTAAGATAATATTGATTAAGTCTATAGGAATCATATATTGCATTTTTATAAGGCGGTTAACTATTACTATAATATTCGTAAATCCGTTGCTGCTAGGTAAATCTACTATAAAGTTAATTAAGATATCACGCTATCTTTGCATTAGAATTAACAATGGTTAGAGTACTCCTTGTTTTTTTATATAAGAAGTCTTTCCATAAACACACGTTCTGTATGCTTGAACGTATTTTTGCATATAGTCGTGTATTATAGGCTAATAATATACTCGTTGGACTATCTCGTACATTTTCGCACAGCCAGGATGTCCCGCTATAGGAGAGTTATATACGAATTCAAGTATCTTGAATCGCAAAGGTTTGGAATTCGGGACTACCATATTCTATTAATAGTATAGTTAATCGTTACAAATTTCGCATTTGGCGAGTATAATATCTTTATACTATCATTTTCCTGTTTAAATTACTTCTATTATATCTACTATCTATATATCGTTCTTATATTCGTATTCTATTAGCTTATTGATTTCTATTTCCTATTTATTAATTTCTAATTTGTTTCTGTTAAGTTCCGTATCTAGGAATATAGGATATAGTTTCTTAAAATGTTTAGGGGGTAATAGGATCTGTAATTAATTTGTAATCTGTTTGTCTAAAGCGTTTATAGGTAGGTTTTGTGATTGTTATATTAATGTATTAGGCTTCTAATTAAGTTTACCTAGTTAGTACGTAATCTTAAAGTTGAATTATAAGAGGTATTCGGCCCAATAAATTTGGCGTTGCGTTAATTGCTTTATAGTTATAAAATACTACAGGTTCTTATAGTCCGTTAATACGCGTATTAGGAACAATAATCCTTTAAGTTCTAGACGCCATTGTTTAAAGCATCTAATAATTGCAAGTAGTTCCTTATTATATATCTTATAGTTTGATTTAGCAGGGGCGAGCTTTTAAGAGAGAAAGGCTACTAGACGCAGCTTACCGTTCTTATTGTACTGCAATAACACTCCCCCTAGGGCATGATTAGACGAGTCTGTTTTAACAATATATTTAAGGTTAGGGTCAAAGTAAGCAAGAATTGGGGTAGTTATAAAGCGTTGTTTTAAATTATTAAAAGCTTATTTACATCTGGCAGTCTATTTAAATTTTATATTCTTCCTTGTTAAGTTTACTAATGGTTAGGCAATTTTTAAGAAGTGGTTAATAAATCAACGGTAGAAATTTACAAATTCTAGAAATCCTTAAATGTCTTATACGTTACTAGGGCTTCCCTAGTTTATAATAGCAGCGACCTTCTTAGGGTCCATTTTAATTCTATTATAGGATATAATTAGGCCTAGGTACATAACTTTGGACGTATAGAACTTGTATTTTTTAATATTGCATTATAAACCCGTATCTCGCAAACGTTTAAGGACCATTTAGACGTGTTTTTAATGCTTAGAAAGCGAAGACAAGTAAATTAAGATATTATTAATATACGCGGTAATAAATACATTAAGGAATTTATAAAGCGTATTATTAATATATTGCTAAAACATACTAGGACCGTTCTTTATACTAAACAGCATTACTAGGTATTTAAAGAGTCCCTATTATATATAAAAGGCTGTATACTTCTCGTCTCCTTCTCAGACGCGAATTCGATTAAAGGCAGCGACTATATTAAGCTTTATAAAATATCGTGCCTTTGCTAGGCGGTTAAGCGTCTCTTAGATTAAGGGGATTGGATATTAGTTTTAAATTATAATTATGTTTAGAGCTTAATAATTAATATAGAATCTTAAGCCTCCTCCTGGCTTTTTAACGAATAGTATAGGTAAGGCAAATAGAGATTAACTAGGGCGAATAAATCCTTTTTCTAGATGCTTATTAAGGTATTATTACATCACAAGCAGTTCTTTCTATAACATACCGTATAGCGGTCCGAACTTTGGTGTTATATTAGGTTTAAGTTCTATCTTAAAATCGTGTATATCCTAATGCAGGGGTAGTTGGTCTGCGAATCTTTTCTCAAACTTATTAATTAGATTGTGGTACTCTTTAAGCATAAAAGGTTAAGGGTTAATATATTACTTTAGTTCTAGTGCTTTTTTAATATCTTCTATAGTTATAGTAAAGATTTTATGGTCTCGTTTTCATGCTAACAAAATAAAAGGTGCGGCTTGTATTATACGAATTTTAAGAGGTTTTGGCGTAACGTCTTTGCATTCTTTACTACTATTGGTAGTCATAGCCATATCGTTTTGGTTTGGGGTCCGTGGTAGGGGCAGTTTATATTATATTAAATTTAAATAATCTTGTGTATGTTTATAGGGTTAGTGGTGTTTTAAGCAATAACTTTAGCAGTAGGTTATGCGGAATTTTAGTATTTCTTTAACCCAGCTAATTAAAGGGTTGTATTGTTTTAGCTATCTATATCCAAGTATTATCTTATATTGCTTTAGGGGTGTTACAAATAAGGAAACGTATTTAAGGTATTTACCTATTTACATTTTTATAAGAGCGTAGTGCGTTAATTTACTATATATTAAGGGTTTACCGTTAAAGCCTTATAGGCCTTGGGGCTTATTAAGTTTCTTTAAATTCAGGCGTTGGGTTTTCGTGTAGTTTATATTAATAAAGCCTATGCTAGTAGCTCCGCTATCTATAAGAATTCATACCTCCTTCTATTTTCTAAGTATTTAAATTTCGCTAAGTATATTAAGAGAGTTATATTGTGTATTAGTGCTGGAAGAGCCTAGACACTTATACTCTTCCACTTCTTATTTTAAGGCGCGACTTGGCCTTAGGACAATTTGTTTTCCAAGTTAGCTAAGGGTAAGATGCTTTATAACAACCGGGTATGATTTATAGAACGAGTACGGGTTAAGGAGTGAGTATGGCTTAAAGAATAAGTGCGATTTAAAGACTAGGAGGAACTACAGCGGACTTTTTTAAAAGGGTAAGTTCGGTAATTCCTTTAAATATATCCTTTTTTACCATATCTAAAGCATTCTCTGTTTATAGCTTAAGTTCTTTATTTATTGGTTCCTAAGGGTATATAAAATCAAGTGGTATTAAGGTCCATAGGGTTATATATAGGACTTTTTAGGTTTGGAGAGGGATCGCGTTTTAGGGTATATGTTGGTTTCATAAAGTTTTAAATATAAGGCGTAGTCGGCTTTAGAGAACGAGTTTGTTTGTTATATTAAAGGTCCTTATTAATTCATTAACACATTATAGCGAATTTAGGCAGGTCTTTTAGCAGTTTTTTACCTACTAACTAGGCTCTAATCTCATCCAAAATAGCTTATTAAAGAGCAGTAACTTTAGCGGCTTTATTCTAATCCAGTTTACTAATAAGGCCTAAAAATTCCAAAAAGAAGCTAGTAAATTCTCAGTTCCATTATTATAGGTTTTCAAGTTTAGTGACAGCTATATATTCGCGGCTGGCGTTATTATATATTTATTCTAGTAGGGAGACGAAGATTTTAAAACTAACAAAGGTGCTATTACGGAAGAATGGATCTATAGTTCATACAGCATCCTTGCTTAAACAAGATATTCCATAGCTAATTTTGCTAGCTTTAGTGGGGTATCAGTTATAGTTTGTTAAGAGTTTAAGATAGAGCTTGGTTATAAAGGGACGTAGGTTATTTTAATTTCCATTAAACATTAGAGGATTAGGGAGCTTTTTAGATTTCATAATAGGTATCAAATTCGTTATAGATATGGGTTAAGTTACTATTACTAGTTCAAAGTTCGCGTTTAAGGGGCCAGGTTTAGATACAGTTATGTTAATTTCGTTTATAGGCGGTGTTGGGGTCTCTAACGTAAATGCTTGGACGTTACGGAGTTCTTTGCGGAGTGCTTCCATTAATCGCTAATACTGGGCTTCTAGTGCAGCCCGCTGCTGAGCTAAGGCATCCATAAAGGACTATTGTATTATGGTTAACTGTTCCTTAACTAGGGATATAATACTTATAGTTATTGAAGAGGATTTGGGTTCGTTTGCCATTTCAATAATAGTTGTTTTTTTTTTAACGCAACGTAATGTAAGGGCGCGAAGAGGCTTTAGGGAAGATTTAAAGGAATAATATAAATTCTATCTAAATCTAAGGGTATATAGCTCTTGAAGAGAACAAGACGTTGCGCAAAGAAGAGAAAGGAATAACCAGAGAATCTTGTAATTAAATAGTTAGGGGTCTTAGTCGATGCGTGCGCACGTGCGCACGTGGACGGACTTTGGTAGAATTCGATTAATCTGGCAGAACTTGGCAGAAGTTGATTAAGGCGTCAAGTTTATCTGTTAAGTGTTTTACCGAGACATTCCTACTGTAACTAGGCTAGTCCTGTTACATTTATATATGCTCTACAGCCTCTATTAAAGTTGCATAGTAAATGGTTCAGTAGTTTTTAAGATATAGTGATTTGCCTTATTTTGGCCCCCAAATTTTACTATTTTAAAAACCACCCGACTATTTATTATATAACTTTAATAGGAGCTAGAGAGTATATATAAAAGTCCAAATTTAAATTATTAAAATTTATTATTAAGTGGTTGTTAAGATATTAAAGTGTGATTTTTCCATTTTTTGGTGTGTTTTTAAAGTGATTAGCTCACCCGTTTGACCAGCTCACCCGTGAAATACGTTACTTAAATTCATATATAACTCCCCTGTGGTAGGATATCCTAGCCTTGCAAAGACTTATAAGATTATTTAATAAGCATATTACTGGCCTATAATGCACGACTACGTATAAAAATACGTTTGAGCATGCAGAATGTGCGTGTGTGGAAAGACCTCTTATATAAAGAAGTAAGGAGTACTTTAACCGCTACCAGTTCCGATGCAAAGATGGCGTGATATCTTAATTAACTTTATAGTTAACTTGCCTAGCAGTAACAGGTTTATAAACATTATAATAGTAGTTAACCATTTTATAAAAATGCGACATATAATTCCTATAGACTTAATTAATGCGACATTAGTAGCCAAATGTTTCGTTAAGCACGTCTTTAAGCTACACGGACTTCCTAATATAATAATATCCGACTGTAAAAGCCAGTTTGTTTTAGACTTCTGGCAAGCTTTATATAAACAATTAAGTATTTAAACACAACTCTTAACTGTATTTTATCTAGAGATAGATAGCTAAACCAAAATTATAAACATAATTATGGAATAATACTTATAAATGTACTACTCCTACTTATAAGACAACTGGAAAAATGGCTACCTTTAGCTAAGTTTACTGCGAATAATATAATAAACGTATTAATAGGCGTGACGCTATTCTATATAACCTACGGACAAGACCCTTAACTTAGATTTAAACTATAACCTAAAATTAATATAATAGGACCTATAATTAAACGGATTTAGTTAATTAACATATATAACTTTACTAATTAAATAAAGCAGTTAACGGAACTATTATAAAGTAAATTAATATACACTTAAACGTTATAGGAATGGCATGCAAATAAAGGATAAGCTCCCGCATAGGACTTTAAAGAAGGTAATATAGCCTACCTAAATATATAAAACCTAAAGACTTAACAGCCCTTAAAGAAACTTAATTGGAAGTTTATAGGCCTATACTAAATTAAGAAGAAACTAAGCCTATATACCTATAAGCTTAAACTACTAACTAAGATAAAAATACACCTAATGTTTTATATAAGCTTATTGCAACCTTTAAAAGATAATCCTATAACTTGCGAAGTGCCGCCACCACCTCCTATAATTGTTAATAACGGTAACGGTTCTTACTTTATTAACTTAATTAATAATATGCGATAGAAACTATAATTTAAATAATTTAAACTTCTTGTTAGGTGGGAAGAATATAAAATATAAACCTAGGAAACCTATAACCAGATTAAGGCCAACGCGCCTACCTTAGTAAAAGAGTTCCATAAGGACTATCCTTTATAGCCTGCTCTGGCTGGATGGATATAACATAAAGGCAAACAACTGCCACCTAATATAAAGATATAAAACATAATAGCAGGAAACTTAAAATTGAAAAGAACTTAAAATATGTTATAACGCTTATAACGTAATAAGTTATAAATTCTTAACTAAATTAAATTGTTTTGGACCTTCAGCTAAAAAGGGGGGGTACTATAACAGGACTAGCCCACTTACAGGAGGAATGTCTTGGTAAAACACTCAACAGATAACTATATAAAACTATTTATAACTGTCTATAACTGTCTATAACTATCCGCAATTGTCTACTGTAATCTACCATTTTCTACCAAGTTCCGCTGACTTAATTAAATTCCACTAAATTCCACCAACGTAATGGAATTTGGTTGAAACTTGTCAAAATCCGCGTGGGCTTATGCCTATGCGTCTGCTGCTAAGACTCTAAATATTTAGTTATAAGTTTCCTATATTTCTTTCTCTTCTTCACGCAACATCTTGTACTCTGCAAGAGCTATATACCCATAGATTTAGATAGAATTTATATTATTCCTTCGAATCTTCCCCAAAGCCTCTTCGCGCCCTCACAGGTGGTGGTGGAAAATCGTCTTAATGTCCATATATCTTTATAGCAGCAGTATAAAAGGCATGGGCTAATGGCGTTATATCTAGATCGATAAGATTATTATTACCATCGTTAATTTAAACCGCAAAGGCTCGTTATTGTAGATCCTAATTTAGCATATCTTTCTTCTTTGCTATAGGCCGCTTTTTATAACCAGAATATCTCTTACCCCCTAATAATAAGCCTATTATTGTCTAAGGTTCGGAACAAGGTATAGGGTCTATAAACGGTGTTTTGGTAACTTCAGAAGATAACTAAGTAGTAGATAATATCTATAGCGTAGATGCTATAGTAGATGGTAATTGCTAAGGCGCTAAAGACGCTAATAGTTTAGACGGTTCTGGAGTTAGCTCTATGGTAGGTAGCTAACTAGGTTCTTCTGTTAAGATCTAAATACTTTTTAACGTAGGAGTAACGTTAATATTTACTAAATACGGTAGTCCTATATCCAGTTCTTCGTTAAAGTTCTCTATCTAGTCCTTACTGCCATCTTAAAGATTATCTAGTAGGTCCTAGAATTGCTAAAAACGGTCCTTTTAAGCCTATAAGATAATAAGATGTTCTGGTATTTTAGGAGATTAATATCTCTTTAACTTATTAATTTGTACGTCACAAGATTGGATAATACGGTTAGTGGTTGGTATCTATATCCTATAGATATTTAACGCTTCTATACCAACGAGATAACCTATTTGGGCTTATAGCTTAAACTTTGCCTTCCTAGGAATGCTGTGTTTAATAAGCATATAGGTTAAAGATCCGGCTACACAAAGTCCTACTAGCTATGGCTTCCATTTATAAAGCATCTTAAATAGGGTCTTCTAGTTAATAGACTTAATAGGAGTTTAATTAAGTAGGAACACTGCTAGAAGCACGAACTCGGGCCATAGATCTATGGGTAACTTTGCTTTAATAACAGCAGTCCTTACTTATTTAAAAATGGCTCTCCCTAACCTCTCTATAGGTCCATTTTAAGCTAGAGTATATAATATTAATTGCTTAATAACACCTCCGTTAAGTTAGATAAGATTCTTTACCCTAGCGCCTATACCTTGCTCTTTATCCATATACTAAATACGGATACCTTTAGCATTAAATTTCTTTATAAATGCTATTATTAATTTAAAGAGTGGGAGTAGTGTTTCTTGCTTGTGGTTCTTAATAGGAAAAGCACAATAGTACTTCGTATAGTTATACTAAAAGTAAGCTATATACGTGTCTCCATTAAACCTATCCTCTTCTATAATAACATTAAAGTATACACGTTTAAAAGGGTAGGATCCCTTTACTAATATTCTATAAGATGTCTGCTAAGTTATCTTTTCTAGAATACATAGTTTATAAAGTGGTATACTATATAGAGTTCTTTCTCTATCCGTCTTAACTACTTTAACCCCGTCTGCTGCAGTTAGTAGATAATCCACTAACTCCATATTACAGTGTAGTAAGCGTTAATGCCATACTTTATTATATGCTAAGGTCTTAAAGAATCTGGTAGATATAGTATAGGCGGTAGGCATAGGCGGTAAGGTGGCAATGGCATTAATAAGGTAGAGACTTCTGTATTCTATAAGGTTACTAAATAGGCTTCTATTATCTTTATAGCGCAAATGGTTTATAGATTAATTAATAATTACTTTAACCTTATGGAGCTTTGCTGTGGATATTAGATTAGTATAAAAATAGGGAGCGTACGCTACGTTTCTTAATGTCAGATACTAAGTTAGGCGTTATTTTCCCACCTTAATTGCCAAGTTAATATTACCATATCTACGGATTTCTGCCCCAGAATCTCTAGCTATTACTATAGATATACTTGGCCTAAAGTTACGGAAGTATCTAATATTATTATAGAAGTGGGTGTCTGCCATAGTGTTATACCCCTAGGCATTAATTAACAACAGATCTAGGTAATCGTGCGATAATAATAATAAAAAGGATATTAATACAGCAGCCGCTGTAGCTTAAGGCCTGTCCAGATCCTTAATCTTTTTGGTAGTAGACAAAGCTAATATAGACATTCTTAACCTAGGGCCTTCCCTCTTAATCTGCTTGACCCTTTTATTATAATACTAATTATTTATTGGGACCTTAAGCCATTCCTAATACCTCCTTAGATACTTATTATTTGGTATAAAGTTTAGGCCCTAAAGAGACTGAAACAATTGCTTATAATTCTTTAACTTATAGGGTAAACCACAAGCAAAGCACTTTGTCTCAGTTAATTAAGAAGGTACTAGGGTAGTAGACGTTATAGGATCTGTAAATAGCTGCCCTAAGAGTGTAGTATAAGCGTTATATCCTATATTTGGATGCTTATAGAGGAGGTTAAATTCCTTAATTATTATTACTATTTTAAGCTTCTCTAACCTCTTTGCTACCTTTTAAATAAAGGCATAATACAGAGCTGGATAGATCTCCTTATAGTCCTAGACAAAGGCTTATATAACGCTGCTTTCCGTTACCTCTATTAATCCTTCCTCTAGCTCTTTGCTGTTCTATATAATAGTGATATAAAGCTAAAGCCAGGATTCCAGAGTCTGGCGTTTAGGCCCTTATTTCTATTTCTTAAGATCGTCTAATACTATCTACTGTAGCGTAGCTTAAGATGGCTTTACTACCTTTTTTAGCTGCCTCAAAATCAAATATGGTGTGGTAAGGTTTTTAAGATATCCCAAGAAGTTGGTGCCTATAGTGGCATACAATAGTGCTGTAAAGGTATAGATCTTCTCTTCCCGCTTTATATAGTCTTGTCTTTAGAGCTTGTATAGCTTAAAGAGCATTCTCTGTGTCTCTAGAGGGTGCTGAGTTTATTATCCTTGCTGACTTGACGACCTAGGTGTAGCTGTTCCAGTAGACGCTGGAGTTGCTGCTAGAGCTATAGGAGCTATAGGAGCTGCTACTGGTGCTACAGAAGCTGCTGCAGGTGCTGCAGGAGCTGCTGCTATTAAGGGTATGTCTGGCTTAGTGTTTTCCTTAATTTCGTCTTCCGTTTTATCTGGGTTAATATAGTCCCAGATCTTCGCAAAACTTGCTTCTTAGCGGATAAATTAAAACTATATAGGCCAGTCCTTTTGGGTTAGCAAAAGAGGATTAATAGAGTCTATGGTTGTGGATGCTATAGTGGCTTTTGTTGTTTTCTTAAGGTTGCATAAAGAGACGCGCTTACGCGTAAATGACGCGATATTTTGTAATGAACTATGCTCAAAGAGGCTTAGTGGTATTTGTCTGGCCACTGAGATCTCCCTGGTGCTTAGAAGGTTACCGGGCTTATAACTTTCAGCCAGGCAGGTATCAAGACAAATGACATAAGCTAGCTAATAGGTAGAGACACAGAATTGTACAAGTAATCTATTTTATTTAAGGTGGCTCTAAGAGCCCTAATATACATAAGGAATTGACCCCCTACAGGGGTCCCTAGAGAGTGATGATACAGGTTAAAACTAGACTGACACCGTCTGATACGGACGTCGAACAGCACCCGTCGCACCTCTGCAGTAAAGCTACCTCCGTGGCCAACATTATCCACTACACATGTCTCCTCAAGCTCCTCTCCTAAACGTCTCGTAACCCATTGTTTTGTATATCTTCCACCTGTTACCCAGGTCTTATCTGTCCACAGTATTACACACCATTGCTCCTTAGTCTAGTTAACATGCTCTTAGGCCCATTAAAGGCATTTCTCCTTATTGGCTTGTAAAAGGGGAGGTTTAGCGCGTGCTATATATTATTTAAAGCCGGCTTTCCAAAGGGCGTTTCAAATAGTATATTTAGAGACTTGCCAGTGCAAGAATGGGCCACACGCTAGGTAAAGATAAGACATAAGCCAACCGGTACGTGAGGAACAGACGTAGAGGACAAGGTTTTAAACTTGTTTATTTGTAAGAATTAAAGGATAACCAGAACGCTTCTTAGGAGTAACGCGTTCTATAAGGACGGCATATTGAGCTTAACGCTGTGTAATATCTAGAAGCTGTGCAATCTTTTCGTAGGTATGGCCAGCAAGGCGTAAAGTTTAAACTTAAAGGCGTTAATCACGCGTAAGCCGCTTGTGTTGAGGTGTTGAAGGCGCTATAATAGATTATGGAGGATAGATGTATCCCTTAACCCGCTGATTCGGGTCCTACGTTATCGATAAGAATTTAGCCAATAGGAAGCTCTTGTTCGAGCCTCTGTGATAAAAACTGCAGTGACCTGAGGTTCTTTGTACAGCTCGGTACGGTGTTCGTGCACGGTGCAGCTTGGCATTGCGCCCCAGCGGGTTAAGGGATAAAGGCGTGTGTACGCGACCGCGAGGTATAATAAATAGTTAGTAAGAGTGCTGAAAGATATTATGGGACTGATTGGTAGAAAATCCTAGTAAGAATCCTAGCTGATATTTCACGCTAATTTTCGTACTAACGAAACTTTTGCCTGGTACCGTAGTATGAATTAAAAAAGTTGTCGCCGGGACCCCACAGGGAGTTCCTGTTACTGCTACAACATTGTTGACAAGGTAATACCGGAAGAGCATGAGCCGAGCAGTGGCTGCCATGACGGCACTCTTAGGTCGACTCACTTGTGGGAAGGTGGAGCGTGCGAAATGTGTTGAAATCGGTTGAGGTGCAGAATCAACAACAGGCTCTTCCCCTTCCAGCCATTCGATGACGTTTTCGTGCCTGCTGCGAGTCGGGACAGAATACGGTGCGGTAGATGCACGTGCGCCGATCGATATTGACACTAAAGATTAGCTATGCTAGGATATATAAGGGACAGAGCACCTATATAAAAAGTTATAAATAGGCCAAAGGTAAGAACGCTAAGAGTTAAGTAGTTAAATAACCTAGAACAAGAAAAGGATTTAGGGATTCTAACTAGGTTTACAGAACAATATACTAAAGGTTATAACAATATAGTAATAAAAAGATACTTCCTTATATATAGATTATATACACTTATAGAGCTATACTAAAAGTAGTACTAGTAGCGCAGAAACAATAAGTGGGAAGATTTCTGTATATAGTTAGATAAGAAAGCTATACCGGATTAAGCTATATTAAAAAGATAGATAAGTTATATTAAAGGAGCATTAATTATAATATTAAAGAATCTAGAAGAATAGGCCATAGACTAGAGAGAGACGATATAGGTATTAGTACTAGTAAATAATATAACAACGTTTAGATTAATATAAAAGAGGTTTAAACTTAAAAATAAAGATAAGCTATAAGTTAACCTAAGGCACCTAGCGCATTATATATTAGCGTAGATTGTATATATAGATAATATATGCAATATATATAGGATACCTAAAGATAAATATCATAAGTATCTAATAAGAATATATTAGATAGTAGACAAAAAACAGTACAAAAATGCTAAATATATATATAGTTAGCACCTAGTAGAAGTTTAAGAGCTAGGGGACTTAATACTTTAGCTAGAAAGATTTCTTATAGAAGAATATCTAGATGGACAACAGTAGTAGGAGTGCTTAGAGAATACTTATCTATAGTATATTGAGGATAAAAAGCAAACTAAGTATTAGCTATAGAGGGACTAAGTACAGTTAAAATCTAATAGTTAATAGTTAGAAAAAGCGGAGGCCTATAGGACTAGAGGGAGCCAGTAGTAGAGCCTTAGACCCTTAAAGGAGTTATAGGTTAATACCTAAACTTAAGAGTTAGTTAGCAAGATTAAAAGTTTAAAGCATTAGTGGATAGTAGAGCAATAAGAAACTATATATTACTAACAGCAGTTAAAAAAATGGGGTTACTATATAGGCAGAAAGAATATCTATACCTATTAATAACAATTTTAGGAAATCTAATAGCCTATAGAGGAGGCATTATTAATCTTAAAATAGGACCTATTTAGTTAACTATTAAAGGAAGGCAAGTTAAGATGTCTTTTGGTATTCTACTATTAGAAAAGGATAAGGTAATACTAGGAATACCTTGGTTATAAAAATATAATCTAAAGATTAATTAGGTTATAGGTCAGGTTAATATTAGAGATACTTAATAATGTAAGATGCGATAGTAAACTAAGATAGTATAGTACTAAGTTGGAGTAATATATAAGGAGACTAAGCAAGGCTTAAGTTATATACTAAAGAGATACTATAAGTATGGCAAAAGACTATAGAGCCTAGAAAGTAAAAAGCTATTAGAGTATATAGCATAGGACTATAAAATAGAGTTAAAACCAGGAATAAGTCTAAAGTTCTTTCTAATTTATAAGCTTAGTAAAATAGAGTTAATAGTATTTAAGGAGTTTATCTAGGAGAACTTATAAAAGGGATATATTAGACCGTTATAGTTATTAGCGGGATATTTAGTATTGTTTATACCTAAGAAAAACAGAAAACTTAGAATATGTATTAACTATAAATAGTTAAACAGTATTATAAGAAAGGATAAATATCCTTTACCCTTAATTAGCAAAATCTAAAATAGAATAGGCAATGCGCAAATCTTTATAAAGATAGACCTAAGATGGGCGTACTATTAGATTAGGATTAAGAAAGGAGATAAGTAAAAGGCAGCTTTTAGGTTAAAGGAAGGACTGTACAAACTATTGGTTATATAGTTTAGGCTTATAAATGCACTAACAATATTTTAAAAACGAATTAATAGTGTATTAGGAGAACACCTTAATAAGTTTGTTATGGTATATCTTAATAATAATAATATCTACTTAATAAGTAAGTAAGAATATAGAGAGCATATTAAGTGGGTTTTAAAAAAACTATAAAAAGAAAAGATGCTAGTAGTAATTAAGAAGTGCGAGTTCTTTATAAGAAAGATCGACTTTATAGGATTTATTATTAAACTAGGAAAAATTAGTATGGACCTAAAGAAAGTAGAAGCTATAGTAAGTTGGTAGGAACTGGAGAACGTTATATAGTTAGGATTATTTTTAGGGGTTTGTAACTACTATAGGAGGTTTATTACATAGTAGTTAAAAAAACATTAAACTGTTTATAAGACTTATAAAAAAGGAGGAACTGTAGATATAGGAAAATAAGTAAAGGAAATTGTTTTAGGAACTTAAGAAGTTATTTACCTAAGATCCAATTCTTAAGATCTACTAACTATAGTTAGATATGGTTGTGGAAAGAGATATATTAAACTTTGCATTGGGAGTATATTTACTATAAAGATACCAAGATAGGTGGCATCTAGTAGCGTACTATAGTTAAAAGATAATACTAGCAAAACTAAACTACAACATCTATAACAAGGAGTCATTAGATATAGTTGCAGTACTTAAGGAATAGAGAGCGTTCTTATAAGGTATAGAGAAACCATTTATAGTTAAAATAAACTATAAGAACCTAATAGGATTTCTAATAATAAAGGAATTAAACTAAAGATAAGTTAGATAGGCTAAGATGCTTATAGAGTACTATTTTAAAATTTAGTATATTAAGGGGACTAAGAACGCAAGAGTAGATACGCTTAGTAGAAAGATAGAGTTATAGAACAAAGATAAGCTATTATAGGCAATATTACGCAAATATAAGGATAGATTAATTAGGTATAATTATTCTAAGATTATAATAATAAGGGAAGAAAAGATCCATAAGATATTAGAGAGTGTATAATTATAAAAGATCTAAGAGGCATAGGGTAAGGATCTAGACTTAGAGCAATAAAAGAATTACAAAGGAGTTTGTAGAAGACTTTTATAAGGGAATAACTTAAGGATATAATGGAGCTATGGGCCTAGTATTAAGACTTTAAGAAGAGTATATTATTTAAGGAATTTGGGGATTAGCAAGGTAAGTTATAAAGGAATATTTAGACTGTTAAAGGAATAAACTAATAAGGCACAAGCTGTATAGAGGGCTATAACTTATTAAAGTACCAGAAAGACTATAGGAGGTTATATTATAGGACTTTATTATAAAGTTATTAAAGTTAAAAGATCCTATTACTAGATAAGATTATAACGCGATCTTAGTAATAGTATATAAGTTAACTAAGTAGGGCTACTTTATAATATGCATAGAAGAAATATTAGTAGAGGATATAGCTAGAATCTATATTAAAGAAGTGTTTATAAGATATAGAGTATTAATAAAAATTATATTAGACAGAGATCTAAGATTTATAGCAGTATTTTAGGAAGTGTTTTTAGCCAAATAAGGGATTTAAGTAGTAACATTGATAATATATTACCTATAAACAGACGGATAAATAGAAAGACTAAACTAAACATTAGAGTAGTACTTAAGGCATTATATTAATTACGCATAGAATAATTGGGTATTGTTATTACCAGTAGCATAGTTTATATATAATGCTATACTATAGAAAGGAATAGGTATATTACCTTTTAAGGCAAATTATAGATATAAGCTAAAAATATTGTTATCACTATAATAAGCGAAGAAGATAAGTAGTATGCTAAAGAAAGAATGGAGAATCTAATAGATCTTTATAATTACCTTAAAGAAATAGTAAAACTAGTATAAGTAAAGATAAAAAGGTACTATAATGCTAGGAGATCTAAGGTACTATAATGCTAGGAGATCTAAGGTACTATAATGCTAGGAGATCTAAGGGACTAGATTTTAAGGAGGGGGATAAAGTATAGCTACTATATAAAAAATTTAAGAGTTAATAACTAAGTAAGAAGTTAGACTATATTAGACTAGGACCATTTATAATAAAAGTAAAAATCTTAGAAGTTACTTATAGACTTAACTTACTAACAAGAATAAAGATCTACTCTGTATAATACGTTATAATACTAAAGCTAGCATATAGGAGTATTAAACCACCAGTTTACAAGGTAGATATATATAAAGGCCAAGAAGAGGACAAATAGAAGGTTTTAAAGATTATTATTTATAAGGATGTTAATAATAAAATATAGTATAAGGTTAAGTAGATAGGCTATAATAAGACTACCTAGGAACCACTAGATAATTTAAAAAAACGCTATAAGAAAGGTATAGGAGTATTAAAAGAAAGAAGGTTAGGTAGTATTAATAAGGAAGGATTACTAAAGAATAAGTTACCTAAGGGGGACCTAAGAGGAGCAGCTACTAAGGTACTTAGAGCTGTTTTCTCTGCTATTAGAGGAGAATCCATTTTTTTATCGCCAAGTTCCTAAAGGCCTTGTTCTACAAGTTTCCACTCCTTAAAACGCACCTTCTTACGCACCTTTTTAAGACGGATTAACTAAGCAGAAGCAGCTAGATAAGAGTTAAGAGCATATTATTAAGCAGTAGCAGCCTCTTGTTTAGCATTATAAGAATAATAAAGTTTAGCTAACGCTACTAAAAGCTTATTATTAAGTTTTATAGCAGTAGATTAAATCTAAAACCCTAGTAGTAATTAATAAAGGAACCTAAAGACTATTAAGAGTAATAGGATATGTATACTTAGTATTAGAAACTAAGCAAATATTACAGAATAATTAAATATTTGCTTTAGTACACTCTAAATATAAAGAGGGTTACTAAGATAAAGGGCTTGCTAGCGCAATATAAACTAACCCCTCTTTCGCATAATGAGAATATAAAGACGGCATTATCTTACTAAGAGATAGTATTGCAGTAATAGTATAAGACTGCTAAGCTATAGAAGAAGAAAAAGACGCTTTAGTTATAATAAGTAAAGATATTAACTAAACTAATTAAGCGGATATTATACCTCTAGTAAACAACTTAGAGATATTAGGAATCTTTAAGGACAAAGATAAAGAGAAGGGAGATAGTATTACAAACGCTTTAAGTATAATATTATAACTACTTAGAGAGGAGTTAGAAGAAGCTAGTTAGTTAATAAGGACCCGGTCTAAGATAGAACTAGTAGAGCTATATAATAAGGAATAGTAAATAAGGTCACATAATATAATCTATATAATCTATAATAGAGTAAATAGAGTAGATAGAGTAGATAGAGTAATGACTTTCTTAGGAGTATGGATGTGTATTTAAAGGACTATAGTCCCTACCTAGATAGTTCTTTTCCTTATAGTAAATCTTAAAATATAATTAGAGTTAATCTATTAGGTAACTACTCTACTAGTTGTTATCTATTTATTATATTGTTAACTTCCTGTTTACCTATATAACCTAGCCTAATAATAAGTCTACCGTGGTATTTCCTATAAGGCTTTGTTATATAATAGGTTTAACTTATATAAGGTTTTATCTAGTATTAATCCTAAAGCTTAATAAGTTAAGGGGTTAATTAACTTATTAAAAGGTATTAGATAGTAATATATTTAGCTATTATACCTATAAAGGGGGGTCTAGGATTTATATAGCTAATTAATATTAAAAATAAAAGTAATAGTATTGTTAAAGGTATATTATATAGGGAGATATTCTATAGGTATTACGGCGCTGGTAAAAAACGGTGGATCTTGGCAGACGTGGATTATAGTAGACGCGAGTCACGTGACTCGAGGACCGCATAAAATATCAAGCGGCGCTGCTATTCTTCTCCTTCCTTTCTCTAGCTTTGGATCCTCGTTTATAGACTACCAATCATATAGGCTTGCGCGTCCCTCTTGCCGTGCTCGTGCCTCGATTAACTAAGTTGCTAACTATCGGTATCACTTCCGGTGATACGTAATGCTATTGCAATAGTATGAGGTGGTAACTGATTTTGATTAATGCTTGATTGATTCTCCTATTCTATAGGTGGAATTTGGTGGATTTCCTGAGCTCGCTTAGCTCACATAACTAACCCAATTAGTTACAGACAACCTTGTTCAGACACTGGGAGTATTTAGTTTTTAATGGTGCTTAAGCACGCCTCCTGCCAAATTCTGCCAAGTTCTGCCAGGTCCCATCAAGTTCTGCTAGGTCCCATTAAGTTCTGCCGAATTCTGCCATATTCCACCAAATTCCATTAAGTTCTACCAAATTCTGCCATATTCCACTTAGATTCTACCAAATTCTGCCAGGTAGTTAAAGTGACCAATCACAATTTTCCATGCCCAGCATGGAAAATCGCCATTGGCTCGCTTACTATTAGCGCCTTAGCGGCTATCCTTACATCTTTACGTCTTCTCCTCTCTTTACCCACTCGGTAATCTATAGCTTAATTATATTTATATTAATTAGGTCCTTTAACGCCTGGCAAGGCTTTAATTTTATTATAGCGTCTATAGGATTACTACCTCTATTAATCCATTTAATCTCTACTATCTCTCTTCTTTTATATAATTATTATAGACACATTAGGTCAACCATAAGTCGTTTCTCTTATATTATCCTAAGTTTAACTAAGTAGTTATATAGAGATTTTAAATTAGTATAAAGAATAAGCGGCAGTTGTTTAAGTTATAGGATCTTCTTAATAGTTGCTTTAATTACAGCTCCGGTGTTAAATCTGTGGGCTATTCTATATAGTTTAGATGCCAAGACACTTTATATAACTTATTTGCTTTTAATAGATAACTAATAGAGGATATTAGCCCTATTGTTCTTATCTGTAAGTATAATAATAAAGCCAATCTAAAAAGAGAGGTTATAGTTATTAGTAAATAATAAGTCTATAAATATTATTAGTTTAAAAGTGCTTATATTAAGTTGTATAAAGTAAAGTCCTTAGGAGGGATTATTAATTTACTATTACAGCCGCTTATTAAGCTACTTCGCATATTCTTCCTTTAGGTTAATGACTTATGCCATAAAGAAGAGGTTAAAGGCAGCTTTTAGTTAACAGACTATGGCGATATAGGCTCCTCTTGCTCTTTAAGCAATATACTAGTCCTTTAGTATAACTACCTTACGGACTTCCCCTCTAGAGCTAGTTAGGTCTATAGCCTTTATAGTAACCAACTTTAGGTTCTAGCATTGGCGTTCTTAGATAAGGACTATTAAATTCTTATCTTGCTTAATATAGCCTCCGTTAAACTTAATTAGGGTAGTCTAGGTAAGCTTCTCTCTCTCTTTTACTAGGAACTTTACCTCCTAAAGCCTAACTTCTTTAGCCTTTATAAAGGTTTTATTAGCAAGAAACAGTATATTATTAATCTATAATCCTATAATTCTAAAGCCATTGCTATTTATATATAATAAGTAGGGGTTATATGTTAACTAGTTTATCTATAGCTTATTAAGGTAGTAATAATAGTATATATTAAACCAATAGTTACTAGCTTCCGGGACACTATAAAGTGGTTTAATAACTCTTAGAATTAATCTATCCTTTAGTCTAAGTTCTAGTAGCGGGCGTATAAAGAAGTCTCTGTTTAGGTAGGTACTAAACTATATATAAGCTTATAAGATGTCGCATAGGTATAGAGAAGCTAGTCTTCTTTTGTTTCCTTATAGGGTTACTATAAGTGCTAAAATAATTCTCTAGCTAATACGTTAAATGGTTAGTAATTGTATTAAAACCAGATCTTTGCCATAGTTATTATAGGCTTATATAACTAGTCTAGACTTCTTAAAGGCCTTATCTGTTCTAGCGTTCTTAATCTTATTAACAAATTAGGAGTTAAAGATTCTAACTCCTTCTGGGATATCTACTATATTAATAAACTTAAAAACACCTTTTTTAAGTAAACCGTTTATCTCCTTGCGTTAAGACTCTATAAATAACGGTAAGGTATACTTAAAGGTTATAGTATCAGGTTTCGTTAGGCTGTTGTTAATAAATATTAATATATCTGCAATATTTTACTAGGACTTTATTAGCGATTATTATGTCCGTTTTGATCTTTAGGGGGGTACACTAGCTGCCGGTTCCTTAGTTAGTTCTTCCTCTAGTCCCTTATTAGGTTCTTCTGGTTCAGGTTATAGGTATAGCTTTACTACTATAGTCCTAAAATTAGTAGGTCTACTAGGAAGTTATACCTTATATATCTCTCCATTAATTCTAAGTAACTTAAATAGGCTAGTCTATCTACCGCTTTGTCTAGTATTACCTTTACGCTATATAAGTACTTCTAAGTTAAGGGGGAGGTTGTAGATTATAGTAACAGATAGACCATTTTGTTAGTTCAGTGCATTATTAACTTACTTCTTTGCCCTAATCCTTACAATCTCCTCCATTACCTTCTTTATAGCTGCCGCTCGCTATATAATAGAGGGTACTAGTAGGTTAAGTTCACTTATATAAGGGTAGGCACTAAAGACAAGAAGTGTTGGGACCAAGCCATTTGGGCTAGCTGTGTTATTAGTGGCTTTTACTGCCATTTATAGAGCTAATTCCTTAGTTATTCCTAAGTCCTATAGCTCCTCTATAATTATCTAGTATGCTTAGTATAGGGTTAAATAAGCTCTTTCTACTATTCTAATAGACTAGTAAGCTTCTACTAGGACGCTCTTGGTTAATATAGTTATTACTATAGCGTACTATTAAAACTCCTTACTTATAAAGTTCTTCCTGGTATTATAGGTAATATAGTTAAGTGGTCCGATATAGGTGTTAATCTAGTATAGTCATAGGATATCCCAGATATGTTTTACGGAGATATTGCGTAGCCATCTTACGGCTTAAAATCTAGTAGCTTTATCAATTATATGGAGGACAGGGTTTCCATTAATATATATAATATTAATAAAAATAGAATGGTTAAAATCGGAATCTTAGTCTTCCTGTAATATAAACTTAAACCATCTAGAGAATTTACTATATTTCTGGCAGTGGGAACAGTACTTAGTAAGATAGTTAATAACCTACTTATTAATATTATCGTAGCCAGAGCGTTCTAATACCTTATATAGCTTATCTGCCAATAGGTGTCTAAAGCGGCAGTAGAGTTAGCGGAGTTTAGTAGTAGTTAAGTAGCAAGGGTTTTAATTAAACGAGTGGGTTATAAATAACTATAGTAACTCTTCCTATAGCAAGAAAGGGTGGCCGAATTAGCGAGCCACTAGTACTGATTTTATTGGGGTAACTAGGGCGTTCTTAAGGTTATTGTAATAGACCTTTAGTATATCTATATCTACAAGGCATAGTAGGAAGGATATATCGGCCTTTATAATGTGGAATTCAACATTGCTAACTAGTATATTAACTATAACAGAGCTAATAGAAGGGGTAGAGCTAATACTAAACTGGACGTTAATAGCGCCGGCCTTTAAGGTATTAATAATGGTATTATAGGTCTTTCTATATGCGAGGTATTATCTATAACCTACTGTTAATCTCTTTAAAGCTTTAGTATTAATTATTACTCTATAGAACTTATTAGAGGTATATTAGCTAGTAGCAATATAGGCAAATAGGTCTAAGTTATTATGGTAAGTAGTTAAGTTAGTGCCGGTAATCGTATAGGTAAAGGATTAGTCCGCTAAGTCAGTTACAGTATTAATGGCTCCTTTATGCTATATCGTTCTAAAAGAGGTAAGGAATAATTTGGTCTGTTCTTAAGTTGGAGATAGTAGTAGTAACTTAATATTAATTATAAGAGCTTCTATTGCGTTATTAATAGATTCCAAATTAGGTTTATTATTATAATCTATTCCCTTATATTTAGTAATATATTGTTAGGCATATCTATTAAAGCAGCGGTTAAATCTATTCTTAAACCTCTTCTTTAATTTATTACGTTCTTCTCTTAAGTGTTTAGATAACTAGTAACCTTCCTTATAACAGATAAAGTAGCGCTTCTTTAATAATGCATATTAGCTAGATAAGAATGATTGTGTTCTATAAGGTAATTAGGGGTATTATCTATGGTAGCGGCAGTTAGTAAAGAAGGCTTAGGGGTTCTTACTATTTAACTTTTTAAATGTTATAATGGAGGATTATAAGTCGTTAATTAGACTAGTTAAGCTATTAGAAGGTTTAAAGCAGGTATATTAATACACTGGTAACTCCTAGTAGGCGTTAATAAGCTTATTGTGGAGGAACTGATCTATGCGTAAATCTGGGTTGAGACTATACTAGAGGTATCTTAGTTCTTTAATAAGCAACTATAGGTAGTCTAGGGTTAATTTTCCAGCATTCTTGCCTTTGCTCATTATAGACCTTAAGGTTATTAAGTTCCATTGCCCTAGTATACCACACCTGTACTTAGGTCCCTTAAAGTAATTACGTATAGCGTTGCAGATTTGGTTAAATAAAAGGGTTAGTATGACGTTTTTAAGGTTGGTATAGTAGTGGTTAAGTGCTAAGCCGCGTAACATTATGGGGTAGGCTTTGACTTTAGCTTCTTAGGGTATGTTAGCTCTACTGCAGAGGTTATAGAAGATAGTAAGTTTAAAGTTGAAATTGTTATCTTCTTCACTGTACTTGTTGTCTTCCATGTATATCTTTGCAAGGTATGTTAACTCCTTGCCAAAACCCTAGGTTTAACTCTGTCCCCTAAGTGGTTCTAATAGTAGGGTTAAGTTAATATAATTAGACTCCCGTTATAGGGGCAGTGTGGGGGTAGGTTAAGGTATAGGTAGTATTATAGGTAGGACCGGGTTTGTAGGTAGTATCGTAAGTAGAGTGGGGTTTATGGTTAGTAAGGTTAAGATTAGGGTTTTAATGGTACTAGTGCTAGTAAAGTTGTTTTTAAGGAGGTATTTAATTCATCCTAAATTAAACTCTCCTCTGGTTGCTATATATTCCCTTATCTTAAGCTCAGTCCATTTTATAGGGTCTTCTTCTTGTAGGGTGTTAAATAGCGATTTGGGGACTGCGGTATTCCTATACTTTCTTACCCATACGCCATTAGTTTATAGGAACGTTCGAAGCTTTTAGATAGCGTATTAGTTACAATCCTTAAAGGTTTATAGTATAAAGTTATTAAAATCTTCCTTATAAACCTTCCATAGTTCGTCATCCTTAAAATTATAGGCTTTATATTTAAGGATCTTGAACTTTATAAATTTGTTAATGTCCTCTATAGTGGTTTTATTGGACTGTAGGTTAATGCCTTTAGGCCATTTCTTCTGTCCTGCGTTGACTTATGCCCTAATATCTAACATGTTGATTCTTGTCTCGTAACTCTTATTAAGTTTAATTTTGGGTTCTAAACGCGTAATAGACGCGAGCTAATTAAAATGCGTAATGGACGCGAACCAAGGGCCTATTAGATAGGGGTTGGTTCTTTAAGTACCTAAGGGCTGTGTATAAAGAATTAAGGGCCTATTAGATAGGGGTTGACTTTTCAAGTATACGTCGACTGATGCTCCTTAATATAATCTAGGTAGTATAAAATGCGTAATAGACGCAAACCGAGGGCCTATTAAAAGGGGTCAGTTCCTTAAATACTTAAGGGCCGTGTATAAAAAATCAAGGGCCTATTAGATAGGGGTTGACTTTTCAAATATACGTTAACTGATGCTCCTTAGCAAACGAGATCGGTAGAGGCCTTTAGCAGGGACTGATCGAGCTCGTCTCTCTTTATAGGTGGTACGTCTCCTAATCTGTGATTACTGATTAGTGTTGGTATCACTTCCGGTAATACGTAATGCTATTGTAATAGTATGGGGTGGTAACTGATTTTGATTAATGCTTGATTAATTCTCCTATTCTATAGGTGGAATTTGGTGGAATTCCTAAGCTTGCTTAGCTTACGTAACTAACGTAATTAGTTACAGATAACCTTGTTTAGACACTAACATTATCCAAGGCTCATTCTACTCTCTTTCTTCCTAAGAAGGAACTTAAATATATCTATAAGGACACAGAATAGGACCCTAAGGACAGGACCAGGACTATAAGGACAGGATAGAACTAAAAGAATATAAACAGAACGCGAAACCTAAGAATAGGATACGCACGGACTAGAACCCCTAGAAAATAAACAAACACCGGAAATTACCTAATACCCCTACCACTATGCTAAGAAATACAGCAGCCGGCAAAGCCGCTATAGGACCCGTAAATACCTCTAATAGTGAAATAGTCGCCGTCTTGACCCCCTAGGAAGAGCTCGCAGCAGCTAATACCGAAATTAAACGGCTTTGAGAACTGCTTAAAACCAAAGACACCCCTATACCTAGTGAGGAGTTATTAGACACCTAGAGACTTGCTATAGTCCTTAAGGCCCTAGCCTAATGTACAGTATTAGCATTATTGTGGTTCGCGAAGGTTGCGGACCCCCTATTGCTTACAGACGGAACTAACCCTATATTTAACAATTGGAAGCTTTAACTATAAGATAAGCTTAAAGTTAATACGGACTACTTCCCTACTACCCAAGCTAAAATGGCCTACGTCTTTGGCCGTACTGGCGGGGACGTATAGACGCATCTACGTCCGCGATATGCCCAGGACTTAGCAGATCCCTTCCTCTCTAAAGACAAGATAATTAACTACTTGTCTTCTATCTATAAAGACCCCTTTAAGGTATAGAACGCCCGCCTTAATTATAAAGGTCTAAATATAAAAATGACTAAGACCTTCTTGACCTTTTAGACCCACTTCCTGCACCTAGCCGGCTAGGCCCGAATTCCCTAGGAAGATCTACTACTAGACCTATTTAACAAGCTTACCCTAGACCTGCAGTAAGCAGTGCTACTAGTCTTTAGCACTATATAGACACTAAAGGAACTAACGGACTAGTGCTTAGCTATTAATTAAGGCCTCCGTTAAATTAAGACATATGCCAAGCGGTATAAAGCTAGGAACCCTTTACACCAGACCGTAAGCAATATAAGAACAGCCAATAGTGCCCTAGTACGGGCCGCAACTCCCGCAGTACTAACTATTTAGCCCGCCGTTAATCCAGCAGCTAGTTACGCAGCTAGTCCTGCCACGGGCCCGGTATAGACTTGGCCTATATATAGCAACCCCCGCAGACAAGCCCTTAGTAATTAAGGAGCTTGCTTTTTATATGGCTAAAAAGACCACTTTATAAAGGACTACCTAATAGCGGTAAAGATAAACAAGGTCTTGCTAATTTAGAAGGATGGTATAGAGCCGGAAAAAGAGGAACCCTAAAGGAAGACTCTTCTCTAGGGTTAAAAGGGATTAATATGTTATATATTAATCTAGGTTGGCTAGTTAGTAGAAGAAGCTACACTATCCCTTATACTTTATTCCGTAATAGATATTAAGTTTTAACCTCTGCTTTAGCTAACTTAGGAGTAAATACCTTTACCTTAATTAATATAAAGTACGCTGTAAAACTGGCTAACTATTTAAATGCGCCTTTAGAAGAACTGCCTAAGCTAATTTCTATTTGTGGGTATAACGGACGGGTAGGACTACCTATTATAACTATCTTGCGGATCTATCTCCATGTTAATAGATAAAGGTAGTATAACATCCCCTTTCTTATTATAGACCTTAAAAGCTATAATATAATCTTAGAAAGAAAATAGCTAGCCTATTTAGGCTTATAGCTTAATATATAGAATAGACGGCTTATTTAGCCTAAAACTATACCCCTAATACCTTCCTTTATAAAAGAGATTAGTATTATAATAAAGAACCTTATACGGCTATAAATAAACACTGTTTACTAGGCTAATGCTATATATAGGGACTAGGCTTTTAAAAAGGACATATAGCTTAACCCGTAATGGATCTATATACTACACCGCCCCCAGACTACCAAAACTATGCCACCTATACTAGAGATTAAAAAAGTTAGTAAAAAGCTAGTGGAGCTCCCTGTAGGGAACTTAGGCCCTATATAGCTATAAAGAATAGTAAGGAGTGTTAGACGCTATACCAAATAAATAGACTGGAGGGATAATTTGCGGAAGATAGAATAGGAGCTAAGAAAGATTATAAACCCTAGACCGTAAAATACGGCCTAATAACAGTCTGTAAAGAAACCTATAAACCTCCCACTAGTTAATATCTGCTATATTAGCGCCGTAGGATTCTACTAGAACTTAGTCTAACCTAATACTATTACCTTTACCACTAGCTTATATAAAATTAATTAAATAATTAAAGAAAAGGAAAATAAGCTTAGCAAATAGGAAGGTAAGCTTATAGATAAGGAGCTAGTAGAATAGAAACTACCCTATTAATACTGGAAATTTAAGGACGTGTTCTCTAAGGTAGCGTCTAATATACTTCCGCCTTACTAACCGTACGACTATAAGATTGAGATTAAGCCAGATAGGGAAGATATACTTAGCTATAGCCCCCTTTGTTAGCAGTCTACTGCTGAATTATAGGCTATAAAGCAGTACCTTATTAATAACCTAAATAAGGGCTTTGTTAAACCTAGTTAAGCCCCTTTTAACTCGCCTATTCTCTTTACTAAAAAGCTAAATAGGGGACTTTGTTTCTATATTAACTACCACAAACTAAATAATATAACTCGCAAGGACCGCTACCTACTACCCTTACTTAATAAGACTTTAACCTAAATAAGTAGAGCTAAGATCTTTACTAAGCTTAATATCCGTCAGGCCTTTTACCGGATTAGGATAGACCCTGCATTAGAAGATCTTACTATATTTTAGACCTATTACGGAATATATAAATATAAAGTACTTCCTTTTAGACTAACTAACGGACTAGCTACGTACCAGCAATATATAAATGATATACTCTTTAACTATCTTAATAACTTCTATACAACCTACCTAGATAATATTATAATCTACTCTAAGAATAAGTTAGAATATAAGGAGTATATCTATAAAGTCCTATAATGGCTCCGCAAGGCCGGCCTCTAGGCCGATATTAGGAAATTGGAATTTAGTATTAAGCGTATAAAGTACTTAGGTTTTATTATTAGTATAGACGGAATTAAGGCCGACCCAGAGAAAATAGCTATAATTAACTAGTGGACACCCCCATGGACCGTAAAGGGGGTGTAATTATTTCTAGGTTTCTATAACTTCTACTAACGCTTTATTAAGAACTACAGCAGGATTGCCTAGCCTCTTAACCACCTTACTAGAAAAGACCAGCTATTTTACTTTAACGTCATGTATATACAGGCCTTTAATAAGCTTAAAAAACGGCTGGTATTAGCTTCCCTACTTACCTACTTTAACCTAGAATGGCCCTTAATGCTAGAAACTGATGCCTTAGATAGCGCAATAGCCGGTATTTTCTCCTAGAAGTAACCGGACGGAGAATAGTACCCTATTATATACTATTTAAAGACTATAATAGATGCTAAGCTAAACTACTATATCTATAATAAAGAAATACTGGCCATTATCTCTAGCTTTTAGCACTAGTATGTATAGCTAGAGGGGACCCCTAAGCCTATTAAGGTAGTTTTAAATTATAAGGCCTTAGAATACTTTATAATAACTAAGGCCCTTACGGCCTAGTAAGCATGCTAGGCGGATATCCTATTTTAGTTTAACTTTTTAATTACATATAGACTAGGCGCTATAAACTATACGGATGCTCTTATAAGGCGTAAATAGGACCTAAGTAACTAGATAGCTGCAAAAATCTTATTATAGACTTAGATACTACTATAACCAGAGTACCTTAACCCCTAGATACAGGCAGAACTAAGTATAGACTCCTTAGGCGCCAAGATATATCCTATTAACCCCTTAGGATTTAACCTTATTAATAAATTACTGCAAATAAACCGTATAGCCTCTTCTCTATAGGAGTACTATAAAAAGGTAAAGAACGTTACCAGCCCCTGGTCCCTTAAAAACGGATTACTTAAGCATTAGGAACGGCTAGTAGTAGTAGAGGAATAGAACTTATAGACTTAGCTTATTACCAAAGCATATATCTAGGTCTCTACGGCCTACCCTAAAAAGAATAAGACCTGTAAAATTATTAGTAACTAATATTACTAGCCCGAAATGGTTATAGATATTAACCGCTATATACGGAACTGCAATAACTACTATAGGTCTACAATTCCGCGAGATAAGACTTTAGGACTATTAAAGCCACTCCTAATACTAGAACGCCCCTAGCAGCATATCTCTATAGACTTCTATAAGCTGCCTATAGACTATAATAGATATAATATGGTAATAATCCTAGTTAACCATTTTGGTAAGCGCCTATTCTTAATCCCCTATTATAAAGATATTAATGCTAAGGAGGTAGCCTAACTATATATCTATTATATCTACTAAATTTACGGATTACTAGATACTATTATATCTAACTATAGGCCGCAGTTTATATTGGCCTTCTAGAATAAGTTTACTTAGATCCTTAGTATTAAGCTAAAGCTTTCTATAGTATACTACCCCTAGATAGACGGTTAGATGGAGATTATAAATTAATACCTAGACCAGAGACTCCGGCCCTTTATTAACTACTTTTAAAATAACTAGGGCAAACTACTACCCCTAATGGACTACGCCCAGGCAACCTTACCCTATAACTCTATTATAACGGAACCTTGTAGCAGGAACTACGGTGGGTCCTATTATTGGGCTGAGTATGTAGGTAAGAACAGTGTTAACAACGTAATAATAACTAGTGGAGTGGTTGCCTAATAGATTAACTCCAATTATATTCTAAGATTTACTACAAGGAGAGAACTATCTACGGTAGGGACTAAGGTCCTTTAAATACACAACCGTACTCCTAAGAAATCCTCCCTTGTACGTAAGGTATGTGTTATACATAGTATACATAGACGTACTCTACGTATACTACGTATACTGCGTATAATATTATATAACTCGCTTACTATTCCTTATTATATAGTTCCACTGGTTCCATCCTAGACTGTGCCTATATTAACTAACTAGCTTCCTCCAACTCTTCCCTAAGTAGTTATAATATTGTACTTAAAGCGTCTGTAATACTATCTCCCTTCTCTTTATCTTCGTCCTTAAAGATTCCTAACATCTCCAAGTTGTCTACTAGAGGTGTAATGTCCGTTTAATTAGTCTGGTTAATATCCTTACTTATTATACCTAAAGCGTCTTCTTCCTTATAAGCGCAACGCTGTGCTCGTACTATAGCTGCCATATTGTTACTTGGTGAGATAATGTTGTCTCTATATTCTTATTGTGTAAAGGTGGGGTTGGTATATATTACTATAACAAGTCCCTTATCCTAACAACCCTTATTTTATTCGGAGTGTACTAAAGCAAATATTTAATTGTCTTGCGATGTTTGCTCTGTTTCTAATGCTAAGTATACGCGTCCTATAACTCTTAACAGCCTTTAAGTTCCCTAAGTAGCGTATTATAGGGTCTCGTATTTAATCTGCCGCTGCGAAGCTAGAGTCTAAGTTGGCCGCTACGCGTGCTAAACTCTACCGTTCTTCTAAAGAGACCGCTTGGGCCCTAGAGGCTTAACGTTGCTCCTTTAAGTCTTAGTAGGTTGTGTTTGCTCGGTTAACCCGTCTTAAGAAGGTTTATAAGAAGGTTCGTTCTAAGAAATAGGTACTGGTTTAACAAGGTCTTAATAAGCTAGGTAATAAGAGGGTTGAGTTTCTAGAGAAGGAAACAACTTTAAGTAATATAGTAGTTGCTCTTCCTCGTGGGTCCCCCTTAGGTGGCTCGTCCTTTAGCGATCCTTTTTTAATGTTTCCTGACCTACTTTCTTCTAATACTCCTTTACCTTTCCTATAGTGTTTTCTAGGTTGCTTAGTGGTTTCTAGGTAGTCTTATTATAGCCTATCTACTTTACTTTATACTATGTTTTATTATCTATATCCTCGTAACTGATGATCCTTAAAACTTGCTATTTGTCTTCCTCTTATCCTCTATACGTGTCTGCCTTATAGACTAGTAGCTTAGTATCTCCGTATACTAGTTCTAGTATTGCAACGTGCTATATAGGGTAGATCTTTATTTTGGCTAGTAGGTTTAATTTATACGTAACCAATAAAATTCTTTACTTGACTTTAAAAGGTCCTAGTCTAACATAGTCTAACTTCTTACTTAGTTATTAACTCTTGAAATTTTTGTATAGTAGCCACACTTTATCTCCCTCCTTTAGATCTGGTCCCTTAGATCTTTTAGCGTTATAGTACTTTTTTATCCTTTACTGTACTAGCTTGGCTGTTTCTGTGAGGTCTATATAAAGATTCATTAACATCTCCATTCTTTGTTTAGCTATGCTACTCGTTTTCTTTACTTAACGTGGCGATAACGACATTCTTGACTTATACCCATAATTCGCCTTAAATAGTGATGTCCCTATTCCTTCTTATAGTGTTGCATTGTATGCAAACTGTGTAACTGGTAATAACAATACCTAATTATTCTGTGCGTGATTAATATAATGTCTTAGATACTATTCTAGTGTCTAGTTTAGTCTTTCTGTTTATCCATCCGTCTGTGGATAATACGCTATAGAGGTTACTACGCAAACTCCCTATTCTACTAGAAATACCTCCTAAAACGCTGCTATAAATCTTGGATCTCTATCCAATATAATTTTATCTAGTGCTCTATACCTTGCGAACACTTCCTTTATATAGATTCTAGCGACATCTTCTACTAATATCTCTTTAGTGCATGCTATAAAGTACCCCTACTTTATAAGCTTATCCACTATTACTAAGATTACGTCATAGTCCTGTCCTGTAATAGGATCTTTTAACTTTAGTAACTTAATAATAAAGTCCTATAATATAACTTCCCATGGTCTTCCTGGTACTTTAATAGGTTATAGCCCTCTATATGGCTTATGCCTTGTCGGTTTGTTTCTTTGGCAATTTGGATATTTCTTTATAACTTATTTTGCTAGTCCCCAGATTCTTTAAATAATATACTTCTTTTAAAGTCTTAACACTAAGCCTATAGCTCTATTATGTCCTTGTGTTATTCCCTTGTGGAATTCCTTAACAAATTCTTCTGTAATAGACTTAGGTATATACATTGCTTCTCTATTTTTATATTGCTCTAAGTCTAGATCCTCTACCTATGCTTTTTAGATCTTCTATATCTAATTACTCTTTAGTAATTTATAGATCTGACTTTCTTTGGTTACTATAATCTTTAGATAATTATACCTAATTAATCCGTCTTAATCCCTTCGCAATAAAGCTCCTAACGGCTTTTTATTATTTTATAGTTTAGCCTTTCTACTTAGAGCGTTTGCTCGTGCATTATCTATACCCTTAGTATGCTGAATTTTGAAATGGTATTCTGTAAGCATTTCCGCCTATCTAACCTATCTTTGGTTAAGTTCCTTTGTTGTTAGGAATCCTATAAGGTTCTTATAGTCCGTTTTAACCATAAATGGTTTCTTTATGCCTTATAAGAATGCTTTCTATTCCTTAAGTACTATAACTATACCTAACAACTCCTTATTGTAGATGTTGTAGTTTAACTCTAGTGGTGTTATTTTTTGACTATAGTATGCTACTGGATGCTATACGTCCTAGTGCTTCTATAGCAAGTATGCTCCTAGTGTAAAGTCTAATACATTTGTCTTAACAACCATTTCTAACCTTGGTTAATAGATCTTAAGGACTGGCTCTTAGGTAAACAACTTCTTAAGTTTCTAGAACAGCTTTTTTTGCTTATTACCCTAAACCTATAGTTCCTCCTTCTTTATTAGCCTTATAAACGGCTTAATGCTTTTTAACCACTATGCTATAAACCTCCTATAGTAGTTACAAAACCCTAGAAATAACCTTAACTGCATAACATTCTCTAGTTCTTACTAACTTACTATAGCTTCGACTTTCTTCGGGTCTATATTAATTTTCCCTAGTTTAATAATAAATCCTACAAAATTAGTTTTCCTTATAAAGAACTCGTATTTCTTAATTGCTACTAGCATTTATTTTTCCTATAGTCTCTTTAAGACCCATTTAACGTGTTCTCTATGTTCTTCCTCACTCATTAAATAGATGATAATATTGTTAAGGTATACTATAATAAACTTATCTAGGTGTTCTCCTAATATACTATTAATTTGCTTCTAGAACGTTGCTAGTGCGTTTATAAGCCCGAATTATATAACTAATGGTTTATATAGTCCTTCCTTTAACCTAAAGGCTGCCTTCTACTTATTGCCTTTCTTAATCCTAATCTGGTGGTACGCCTATCTTAGATCTATCTTTGTAAAGATTTTTACGTTGCCTATTCTATCTTGGATTTTGCTAATTAAGGGTAAAGGATACCTGTCCTTCCTAGTGATACTGTTTAACTGTCTATAGTCTATATACATCCTAAGTTTTCCGTTTTTCTTTAGGATGAATAATACTGGATATTCTACTAATAACTGTAACGGTCTTATATATCCCTTGCGTAAGTTCTCCTAGATAAACTCCTTAAGCGCTACTAACTCTGTTTTAGTAAGCTTATAGATTGGAAAGAACTTTAGACTTATTCCCTCTTCTAATTTTATCTTGTGGTCCTATGCTATATGTTTTAACAGCTTTTTACTTTCTAGTAACTATAACTTCTTACTATACTTGTGGTATTTCTTTGGTATATAACTTAAGCCTCGCTTAGTCTCCTTATATATTGCTCCGACTTAATACTATACCAACTTGGTTTACTGTCGCACTTTATACTATTAAGTATCCTTAATATTGACCTAACCTATAACCCAATTAATCTTTAGATTATACTCTTATAACTAAGGTATTTCTAGTATCGCCTTGTCCTGTCCTAACGGTAGGATATTAAAAGATATTCTAACTGGTCTTCCTTTAATAGTTAACTGAATAGGTCCTATTTTAAGATTAATAACGCCTCCTCTATAGGCTATCTAATCTCCTAAAATTGTTATAAGTGGATATAGGTGTTCTTTTTGTCTGTACGGTAACCCTATCCTTTCTACTACTTTTGGTGATATGTGGTTCCTTATTGCTCCACTATCTATTAACGCTTTAAACTGCTAATCTTACCACTTAACTTGTAAATTTAGGTATTGTTTTTAAATTTCTTTAAGGGTCTAAGGCTCTAACACTAGTTCCCTCTAGTTTTGTGCGCCTCCCCTTTTTCTAACTGTTGGCTGCTAGATCCTGCTTGTACTTAGTTTAACTTAGGCCAATACTTAGTTTATTTCTTTTCCTCTACATGCTATAGATAAGTATTCTCTAGGTACTCCCACCACTATTATCTATCTAGGTATTCTTCCGTAAGGAATCTTCCTGGTTAAAGTGTTAAGTCCCTTTAACCTTATACTTCTACTGGGTGCCATCTATATATATACTTAGCGTTCCTAAACCGCCTTTCCTCGGGTGCCTAATATATCTTTATTAGGTACTTCCGGTTCTTATCTTTTAGTGCTCTATATATATTGCAGGTGTTATCCACATAAGCTATCCACAATAGTATATAATACGCTAGGTGACTTAGGTTAACTCTTAGTTTATCTTTATCCTTAAGTTTAAACCTATACCTAGTTAACCTAACCACTGGTATCTCTATTACGGGTACTAAGATTTGTCATTCGCTTTTCTAGTCCCTAGATTCTTCTTCTAGGTTCCTTAACATTATAATTAATGCCCCTTTGATATAACTCATGCGTTTTTCTGTAATAGGTTAGTCTTGGATAACTTTTTTGTCTAGCTACATATAAAAGTCTTCCTATTTGTTATTGTGTTATTGCCTATACCACCTTCTATATAACTAGTTTAGTGTATATGGTCTATCTATTAGAAAGTACCTTGTTATTACTACATTATAATATCCTTTAGTATGTCTTTCTTTAAATTTGGTTAGGATATCTAGATCCTCTTCTTATTCTAGTTTATCTAACTATTTTGCCCTAGGTGTCCCTGCACTTGGCCTATTAGTAACTCTTTATATAGGTGCTCTGTCCCTTATATAACCTAGCATAGCTAACCTCTTATCTAGCTTTTGCTCTTGCTATATAATAATTCTTATCCTAAACTTATCCATAGTTTCTTGTTTTCTGCGTCTTATAGCTAGATCTTTATAGTTATCTTACTTCTTAATCCTAGTATTAACTGTTTAATCTTTAGGCTAAACACTACGTTTACCTAGGATTGCTAACGTTCTTATTCGTTCCCCAAACTTATAGTTCTTAAACTTGCGTCCTATACTTATTTGTTTATCTGTGAACTAAATAGCTACCCTTTCCTATCAGTTTTTATTCGTTGTGGGTCCTTAGGTATATCTTATCTTATCTTAAGAATCTTAAGCTTCTTATATCTCTTCTTAAGAATCTTAAGCCTATGGCCTTTTGCCTATATTAAGTAATAAGCTAGCACTAGCAGTTATCTGCTTACTTAGTTTCTTCTAAACATTACTCCTATTATCTTATAAAGTAATGGAAATCGTATCTAATGGCGTTATAATATCCGTTACTGAACCTTGTTCTATATTAGTCTCAGTCTCTACTTCTATTTTAACTTCTCTAAGGTCTGTATGCTTTTAGTAAGCTGCCTTTATTGCCTTATTATTGGTAAATGCTTCACCTATATTAAATTTATTGTCTTTAATGTCCAATCTATAAGCTGGTTTATTGGTTTCTTTAAACTTAGATAACACTGGCTCCTATAGCTAATAGCTTACGCCGTACTTAGCATCCTTATAAATTTAGCATGCGTTATTATAACAAAACGCGAAACTGTTAATTAAACATTCTTTTATTTCTCGCAGTACACTATCGTCCCTTTGTACGTATGTGTCCCCTGCTAGTTAGGTTCCTTTTACCACGTAGTTACTCTAACCACCTCTATAATCTCTGGCGAAATAACCTTGTTTTCCGTAATTTATATAAGCCCCATCTCTGAACTATTTTTCTTATTATAGAGTCTGCCTAAACGTCTTCTACTACTAAGATTCCTGGTTTAGCCTCTGCTCCTAGGTCCTTTAATTACTAGATCCTTAACCTCTAGGTTTCTATAGTTTCTTTCCCTACCTTTAGGTTTCTTTAGTACCACTTAGGTCCATTAGCTCTACGCCATTCCATAGTTTTTAACTCTGTATTAGTTATTGCGTACTCTACGCCTTATATAACTATAGAACTCTGTTCTAACCCTTCTTAGCCTGTTCCCTTTAATAGATCCTATTATCGATCTTTATTAACTGGTCTATTAACTCCCTTAGAGTATCCGCATCTTTCATTAGGATAATTACGTCCTAGACTTTAGCCTTAAGTCCCTATTTATACTATGCCATAAGCGCCCTATTATTCCACTTAACCTGCGTAGCTAGTGTTTAAAACTGCGTTATATACTTAATTACTAAAGTGCGTTATACTAAGTTCTAAAGTTTTCGTTCCGCTATTGTGGTTGCTTTAGGGTCTCTAAACATTTGCATTAACCGTTCTATAAATCCGTTCCAACTTGCAAACATATACCGTACGTCTAGGTTAGTAGTTGTCATACCGTTTACTTATATCTCTGTAAGGTAAGGCTTAAACCACTCTAGAGCTCTCCCTATTAAGAATAGCCCTACATACGCTACCTGGTCCATAGGTGTTGCTAACTTTACTCCTTCCTGTATAACCTTAAAATGCATCTGTGTAAGAAACCCTTTAAGCTTTAACTTCTCTCCTAAGAACTGTTTAATTAAAGGTAACTTAACCTTTACTGCTCTAATTCCATTAATGCGTTCTTTAAGTAGCCTGCTATTATCCTATAAGTGATTAACCATTTCTTATAACTAACCTTGTGTAACCACTTAAGAATCTGTGTTTGCTATACTGGTATCTCCTAACCCTAAGGTCGTGGCTGCTGTCAACGTTGTTATAACTAGTGCTTTAGGTGGCATGTTGTTTAATCTTATTTAATACTATAACCTTAGTAGTAAATGTGTAACGGAACCTTATAGCAGCAACTACAGTGGGTCCTATTATTAGGCTAGGTATATAGGTAAGAACAGTATTAACAACATAATAATAACTAGTGGAGTGGTTGCCTAACAGATTAACTCCAATTGTATTCTAAGATTTACTATAAGGAGAGAACTATCTATGGTAGGGACTAAGGTCCTTTAAATACACAACCATACTCCTAAGAAATCCTCCCTTATATGTAAGGTACGTGTTGTACATAGTGTACGCGGACGTACTCTGCGTATACTGCGTACACTGCGTATAATATTATGTGACTCGCTTACTATTCCTCGTCACATGGTTCCACTGGTTCCATCCTAGACCGTGCCTATATTAACCAACTAGCTTCCTCCAACTCTTCCCCAAGTAGTTGTAATATTGTACTTAAAGCGTCCGTAACATCTATAGGGTTTGCACCTATTTAGCTAAAAATAGGATATTTACCCTATACTAGCTTTAACTAGAATAGACTAGAAGGCCTATAGACCATACGCGAAAAACTATCTTATAAAGAAGCCTAGCAATACGCTAAACGCCTAGAAGAAGCCTAGATGGTAGCCTATAAGAACCTAAAAAAGGCCTAAAAATTAATAGAATAGTAGGTAAATAAGCATAGGCGCAAGCCTAACTTTACTATAGACAATAGGGTCTAGGTTATAACAAAGAACTAAAAGATAGAACGGCCTAGCTGTAAGCTAGATTATAAGATAGCAGGACTGTATAAAATCCTTAATAAAGAAGGCAACTTATATAAGGTTAAGCTCCTAGACTTAATTAAGGTTTACCCTATCTTTTTACTAGATAAGCTATAGAAGGCTGCAAATAACCTACTACCTAGATAAAAGAATAAGCTTCCCCTACTAATTTAAGTTAATAGCAATAATAAATGGAAAGTTAATAAAATACTAGCCTATAAACTAGTATAAGGAACGCTATAATACTATATCTAATGGAAAGGCTATAATCCAGACCTAACCTGGTACCCTACTTAGAACTTTATAGGCTGCCCCTAGAGGCTTAAAAAATTCTATAACTAATACCCTAACAAACCTGGACCCTCAAAGTACCTCAATAAGTAGATAGAGTGCTAGTATAGCAAAAACGATAGGCTGCCTACTAAGTATAAAGACAAGAATACCCCACAGACATAATACGGACATACAAAGCCTAAGGGCAGGCTTTTTCGGAGGGGGGGGTAATATTACGGCGCTGGTGGAAAATGGTGGATCTTGGCAGACATGGATTATAGTAGACGCAAGTCACGTGACTCGAGGACCGCATAAAATATCAAGCGGCGCTGCTATTCTTCTCCTTCCTTTCTCTAGCTTTGGATCCTCGTTTATAGACTACCAATCGTACAGGCTTGCGCGTCCCTCTTGCCGTGCTCGTGCCTCGATTGACTGAGTTGCTAACAATAGGCTTAATAGGGGTAGTTCTTAGTTTAAGGAATAGAAAATAGGGAGGAAGAGGCTAATAATGAGAGGCTATAGCTATATCCCTTAACCCGCTGATTTGGGCGCAATGTTATTAATAAGGCTTGGCCAATAGGAGGCTCTTGTTTGAGTCTCTATGATAAGAACTACACACGGTGTTCCTGCACGGCCCTAAAACTGGCCCAAGCGTTATACCTCAGCGGGTTAAGGGATAATAACGTATAGTACTAATGTATAGTAATTATTATATATAAGGCTATATAATTCGTTAATATTCCGAGATTTAAAGAGTAGTTAGATAATTAAATTCAAGGCGTTGTGGTGGAATAACTGTACGAAGACGCTGGTGGGGTGGCCGGATGACTGGGGTGGCCGGATGAATGGTGAAACACGTTATGTGAGTACATTTTTATTCGTAACAACTAAAGAAATGTCTCTTCCCTCACCACCCTTTCGTGACTCTAGCTACTTCGCGGCCTTAACTGCAACAACCTCATCTTCCTTCCCTAGAATATCCGGCAGCGGTCCTACAGGCGTGATACCAAGCGGGTTAATCTGCCCGTGGCTCTTCGTATAATGCTTCTTGATATGCTCCCACTGCGTAGTTTCCTTGAACGCTGGTATATCCCAATATAAGTGCCGCAGCCACTTGTGCAGTGCTGGGTACCCCGAGCGGATGTCGCGGATGTTGCACTTGAAGTGCTGGACGTAGACGGGGTCGAAGCGTGCGATGGTCGTGTAGAGGCGCACATCGGCTTCGGTGATGGTAGGCGAGGAGAGTAGGTAAGGCGTTGACGAGGTGACAAGGGCGTTCTCAATGCGGTCGAGAGATTTGAAGAGCTGGTGCACGGCTTTTCCGTAGGCTTCTTGCGTCCTGCAGAGTTAGGGAGCGGTTAGTTTAGTTGTGGGTAAGAGTGGAGGGTGGGGGCCGGGTGGGCGGAGGGGGGCGTACGTTGCAAAACCAGATTTATAGACGCCGTTATTGATGTCGTTATAGACCCACTCATTTAGCTCGTCGATGTCTTTCTCGAGCTTCTTGGGAAGTAGGTCAACGCTTTTGTAGGGTTCCTCGAGTAGGTCATCGAATTCGTGGTAGAGCATCCGGATGATTTCACTACTTTCATTGTTCACAATTCGATTCGTTCTCTTATCATAGAGAGTTGGGACAGTAAAACGGCCAGTGAAGTCTGGATTCTGCTCAAAGTAAATGTCGCGAAGATGCGTGAAGTTTTGGTGAACCGGATCCGGCGTGACCCCTTCGCCCGGAATGTGCTCGTCAGGGGTTGCGAAACGCCAGCCTAATGTTATTCTAGTCAATTTTGGTATCTTGGAGAAGGCATTGAATAGAGGAGGTAAACCAGACCTTTATCCCCCATATGCCAGTGCACTGCAGTGAAAGGGACAATGTCCTCAAGACCCTTCAACTTCCTTACAATGAGTGTGCGATGTGCTGAAACCGTCAGTAACTAAATTAATAGTATATCAGGTAGCGGAGATAAATACCCCATGGACATGCGTAAGAAACATAGAGGTGGTATCGGTCTTTTTCGGCTGGGAACTCTGCTCCTGGCTCTTTCGAAATGAAACTTCTGAAGACGGACTGCTGGCGCTTGAACTCGCCAGTTTTATCTTCAGGATCTACCCAATGGAGAATACTTTTCTTGTCCTAAATACAAAATGCTCAATTAACCATCTGAACTAATATACTGGGCTGGAAAAACAAACCATGCTCGTAGTAAAAGCTCTTGGAATTGTAGTGGGGATAGGCAGATGATTGCCAACCAGTCGGACACGTGAAAGAATGGAGTTCATATACTGCCAATTTGCTAGAGAGAGGAGGAGAGCAGTAAGAGAGATGATGAGGAGTGGAGGCCTTGAGAAAGTTGAAATGGAAGAAGGAAAAGGTCATTACTTATGTGACGGAGCTCCAAGCACCCCGGATTCAGCGGGGCGCGTTCCGCGATGCGTCATCGCTTGGCGGTGTGTTATTAAGCATTTGGGTATGCCTTACAAACCCTTTTCACGGAAGCGGTTACGAAAAGTTTCAACAAGACTTGTTATGGGAGTTGAGATATGGAAGCGAGGCTTCTGCTTCTTTACTCACCCGCTGATCTCCCACTACTTAATTACTGAAAGCGACATAGAAGCAAATGAACTTTCATTTTAAGCAAGAAAACGCTAATATATCACTCTCTCTAAAATATCTGCTGTATCTAAGTCGATATCTAGAAAACGACCGCTGGGTTTAATACCTTGAGATTCATATCACTGAAGGACGATGTGGAAATAGAAAAAGCCTTTTTCCGCAGTCGCGTAGTCTTTCAGAGATTCTCATCTGCCCTCTCTTTTTGGCCATACATAACGTCAAATTCCTTTGGAGGAGTGAGTGCCGTCTCCTTCTGTGTGGGCAGAAACCATCCAGGGTGGGTGAAATTGAAGACCACCACGGCTCCCAGCATGAGCGATGCATCTAGCGCAATAAAGAAATTTTCATGCGTAATCAGATATCCCGACCAGCCCTGTAGCAGCTCCACTGTACGATAAATACTCCGAATATAAATCATAAGACAGGAGAAAGCAGAGGCGAAGACCAGACACCAGATTTTACGGCTCATGGCATTGTGACGGTCGTGACGAACACGCCGTAGGAAGTCGATGAAGAAGAAAACAAAGATCGTGATGGTGGCCATTTGGAATATGTAACCGCCAACCATGATATTGGTCCCGGATTTGGACTGTTTTGGAGGATTGGCGGCTACGGCGGTTGAGGCCATGCCACCACCAACGGCTTGTATGACGAGGGAGAGGATGTCGCAGGAACAGAATCCAAAGGTACATTCTAGCGGATATCGGAGAGGTATGAGGGCCAAATACCTGGGTTAGACGGCCCAAGATAACGTATATTCCGGCGGTGAAAAAGGTGGGCGCTTAATGGCTCTCAGAAAGGCGACATGTTGTAGTGACGATGCAGATCTTACCGATAATAAGAGTTGTGATTTGGATCAGGAACGCATTGAGATTACTTGGACATTGGGACGACCAGGTCCGTCCATCCCAACCAATAGCTTCAGCTATTGTAGTAGTCAGTACTCGGGGCTTCGGAATCAATCGGTCGTTATGATTCCGGATTAAACATACTTAGTGCACCCAGTGTGAAGAGCATACACCACCATTGTCGTTTCCATGAAGCTTGGATGACATGTAGAATCGTAGAGAGGGAGAAAAGTGTCACAAAAGCGATTCCAGGGGCCAGGTGCGGTGGGTATCCGTATTCATTCCCTTTCTCCGGATCCCAAGGCGTGCAGCCAACATATTGTTGGATTGGCATGCTGTGAAAAGCTGTTCAAGATGAAAAAAGGTTGTGCGGAATGAAAGGGGGAAAGAAGTGTTCCAAGTAGGAGCACCGGCATTTAAGAAGTCATAGTATATCGAGGGTAAAGCTCCTGAATCCTACGATCCATTTTAGGCGCCTTAAGGCTGGTTTTATCAAGGGCTTGCCATATCCGCCAAGGCTAGGGAGATGCATATTTCCAGTGTGTCCAACAGCCAGCGTCGCTGCCAGCGACGCTGCCAAGAAGCTGATAACATAAGCAGCCAGCGAGCGATGAAGTCACAGCGCGCTATCAGCTCGCTGCCTTGGTGGTAAGGTAAGGAGGAATTTTTGGTGTCTTAAAGCTTTTTGTAGATTCTAAGGATATTCGGTTAATATTCGGAGGATTAGAAGCAGTAAGAAACCCCTGGGAAACTCTCGCTTATCCATAGTAAATATAGCATTTTCCCCGATTTCTCCATGCACGCGTGAAGGTCCTCTACTTAATATCTCACCAAAAGTTGACTACCACTATACAAAGAACCTTACTTTCTACGCGTCAACCAGGCAGTAGAGCTTCTTCTTCTACTTTTTCTTCATTGTCTCTGCAATCTACGCGTTAATTAAGCTCTTTAATATCCAGGCTTTGTTAATTAACTACTTCCTCTCCCCTTTTAATTAATAATAATACTAAATCGGGCGATCAAAACAATCCTTCCTCCGCTGGTATATTACAAAAGCCTCCTCTAGCTAATTAGAACTACGGCTATATCTTTCCTATTAACTAGGATAATCTCTACCTATAAAAGCATGGCAAGCTTATTAGCAAATATAGATACCAGGTTCTTTATAAGCGATTAATATCTAGCAAAGCTTTAATATTAGCTATTTGGTAGTATGGAGCGGACCTTTTTTAGGACGGTCCTATAGGCATAAAGAGACTCTAGCTGTGTAGAATCTGCTACTTAGCTTAAAAGCAAAGTTCTTTACTTATAATTAACGGCAATAATTATATTATTAGCCATTCAAGATTAAAGTATAACATTAATATAGGCCCCGGAAGCTATAAGAGTAATATATAATTACTAATTCCGTTAAGCCTGTTTAAAGCAGCTGCTTAAGCTTTATTTACTTTAGGAGGTGGCCATAAACGCTAGCCGTTTTAGGCAGCTGGCTATGTTTAGGCATATATTAATTAGACGATCTTGTAGGACATTACCTTCTATTAAGCCACTAGTGCTTATACACGCGCTCTGCTTATATTTAAACGTCCTTAAATATAGGAGTGTCTTATAAAGGCGCCTATATTATTAAGTAATTAGATTAAAGCCTTATTTAAATAGTAATAAATTAGTATTAAAGACCTCCTTCTTACCGCGCGTAGTAAAATCCACCTTAGCTCTAATATCTAGATATCTATAAATGGAATTTTATTACTTAGTATAGTGGCTTATTTCATTAATAAAGACGGTAAGCTTTAATTAGTACTTCTAGGGTTTCTACGACTACGAGGATTATATACTGCTAAGAATATCGCAACGGCTTTGGCAGAGGTAATTAAAAAGTATCAATTTAATTATAAGCTTGGTTGCTTAATAACTAATAATGCTAATAATAATAACAACCTCTATAATTACCTTTTATAAAGTCTTTTAGTGCCTAAAAAGAAACGGCTTTAGTGCGCTAGTTATATTATCAGCCTTATTATTAAGGCCCTAATATATAGTAAAGGCGTAAGCAAGCTTAAGCGCCTTCTAGTTAGTATAAGCAACTAAGTTAAATTTAACCTTATGTGGCAGAAAGGCTTTATAGGCAAGGTTTATAATATTATTAAATACATTATATAATTATTAGGACGCCGTAAGAACTTCGCTAAGAGTTAGCTTAATACCTGTATAGAGAATAAGCTATTTAATTATATAGAGCTTCTACTTATTAAGGACGGAGGTGTTTAGTAGAATTTAACCTACTTTATGCTCCGCTATATATTACTTCTTTATAAAGCAATTAACAAATATCTACTAGCTTAGAGGAAGCCTGCCAATAATAGCTATAATCTATCTTAGGACGCGCTTACTAATAACAATTAGAAGTAGATAGAGCAACTTATTAAGATTTTAAAGCCTTTTATATTAGCCACTAAGCGTATAGAAGGTGACGCTAATAGCCCTGGTGTTAAAGGCCTATATGGCGCTCTATATAAGTTAATTACTAATATAGAGCTCCTTTATTAAATCCTCTAGCAAACTTAGTAGATCCTTAAGAATAAAAGCAACTCCTTCTTTAAATTAGGCGTTAATATAGCTATTTAAAAAATAAATAAATATTTTAATAAAATGAAGGATAAGAGCCCTTATTACTTTGCTGCAGTAATCCTTTATCCATTACTTAAACGAGCCTATTTTTACAATAAATAGAAACAGTAGCCTTAATAGTGAAAGCACGCTAAGTGGTATATAGAAACCATATTTACTAACCATATTAATAATTAAAAAGATAAGGAAGATAAGGAACTAGTTAAGCTATAATATAGAAAGGTTCCTCGTAAATCTAATAACAATTTAGCTAATAAATATGCGCAGTTGTTAGTTGTAGATAAGAGCCTTACTTCCTTTAGGTGCAGTTAAAAGCGTATTAAGCTTACTAGTGAGCTTAATTGCTACTATAACGTAGGCCTTAAGCTTATTAAGATCTGTACTAACAATGGCGACAAGGTAAATAATGTTGTTCCTGACCCTCTTACCTGGTGGCTTAAAGTTGGTTAAATCCTCTATCTAACGCTTGCTAAGATTGCTCTTAATATATTTTCTATACTAGCTATAAGCTCTGCATGCGAACAAGTCTTTAGTTAAGCTAAAAAGATCGTTACTAATAAGCGTAATAGATTATTGGCCGATACAATTAAAGCAGATTAATATTAGAAATGGTAGCTGCTTAAAGGCCTTTTATTAAGCAGTTTAATTAACTGTATTAACACCAACAGAGCCTTAACTACGCCCTAGTTAATAAGCTTTAATATTAATCTTACTGGCTATAAGCTAAATGCGAAGGTAGAAACACCGGCTTGGTAAGCTTCTTTTACTTAAGCCTTATATTTAATTAAAATCTAACATAAAAATAGAGCCTCCGGAGCCCTTACTACCTTCCTTATTACCTACCTTATTTGAGCCTCTGTATGCGCTAAGCGGTTTCCACTATATTTAAACACTGTACTGGATAAATTGGGGGGATTTTCAATTGGGCAATGTTAATATTGTATATAGAGGTTCTGCCAAAAATCTAAAAACACTATTCAATCCCTACAATTTGCCTAATTAGGAAATTAGGCTGACAGCGAACAGCGAGCGATTTGATTGGTGGCCCTAGCTCCCGCTCGCTGCCTCAAAGCTCGCTGGGCGCTGGCTGTTGGACACACTGCATATTTCACAAGGTCTGTGACAAACAGGGCAATGATTCCAGCGATTACGACAGCAGAGGGGTACTGTATGGCAGAGATATAGGGGTGATATGGAAGAACAGGAGGCCTTGAGGCAGACCGCCCTGGCTCGGAGGAATATGGCGCTGTTGTTGGAGGTGTGTTCCGCTTTATACCGGTACACGACTCATTCTGGATTATTTCTGCCTCATTCCGGAACAAGTCGTCCTCAAAGAGGAACAATTCGTGTATCGCTTTTAGAGGATATACTCCCGGACAATTGCTTTATTCTAAAAAAGATCTAATACCGCCTTAAACTTTTAATACTACATAGAGCTTTTAATGGAGCTTTTAATAAAGCTTTTTAATGGATTTTAGCTATTTCTATAACTTAATCTAGGAATTATAGGCAGTTAATAGTTATACATAAGGATTAATATATTATCTTATTAATTTTAAGTATAAAATAAGTAGTTATATATCTTTAATATTATAATTATTATCTATAGAGTATAATCGCGATATGTAGTATAAAAATATAAGGTTAAAATTTTCTAATAAGGTTTTATAAAGCTTTAAAAGTTAACTTTTACTACCTCCCTAAGCCTCTATACTACTATTAGGTTCTATTTAAACTAGGTAATAATATATTTAATAAGTATATTTTAAGACTTTTCTATATTATAGATATAGTCTATAAATAGTAGAACAAAAATAAGCAAGAGGTAGTTAAATACTATAAGGTAAGGATGTAGATAGGAAGCTCAATAATGGAACAATAGGGTATATTATATAGACAGACAAATCCTTAAGGGAAAAGGAGGAGTCTGTATGCGAGGTAAGAAAGGGTTTTCCCTAGGTACGTATAGCGCATATACCTTACGGGCGAGTCACCCCTAGGTTGCCCCAGGGTCGTTTATTCCTTCCAGCTATATAACTATCTACTTAGGTTTCATCTAATAATGCCCCCCCCCCCCACCTTTAAAAAGGATTGTCCCTAATCCTTTATATACTTAAGCCTTAATAAAACCCTATAAAAACCTTAATAAGGGGGAAAAAATTAGAGGGAAAAGAGTATCTTAATTTTGCGTATAAAGAGATAGGTAGTATACATGCGCAGCGCAAGGATATTAAGAAACTTTAACCGCCAGTCAAAGTTGTCTAATTAGTTAGATTTGCCTTGCTAAGACTTCCCTATATTTAACTAAGCTAATAGTAATTTTCTATCCCCAGGATAGAAAATCTTAATTGGTTTATTTAGGGCTCGCCTAAATTTAGTAAACTATTAAGAATATTCTAAAAGATTACTTATATAGGTAGATCGCTAGTACCTCGCGGGTAGGTTATAGGTTATTTATATACAGCCAGACTTATAGGTAGTAAGGCAGTATACCTATTAAATCCACCGCTAACCCTATACTTTGGCCTTATACTATACTAGTATAACGCTATATATACTTTATAAGTAGGTTATAGATTACTTATATGCAGCCAGATTTATAGACAGCAAGGCTATATACCCGTTAAATCCGTTACTAACCTATGCTTTAGCCTTATATGTTATCTATATAGCATATATATAGAATAGTATATAAGTTGTTAGTATAGGTTACTGCTAGTGGGTTACTAGTAGGTTTTAAATCCTGGTTAAGTAGACCTATTCTCTAATATAATAATCTACCAAGCTAGTATAGAGTAATAGATTAAATTTAGGAAGAATGCTTTCTAAATTAAGCTTTATTATTAGTATACGCCGTAGCTTCGCCTGCGAGTTATCTATAAGCTACTAGCATAGCTAGGTTATGTTAGAGTGTAGCTTACATACGATATTAATAAATTATACTTTACCCTATATATATGCCGCAGTTCTTATCGCAAGCGTTGCTTATTCTTTAATCCCTTAGGACGTCCTCTACTCCGCTTTAGTATAGGTTATATTTTAGCAGCGACGCTTACTTTTCGCCTACGCTTTAGCTATAAGGCTAGGGTATTCCGCTTACGGTACTTATCTAATAGTTATTAATAATTTTTAAGTTCCGCCTTATATTTCTATTTATTATACTTATTTAGCTATCCTAGCTATTTAATAAGGTACTATAGTTATCTAGCATAATCCTAGTAGGCAACAATTGCTTCTACTTCCAAGCTACCTTCCTTAAGCTCTTCTACTGCTAGGGGTTAAAACCTAGGGCGTAATCTATAAGGCTCTAGTAAGGAGACATAAAAGGCTAGGTAAAGCTATGCTATAGTAGGTAGAAGCTCTAATTTATATACTTGCTACCCTATGCGCTTTAGAATCTAAAACGGTCCTATAAACTTACTATTAAGCTTCTTATAGGGACATTTCGTGCAAATGTTCTTAAAAGAGAGTAGGACTCGTTTACTAACGGCGAAATGCTTAGCCAGATGGTAACGATTGTAGTATTTTGCCTAAAGCTATTAGGCATATATTATTAACGCCGCCGCTGCCTTATATATAAGGCGCAGGCGTTATAAATACATCTCTACAAGTTTAATATTTATTAACTTAGTATTATAGACCTTATATTAGCAGTAGTACGGCTATTAAGAGAGGACATAAATGGACTAGTAGTGGAAGCGCGGGAGGTGCTGGAACTAGTCAAAGTATAGGACGAGGGGTAACCGAGTTATATAATAGATTATGTTACCGTTTTAATATATAGGATCTATAGAATCTATAAGGAATGTTATATACTAAACATACCTTGCGTACCTTACGTACTTAATATTTCTTGGGCGTAGTTTATGTATTTAAAGAACTATAGTCCCTACCTAGATAGTTCCTTTCTTTATAGTAAATCTTAGAATATAATTAAAGTTAATCTATTGGGTAACTACTCCACTAGTTATTATTATATTATTAACTTCTTGTTTACCTATATACCTAGCCTAATAATAAGTCCACCGTGGTATTTCCTATAAGGCTTTATTATACATTTACTACCTAGTTACGGTATTAATAAAGTTAAATAATATGCTACTGAAAGTACTAGTTACAACGCCATTAATGGCGGCAACAACCTTAGGAATATTAGGTAATACTAGTATAAGGAATACTAACTCGCAATTAGTTACGGTTGGACAGTTATAAGAAATAGTTAACTAACTATAAGATAATAATAAAGCACTTAAAGACAGAATTAATAGCATCGGTGTAGTAAAGGTAAAGTTACCTTTAATTAAGCGATTCTTAGAGGAGGAGTTAAAACTTAAAGGGTTTCTTATACAAATGCACTTTAAGGTAAAGCAAGAAGGAGCGAAACTAGTAACAGTTATAGATTAAGTGGCGTATATAGGACTGTTTTTATCTAGAAGAGTACTTAAGTGGTTTAAACCTTACCTTACTAAGATATAGGTAAATAGTATATTAACTACTAACCAAGAAGTATAGTATATATTTTCTAGTTAGAACGGGTTCGCAGAATGGTTAATATAGATATTTGGAGACCATAAGGCAATAACTATAGTGGAAAGAAAACTCTAAAACCTAGTATAGCGTACTTTAGTAATTAAGTACATAACGTAGTTTTAAACGCTTACAATATAGGTTAAATAGAATAATTAGGCGCTTATAGTATAGTATAAACAGGGACTTAAGGCAAAAGTCTAGGACGTAATAATTCTTATAGAAGACATAACTACTATATAAGAATTAATTAACCAGTTAATAAAGATTAATAATAGGATCTATTAAAGGAAATAAGCAAAAAAAAGGGTAAGATAGAATTTTATAGTTATATAAGACGTAAAGTATATAATAATAGACACAGAGTTACAAACTATAGAATGGTAGACTAGAGCTAATAGACCTAAGCGGTACTAAAGAATCTAAAAGATAGAATAGAACCCTATAGAACCCTAGAAGTTAAGGAGTAAGTAATTATAGGACTAAGGAGTAGAGGCTAAACCAGGAATCTTAGTAGGAGAAGACGTTTAGGCAGACTCTATAGTAAGAAAAATGGTTTAAAAAAGGAGCTTATATAAATTGCGGAAAATAGGGTTATTTTGCTAAAAACTATAGAGGTAGTTAGAGTAACTACGCGGTAAAGGGCACTAGGTTATTAGAGTATAATAATATAAATATAGGTGTGTTGCGTGGGACTAAGGAGTATTTAATTAAGCACTTTGTGTTTTATTATAATAACGCATGCCAAATTTATAAGGACGCTAAGTACGGCGTAAGCTATTAGCTATAAGAGCTAGAGTTATAAGGACTTAAAGGAACTAAAGAGTTAGATAAAGAAAAAGATTAACTCTATAAGCTAGATTAAGATATTATAGTAATATATGGATAAAGATTAGTAGAAATAATAATAGAGTTAGAGTACTTATTAATTAACAGTAACGGGGAAGAAAAGGTAGCTAACTAGGGGCTTATAAACCTTAATAACGCAATAGAAGTAAAGACTAAGACCGCTATAGAGCAAGGTTTAGTAACGGATGTTATAACACCGTTAGATATAGTATCCATCACTTTATAAGATGGAAGGAGTAATATCTAAAAGGGATTAGGCAAGTAGACAACTACTAGTGCTAGCTCACCACTTAATAAAGGTAAAAGGCTATAGGTCTAAGACTCTAAGTAATAGATAAGAACACAGGCTTAAGATTCTTAAGATAAGATAAGAGATACCTAAAAACCTATAATAAATAATAACCAATAGGAAAGGGCAATAGCTAAGTTTAAAGATAAACAAATAAGTATAAAATGATGGTTCTTAGGGAGCTAAGATTTTAAAGAATAAATAAGGTCTATAATAGTTCTAGGTAAATATAGTGTTTAGCCTAAAGGTTAAAAAGTCGATATAGTAATTACAAAGTAAGAGGACTTTAAGAATCTGGCTACAAGACATAGAAAGTAAGAAAGTATATATAAGTTTAGGCAATAAATTATCGCGTGGTAAGAATAGAAACTAGACTAAAGATTTAGTATGCTAGGATATATAAAGGACAGAGCACCGATATAAAAAATTATAAATAAGCTAAGGGTAGGAACGCTAAGAGCTAAGTAGTTAGATAAACTAGAATAAGAAAAGGAACTAGAGATTCTAACTAAATTTACAGAATAATATACTAAAGGTTATAACGATGTAGTAATAAAGAGATACTTTTTTATAAATAGATTGTATATACTTATAGAGCCGTACTGAAGGTGGTATAGGTAACAAATGAATAATAAGTAGGAAGATTTCTGTATATGGCTAGACAAGAAAGCTATATTAGAGAAATAGATAGGTTATATTAAAGGAGCATTAATTATAATATTAAAGAATCTAGAGGAATAGGCTATAGACTAGAGAGAAATAATATAGATATTAGTACTAGTAAATAATATAGTAACACTTAGATTAGTATAGGAGAGGTTTAAACTTAAGGATAAGAATAAACTAAGAGTTAACCTAAGATACTTAGCGTATTATATATTGGCATAGATTATATATGTTGGTTACACAAGGGGATATCACGTAGCTACGGTTTATAGATAGTATAATAGTTGTTCTTCTTGTTTTTAGGAATAAGGAAAGGGGTAAGGAACTTAAGGTTCCTTACCGCGCTAGGGCTATGTTAGCACGTGACGGCAACATACCTAGCATAACGGCAGCTTGCCTTATTCCCAATACTGGCAACTCTTCTTTTTATAGTTGCCATCTATATATATACAAACAGATAGGATGCGATAATACTAGATAGTATACAATAATACCAAACAATATGCGACAATACCAAACAATATGCGATAATATGCGACAATATGCGACAATGTGGCAGTTGGCAGATAATATAAAGACGGGTAGGCCGCCAAGGCGCTAGTAGTAAGCGAGCCAATAGCAATTTTCTATCCCGGGGATAGAAAATCCTGATTAGCTGGTTTGAGTTAGGGTCTACAGAATGTTATACTCCTACTCCCTTTTAACCTAACCTTTAATTTGTATATGTAGAGTATTTATGTTGATAAACGTTTCTAGAGCCTTATTTAGGTTTGCCTTTGTTATTATATCTACTAGGTTATCTTAACCATTAATCTATTAAATCTTAAAGAGTTTTTGCCGTTTGTAGGATTAACAAAGTGCCATAATATTAATTATAAGGCGCTTCTCCTTTATAGTACTAAGCTTAACTAAATACTTATAGAGGGAGTATAAATTGGTGTATATAATTATAGGGATAATAAAAAGTTCGAGTTAATCTATAATTATCTTTAGGGTAGTTCTAATTGCAATTGCTATATTAACTCCGCTAACCATTTTATATATCTCTAACACCAAAACACTTTAGGTGACGCGCTTGCTTTTAGTTAAGCTCTAATAGATAAGGTTGCTATAAATTATAAAGTTATTCTCTCTAGTAAACTTGTTTATAATAATAATCTTATATCCTAGCTGGGAGCTAAAATCTTTGTTATTTATAAATAATCTATTAACAAATACAAAGAGCTTAGCGGTGGGAAGATTAATAGGCACATAGTGTAGGCCCCAGTTAAGATGGTTTATTTGCTAGGAAAGGCGTTTATTTAAGGCAAGAATATCGTCCTTAGTTGGTTTCTGGTGTTAGGTGGCAACAGAGAGATTAAATAAAGCCTCGGGTTAATAGATAGAAGCAATATAAGCTCCACAAGCGCGTTACTCTATGTATCCTTGCTTTAGAGAATTAGCGTTAATAACGTTAATCTTTTTACCTTAACCCTTCTGGCGTAGAGTAATAGAATCCTTATTTAGGGAGAGGATGCATCCATTAAAGAGTAATAGTGTTGTTAAACTAAGCTTTTCCTTTAGCTTTGCTATAAGATTTGCCTTTACTAGCTCGTCTTTTTTAAGAGCTAAGAATTAGTCGTCTTCTAAGATAATTGTATTGTTAGTTTGCATACCAACAATTCCAAATAGAGTTCCTATAGTTGTAATAAGGAAGCAGGGATTAAATATAGAAGTAGTTATTAAAAGCTTCTCTTTATAGTGCTTGCTGTAGGTAGCCTACTAGTAAGTTCCTGCCTCTGCGATCCTATATAATGGCTTAAGCATAACCATGATTGTATCTTCAGGATACTAGTAGCAAATTTGCTCTGGAAGGTATACTAATATTAAGCGCTAAAGGTACATCTCTAATTAGGTGTAGGCTTAAGTAATATCTTGCAAATAAACCACTATTCTATTCTTTATTAAGGAGGGAGCTAGCGTAATAATAACTTGCTAACTAGCTTGTTAAATTATAGGAGACTATATAAGAATTACCTCCTTACTGTTGTTGTTGTAGCCTTAGATAACAAGCCTTAATTTCTTAAATGGGGTATTAGTAGCTTTGCCCTTAATTTTGTTAACCATTCTTAACTTAAAGATGCGAACTCTATTAAACTTAGTAGGGTTATACTTCTTAAATTTAAAGACTCCTCTTATAATAAGACCCTTAATCTCCTGCTTATTAGATGCTTAGAAAGGAGCTCCTAGAGTTATAATACAACCTTCCTTTTAGAGCTGTTTTGTGAGTTTGAAGTTATCCTTCTCCTTAACTGTTATAAAGGCCATTAATAACTTGACTCCATTTTTAATGGCGGCAATAAATTGCTCTTTAAAATTAACAAGATGTTGGCGATTTTATAATCCCTTTAGGCGACCTCTACCGTGTTGTGGTTATAGTGCATCTACTAATATTATATTAGGATCGTAGTCGCCTTTTAGAGTATGTTGATTATAGTTCTTCTTTAGGGTATCTTCTAGGGTATCCTGCAAAGGCTTAAAACTGTTATCTTTGTAGTAAGGCTTAATAACAGTTAAACGGAATTAAGTGGGTTTATAAGATATTTAAATAGTGCAAGTCTGGCCATTAATTATAATGAGTTAATATGGGCCTAACTATCCTCCCTTTTTACGCCATATGCATACCTCAGACTGGAGTGGCAGATTAAGCGTAGTTAAGGTATTTGGGCCATTTCTCATTCCTAGTGCATTATTAACTTGGCGTGTAGCGTAGAGATATTATACCTCCTTCATTGCCTTGTGAATAGCCTTAGCTTATTGCACAACAGAGGGAGATAGTGGAGAATTATTAGTTATTTAAGGGTAGGCGCCGAAGACTAGTAACGTAGGTATAAGTCTATTTAGGCCAGCAGAATTGTTAACAGCTTTAACAGCTATTTATAAGGTAAGTTCTTTGCTAGCGTCCTCTAGTTCTAAAGAGATAATCTTATATATATAGCATAATAGCGCGTAATATTGCTCCACTTTTTTGATACTATTATATGCCTTAACAGGGACTTCCTTGACCTTAATTGCTATTGCCTTTATCTATTATTAAAACTCTGTAGATAAGAAGTTCTTTTCTATATTATAGACGATTTAATTAAGGGGTCCTAGGTAGATATTAATCTAATATAACTAAAGGGTATCCCATGCGTTCCTAGCTGATATATCCTTTAAGAATTATGCGGCTTGGAAGGAGGTTAAGAAGTTAATAACTTGGAGTACTGGCTTGCTGCTAAGATATATAACGTTGACAATAATATAGAAGTTAAAGTTGTAGTTATCTTTAAGGGTGAACTTGAATCGGCTAGGGGACTTCTGGTTTATTTGGTAGTAATAGTAGTACTTTATAAGATGCTTAATTGCCTTAACCTTAACTTTATAGCCTACTTGCTAAAGAACCCTAAGCAATTAATAAACGGATAGGTGGCTAAAACGACGGTGCAGTTAGTGTAATTCTGACTTAGTTAAGTGGCTCTAAGCAACACTCTTTTCTAGTTAATAAAGGAGCAACTAGGGGTGACCCTACTTGCGTATAACGGGCACCTAATTGTCTCCCTAAATAAGTATATTCTTAAGGTTGTTAAGCCTGATGCCTAACTTATCTATATCTTTAATGCAAAATAGAAATAGAGTGTTTGTAGGAATAATATAGAAAGTAATATATCCTAAGGGGGTTTGGACCCTAATTGTGCTAAGAGAGATTATAGTACCTTTACTAAAGCGAATTGTATATTGGCCTGCCGTTAATTAGTTAATCTAAATAGAGCTATTAAGCTACTAAAGGGCTTAAACTTAAGGTTCTCCTGCTATAGATACTCCTACGGCTCTAGTATCCGGTATAATACTATAGAAGACGTTCGCCGAGTATTTATTGTTAAAGGAAAACATGGAGCTCTCCTTTGGCTTATTAAAGATATCTAACTTTGTGATAAAATAGAGCATAGATTGGTCATTAAGAACAGTGATGGTTTATATGCTATTTACCTTACTATACTTAGTAAAGTATTGGTTAGGAGAGTAGTCCTTAATTTCCATATCTATAAGGAGCTGTTTAACCTTATTAACCTTACCCTTAAGGTCTTCTATGCCTTTATATTAAACTAGGAAGCTTTAGAAGTAGGCCGCAGTAACCTTATAATTTTTAATGTTTCTTACACTCTAACGGAACTTGTTATATACCTCTTTTTACTTATTAAGGGAGTGTCTAGTTGACTAGCACTTTAGCTTCTTATAAACGTAGCACTTCTTTTAGCGATTACTTCGAAATGAACCTCTATAAGGACCTCCACAGTTGCCTTATAGTTAACGTTAATTGTACCCTCTTCTGTATTCCCTACTACGGCCACCATATATTCGATTAGTCCAGTTGTGATCATATTGGTTAGGAATACTTGTTTAGGTAGGGTTTTTGGTATAAAGCTGTTAAGATTCTTATATTTATATCGCAGTACCTATAGCGGAGCGTAGCTTAGTATATACTCCTTTAAATATATCTATAGGTTTATATAGCGCTAAGTTGCACTTAGGAACGCTATAGTATACTAAGATAACCTAGTCCCTTAGGCTATTCTTGTTTTGGTAGGTTTTAGTAAGGCCATATTAGATTTTCTAGAGTTTATTAAAGAGTAGTTAAAGGCACTCTAAATAAGTCTTTATTGGGTTGGAAGCAATAACTCTTTAGAACGTAGTCTCTCGCCATTTAGATATATAAAGTTGGCAATTCTTATTAGTCTTAAAGTGGGCTCTAGTAAGCTAAAGCATTATATTAAAGCTATAGTTTTTACCCGCAATATAGTTGTAATAGAATGTTGCTGCCTATCCCCTTAACATAATAGAGAAAGCATAATAGTACTAGTGGCGTTAAATTCTAACCTTATTGTAACAGTTATAGAAGACCTGTAGTTTTGCTCTGAGTATATTGTATAGTTCTCCTCTAAACTTCTTTTCTTTATCCGAATATACCTTTATCAGATTCATAACTTCTTGTGGTAAAGGCTTACCGGTTAGCTGGAGTGGAGGAGGTGGAGGCGGAGCAACTTTAAGTAGGAGGGCACCTTTAGGTGGGAGAGCAGCTCTAGGTGGGGGGTTAGCGTTCTAAGGGTTTTAATATAAATTAAAGTTGCCTTCTAAAGAATATGGGTTGTTTTTAGGTTTCCGTAGTTAATATATAATTTTAGCTTCTATCCATATTAGTTCTTCTGTACTAGTAATAACGGCCTAAATATTACTAGTAATTGGGTTACCGTTCTTAGCAACGTATACCCTATTCCTATAGAGGAAGTCTTAAAAATTTTAAACAATATTAACGTTGCTAAGTGCCTAGGTATTAGTAGTCTATCCCATAAAATCCTCCCTAAAATACTCCTATAGTTATAAATCAGCATAGTATCTATTTTGGTAGAATATAATATGGTATAGGAGAAAGCTGTTAACTTGTTTTACGGTACAAGTTGTTGTATTAAAGGCGAATTCGTCCTAATCTTTATTAATAAGTTTCGCGTGCTCAGCTACCCCTGGTAATAAGGAGTCTTTCCAGTTATTTAAAGTAGGCGTAGCCATGTTTTTAGAGGGAGGGAAGTGTTATTGGTGTAGGGATTGTCGTTTAGTACGCGTTTATAATGTGTATTTGTTGTTTAGTACGCGTTTATCGTTTGGTACGCGTTTGTGACATATATTTGCGGTTATGGGGCTTAGGACCAGTTCTGGCCTTAAATTGCAAAGACTTGTAAAGCGTGTTGTTCTATATAATGGACGCAAGAATCCGTAATCTTAGAAAGGCTTAGGACTAGTTTTGGCCTTTTAGATCCTTAGATTCGTAAAAAAGTTCTATTTAAGGTTTAGGACCAGTTCTAACCTTAAAAGACAGCTTTCTCTAGCATAAGTAGCACTGGTACAGTGGCTTATCTCTTCTTAGTAATACCTAGCTGTTCTATGGTATAATAGTGAAGTTAACTACTAATTAGTGTTGGTTACACAAGGGGATATCACGTAGCTACGGTTTGTAGATAGTATGATGGTTATTCTTCTTATTTTTAGGAATAAGGAAAGGGGTGAGGAACTTAAGGTTCCTTACCGCGCTAGGGCCACGTTAGCACGTGACGGCAACATACCTAGCGTGATAGTAGCTTGCCTTATTCCCGACAATATATATAGATAATATATGTAATATATATAAAATACTAAAAGATAAATATTATAAGTATCTAATAAGAGTATATTGGTTAATAGAGGAAAGGTGGTATAGAGATACTAAGTATATATATAGTTGGCACCTAGTAGAAGTTTAGAATTTAGGAGACTTAATACTTTAACTAGGAAAATTCCTTACAGAAAAATGCCTAGACGGATAATAGTAGTAGGAGTGTACTAAGAATATATGTCTATAGTATATAGAAGACAAAGAGCGAACTAAGTATTAGCTAAAAGGGAATTAAATATAATTAGGATCTAATAGCTAATAGTTAGGAAAAGGGGAGGCCTATAGGACTAAAGGGGGCTAGTGGTAGAGCCTTAGACCCTTAAAGGAATTATAGGACAACACCTAAATTTAAGAGTTAATTAGTAAGATTAGAAGTTTAAAGTATTAGTGGATAGTAGAGCAATAAAAAACTATATATTACTAGTAGCAGTTAAAAAGATAGGGTTACTATACAGATAGAAGGAATACCTATATCTGTTAATAATAATTTTAGAAGATCTAATAGCCTATAGAGAAGGTATTATTATTCTTAAAATAGGACTTATTTAGATAACAATTAAAGGGAGATAAGTTAAGATGTCTTTTAATATTCTACTATTAGGAAAGGATAAGGCAATACTAAAAATGCTGTCGGTATACTCGCTTTATCAACGTGCATGAATATCACTGTATTGCGATACGTATACGGTATTAAAGTTGGTAGTTATTGTTATCTAAAAGTAAGGGGTTGCTCCAAGGTTAGGTTAGCTAGCCTTACTTCGTGGTCTTGTAACCACGTCACATAACTAACATTCCAACACTAGAGCAACTCTAAAAAGAAGGCTAATCTATACTCTAAAGTTAAGTTTACTTCTAGACTATTTGTAGCGTATACGTAATAGCTTCCACGCTCCTTTTATAGGTCCGTAATTACATAACCCGTATTACGGCTTATATAAATGTCTCTAAACCAAAGCCTATAAAATACTGTATTACGGAGATACTACGCTAAGGAAGAGAAGAAGAAGAAGAGTTATTAGGGGTAGTAGGTTAACATATTGCGAGGGCCGCTAAGGCGCTAGTAGTAAGTGAGCCAATAGCGATTTTCTATGCCGGGTATGGAAAATCCTAATTAGTTGGTTAAATTTAGGGTCTGTACTGTTATAATTAGTTACCTAACGCTAAGCTAAATCTGAGTTTATTCGTTCAACCCATCCTACAACTTGTGGGTCAATTTGGTTTGTATTAATAAGCCATTAAAGAGCCACGTAGGGTTTTCCCTTCGTTATAGCGTTAGTAGGGTTGGCCTCTCTATTAATCTATTTTACCTCCGTAATCTGTCTCCGTTTATAGGCTTGCCGGAGGCACATTACGTTAATTATTAGGCGTTTTTCTTGGGTGGTTCCGAGTCGTACTAGATAGTTATATAAGGACTTAAAGTTAGTATAAAGCACAAGTAAAAGGTTGATTTGTAGGATCTTATCTACTATAGACTTAATCGCAACGCCGATGTTAAAGCTGTAGGCTATGCCGTAGAGTTTAGAAGCTAGTACGCTCCAAGTAACTCTTTTGCACTTAACTAAGCTCTAATAGACGATATTGGCCTTCTTTGTAGTATTAGCTAGTACAAGGACATAGCTAATCTGCAAAGAGAGGTCCTTATTATTAGCAAATAACGCGTCCGTAAATACTAGTAGCTATAGGGTTTTAATATCTAACTTAACAAACTTAAGACCTCTATTAGCGTTCTCAATTTGCCAGTTTAGACGCTTGTTTAACTGTTTTGCGTCTTTTTTGTTAGGGTTAATTACCTAGGCGGTAAAGAATAAATTAAATGAGGCTTCTAGCTAGTATACTAAAGCGATATATACACCTTTAGCACGTTAAGTAATATACTAGTCCTTTAGAGTTAAGGTTCTTATAGCTCCTCTTAATCCTGTACTTGTGGTAAGCTTAGTGCTAATCGTACTAAGGTTTATACATTGTCGTTCCTAAGTAAGCGTAATGCTCCTATTAATTAGTAGCTAAATAACTCTACTATTAAACTTAATGGGCGTATTAATAGTAAGTTGTTCCCGTTCCTTAGCTATAAACTTAGCCTTATACAGCTCGTTTTACTCTACATTTATAAAGGTCTTATCTACCAGGAATAGAGTATTGTTAGTTTATAGGCCTATAATACCAAAGGGTTTGTTACTCTGTAGGAGGCAGGGGTTGTACATAGACTGGTCCATATATAACTATTAGATATAATGCAAGTAATATATCTTAAACCAGTGGTTACCAGCTTCCGGTACTCCGTAGAGTGGTTTTATAACCTTTAGAATGGAGGCCTTATTAATCCTAAGTTGCTTAATCAGCTCGTGCGGAGGTCGTACGTAGAACTCTCAATTTAGTGTAGTGGTTAATTATACGTAGGCCTATAAAATATCTCGGAGGTAAAGTCGTGCCTATAAAAGCTTTATGGCGGCAATATAGAGAATTAGTTGTTAGCTAACTTATTAAATGGTTAGTAATTAGGTAAGAACTAGTTTCTTTTCTAAGTTATTATAAGCTTATATAACTAGTTAGGATTTCTTAAAGGCTTTATTAGTTCCCTTATTCTTAATCTCGTCAACAAATCGCGAGTTAAAGAGTTATATGCCTTATGGTATATCCATAAGTCTTATAATCTCGAAAACTCCCTTCTTAAGTAGACCAGTAAGCTCCTTCTATTAGGAGGCGCTAAATTGGGTACTAAATTAACTATCATCCTATAGGTAGATAGTGATATTAGTTATAGCCGTAAGTAGAGGGTATTTGCGAGGGCGTCCTCTGCCTCGTTTCGGGGGTTGTTGCTAAGCTTTAGTAGGTCTCTCTAAGACAGTTTTAGAAAGGGCTGACCCAAGTAAAGGTTTAGGTGGCGATTCTAGTCCGACGATTTGCTTCTGCGATTTAGTTGCTTAAAGGTAGGGTTTTACAACCATAGATTAGAAGGCTGTAGGTCCGCTAGATAGCTTAACAGTGCATATTTTACCCTTAACGGTAAATAAGGTAAATGGCCCGTCCTAATAGCCGCTTTAGCCAGTGTTTCCTTCTCTCTAGACCAAAACAGGTGAGTTTAGTGGGAGATTATAAATCGTATTAGTATTGGGTCCGTTTCGCATATTTAGCATATTGGCAATCTGTCGTTTAGCTCATAGCTTCTATATCTCTGCTATAGCCTTTTTAATTGCAGCAGCGCGTTATATAACAGTAGGGGATAGTGCATTGGATTTAACCATTCGGGGGTAGGCTCTAAAGACTAGAAGTATAGGAACTAGTCCTTTAGGGCTAGCTAAATTATTAATTGCTTTAAACGCTATTTAGAGTCCCATCTCCTTATTAATATTAGGGATTTCAGTTATAATAATCTGGTAGGCTCGCCGTAATAGACTATAGTAGCGCTCTACCATTCTAATAGAGTTATGTGCTTTAACTGGTACTCCCTTTATACTAATTCCTATAATGGTGGCATATTGCTTAAATTCCTTACTAATAAAGTTCTTTTTGGCGTCGTGGGTAATTAGGTCTAGTAGCCCTAGGTAAATATTAATCTAGCACATCCATAGAATATCCTATATATGTTTAGCGCTGATGTCTTATAGCTATCTACCAGCTTGGAATTGCGTTCCTTTATCAATAACATATAGAAGGGGTGATCCGCTGATATACATAATGTTAACGATAATATTATAGTTAAAATTAACATTATTTTATAGGGTGAAGCGGAATCTGCCTAGTAATTTGCTAAACTTCTAATAGTAGTAGCAGAACTTAGTTAGTTGCTTAATGGCCATTCTATTAGTTTTATGGCCAGCATAGTAGAGTAGCTTTTGTAATTTCTTAACTAAGGGATATCCAAATCGGCGATATAGGCGCCGTAGCTCTATATCTGTTAAGTAGTAGGGGTTCGCGTTAAAGGATTTAGATAAATATAACTGTAGTAATAAGCTCTATAGGAGAAATAGGTAGCCAAACCGTCGCACTACTGGCACTTTTTTGGTGTAAGTAATAACAACGTTTTTAAGGTTGTTATAGTAGATTTAGAGTCTGTCCATATCCGCTAAATAAAGCAAGAAGGGGGTATCTATATAGACAATATGAAACTGTATCTTGCCTATAGGGGTGACAACATCTATAGTTCTAATAGAGGTAGCAATTTTAATGCCAAACTGCACGTTAACTTATCCTTTAGTTAAGGTATTAAGTCTTATAAATTAGTCCGCGTTCTGTAGTACCTAGAATTATCCGTAACTGGCCATAGACTTCTTTAACGTACTAGTATTAATTATAATTCCCATAAATACTATAGAAGTATAGCGTGAAACGGCGGTTGTTGTGTTATAGTTAAACGGGTTAGTTTCCGTAGTAGGTTCCATAGAGGTTACAGTAAGTAAGTAAGCGCAAGCCTTATTGGCTAGTTCTACACTTATAGAGGTTACTTTATCTGTAGTAAGAGTCCTAAATAATATAAGGTAGCAGCCGTTAGGGTCTTCTAGTTCTTCCTCGCTGTTATCATTATTAGTGTTTTTATTAGCGTCTATATCTAGCACAAGAGCTTTAAAAGTCTTATTGCACTTATTATCGTCGTCTCCTTTATAGTAGATAGTGTATTGTTTAAAGCGTTCTTTAAAGTTACTATTACAGCCCTTGCTATTGTTAAAACGTCTTTTATACTTATTTCTAGAACAGTTCCGCTCCTCCTCTATATGTTTCCATAAGTGGCAGCTCTCCTTTTAGCAAATATAGCACTTGGTCTTTAGGGACCTAATAGTATTTTATTTATAGGAGCGGGTTTAGTTACGGTTATTACGGATATTACGGCGGTATGTGCGATCCGTAAAGTAGGCTCCTTAAGACGGTCTTATTAAGGCCTAAGAAGGGTGTTCCTTCTCCTATATAACTATAGAAGATTGCAGCTTACTAATTAACTGGGAGAGGTCTTTAAAAGGGTTAGAAATGGCAATACAGCATACTAGTACTCCTTGGCAAGCGGTAACTAGCTTATTCGTAAGAAAGAGGTCTATACAAAATTCTAGGTGTAATCCGTAGCAATGTTTTAAGAGCTTATTAAGGAGTAGTTGGAAACTCTAATAGATTTGCTTATTAGGGTTCTCGTTAATAATTCCTTGGAAGTTGGTGGCGTTCCATTTAGTAAGGTTTCTCTAATAGTACTCTAGTCCTTTAAAGAAGTGACGCATGTGGTTATATACCTTAGTGAATAATCTAATTAAAAGGCTGCTATTATAGTAGTAATCCTAAGCAAGTCCCTTTAGCATAGTTAGGAATGCAGTTATATAGCCTTTAGGAGGTAGACTAGCTCTCTTGCAGATATTATAGAAGATAGTTAACTTAAAGTTAAAGCTATTACTCACTCTATCGTACTTCTGGTCGTCCGTGTAGATCTTAGCGATAGTAGCTGCCTCTTTGCTATATATAGGCAGGTGTATAGCAGGGTCAGTATTGGCAGTACTAGGGTAAAGGTACTGGGCAGGAGGAGCACCAAGTAGGGTAGAAGCAGTTGCTAGAGGGAGGGTAGAGGCAGTTGCCGTAGGCAATAATTGCTGGTTCTGCGTCTATAGGAGTTAAGTAAGGAGGGTAAGTAGTTAATCCTAGGTAGAGGTAGGTGCAGCTTGCTATTAGGTGGCGGTTGGTGCAGTTTACTAGGGTATAGATGCAACAGCTAGTTAGGGTGTTATAGGGGTAGGTATTTGCGTTCTAGGTGTTATAGCTGTAGCTATAGGCTGAATTGCAGGCGTTGGAGGTAGTGGAGGTAGTTGATGGTTTACAGGCGTCGGTACCGTGTAGGAAGGTAGTAGGCTGCGGGGGGGGGTTGTAGGAACTGAAGAGGCTATAACTAACAGGGTTATAGCTTAATTCAATATCAGAGCTGTTTATATTGAGTTAAGTTGTTCTCGTAGTGCTACTATAATTATAGGGCTGACTTCCTTAAGAGCTCCTATAATTTCCTTATCTGTCTATTCGTGAGGTTCCTCTTCTGTAAGGACATTATGTAGAACCTTATAAAGTGGGTATCTATTGCTGTGTGTGGCGACATATACTCCTCTTTGGAGTAGGTGAGTACGGAGCTTTACTCTAGTAACAAAGCGTATCTTTCTAAAGTCCTCAATGGTAAAGCCTTCAAATTCTTCTTGGAATAGCAACCGTAGTGTATAATCCGTAAAGTTCTTATATGTATACTCATAGATTTTCGTTTCCATATATTCTTCCAGGTCTTCCTCTGAGGCAGTTACTATATTAATCCCGTAACTATGTCTGGCGATTCTCTCCTTCTATTTAGGATCTATCTTATTGTGCAAAGCAGTGTACTAGTCCTTGTGTATATTTAGTTTAAGGTTAAGGTCGAGGTCAAGGTTAAGGTTGAGGTCGTTGAGGTAAGGGTGTCGAGGTAAGGGTGTTAAGGTAAGGGTGTTTTAGGTATGTACGTCCTTTACAGCCATTAGGCCTGTAAAGTTCTTAGCAAGATTACTATTCTCTTAGCAATCTGTTGTATTGGCTGTAAGGCCAGTACAAATTCTCTCAAGCTTAAGGGAGGTCGCAATCTTCTCTAAGTAAAGATATAATTCTCTAGGCGATCTAACGCGTTAGCAGTTAAGCTAATACGTGGTCTCGAGCTTCGAGGGTGATATAGCTTTCTCCTTTAACTGGAATAGACAAGGCCAGGCGATCCGTGTACTGTTTCTAGTACGGTTCTCAAGCTCTAGCTTATTGCGTATTTCCTGATCTGTACGTCTACTGATCAGTGTTGGTATACTCGCTTTATCAACGTGCATAAATATCACTGTATTGCGATACGTATGCGGTGTTGAAGTTGGTAGTTATTGTTGTCTAGAAGTAAGGGGTTGCTCCAAGGTCAGGTTAGCTAGCCTCGCTT
>Ga0307507_10000199_pt1 | contig 112259 bp, 70 predicted proteins | sample 7_EM_MG_FD_207223 | JGI IMG/M metagenome (GOLD analysis project Ga0307507, IMG submission 207223) | Populus trichocarpa ectomycorrhiza microbial communities from riparian zone in the Pacific Northwest, United States - 7_EM | ecosystem: Host-associated > Plants > Roots > Unclassified | place... | reverse complement strand
TAAAAACTAATACCATACTTTTGACCGGACTCTGCATTCATTCTTGCCGATTTCCCGACAGCATTCTTGCCGAATGTTCTGTAGTGCTAATTGCCAAAAACTCTGTATTCCTTCTTTCCGTCTACACTACGACCTCGTCAAATGATGTAGAATAATCATTGGCCTCTTTAAAATCTTCGCACATCGCTTTAAAAAACGACCGACCGTCGGTTTCTTGCAGATCAGGACCCAGGATCAGCACGCAATCGCCGTTTTCAATGACCTTGAGGATTTCAGGGATTTTTTGTATCATCGGGAGGAATAAGGTATTGGATTATATTGGTTGTAAAAATATTATTGTAATATTATAAAAAAATAAAAATTAAGTGCAAAAAAATAAGAAATAATTCATGGACAGCAACTCCACAGTAATAAACGGAACGGATGTGTTGGGTGGAGGTAATCAAGATCAACCTGCGTCCACTCGGAATGATTCATTAGGCTTTCGGCCTTACGTTGATGCCGTATACTCTTTTGTAATAAATCCTGAAACAGAAGCACCATTTACACTTGCTATCGAGGGTGACTGGGGGGTTGGAAAATCCTCGTTTATGCTCCAGCTTCAAGAACTTCTTAACGATAACGGATATCGAACAATCAAGTTTAACGCCTGGCGACATGATAAAGTTGAAGGTATGTGGGCAGCATTTGCAATCCACTTTATTGATGAACTACTTCAGGGAATGAATTGGTTCAAAAGGTTAGTAGTCAATTTAAAACTAAGATTAAAGCGCTTCGATTGGACAAGAGGATTTCTTCCGCTGTTAAATGCAATATTGGTACTTGTTTTGTATTTTTATATAACATTTATTATACTTTTCAAAATAGGAATTCGAACCGATTTTATTAAAGATAATAAAGCAAATCTTGGCTCAATTATAAGTTTGTTGGGGCAAGGAGGGTTAATAATAGCAATTCCTTTAATATTAAAACAGATTGGAGGGATTTTGGGTAATCCTTTTAAGGCAGATCTTAGAAAGCTACTCAACACCCCCAATTATGATCAGAATGTTGTTTTTATTGAGGAGTTTCATAAAGATTTTAAAAGAATCATAGATACACTCGTTAATAAAGACGAAAAGATTTTCGTCTTCATTGATGATTTAGACCGCGCAGAAATACCAAAGGCAACTGAATTAATGCAGGGATTGAATATGATGATGACTGAATCTCCTCAGATTATTTTTATTATCGGTATGGACCGAGAAAAAGTAGCTGCGGGAGTGGCTGCAAAATATAAAGATCTAATCCCATATCTCTATCATCAACCAACTTCAGGTGTAAATGGTAACTTTGAACAGGCTTATAATTTTGGACATAGTTTTATGGAGAAGTTTGTCCAACTCTCATTTCGCGTCCCTCGACCATCAATTAAATATACAAGAAATTTTATTGATTCACTGAGTGGAATTGAGCACGTGCAATCCCGGGTTGAACCAGTTGTTTTTACTGATATTCTTCAAGTTGGTCAAGGTAAGGATGCAGCCATCTTCCGTGAGGTTACCTATGAAATTGCCTGTTTTTTTGATTATAATCCTCGGCGTATAAAACAATTTGTAAACGCGTTTAGGCTAAAAGCTCATATCGCCCATAAAACGGGTTTATTTGCAAGTAACTTTGGACTTGGCAAAAAGGCGCTTACTATTCCCCAATTGGGGAAATTTATAGCCTTGATCATGCTTTGGCCGGATCTAATCGCCGCCATGGCAGAAGATCCGCGCTTAATGGAATATCTGTATTTTGATAGTGAGTTAGAGGTAGGGAAAAAATGGAAAGAAAAAGGCGATCTTATGAAATTGTTTCATCTGGAATCAAGTGTCAACCCCAACGGTGACGAAGATTGGGAATTAAAGGATATTAACTTTGGCCCATTATTGGAAACAACCTCACTTTATAGGCCGAATTTAATATAGAAAGAGAGCCCCCAATCTTAGCGCAAGTGTCGCCTCGCTGCCTACAGGTTAGGCCACTTGTGCCTTTATAGACGAAACCTGTCCTTTGCTAAAACATTTGACATGATAGCCTTCTTTTTGAAAGGAAGATACACCGCCTTAATAACCTATACGAAGATAAGTCTCGCTTTGTATGTAGTTTAATAGTTGATGGCTAATATATTTATGTACAAAGGCTCTCGTCATCCCCCCAAAATCGTCAGCAGAACAGCTTCGGGCGAAAACGGGCAAAACAATGCGGGGCGGTGCGGCTGCAGGGCATGGGAAGTTTTTGCATGTGCGGAGGGGAAGGTGCTTCGGGGCAAAATAATTCCAGCCCAGGTTTTGCCCGTTTTGCAGGGCAAAGGCCCGTGCGGCAAAGAAGCATTTCTGGTGACTTGATTTTTTGGACACTTTTGTATCAAGACAAAAGTGTCTGGCCCCCGCGGCCAAGAGCGGGCTTGTGTTGTAGCTTCTACAAAGTAATTTCGTAACCCGCAAAACATGAAGCAATCACAAACAATAGAAGGCGGACCTGCACAGTTCGCGATTGCCGCGCTGCGCTCGCAATGACATAGTTATTGTGTGGCTCCAAAGTAGACCTCTCATCCCCCAAAATCGTCAACAGAACAGCTTCGGGCGAAAACGGGCAAAACAATGCGGGGCAGTGCGGCTGCAGGGCATAGGAAGTTTTTGCATGCGCGGAGGGAAAGGAGCCTCGGAGCAAAATAATTCCAGCCCAGGTTTTGCCGGTTTTGCAGGGCAAAGGCCCCAGAGCGCAAAGAAGCATTTCTGGTGACTTGATTTTTTGGACACTTTTGTATCAAGACAAAAGTGTCTGGCCCCCCGCGGCCAAGAGCGGGCCTGTGTTGTAGCTTCTGCAAAGTAATTTCGTAACCCACAAAACATGAAGCAATCACAAACAATAGAAGGCGGACCTGCACAGTTCGCGATTGCCGCGCTGCGCTCGCAAAGACATATTTATTGTGTGGCTCCAAAGTAGACCTATCATCCCCCAAAATCGTCAGCAGAACAGCTTCGGGCGAAAACGGGCAAAACAATGCGGGGCGGTGCGGCTGCAGGGCATAGGAAATTTTTGCATGTGCGGAGGGAAAGGAGCCTCGGAGCAAAATAATTCCAGCCCAGGTTTTGCCCGTTTTGCAGGGCAAAGGCCCGTGCGGCAAAGAAGCATTTCTGGTGACTTGATTTTTTGGACACTTTTGTATCAAGACAAAAGTGTCTGGCCCCCCGCGGCCAAGAGCGGGCCTGTGTTATAGCTTCTACAAAGTAAATTCGTAACCCGCAAAACATCAGGCATAGTTCGCGGTTGCTTCGTGCCTCGTAATGACATAGCTTTTTGTCCTGCTAAATCGTTCCCCGAGCGGGCCGATGTTATAGCTTCTACAAAGTAAATTTGTAACCCTTAATTTGCGACAGTTGTTTTACCATCATCCGTAACGTGCATATTTCAAATTAAAAAATATAACTAATTGATTAATAATGTATTTTTCATCGATTTGGTTTAATTTTTGTTGTATACAACGTAACAAAACATGCAATGTTTACGTCTACTATATGTAAAAACGATCTGTCATGAAAAACAATAAAATCAAGCTCAATAATGCACTAACCAGCCGGGTGATAGACCTGCATAATCAAGGTTACACCGACGACTTTTTGCCCGTAAAAAATGAATTTTTTTGCCTCCAAAACAGTGAAAACTTTTCGCTTGCCGATTTAAACATACAGGTAATTGATCAGTGTTTTGATCAATTTAGCAACACCTATAAATACATCCATACCATCGAAACAGCTAACGGAAACAAAGGCCTGTTAATGGCCGATTTGATGTTTGCCGATATGGAAGCAGTTAGCTAACGTACTGCTTTGTTTCAAATTTGCTTCGGCTCAACTGCTTATTAGTAAAGAGTAGGCGGGGGATCTTTTAACGGTTGTTGATGGTTTACCGCCGTACAGTACGTTCATTTTTAAGTAGTTAAGCAGGGTGGCTTCTCCTGTAGAAAGTGGCCGCAATCCTAAACCTATCCAATAAAACCATTTTTGCGCAGTGCCCTATTGCGCAAAAAAAAAGATACCGAAGCATTTTGCAACAGGTACTTCACTCAGCTTTTTTTCCGGCTTAAAATTTATTTTAAATTCTTTTAGGAAAATCGCTATTGACAGGTGTCCTTACAGCAGATCGACTAAATTATGGGAAAATCAAGGTTTATTGAGCTGATGGCTAAAAGTATGGACGGATCGGCCAATAAGGAAGAGTTGGATGAACTCGAACTGTTTTTAAATCAACACCCCGGATATAAAAAAATTCAGCAGGCAACAAACGCCTTAACAGGCACACTTAATAATAACGGCGAGGTTTTGCCCTCTACTATAAACAGTAAGCTGGATGAGTTATGGGTTAAAATAAAAGACGCTGAAGAAACAGAAACCGAAATTCTTACCCACAATGTACGGCCATTTAACTGGAGGTGGATTGGCGCGGCTGCGGCTGTTGCTGTGCTTGCTTGGCTTGGCTTTTTGTTTTATTACCAACAGGCCAAACCGCAACTTAACACCGCTGTATTAAAAAGAATTGATGTGCCTTTTGGCAAAATGATGCAGGTTACTTTATCAGATGGCACCAAAGTGAAGCTGAACGCTGGCAGTCATTTTTCTTACCCTTCGGCGTTTTCGGCTACGCAACGGGAGGTTAATTTAGAAGGCGAAGGTTTTTTTGAAGTAACCAAAAATCCGAAGAAACCATTTTTGGTGCACACCGCCGGCTTTACAGTAAAAGTTTTAGGTACTGTATTTAACGTAAAAGCTTACCGCGACGACAAAACAACCGAAACTACTTTACTAAAAGGAAAGGTGCAGGTTGAACTGGCCGATGACCCCGAAAAAAAGATCATTTTATCGCCGCACGAAAAACTGACCATTAATAAGCTTGCTCAAATTATTCCTAATCAGCCTGTTAAAGCGGCTGTTGCCAAGATAAAATATGAAGTAGCCACATTGCCGGTTGTCAGCAACGATGCGTATGCAGAAAATGCCTGGATAGACCACAAAATTATGTTTGCCAATAATGATTTTGAAGATGTGGCCCGGCAAATGGAACGCAAATACAACGTGAAAATAGTATTTGCAGATGAAGCCCTTAAAAAGGAGCAAATAAGCGGGGTGCTTGAGAATGAAAGCCTGGATACTGCCTTGAATTTCCTGAGGCAAATTGTGCCGTTGCAATCAAAAATTGATGGCGGTACGGTTTACTTATCCTACAAGATTAAAAAATAAACAAACAAAACTAATATTAACTTAACAGCAGCACATGAAGAAAAATAAGTACTTAACAGATTCCTGAAAGCCCATAAATAAATAAGGGAAGAGGTGCAACTCTTCCCCGCAAAAATCTGGGATTTATCATTGTGAGTAAGCGAGTTGGAACCGAGCTTACTCTATCCATTAATTTTCAAAACAAATGTAATGAAAAAAATAAGAAGGGCATTTGCCATTCCGGGTGCCCCCGTATGCCTTAAAGTTATTTTGCTAATGAAAGCAGTTTTCTTGCTAATCCTGGTTACCTGCATGCAGGTTTCGGCCAGTGTTTATTCACAACAGAAATTTACACTCAGCATTAAGCAAACCGAGGTAAGTACTATACTTGCCAAAATTCAAAAACAAAGCGATTACCGTTTCTTTTACAACTACGCCGCAATAAAAAAACTGGGCAAGGTTGATCTGGACGTTAAAAACGCTTCTATCGAACAAGTGTTGAGCTCGCTTATGGATAATAAGCTGCCCTACAAAATGGCCGATGGTAACGTGGTGATCATATCAACCCCCGAAACTGCCAATACCATGCTGCTTGTAAAAGGGAAAGTGGTTGATAATAAAGGCGAACCTTTGATTGGTGTAAACATCAGGCTGCAAGGCACCAACCTGGGCACCACTACCGATGTTAACGGCAATTTTGTGATTAACGCGCCGGATAAAGGTGTGTTGGAAATTAGCTATATAGGTTACGAGAAAAAAATCGTGACCATCAATGGCGATCAACCATTAAACGTTATCATGACGGCACTGCCAGCAGCATTGGGCGAGGTGGTTGTGGTTGGTTATGGCACCAGCAAAAAAATTGACATAACAGGTTCGGTAGCCAGTGTTAAAGGCAGCGATATCCAAAACCTGCCGGTGGCATCAGCAGCACAGGCTTTGGATGGCCGCGCAAGTGGTGTTAGCATTGTACGTAACGATGGTTCGCCAGGTGCTGCGCCAAGTATCAGGATCCGTGGTACAGGTACCATCAATGATGCCAACCCGCTTGTGGTAATTGATGGAGTGCCTACCACCAACCCCGACGCTTTAAGCGATATTAATCCTAATGATATCGCTTCTATCGACATTTTAAAGGATGCTTCTTCCAGTGCTATTTATGGCACGAGGGCTGCTAATGGTGTGGTTTTAGTAACTACTAAAAAAGGAACGTATAATCAAAAGCTATCAACATCTGTTAATTTTTATAATGGCTTTTCTAATTCAGCCAAATATATCAAACTGCTTACCGCGCCGGATTTGTATAAACTGAAAAGAGAGCGTTATACCAATGATGGCGCACCTATAGATGCACCGTGGACCGATACCTATTATGCCACCCAAAGAACAGATTGGCAACGCGCTATTATGGGCACGGGCCATGTAACCAACGGCGATGTTACCATACAAGGTGGAAACGATGCTTCCAACTATTATTTTTCACAGTCGATTTATAATGAGGATGGCATCATCGATAAAACCAATTTTAAGCGTTACAGTACCCGTGTTAATTCGGAGCATAAAATAACCTCATGGTTAAAGCTGGGCGAAAATATACAATTAACCTACGGCAATCAGAATGGGTTTAATAATAATGATTCTCAGACAGGACTCATATTTTCGGCACTCCGTTTTAACCCGGCTATACCGCTGGTAAACCCTGATGGCACTTTTGGTACATCAAAAGCTTTTGGTAATCAGTTGGGCGATATTAACAGCCCTTATGCTACTATACAGGAAACCGATAAATACACTAAAAAGTATAGGGCGCTTGCCAATGCTTTTGCAGAGATTTCATTTTTAAAGGATCTGAAACTGCGTGTTAATTACGCGTTTGACGGCTCGTTGGTACGCAATTACAACTTTAATGTTGCCGACGTTAACCAGGCCAGACAAAATACAACATCTACCTTAACACAAAGCGAAGAGGAAATATCGTCGCAGCTATTGGAGTCCTTTCTTACTTATGATAAGGTATTCGGCAAAAGTCATATCACTTTTACGGGCGGTTATTCTTATCAGAACTTTAAAGATTATGGCTTTACCGCAAAAAGAGTTGGCTATGATGATACAGATCCAGATCAGAGGGTACTTAACCAGGGCGCCCTCCAACTTAACTCAAATATAATACCGCAACCAACATCTCTTCAATCTGGTTTCGCAAGGCTGTTTTACGATTACGATAGCAGATTTTTGGCTACTGTAACTTTCCGTGCAGACGGATCTTCAAAATTTGCCCCTGGCAAACAATGGGGTTATTTCCCGGCCTTTTCAATAGGCTGGAGGTTGTCTAATGAACAATTTATTAAAAATATAACCTGGATAAACAATCTTAAATTAACAGGAGGCTATGGTGAACTCGGGAATCAAAACGTCAATCCATATCAATACCTAAGCATAATTAAGATCAACAATACTTATGAAAACAATGGCTATGTTTTTGGTGGTTCGGGCGTAAGTGGCGCCGCGGTAAGCAACATTGCAAATGTTGATATAACCTGGGAGCGCACTGCCATGACCAATATAAGTCTTGATGCGGGTTTCCTAAATAACAGGTTAAACACAACTTTAACCTATTTTAATAAGGATACTAAAAAGATGTTGGTTCCGTCGTCAGAGGTGGCTACTGTAGGGAGCGTAATAATCCCTGATAAAAACATAGCCAATATGAATAATCACGGTATTGAAGTGGATGTAAATTACCAGGGTGGCGATAAAGTAAAGTATACAATTGGTGCAAACGCTTCATTCATTAAAAACAAAGTGACCAAGCTTTATGGCGCCGGCGCCTATATTGGCTCTGTTGTTTACGGACGCTCGAGCCAGGATATTTCAAGAACTTATGAGGGGCAGCCAATAGCTTCATTCTATGGATTTAAAACCAATGGACTATATCAAACCCAGGCCGACATTGACAACGATCCTGCCCTTAAGAATGATTCGAGGAAAGAAAGTATTAGGCCGGGCGATGTTCGTTTTCTTGATATAAATGGTGATGGTTTAATTGACGGTAACGACCGTACCAACCTGGGCAACCCAAATCCAAATGTTACTGCAGGTATACAAGGCAGCTTATCGTATAAAGGCTTTGATCTGTCTGCAAGCTTTACAGGGGTATTCGGCGTAAGCTTATATAACGCCGACAGGATGCAGGGTATCGACCCGACTTATCCGTTTAACCTGTATGCCGAAGATTTGGGCCGCTGGACAGGTGCGGGTACAAGCAACAGTATTCCAAGAATGTCGCTCGACCGTGCGAATGACAACTACCGCACTTCAGATCTGTTTGTGGAAAGCGGTAACTATTTCAGCCTCAAAAACGCCACGTTAGGTTATACTTTGCCGTTAACATGGTCTAAAAAAGCTGCATTAAAAAGTGTAAGGCTGTACGCCTCTGGTCAAAATGTTTTAATCATAACTAAATACAAAGGTTATACGCCGGAATTAGGTTATACAGATGGCAACAGACAAAGAGGGGTTGATGTGGCCCAATACCCATCAGTAAGGACAATTACATTCGGTTTAACAGTTAAATTATAAAATCATGAAATCGAACAAAATATTATATATAGTAATCACACTGGCATTATTCAGCAGTGCCTGTAAAAAAGCGCTTGACCTGAAGCAGCAAGGAGTCTATACTTCTGATAACTATTTCAGGAATGAAGTTGACGCGGTTAACGCCGTTAATGGAATATACAGCCTTTTAGAAGAAGAAGATTACATAGGCCACGCCGAAGCAACCTTCGATACACCATCTGACGATTACTGGCGCTCTGGCGATCATGGTGAAGATGAAGGTATAGAAAATCTGACGTATGACGCATCAAACGCAGCTATCAGGTATCCTTATAAATGGAGGTACGAAGAGATCAACCGCTCTACCAATTGTATCATCAACATTCCTAAGATCACTGCTATTTCTGCTGATGTTAAAAACCGCAGTATGGGCGAGGCTTATTTTTTAAGAGCCTTTGGTTACTGGCGGATGATGATCATTCATGGCGATGCGCCAATCATTACTGATGACGATTATACTAAGCAGTTATTTAATGTTCCCAAATCGCCAATTGAAGAAGTTCGTAAACAAATAGAAAGCGATTTACTGAAAGCTGTTGACCTGTTACCCGAAAGCTATGATGATTCAAATCGTGGCCGCGTAAGCAAAGGAACGGCACTGGGGCTTTTAACAAAGCTTTATATGTACTGGGAAAAACTCCCCGAGGCTATTGCAGCCGGGCAAAAAGTAATCTCAAATTCGCATTATGCATTAGCTGCCAATTACGCAGATAACTTTACCCGTGCAAATGAGCACAACACCGAGTTGCTTTTCTCTATTCAGGCATTACAGAATGTGGTACAAAACGACTTTACCGTTTACTACATTCCAAGGCCATGGGGTGGTTATGGCTTTAGCCAGCCATTACAGGGCTTAGCTAACGAGTTTGAAGCCAACGACCCGCGTAAAGCAGCAACCCTTTTAACTGTTGGTGATAAGGTTGATCTTGGCGATGGTAATGGTTTAACTACTTTTACTGCCGATCTGTCGGCAACCGGGTTTGCATTTAAAAAGTATGCTGTATTTAACACTGCGGCCGATGGTGGCGGTGTTGATCATACCTTCGCGGTGCCATTAATGCGGGCGGCCGATATTTACCTGCTGGTAGCCGAAGCGCTAATCCGTACGCAGGGTGCCGGCGCAGGTGATGCGCTGATAAACCAGGTAAGGCGCCGGGCATCAACATTGTTGCCACCTGTTGTAGGTGCAGGCATGACACAGCTTATTCATGAGCGCCGTGTGGAACTTGCCGGCGAAGACCAGCGCCACCAGGATTTAATGCGCTGGGACAAGAAAAATATTGTTGATATTGCAGCCATATATAACAAGGCAGTTTCAAAAGCGCCAATTGATCAGTCGAAAACAGTAACATTTGTCCGCCCTAAAAATTATTATTTCCCACTGCCACAGGTAGAAATTGATAAAAGTAAAGGCGTTTTAATACAAAATTCTAACTTTTAAGTAATGCTTAACTGAATGCCGGTGGCCAGCTACATGATTTTTTGAAGTCAATGATGTTGGTTGCCGGTTTTTTGTTAATATCGTACCCTACAAATACCAAAGTAAATAAATGAAAAAAGGCTTATTGATACTTATTGTTACCGTTTTTAGCTTAAACACATACGCGCAGGTTGATCAGAAAGCATCGTATGAGTTTATTGAACGTATCATCCCCGGCAAATCAGGCACTTTCCTTATCGAACCTCTTGCAAGTGGTAGCGGTAAAGACGCGTTTGAGCTGGACAGCCGCGATGGTAAAATAGTTTTACGTGGTAACAACGGGCTATCTGTAGCTGCAGCTTTAAATTATTACCTTAAAACCTATTGCTTTTGCGATATAGGCTGGAATGGTACCAATTTAAACCTGCCTGCAAACCTGCCCGCGGTAACCGCCAAAATTCATAAAACCACGCCGTATCAATACCGCTATTACCTTAACTATTGCACATTTAACTATACCATGGCCTGGTGGGACTGGGCACGCTGGCAAAAGGAAATTGACTGGATGGCGCTGAACGGTATCAACATGCCGCTGGCCATTACCGGCGAAGAAGCCGTTTGGCAGGATGTATACAAAAGCATGGGCTTTACCGATAAAGAACTGGACGCATTTTTTTGCGGCCCGGCTTATTTCTCCTGGTTTTGGATGGGCAACATTGATGCCTGGGGCGGTCCGCTGCCACAGCATTGGATGGATAGCCACAGGGCACTGCAAAAAAAAATCCTGGAGCGCGAACGTTCATTCGGGATGAAACCGGTATTGTCGTCATTTACAGGCCACGTACCGCCATCATTTAAAGACAGGTTCCCGAAGGCAAAAGTTAAAAAAACCAACTGGGATGCCGGTTTTCCGGATGTATATATCCTTGACCCGGACGATGAACTGTTTGAAACCATCGGCAAAAAATATATCGAGGCCCAAAACAAGGAGTTTGGTACCGATCATTTGTACTCGGCCGATACTTTTAACGAGAATGTGCCGCCCACCAATGATTCAACCTACCTGGATGGCATGAGCAAAAAAGTATTCCGCTCCATGACCGCTGCCGACCCAAAAGCTATTTGGGTAATGCAGGGCTGGATGTTCCATTACAATAATAAATTCTGGCAGCCGCAACAGATCAAAGCCTTGCTGAATGCAGTACCTAACGACCAGATGATTGTACTTGATTTGTATAGCGATTCGCACCCGGTATGGAACCGTACCGAGGCTTACTATGGCAAACCCTGGATTTGGAGCATGCTCCAAAACTTTGGCGGCAACATCAGCCTGTTTGGCCGCATGCGCCATGTGGCTGCCGATCCGGCCATCGCCCTGCATGATCCCGAATCAAAGAATATGGTTGGCATAGGCATAACCCCAGAAGGTATTGAACAAAACCCGGCCTTGTTTGCCCTGATGCTGGAGAATGTTTGGCGCGATACCCCTATTGATGCCGATGCCTGGGTAAACAATTATGCCCACAGGCGCTACGGGCAAACCAATGCCAATGCATCCGAAGCGTGGCATATATTACTGAACACGGTTTACAGCAGCGGCCTGAGCGAGGGCGGCCCCGAATCAATCATTGTTGCAAGGCCAACCATGCAGAAAACTATCGACAGGGTTTTAACTAAACTAAGTTACGATCCCCTAAAACTGACCAAAGCCTGGGCTTTATTGGTAAACGCCGCCGATAGCCTGAAACAAAGCGATGGTTACCAGTACGATGTAATTGACGTAACCCGGCAGGTGCTGGCCAACTATGCATCCCCGCTTCAGCAAAAAATGGCATCGGCCTATAAAAGCGGCGATAAGGAAGCTTTTAAACAATACAGCACTGCCTTTTTACAGCTAATGGATGATATGGACGATTTGCTAAGTACCCGCAAAGATTTTTTATTAGGCAAATGGATTAACGAAGCCAGGGCAAACGGCATCACCGACAAAGAAAAGAATTTGTATGAGCTAAATGCCCGCGACCTGGTAACCCTTTGGGGCGATAAAGAAAGCGGATTGAGCGAATACTCCAACAGGCAATGGGCCGGCTTAATAAAAGGTTATTACAAACAACGCTGGGAACTATACTTTAGCCAGCTAAACAAAGCCATGGCCACAGGAGCCGCCTTTGATGTCAAAGCATTTGACGCCGAGGTAAAAAATTGGGAATGGCAATGGGTAAACAAACACGATAACGCCTATACCGATGTTGCCAAAGGCGACGGGGTAGAAAAGGTGAAACTGTTGTTTGCAAAGTATAATAGTTTGGTGTTGCAGGCGGCGTATTAGCCGATATTCGGTTTTTTGTAGAGACGCATAATTGCGTCTCCCGCAGGACATTCAGGATTTGCAGGTCGTCAATTTGCATGTGTGATTTGCACTCGGGAGACGCAATTATGCGTCTCTACATCAAAAAGCAATACTTCCCCGCAGTCTGTGTCCTCACAGACCGCTGTTCCGAATGTTTTCGGTGGGTAGGGTAACCCAACGATGTATTGGGAAGATGCCTGTGGGGACACAGGCATCGGGGAAATGACATCATAAAATGGGCTGTCATGCTGAGCCCCGTTGAAGCATAGCGGGCAAAGGCCTCCCCACGCGACCCTTCGACAGGCTCAGGGTGACAGGCCTGCGCACCTCGAAAAGAAAACATGTCATGGGTACGAAGGATCTATTCGCGAACTTTTCTATCGGTCATGCACAGCTGATAGATCCTTCGTACCTCAGGATGACAGAAAGGAAAATTGTAGTTGGAACAACAAATACATTGAATCATAAACACATGATCAAAAGCGCATACCTGTTTTTAACAATCCTGATTTGCCTCGCGATTAGCACAACCATAAAAGCCCAGGATAGTAACGACCACATTTTCCCGCCATCTGCAGCGGCTAAACCCTATATAAATTTTGACGGCAAAGGCTTTTTAATAAATGGCAAACGCACGTTTATCGTATCTGCCGGGTTGGAGTATGCCCGCATCCCGCACCAGCTTTGGCACGACAGGTTGCTGCGCATCAAACGGGCGGGTTTTAATTGTATCGAGATATACACCATCTGGAACTTTCACGAAGCACAGGAAGGGAAATTTGATTTCACCGGCGACCACGATTTGAACTTGTTTTTAAAACAGGTTAACGACTTAGGCATGTACGCCATTGTACGCGTTGGCCCGTATTACTGTGCCGAATGGGATAACGGCGGCTACCCCATCTGGCTTAAGTTTAAAAAAGGCCTGAGTGTACGGGAAGATAATCCCTTGTTTGAAAAATATATTGACCGGTTTTTCGATCACCTTTTACCTATCGTGATGAATAACCAGGTAAACAAAGGCGGGCCGGTAATATTGGTGCAGTTGGAAAACGAGCACCCGAAAGGCTGGGGCACTGTTATGCCCGATGGCTATTTTAAACATTTGCAAACCAAGGCGCTCAGTATGGGCCTGCAGGTGCCTTACTTTTTTAGCGGCCTGCACCACGCCAGCGACCCGGCAGGCGATGGCAAACTGGACGATGCTGCCCGGCCAAACCCATGGTTTTCTACCGAGTTTTGGAGTGTATGGTATTCGCAATACGGCGCCAAACCGGGCGATGATAAGCTTTACGACAGGCGTACCTGGAAAATCATCGCCAACGGCGGCAATGGTTATAATTATTACATGGTGCATGGCGGATCGAACTTTGGGTACACCAATAACGACGAAGACGCGGCATCATATGATTACGGCGCGGCTATTGGCCAGGCAGGCGATTTAAGGCCGATATATTATGCCTTTAAACGGGCGGCCTGGTTTAGCCGTAGTTTTGAAGAGGTGCTGGAGAATAGTGTTAACAATAATGCTGCTTACAGCAAGATTGTTTCGGAGCCTGCCTTAAAAGTAAGCGTACGCAGAAGCCCTGCCGGTGCGATCATATTTCTGGATAACACCGGGCAACAACCAATAACTACATCATTGGATATTGCTGATAAAAACCTGACTGATAAAAAGGTAAGTGTTTTGCCCGGCGAGATCTACCCCTTAATCCATAACTATAAACTGAACGATGAGGTAACCCTCAACTGGGCTTTAACACGGGTATTTGCCATTGTAAGGCAGGGTAATACTACTACGATTATTACGGATGCCGAAGCCGGATCGCTCTTGTCTTTATATTTTAAAATCAACGGCAAGGCATCAACAGAAAACCCAAATGTAAAAGTTAATGGCGATGAGGTGAGCGTCAACCAGTTGATGCCGGATGTAAATAAGCCATTGGAATACACTTTTAAAACGGGTACACAAACAATCCGTGTTTTGGCCATGAACAGGGCATTAACAGATAAAACCTATATTGAAACCATCAATAAAAAAAGCTATATAGTTACAGGTGCGGCCTATTTAGGAGAAGCCTCTGGTAAAGGCAGTCAGTTTAAGGCCGATACAGAACAGCCATTATTGGCACATCAAAAAGAGCAGGTTTATATTTACACAGATAAAACAGCGGTGTCGGTAAAACAGGTGCCGCCCAACGGCTTAAATCAGCCCAAAACTATTGCGTTAAATAATTGGGAATTTAAAAATGCATCGGGCGCGGCGGCTGTAAATTATAATACGGGCAAATGGCTATCATCAAATAATCCTGTACCGATGGGCGCAGATGGCGATGTAACTGCCGACGCCTGGTACCGTACCAGCCTTACAACACAGGTTGCAGGTAAATATACCTTGCAGGTAAAAGGCGGCGGCAGGGGGCAGGCTTTTGTTGATGGTAAACCGGCCGCGCGATGGAAACTTGCTGACGGAGAGCTAACGCTCGACCTGAAAAAAGGCAAACACACCCTCGCCATTTTTGCGGCGCATGATGGTAGGGACAAACTGGCCGCTTACCTTGGGCCGATTGATGAGGTAGATAGTAAAGGGGTGTTTGGTCAGGCTTTCATCAAAAAAGGAGGTCCGTTTATCAGCGAGTTAAGCAACTGGTATTTTGCCAGGGCAAATAAAATAAGCGATGTTAAACAAGGGCCCCCGGCGTTTGATACCACCATATTTAAACCGTATAAAATAAACACCGATGTTTTTAATTTAAAGGAAGGGTATGGCTGGTTTACCACAACTATACCGCAACAGCCCGCAGGGACATCAAAAATAACCCTGCTGTTTAAAAGTGTGGATGAAAATGCTACCGTATTTATTAATGGCAAACAGGTATTTAAACACGATGGCTGGAACCAGCCTTTTGAAGTAAATATAACCGATGCTACTGCGTTAAAAGCGCCTATACGGCTTGCTGTGTTTATTGAAAACTACTCTAACGAAGGCGGTATCGATCAGCCTGTAAAAATCAATGCCATTGGCGATGCACCTGCCGTAACCGGGTGGAAAATGAAAGGCGGCCCCGGCGATGCCTTGGCAGTAAAGGGCTGGCAAAAATTTACAGGTAAGGTTAAAACCAATGCTCCTTGCTTTTACCGGTCATCGTTTACCGTACCGCAGGCAAAAGGAAAAGTTTTTATCTGGCGGTTTGAGCCAAAGGGGCTGGGGCATGGCTCGGTATGGGTTAACGGGCACAACATTGGGCGCTACCCGGAAAAGATACCCATTACAAGCTTATACATTCCCGAATGCTGGCTAAAAACAGGCCCGAATCAATTGGTGATTTATGATGAAGACGGCAAACAGCCCGGTGATACACTGATAGTTGCCGAACAGGAAGCAGGGCGCACTACAACACAAACAAATACAGAAATTAAATAATCAATACAACATGGCACTAACTACCGAACGGTTTACAGCATTAGATATTTTTAGGGGGATGACCATCTGTTTCATGATCATCGTAAACGCTCCCGGTTCGGGCGCGGACGTGTGGACACCGCTCGACCACGCCCCATGGATAGGTTTTACACCAACCGACCTGGTTTTTCCCTCGTTCCTGTTTGCGGTAGGTAATGCCTTAAGCTTCTCTAAAAAGAAATTTGAATCGGATGCCGCCTTTATCAGCAAGATTTTTAAACGCACAGTTATCATCTTTTTATTGGGGTACCTCATGTACTGGTTCCCGTTCTTCCACCGCGTTGCCGATGGCTGGGCTTTTAACCCGCTAAGCCATACCCGCATAATGGGTGTATTGCAGCGCATAGCTTTATGTTACTTTTTTGGCGCTTTGATTGTGCATTATTGCTCTCAAAAAACAGCGGTTATTATCTCGGGTTTACTGCTGATTGGTTACTGGCTGTTTTTAATACTACTTGGCGAGGCAGGGAAAGAGTATACCATGCTGGGCAATGCTGGTACCAAACTGGATATTGTGTTGTTAGGCAACGATCATTTATACCACGACAAAGGCGGCCCCATAGCTTTTGACCCCGAAGGTTTGCTGAGCACCCTAACCGGGATAGTAAATGTGATAGGCGGCTTTTTAGCCGGCGCGTTCATCCAACGTAAAGGTAAAACTTACGAAACCGTAGCCAGGCTCATGATGTTTGGCGGGTTGCTTATCGTATCTGCCTTGTTCCTGGGCCAGTTTTTCCCGATAGCCAAAAAACTGTGGACAAGCACTTTCTCGCTGCTCACCATCGGTATCGACCTCGCTATATTAGGCCTGCTGATATTTGTTATCGAAATAGAAAAAGTAAAACGCGGCACCACCTTTTTCCTCATCCTTGGGCGTAATTCGCTGGCCATCTACCTGCTGTCGGAATTGCTGCTTACCGTTTTTCAAACCCTATGGGTAGCCCCCAAACTGAGTTTTTACGATTGGATAAACCAGGTATTTTACCAGCGGGTGTTCCCCGGCGCTTTGGGCACACTGGTATTTGCCATTTGCTACATGATGCTGTGCTGGCTGGTGGCTTATGTGTTGGATAAGAGGAAGATATATATTAAAATATAATAATGTTAAAGGTATTAGGATCTTATTGGAGAATGGGTATTGCGCGAGTTTGAAACATTTAACCACCTGTTATTGCCCACCAGCTATGCTGGAAAAAACAATAATGACATAATTGTAAACGGGGCTTTTGTAGAGACGCAACATTTTGCGTCTCCCGCATGCAAATCACACATGCAAATTTGAGCCTGCAAATTTGAGCCTGTAAATTTTGAATGTCCTGGGGGAGACGCAAAATGTTGCGTCTCTACATTAAAAAAATACTGATTATCAATAATTTAAAACTATGTCATTATAAGGTATGAAGCAATTCCGAACTGTACGCCGCGGGTCTGTCACCCTGAGCTCGTCGAAGGGTCGCGCCGAGAGGCCTCTGCCCGCTATGCTTCGGCAAGCTACCCATGACGTGTTCTATTTTCGATGTGGGGAGGCCTGTCACCCTGAGCCTGTCGAAGGGTCGCGCACAGAGGTCTTTGCCCACTATGCTTCGACGGTACTATCTGGAATGTGCTCTATTTTCGAGGTGAGGAGGCCTGTCATCCTGAGCCTGTCGAAGGGTCGCGCGGAGAGGCCTTTGTCCGCTATCCTTCGACAGGCTCTGGATGACAGCCTTTTGAGCATTCCTCGGTTTTTACAAATTTTGACATTCATTTTAACCCTCTTTCTATCCCTCACCGCCTCCGCCCAGCACACCAACCCCCTGCCCTATGTAAATCCTTTCATCGGCACAGCCCAAAGCAATGTGCTCACCAAATGGGGCAGTGAAGGCGGCACCTATCCCGGTGCTGTTGCGCCATCTGGTTTTATACAGTTAAGTCCCGAAACCAGGTTTGGAAAGGGGTATAACTATGGGGATAGCACCATCTGTTATTTCAGTTGCTTCAGGCATATGAGTGGCTTTCCCGAGGGTTCGGCAGGCAGGTTTTATGTAATGCCCGTTAATACAGATTTATTGGAATCCCGTAAATACAGCCGGAAGTTTTCGCACACCAATGAAACGGCAAGCCCCGGCTACTATAAAGTGATGTTTGATGACGACCACAGTACCGTCGAAGTAACAGCAACAACCCGTACGGGCATGTTCCGGTTTACGTTTGTTGCTGGTTCATCACCGCAGTTATTTATCGGCGAAACCGGGGAGATCAGCGTAATATCCCCGAGTATAATCCAAGCCTCCAGTGGCAACATGGTTGTTAATTTTACCGAGCCTTTTATCTCAAAAAAACAAGTCAAAGGGGGCTGGGTTTTCGGTTTTGCAGCAGGTGCAAAGAGCGATAAAATTATCGGGCTTAAATTGAGTGCTTCCCCTGTTGGCTATGCGAGTGCCCAACGCAACATAGACCAAGAAATAGGAGCATTATCCTTTGACCAGTTGCGTAAACGTACCGCCAACGAGTGGCAAAAAAAACTGGCCGTTGTTGATGTAACCGACAGCAACGATGCCAATAAAACTGTTTTTTATACCGCCCTGTATCATTCGCTTTTAATCCCCTGGGTTATCGATGATGTGGATGGCCGTTATATGGGGGCCGATGGCAACATTCACCAAAAAACAGGTGCCCATCAATATGGGGCATTCTCGCCCTGGGATACATTTCGCTCTCTGCACCCGCTACTTACGTTGCTTTACCCGGATAAGCAGCAGGATGTGGTTTTATCCATGCTGGATATTTACAAACAAACCGGCCACCTGCCAACCGAATCCATGACAGGCAACCACGCTTTACCCATTATTGTAGATAGCTACCTGAAAGGGATAACCGGTTTTGATAAACAGTTGGCCTATACCGCCATGAAGAAAAGCGTACTGGAGCCGCCGTTTATCCAGCCGGACATGGAAATCTATAATCAAAAAGGTTATATCCCATTTACCCGGTCCGAGTCGGTTACCCGCACGGTCGAATATGCTTATGATGATTGGGCCTTATCGCAATTTGCCAAAAATATTGTCCATAATGATAAAGATTACCAGCTTTTGGCAAACCGGGGCTACAGCTACCGCAACCTTTTAAATCACGATCAACTATTGCTATTGCCCCGCAACGATGGTGAGTTTAAACTACAGCCGGGCATGTCGGGCTATAAAGAGGGGGATAAGTGGGTGTATTCCTACTTCGTACCGCATAACACCCAAGACCTTATCAACCTTACAGGCGGTAATGAGCAATTTGCACACCGGCTCGATTCGGCGCTGACTAATGACGTTATCCTATTTGATAACGAAACCGTATTTCATTTGCCCTACCTGTTTAACCAGGCAGGCAAACCGGCTTTAACCCAAAAATGGTTAAGTCAAATCATGCTGCATCGTTTTAGCAACAATCCCGGCGGCCTGCCCGGTAACGACGATTTGGGTTCAACCTCCAGCTGGTATGTTTTTAGCGCCATGGGTATTTACCCGGTTTGCCCCGGCAGGCCTTTCTATGCTATCGGTACGCCGTTGTTTAAATCTGTTACACTGCACCTGCCAAACGGAAAACAGTTTACCGTGGGTAGTAATGTGTCGGATGCAAAAGGTTACGTAAAGGCCTTAACAATTAACGGTAAACCCTGGCAGCAGCTAACCCTCGCGCATTCGGTATTAACAGCCGGAGGTTCAATGCTTTTTGATTTAACGGATAAGGCAGGCAATTGGCCAAAAGATAATAACCCTGTTGAGTTATCGGAAACAAAACAAAAACCCGACTTTAAAATGTTGAGTTGCTCAGTTTCAAAAAGCAGTGTTGCGCCAGATGAGCCTTTTGCTGTTCATTTTTCAATCAGTAACGTGGGCGCTACCGGCGTTAAAATTGTTTCGATACTGGTAAATGGCAAACCGTATGCTCACAAAAATTGCATGGTAGTTTCGGGTGGCACTCAAAAAGATTCGCTGGTATGCCGGCTTTATCCTATTGGGAAAACAGAACTTAAATTGGAAGGGCTGCCTCCGGTCGTGGTTGATGTAAAACTACCGCCAAATCCGCCGGCTCATCTTTTCAAAATTACCAGCCTTACCGCCACCGCAATGCTTAAGGTAAATGAGCCGCAGCGCCTCGCCTATATCGTCCAAAATATTGGCGGTGTAAAGCACACTTTTAATATCCCGATAACCAAAAACGACTCCCTAATTTTTACCGATACCATTGTTTTGGAGCCCGGCGAAAAAAAGGTGATCGGGCATGCACTGGCGGGTGCATCGGCGGGGTTCCAAAGGATATCCGCAGGTGATCAAAAGGTGGTTTATAAGGTGTACCAGGACAATGTGGAATCGCTTTTGCTTGATCTTTCTCCGATAGATTTTTCAGCCGGTGGTGCGGTAAAAGACAACTCCGGATTTCAGCATAACGGGCAAATAGTTACTGCCGAAAAATCAAAGACCGTTGGCAGGCTCGGATTTAATGAGCATACTTTTGTTGAGGTACCCAACACTCCCGCTCTGGATAATATGGGCGAAACCATTACCATGATGGGCTGGGTATACCCCACCGGGAACGAAAAAGGACTGGTTGATATGATAACCAAAGGCGATAGCCACGTTTTGCAGGTAACTGACCGTCAAACGCTTACTTTTTTTGCCGGGGGCTGGGGCCGGGGCGATTGCACCGTTAACCTGCCCGCCAATTGGAATAACCAATGGCACCACATCGCCGGGGTTTGCACAGGCAAAACACTCTACCTATACATTGATGGCGCATTGGCGGGTACCACTGTGATGGAAACCACGGCAAACCTATCGGTAACCAACAAATGGACCCTGGGCAGGAATGAAGAGTTTCCGTCCGAAAGGATTTTTCATGGATATATGGATAAGGTAAAAGTGTTTAAAGCGGCTTTAACAGCCGGTGAAGTGTTCAAGATTATGAAAAATGAAAAGCCTGGGGAAGGTTTTTAGGGAGCACTGTATTTCATTGCCATGCTTAAAAACCAGTCGATTCTCTTTTTATTATAGTTGATTTAAGTATCAGTGTACCGTTTGGCTCAAAATACTTTTTATTCAATATTTTAAACAGGATGCCCGCTGCTTCTTTGCCCATTTCAAAAGCAGGCTGTGTGATGGTACTTAATGATGGGTTTAAAAGGGGCGCGGTCTTGAGGTTGGAAAAACTAATTATTTTAATGTCGCGCGGAATATCGAGCTTAAGGTCTTTACACGCGTAATAACATGGCAGCGCCAGGTTTTCAATGGATGTGATAATGCTGTCGGGTTTTTCATCAGTCAGCAGTTTTTTTATCAGCGCGTAATTTTCATCTTCGTTGTTGGTATCATTTACAATTAGCGCATCGTTTTTGGCAATATGGTTGTCGTTTAATGCAGCGCAATATCCTGCAAAACGTTTTTTTCCTGTCGATAGGTTATTTAAGGCCATTAGGTAGGCTATTTTTTTGCATCCACACTCAATTAAATGACAGGTAGCATTATAAGTGCTTTCGTAATCATCGGTAGTTATTTTTACGGCATCTATATTTTCATTTACCCTGTCAAAAAAAACCACCGGCAACTGGTTAATAATGTCCTTAAAATTTTGATCGTTATTGGTTTCACTTGCTACCGAAATAAGGATGCCATCAACCCGGCCACTCAACAAACGGCGCATAAAGGCCATTTCCAAATCGCTGTTCTCGTGCGTTTGGTAAATTAAAACATGGTAATCATGCTGGCGTGCTATTTCTTCGATGCCATTAATGGCCTGCGAAAAAAAGTTATTGGTTACTTCGGGAATAATTACGGCAATGGTTTTTGTTTTGTGGCTCCTTAAATTACTGGCAGCGGGGTTGGGTTCATAGTTTAGTTGTTTAGCCAATTCCAAGACCTTTTTTTTGGTTTCGGGGCTTATTTCGTGACTGTCCCGTAGCGCCCTTGATACTGTGGCGGTTGATAAATTCAGCGCTAAAGCCAGTTCTTTTAAATTAATGTTACCCATTGCGGATACTATTTATAACGATATAATTTACTAATATAATGGGTTTTATGCAAACGTTTACGTAAATAAATGGATGCCGATGCCGCAAACTAAGCTAAAAGTTTAACAACTTAGATGCCTGATGCAAAAATAAAATCCATAAAACAAGCTATGTTATTAAGTTAAAGGATTTTTCGCGCAAAGACGCAGAGGCGCAAAGTGATTTGCTTCTTTTCTTGGCATCTTTGCGCAAATTTAAAATTTCCCTTAACTTAATGGCATGCGTATACCGGGATAATAAACCTGCTTAATTTTTCTTTATCGATAGTTTATCATGAAAATATTTTCTTTTTTGGCTTTGCTTGCGATGCCCGTTGCCAGTTATGCGCAGCAAAAAGTTTTTAACGTAACCGATTACGGCGCGAAGGCCGATGGTATTACCAATAACACTATCAGTATTCAAAATGCTATTGATAATGCAAACGCACAAGGTGGCGGTACGGTATTTGTTCCGGCCGGGAAGTTTTTAACGGGTGTCATCAACCTAAAATCAAACGTTACCCTAAACCTGGCCGCTAATGCTGTATTGCTGGCGAGCGCAAAACGGATTGATTATGGTGAAGGGCATGCATCGCCATTAATATTTGCCAAAGATCAGCAGCACATTGGTATCACCGGTAAAGGAACAATTGACGGCAACGGCGATGAATTGCTGAAAGACCTTTTTGCAATGCTGAAGGCGGGAAAGCTAAGAGATTCGTTATGGCAAAAAAAGAATCCCTGGGGGCAAATTCAGCCTGAAGAACCAAACCGCCCCAAGTTAATAGGCTTTTTTAACTGTACTGGCATCCATGTAAAAGGTATAACCATTCAAAATGGCCTGGTGTGGATACAGGATTACAATAAGTGCCGGGATATGGTTATTGACAGTATTAAAGTAATAAGTAACACCTACTGGAACAATGATGGCATTGATCTGGTTGATTGCAAAAACGTAAAGCTTACAAACAGCTTTTTTAATGCCGACGACGACGGCATCTGCCTGAAATCGAGCGACCGGAACAGCTGCTGCGAAAACATCTATATTGCCAACTGCACCATACGCTCAAGCGCCAGCGGGATCAAATTTGGCACTGCTTCATGGGGCGGCTTTAAAAAAATTACCATGAAGGATATTAAAATTTATGATACATATCGGTCGGCAATAGCACTGGAGTGTGTTGATGGGGGAGTGATGGAGGATATTGATATCAGTAACATTAATGCTGTTAATACAGGCAATGCTATATTTATACGCCTTGGCCATCGCAATAAAGATACTGTGGTAAGCAAAATCAACGGCATTAGGATAAGCAACGTAACTGTTGATGTGCCCAAAGGCAAACCCGATAAAGGATACCCTATGGAAGGTCCCGAAGTTAAAGGCAGGTACAACCCCTTCCCATCGTCAATTGCGGGTTTACCGGGGCATCCTGTTCAAAACGTAACCCTGCAGAATATTAAAATAACCTATCATGGCGATGCCAGTAAAGCTGTAGCCCATGTAAGTTTAGATTCATTGAACAGGATACCCGAAAACCCGCATGATTATCCTGAGTTTTCGATGTTTGGCGAATTACCTGCATGGGGCTTTTACGCCCGCCACGCGGTAGGGGTTAGCTTTAAAAATGTAACACTTAGCTGCGCCGGGCATGATTTTAGGGCCGCCTGCGTGTTTGAAGATATTGATGGACTAACCCTTAATTCGCTTAAAATACCGCAGGTTAAATCATTGCCGGTAATAGCGCTTTTTGGCGTTACTAAATCGTTAATGCAAAATATTGAGGTGTCTGGAAGCGCTAAAAATAAGGTACTTATAAAATAGGCAAGGGGGTAAGTACGTAATCGTTTACGTAAATAAATACCCCCAATTATGTAAAACCGATGTTTTTTTTAGTGAATTTTAAAACATTATAAAGCTAAACTGTGCCTTTAAGTGCAGTTCATTTTAAAACTTATTTATCGGGTTGCCAGTTTATTAACAGCCTGCTGTAATTTTTACTTCGAGGTTTCTGGGGATAGCGATAGGTATATTTTAGAGTTTAACAGATGAAGGCTTTATCGATGTTTAATAATTAATTGTTTGAATGGTTTACGATATGGAAAAGTTAACTGAAAAAGAAATTTCGCCGCTGCCAAGTTTGGATGTTTGGGAAGATGATGTATTAAGCAGGTACCCTGAGCCCGGCACAGCTAAAGCCAAAGATGAGTTCAGGGTTTATAATGATGCCGAAGACAACCCGGTAAGGGAGTTTTACAGGCTTAACCATACCTACCAAACCTATGGTAACGTATTGGCCAAAAAGGCTAATTTTTTACAGTTTGATAAAATGGAAATGCCGTGGTGGTCGGCAATGGAGTATTTGAATACGCTGGTTGATGAATCAGACCCTGATATTTCGCTTGATCAGTTGCAGCATTTATTGCAAACATCTGAAGCCATCCGTGCCGATGGGCACCCCGATTGGTTTGTATTAACCGGTTTTATCCACGATTTAGGCAAGGTGCTTTGCCTTTTTGGCGAACCTCAATGGAACGTTGTAGGCGATTCATTTCCTGTAGGATGTAAGTTTTCAGATAAGATAGTTTACCCGGAATTTTTTGCCGCCAACCCCGATAATACTGACGAGCGCTATAATACCAAATACGGTGTTTACACCCACCAGTGCGGGTTAGATAATGTGCACATGTCATGGGGGCACGATGAATACCTGTATCACATCACCAAAAATTATTTGCCCGAAGAAGCGTTGTATATGATCCGTTACCATTCCTTTTACTCGCAACACCGCGAAAAGGCTTACGATCATTTGCTGAATGCGCATGACCAGGAGATGTTTAAATGGGTTGATAAATTTAACCCGTATGACCTGTACTCAAAAAGCCCAAAACCACCGGTAGTATCGGAGTTAAAGCCTTACTATGAGGACCTGATTGCCAAATATTTGCCGGCTACAGTTAAATTGTAATTTTAATGTATTCCTATAACGGCGAATTTTTTTGATTTGAGCCTGTTGTGCTTAATCTGTAATGAGCAACGTCTTTTTGCAGGTTAAGCCTAAAACAGGCGATCCTTAAAAAAAGAGGCAAATGCCCCTTTGAAGTAATAGGAAAAATTAAATAACTTTATCAAAAAAGCCGGTGTAAGGCACATTTGTCTATAAATAAATATTTGTACTTTTCACAATAATTCCTGTTTGATAATTAATGATTAAATAGTTACCGGTTGTTATGAATATGGACGCAGATAAAGATTTAGTGTTTCGTTTACACGGTGGTGACATCAGTGCATTTGATCTGCTTTATCAAAAGTACCATCAGGCCATTTACCGTAATATTTACAAACTCACCAAGGATGACGATATCTCCTGCGATATTTTACAGGATATTTTCATCGCATTATGGGAAAAACGCGCCGAAATTAAAGCCGATCAGTCTGTAAGCGGCTGGCTTTTTGTGCTGAGCTTTAATAAATCAATATCGCATTTGCGTAAGAAGCTACGCGAGGCTGCGGTTGTTAACACGATGCCTTTTGCCGAAATTGAGCAGGAGGATAGCAACCTGCATTTAATTGACGACCAATACTATTTATTGCACCAGGCCATCGATCAGTTATCGCCCCAGCGTAAAAAAGTATTTACCCTTTGCAAGTTAGAAGGGAAAACTTACGAGGAGGCAGCCGAAACGCTAAACATATCTAAACATACCGTTAAAGAGTATCTTGGGCATGCTGTTGCGGCCGTCAAAAACCATATCCACGAACATCAGGCCGAATGGAAAACCGCTGGTGTGCTGCTGGCCTGTTATTGGATCGGCATCGGCCAATAATTTCACGGAAATCGCTTAAAAAAATCAAAAATCAGGTCGCGCAAAGATGCTAAGAAGCAAAGCAATTCATTTGTTTCTCCTGGCGGCTTACGTCTTGGCGCGAAAAACTAACCGATTTACTTTCAAATGCGATATCACGAGCAGCAATTACTCCATATAAATTATCTCCTATTGAATTTTCTTTTCAACTGATATCCATCTTTTTCCATACGTTATTTCGTATTTGTAATTTTCGAACTTTTTTTGAAAATATTCACAAAACCATCCCCCCCGTTTTAAACCTCCCGGCGTATTTATATAAAAATTGCTCGTGGAAACCATAGTTCAACGTTTAGAAAGGCTTTATAAAACTGATACCCTGACTCAGGACGACAAGCGCTGGCTTGCCGAATACCTGAAGGGAGATATCTCGGAATTATACCTGATAGCGCTTGAAGGTTTCAGTAAAGATGTGCTGGAACAAAAACTCATCCTCAGCGATCAGGCATCCAACCAAATACTTAAAAATATCCACCAAGGTATAATAAAGCCCCCTGCACAGGTCTTCCCTATAAGACGTTTGCTGGTAAAAATGGCCATCGCTGCATCTGTTGCCACTGTATTTTGTACCGGCTACGTATTCAGAAAACAACTGGATAATTGGATAGATCCTGTTAAATACCAGGAAACAGTAGCACTAAACGGCGAAATAAAATTAATAAGTTTATCTGATGGCACTACAATATGCCTTAACTCGGGCAGCCGGTTAAGCTATCCCGATAAATTTAAAGAACACACAAGGGAAGTTACCCTTACCGGGGAAGCTTTTTTTAAAGTAGCTCACAATAGCAGCAAGCCATTTATCATCTATTCGGGCAAAATTAAAACCACTGTTTTAGGTACCAGTTTTAATGTTAAAGCCTATAACGAAGATAAAGCCATTAAAGTAACCGTAGTAAGTGGTAAGGTTGGGGTATTAGCAACCGCCGTAAAACAACCTGCGGTATTGCTTACATCCAATATGCAGCTGGTATATACCAAAACCAGCGAAACACTGATTGCCGGAAAAATCGACGATGCGTCATCGGTTATTAGCTGGCAGCAGGGTAAGCTACAATACCATAATACACCATTGTCTGATGTGCTGGCAGATGTTCAGCGCAAATATAATGTAGTAATCAAGGCCGATAAAAACCTGCTCAACTGCACCTTGTATGCCGATTTTAACAACATGCCACTGCAAAAAGTATTAAAGTTGATAGAAGCCCTTATAAACGCCCGCTTTAAAAAGGAGGGCAGCGCCTATACCTTAAAGGGTAAGGGATGCAACTAAAACACCAATTATACAAAACAAATAATGTTTGACACCTAAATAAAAGCTATGAGTTAAAACCCAGGGAAAGAGAAAATGATCCTCCAAAATGGCCGGGCCAGTTTTGGAGGAATAAAATGCCAAAGATTTATTAATGGAGCATGCAGGAGGCCTCAAGAACCATAGCACGTTCCAGCTTGACCTATAACACTTTAATATAGCAAAAATATGAAAAAAACCTTACCCGAAAGATTCTTTCGAGCCATAACATATGTTATGAAAATTAACGCAATTATTTTATTAGTTGTCTGTTCGCTATCGTCCATTGCTATGGCCGGTAACTCCTACGGACAAAGCGTACTGGAAAAACCAGTTACCCTTAAATTGAAAAAAATGCCGCTTTCTGATGCGCTGGAGCGTATCTCGGCAAATACAGGTGTACGCATAATGTACACCGGCAATAATATGGAAAGCGATGTTAAAGTGACCCTGACGGCTCGAAACGAGAAACTCGAAGCCGTTTTAAAAAGGGTTTTGCTGGATAACCAGTTTACATACACCGAGGTTGAAGGCAGCTTATTAGTAAAGCCGGCACCAAAGCCACCGGTGGAGAAAAAAGTGGAATTGCCGCCGCCTACCATTATAACAGGTACGGTTGTGGATGATAAGGGGCTGCCTTTAATAGGTGTTTCTGTTAAAATAGCAGGGCTGGCAACAGGCGCTGTTACCGATGTAGATGGCAAATTTAAAGTACAGGTAGCCAATGAAAATACGGTACTGGTATTCTCTTATATCGGTTTTGATACACAAAGAATAACCGTTGGCACACAAACTGTTATAAAGGTTACGTTGGTGCCTTCGGCCAATTCATTATCAACCGTAGTAGTTGTTGGTTACGGTACCACAACAAAAAGGGAACTAACCAGCGCCATTGCCACGGTTAAGGCCGAGCAGTTTAACGCCGGTGTGGTATCAAGCCCCGCAGATTTGCTGGAAGGCAAAGTGGCCGGTTTAAATATTACCAGCGATGGTAACCCCAATAGTAGAGCCACTGTTACGCTGCGCGGACCATCTTCCGTACGGGCAGGTGAAGCTTCTGTGCCATTTTATGTAATAGACGGGGTTCCCGGAGCCGATTTTAACTTGATTGCTCCTTCGGATATTGCTTCAATAGATGTATTAAAAGATGCCTCTGCTGCGGCAATCTATGGGGTTAGGGCTACCAACGGTGTAATCATTGTTACCACCAAAAAAGCTAAAGCAGGCCAGATGAGGATGACTTACAATGGTTACGGAGCATTTGAAAAAATATCTAACCAGTTTGATGTTGCCAGCGCCGACCAATTGAGGGCGTATGTGAAGGCAAACGGACAAAGCTTTACACCGGCGAATGATAACGGTGGTAATACCGACTGGCAAAAGGCTGTTGAGCGCAATACCGGCTTTTCGCAAAACCACAACCTTTCTTTTGGCGGCGGTACAGATAAAACCACTTATAACGGAAGTTTAAATTACCTGGATAACCAGGGTATTGTTAAAAGCAGCGGTTTAAAACGCGTTATCGGCAGGCTTAATATCACGCAAAAAACGCTGAATGATAAACTGAAGCTGGATTTTTCCTTAAGCAACGCGGTTACCAACTCAAATCTGCTGGTTAACGATATTCCGTTATCAAGTGCAAATGGTCAAAGTCCGGGATTGTTTAAATCAATAGTTCAGTATTTGCCTACCCGTACCATTTATAATGCCGATGGTACATTTTATAACGACCCCACTTTAAAATTGGGCTACAACCCGGTTGGCCTTATTACCAACGATACTTATAAACGGAAAATAAGCTTGCTGTTGGGTAACGTGCGCGGCGAGTTGATATTGCCTGCAGGCCTGCTTTACAATTTTAACCTGGCTTACCAGGAAACAAATACAGATAACAATACTTATTACAATTCGGTATCTGAGCTTGCGCCCGGTCTTAACGGTAAAGCGATCCGGTCAACTTATACAGATACTAAAAAACTATTCGAAAACTATTTAACTTATGCTCATAACTGGAATGAAGTGCATAATTTTAAAGTGTTGTTTGGTTATTCAATAGATCAAACTACAGTGAACGACGGTTTTCAGTCAACCAATCAAAATTTTATTTCTGATGCAACCGGCTACAGTAACCTGGCCTTGGGTACACCCGCTGCTGGTTACCGGGTTGACTATGGTAGCGTCAACCAGGAAACTTTACGCCTGATATCATTTTACTCCCGCCTAAATTACAGTTATAAAGGTAAATACCTTTTGCAGGCATCAATACGTCGGGATGGATCAAATGCTTTTGGTACCAACAACCGTTGGGGGTATTTCCCGGCTGCATCGGCGGCATGGCGTGTGATAGACGAAGGTTTCATGAAATCGCAATCATTGTTTGATGATCTGAAACTGAGGGTAGGTTATGGTAAAACAGGTAACTCGTTAGGCTTCTCGCCATATACCCCAATAACCCTTTACGGCACCACAGGTAGCTTTTATTATAATGGTGCATATATAGGCGCTATTGGTGTAACCCAGAACCCAAATCCGGATTTAAAATGGGAAAGTACAGGAACACTGAACGGTGGTATTGATTTCTCTATTTTAAAAGGACGTTTAGGCGGTTCGGTTGATGTCTACAACAAAAAAACAACCAACATGATCACCACTGTTCCAGTGCCGCTTATCAATAACTTTGTAAATTACAAAGTTGAAAACGTAGGCAGCATGACCAATAAGGGTGTCGAGATCGCCCTGAATGGAACACCAATTAAATCAAAAGACTTTACCTGGAGCAGTTACGGCAACATTTCATTCAACAAAAATAAGATCACAGCCCTTGCACCAAATTTATCGAAAATATATAGAGGTGATCCTGAGGGGCCGGGCCAAAGCGGGATAAATGTATCCATCATTGAAGCCGGGTATCCATTGGGCGAGTTTTATACGCTGAAATATCTTGGCCGCCCCAATGGCGTATCAACATTTTTAGGCGCCAACGGCCAGCCAACCACGACACCTTCAAGCGCCGATCAAACTTACGCGGGTAACGCGCAGCCAACCTATACATTTGGCTTAGGTAACGATTTTACTTATAAAAACTTTAGCCTTAATTTCTTTTTCAGAGGTCAGGGTGGTAATAAAATCATGAACGCGTCTTTAGCCAGCTTTAACCAGCCTACGCAGGCCTCGGCGCATGGTGTGCCTACATTAACATTGAGCGAACCAGGCACCGATGTTAATGCCAACTTTTATTCAACCCGTTATCTTGAAAGTGGCGCTTTCATCAGGTTAAGTAACGCTACACTTGCATACAAATTTAATGTTTCGGGTAATTATGTACATGGTATCCGCTTGTATGTTACCGGTACCAACTTGTTTATTATCACCAAATACAAAGGGGTTGATCCCGAATTGAATTTGAACATCGATAACCAGGCCAGCGGCCAGTTTATTGGAGTTGATAGTAATAATTTCTATCCAAAAACAAGGAGTTTCCTTGCAGGTATCCAAGTTGATTTATAATAACCATTAACCTAACAGACATGAATAATTTAAAAAGATATATAAAACCTGGCCTTGTAGCCATGTTGATTGGGGCAATTTACCTTTCGGGTTGTACTAAGTTAGATATCACGCCTAAATCGGCGCTTACCCCATCTATTTTCCCAACTACCCCGGCGCAGTATGTAGCTGCTACGGGTCCTATTTATACCTCGTTTCGCGGGGCGCCGGGCAGGCAGTACTGGTTATTGCAAAATTTAAGTACCGATGAAAACGTGCTGGTAGCGCGTGGGGGCAACTGGCTTGATGGTGGTACTTACTCAACCGTGAATCTGCATACCGTAACGCCTGATAACAGTATGACAGAAACCTGCTGGCAGTGGGGTTACGGAACCATAAGTTTATGTAACCAGGTGTTGTCATTATTTGAGGCTACACCGGCAAGTGATGCTAAAAAGCAAACCCTTGCCGAAATTAAAACCATGCGGGCGCTATCCTATTTTTATTTGATGGATCTTTTTGGAAACGTCCCTATCAGTAAAAAGTTTGGCGATACCACCAACCTGGGTACCCAGCCAAGGGCAACCGTGTTTGCATTTATTGAAAGCGAATTGCTTGCGCAAATTCCGGATCTGAGCGCTACATCGGGCGTAACTACCTATGGCAGGCCAACCAAGGGTTTAGCTTATGCCATACTTGCAAAAATGTATCTTAACGCCCAATACTATATTGGCACAGCAAGGTATCAGGATGCCGTTACCATGTGCGATAACATTATAAAAGGTGGCCAATATTCTTTAGATGCCGACTATTTGGGTATGTTTAAGCCTAACAATGGCCCTGGGATTAAGGATTTTATTTTTGCCGTGCCCTATGATGGCGTGCAGGCGCAGGGACAGTATTATGCCCGCTGGACAATTAATCCAAATTTGAAAGCTAAGTACAAGATGCCCTACACGCCCGATGGACCGGTGTATACATACAAGGGGTATTATGCTTTGTTTAACGATGCCAATGATATACGCAAAAAACAATACCTGGTTGGCAAGCAATACAACAATGATGGTACGCCAATAAACATTACAACAACCAACATCGGGCTTGATGCAAGCTATACCGGCCCTAACCCAACTGCCCAGGTAGTACACCAACTGGAGTTTACGCCTGATATTGTTTGGAAAAATAACGCCACTTTTGATATAGGTAATGATGAACTTGCCAACGAGGAAGGCTACAGGAACAATAAATTTTATCCAGACAGCTTAAATACAGATCGTAACCAAGGTAATGATGTGCCTATGTTCAGGTATGCCGATGTTTTGCTGGAGAAAGCCGAAGCTATTTTAAGAGGTGCTACTGCAACCAACGGCGATTCGCCTTTATCATTGGTTAACCAGGTTAGGACGCGTGCAAAAGCTACCGCACTGGCAGCCGTTACCCTGCAGGATATTTTAGATGAACGCGGCCGTGAGCTGGCTATGGAAATGTGGCGCCGTAATGACATTATCCGTTTCGGTCAGTTTGAGAAGGCATGGGGTATAAAAACCGATGCAAATCCTAACAAACGCATTTTTCCAATACCAAGGCCCGAAATGCAGTTGAATCCAAAACTGGTACAAAATACAGGTTATTAACTAATATTGTTTAATAAATACAGGCCGCACACCGGCCTGTATTTTTTTTACCGTTTTTTGTTTTTAATATAACTACTTAATATGTTGTTAAACAAATTGCCTGCAAGGCTTTTTTTTGCCCTGCTTGTTATTTTAACCTATATCGGAAGTGTTGCAAATGCCCAGGTTAACAAGCAGGCATCATATGGGTTAATTGCGCGCGTTATACCAAAGGCGGCAACACATTTTAAGGTAGAAGAGATTGCTGGCGTTGATGGCAAAGATGCGTTTGAAATAGAAAGCATTAACAACAAAATTGTATTAAGAGGCAATAATGGCGTCGCTGTAGCATCCGCATTATACTATTACCTAACCGAATACTGCCATTGTCAGGTAACCTGGAATGGCACCAATTTAAACCTGCCTGCAAAATTGCCCGCAGTAACCACTAAAATTCGTAAAAACACACCATACCAATACCGGTACTACTTAAACTATTGTACGTACAACTATAGCATGAGCTGGTGGGACTGGAAACGATGGGAAAAAGAAATTGACTGGATGGCCCTGCACGGCATTGATATGCCGCTTGCGCTAACCGGCCAGGAGTATACCTGGTACGAAGTTTATAAGGATATGGGTTTTACCGATAACGATCTGAAATCGTTTTTTTGCGGCCCGGCTTATTTTTCGTGGTTTTGGATGGGAAACCTGGATGGATGGGGCGGCCCCCTGCCCGTTAGCTGGATGACAAGTCACCGCGATTTGCAAAAAAAGATACTACAGCGCGAAAGGGCATTGGGCATGAAACCCGTTTTACAATCATTTACAGGCCATGTACCGGCCGCGTTTATGACACGCTTCCCCAAGTCAAAACTAAAAAAGACTAACTGGAACAATGGTTTTGGCGACACCTATATATTGGATACCCACGACCCAATGTTTGACTTAATTGGGCGTAAGTTTTTAGAAACTCAAACCCGCTTATACGGAACCGATCATCTGTACTCGGCAGATACCTTTAATGAAAATGAACCGCCAACGGATGATCCTGCCTATTTATCGGCACTAAGTTCAAGAGTTTACCAGGCCATGAGCAGTGCCGACCCGAAAGCCGTATGGGTAATGCAGGGCTGGCTTTTTTACAGCGACCGCAAATTCTGGAAAACACCGCAGATAAAAGCGTTGCTACAGGCTGTGCCGAACGATCATATGATTATGCTTGATTTGGCAACCGAGATTGAACCTGTTTGGAAACGCACAGAAGCGTATTACGGCAAGCCCTGGATATGGAATATGCTGCATAATTTTGGCGGCAATATCGGGATGTTTGGCCGGATAGAAGGCGTAGCCAAAGGCCCCGCGCTTGCACTTAAAGATACAGCATCGGGCAAACTGGCAGGTATTGGCCTCACCATGGAGGGCATTGAACAAAACCCCGTGTTGTATGAACTAATGACCAGCAACACCTGGCAAAGCGAGCCCATTAGCCTGGATAGTTGGCTTCGGTCGTACATTTTAAACCGCTATGGAAATGTAAACGACCATACCGTTAAAGCATGGCAAGTTTTAAAACAAACCGTTTATAACGGTAAGGATATCCGCGATGCCTCGGAGTCAATTATAACCGGCAGGCCAACGTTTGATTCGGCAGCGGTGTGGACGAGGACCAAACTAAATTATCAGCGTAAAGACTTGCTGCCCGCCTGGGACGAACTGATGAAGGCCGTACCCGCATGCAGCAAAAGTGATGGCTTTCAATATGACCTGGTTGATTTATCGAGACAGATATTGGCAAACTATGCCAGGCCATTGCAGCAAAAATGGGTAAAGGCTTATGAAGATAAAAACGTAGCCGACTTTGATAATTACAGTGCCCAATATCTTCAATTGATTACCGATATGGATGCACTTTTGGCAACCCGTAAAGATTTTTTATTAGGCCCCTGGCTTGCCGATGCCCGTAATTGCGGAACCACACCCGCCGAAAAGGCAATTTATGAGCGAAATGCCCGCAATTTGATTACGCTTTGGGGCGACGAAAAAAGTCCGCTTCATGAATACTCCTGTCGCCAGTGGAGCGGTTTGTTAAATGATTTTTATAAAGTACGGTGGCAGAAGTTTTTTACAGAAGCCAAAACCGCGTTGAAAGCCGGAAAGCCAATGGATGCCGCCGCATTTGATAAAAATATAAGCGCCTGGGAATGGAACTGGGTAAACACGCAAAGGCCTTACCCGGTAATCACAAAAGGCAACAGTATACTGCTGGCTCAACAACTGTATAAAAAGTACCGCACTAAAATAGGGGCAGACTTAAAATAACATTAATATTTAAGGCGTATGGCCAATGCACCAATTGTATCTGATCCTTTTATAAATACCGGCAGCGGTAAAAATACACCTGTAAAACTACCCCGCTTGCTATCGTTAGATGCGCTGCGCGGGTTTGATATGTTTTGGATAATGAGTGGCGAAGGCGTGGTACACGCGTTGGCCAAAGCAACCAACTGGCCGGTTTTATTGTGGATGTCGGGCCAGTTGCACCATACCGATTGGAATGGGATTACATTTTATGATATGATCTTCCCGTTGTTTTTGTTTATAGCTGGTGTGTCTGTGCCATACTCCATGCATAATAAAATGATGAAGGCAGGGATAAACGATGCACAGCTTTTACCCAAAGCCGATAAACGGAGCATCTATTTATCCATGATTCGCCGTACCCTTATCCTGCTTTTTGTGGGGACGGTTGTTAACGGAATTTTTAAGTGGAACGGGTACGAGCAAACGCGCTTTGCAAGCGTGTTGGGGCGTATTGGCCTGGCCTGGTTTTTTGCCGGGCTTATTTATTTGAATTTTAATATCCGGCAGCAGCTTGTTTGGTTTGCTGTATTGTTAATAGGTTATTGGGCCGCCATGATGCTTATCCCGGTGCCGGGTTATGGCGCGGGGGTTTTAACCATGAATGGCAGCCTGGAATCATACGTCGACAGGTTATTACTTCCCGGCCGGTTGCATGATAAAGTGCATGATCCCGAAGGCGTGTTATCAACCATCCCGGCAATTGGCACAGCCATGCTGGGCATTTTTACCGGTCAGTTTTTAAAATACCAGTCGGTAAAATGGCCTATGTGGAAAAAGGGCGTGGCGCTATTTGTGGTCGGATTGATACTAATTGCCATCGGCGCCGTTTGGAATTTAACCTTCCCTATCAATAAACGCCTTTGGACAAGCTCTTTTGTTTTGTTTGTAGGTGGATGGAGCCTGATTTTCCTGTCTGTATTTTATTTAATTATCGATGTGGCTGGCTATCGTAAATGGGCTTTCCCTTTTGTGCTTATTGGCGTAAATTCTATCCTCATTTACCTGGCATCCGAAGGCATGATCGATTTTCAGCACACCGCCCATTATTTTTTTGGTGGGCTGATACAATACGTATCGCCAGTATGGCAAGCGGTGTGGCAGGCCATAAGCATAGTAGTTGTGCAGCTTGCTTTGCTTTATTTTTTATATCGAAATAAGGTATTTTTGAAGATATAGTCTTGTGCGTTGCAGAAGCTTAGTAAGATTTTAAAAATAACTTAGAGGCTGTCTAAAAACGAGATTTATTCATTGCCGTTGACTTTAGTCAACGGTAAATGAAAGCCTTATTGCTGGCTTTAGCCAAATTATTCAGTGGAATTTGGCTAAAGCCATTCGCCTTTTAGTCATTATTCCGTTGACTAAAGTCAACGGCAATGATTTTTATATGATACATAAATAATCTAAATTAAATTTAAACAGGTTCTTAGGTACTTTGCTTTAATTTGGGAGGGAAAATGTTTTGTCGGCCGCAAAGCTAAAGTCTCCCTACCGGGGGAGATTATTCACATTGTTTTATATTTAAGCGGTGTTCATGATGGCTGCGCCGTTTACAGGGGGCTTTTACTAAAATTTTATAAACCATATGATATCTTATAAAGTGCGACACTTATCTTTTACTTTATTGCTGATGGCTGCCTCGGCAGCTGCATTTGCGCAGGATGTTGTTAAATATGTACAGCCATTGGCAGGTACCGCCGTTGCCACAACAGCATCGGCAATAAAGCACGGTTCGGGTTATGCCGCATCGCAGGCCAATACTATTCCTGCGGTAACCACGCCCTTTGCCATGACGCAGTGGACGCCGGAAACCCAGGCAACGGAGAATAAGTGCGTACCACCGTATCTTTATAAAGATAGCCTGTTTTACGGCCTGCGCGGCTCGCATTGGTTAAGTGGTTCATGTACGCAGGATTATGGCAGCTTTACCATTATGCCCATAACCGGGAAATTAAAAACCAACAATTACCAAACCTCATTTAAACACACCGATGAACTGCCAACCCCTTATTTATACCAGGTTAATTTAGCCGAATATAGCGTACATGCCGCCGTAACCGCCACCCCACGCTGTGGCATGATGCAGTTTACTATGGATAAGACCGATAGCCTTTATTTACTGGTAAAACCCAACAGCGACAGGCACGAAGGCTTTATAAAAGTAGATATGAAAAGGGGCGAGGTATACGGTTATAACCCGGCCCACCGCATTTACCAGGGCTGGGGCAAAAGCGCCGGTTTTAATGGGTTCTTCGTAATCAGGTTTGAAAAGGTTGTAGGCCGGGCAGGTACTTTTACTGAAGATAGAATTTTATCGGCAACAAGCATTAAAGACCAGCCGGGGTCAGGCGCCTTCGTTGGTTTTAAAATGAACAAGGGCGAAAAGCTGGTGATCCGTATAGGTACATCATTTACCAGCCTGGATGGCGCCCGTAAAAATTTACAGGCAGAAATGCCCGGTTTTGATTTTGATAAAGCGGTGGCTAACTGCAAGGCGGTTTGGCAAAAAACCTTAAGTCAAATTAGCGTAGCTACCGACAATTTGAGGGATAAAAATATTTTTTACACGGCCTATTATCACACTATGCAGCAACCCCGGTTGTTTAACGATGTGGATGGCAGCTACCCGATGTTTGCAACCGGTTATAAAAACGCAAAGTTGGCAAAGGGCAATTATTATGACGATTTTTCGATGTGGGATATTTACCGGGCCGAAATTCCTTTGTATGAGATACTGAAACCTGCCTTTGTAAATGACCTGGTACGGTCGCTGATTATTAAAGGCAGGCAGGGGGGATGGATGCCCATATTCCCCTGCTGGAACAATTATACATCAGAAATGATAGGCGACCACACGGCTTCGGTAATTAGCTCCGCCTATCTAAAAGGCATCCGCGATTATGATGTAAACGAAGCTTATGGCTTATTGCGGCACAACGCATTTGATATACCGGCCAATAAAGCTGATTATGTAGAAGGCAAAGGCCGGCGGGCATTGGATAGCTATTTAAAATATCACTATATCCCGCTGGAAGATAGTGTGCCCGATGCCTTCCATAAAAAAGAGCAGGTGAGCCGTACTATGGAGTATGCTTATGATGATTATGCCTTATCGCAATTTGCGAAACAAATAAACAAAAAAGCAGATTATAAATTGCTGATGCAACGTGCGGGTTACTACAAGAATGTATTTGACCCGGCAACAGGCATGGTACGGGGCCGCTATGCCAATGGCAATTGGATAGCAGATTACAACCCCGACAAAAAAGAAAGCTATATTACCGAAGGCACACCCCGCCAGTACACATTTTACGTACCCCAGGATATCCCTGGCCTTGCAAAACTAATGGGCGGCCCTGCCAAACTGGAATCGGCTTTGGATGGTTTGTTTTTGAAAAAAGAATACTGGCACGGCAATGAGCCGGGGCATCAGATTCCGTTTATGTACAATTACACCCCTGCTCCCTGGAAGTCCCAACAAGAGGTTAGGGAGATACTTGCAACGGAGTACAGCGATGGTCCGGGTGGTTTGGGAGGTAACGACGACGCCGGGCAAATGTCGGCCTGGTACATGTTTGCATCCATGGGTTTTTACCCGGTAAACCCGGTATCGGGCGAGTTTTTGTTATGTTCGCCAATTTTTGATAAAGTAATATTGAAGCTGCCCAACGGAAAAAGCACAACCATAACCTGCCACAAGAAAAGTAAAAATTCAGCATACCTCTACAAGGTTAAACGGAACGGGAAGCTAAGCCTTCGTAATTATATCAGCTATAACGAGATCATGAATGGCGGCAGCCTGGAGTTTTTCATGCAGGATAATCCGGATGTTAAATGGGCAGCACAACCCGGATACCAGCCTGGCCGGGTAAAATTTGAGTAAAAATAATTAAGAATCATTTGTACATGAAAATATGATGTTGTATCCTGAATAAGTTTTGACTTAATGCCGTTAAACAAAATTAGGCAACAGCTTTATCCTCCAATAAAAAGGGCAAATTTCAACCGGAAATTTGCCCTTTTTATTGGAAAGATGAAGTGCTTTAAAATTTAATTCTGCCATACAGCTTCGTAAAAATAGCATTATTGAAAAACGGACAGCTTTATAAAAGCTAATTATCTTACCAGACAGAGGGGGATAGTTATCAGGTTTGGTTACGTTAAATTTGATTAACCATTTATAATCTATTGAGTTGCCAGGTTGGCAAGCAATGCGAAAATATTGTTGAATACGTTTTATTTCGAGTGATTTTAATTGAAATTGTTTTGGCTTTTTTTAACAAAAGGGTATGCTTTTTTTTGTTTAACAACTAATATTTTCCCGAACCTATAGCAAATAATATGATACAAACTGTGTAATTGAAAGCCCTGGGCTCATTTTTGCTACGCGTCGCTGTTATGGCGATTAAAGCCGCCCAAAAATCTGAAACCGATCACTGGCATCATCAAATGCTGCTTCACAATTTCAAATGAAAAAGATACTATGAGTTCTTCTCTTAACAACCCTGATAAAGAGCTTACCACATTGCTCAAAAATGGGAGTGTTCTTGCATTTACCCAGCTGTATTATAAGTATAGCTCTAAAATGTACGCCAACATGTTTAAAATGGTGAAGGATAAGGAAGTTGTGGAAGAGATGATCCAGATTTTATTTTCACGGATCTGGCATCAGCGAGAGACCATAACCTACGAGCGTGATTTTTCGGCTTATTTATACAGGGCGGGATCGCATTTGGTGTGTGATTTTTATAGAAAGCTGGAAAGCGACAGAAAAATGACGGCCCACTTTAAATCAACTATCATCGAGCATTATTCGCACATAGAAGAAAAAATATTTTTTAAAGAAAGTGAAAACCTGCTGGAGCAGGCATTGGCCGTACTTTCGCCACAACAGCGGCAGGTTTATCAGCTTTGTAAACTTGATGGCTTTAGCTATAAAGAAACCGCCTCAAAACTTGGCATATCTCCTCATACCGTAAAGGAATATCTATGTAAAGCAAAAAACGTTGTAAAATCTTACATGGTCAAAAATATGGAAATTGTTACCTTTTTGATGTGTTGTTTTTACATAGTTTTGTGCAATTAATTGGTGCGCAGTTTTTTAATTCCATTGATTGAGCCCCCCATATTTATTTTAATTACGTCTTTAGTAAAATAGTATAACTGCTGATAGATGAACTACAGGGAATTATCACTTCTGTTTGAAAAACTGGTAAAAAATGAATGTACTGAAAAGGAAGCAGATCTGTTATTAAGATTGCTATCAGACAGATCTTATGACAGCATGTTCCGGCAGCTGGCTGAAGAGCAATTGCAACAAACGGAGGATGCCGCAAACCCAAACGGTGCATCTGAAGAGTCGCTGAATCTTAAATTAGAGGCTATTTTAAATTCTAATTTGCCGGCAAAAAAAGTCAATAAAAAAAATGTTTGGAACTTGCAGAAATGGTATGTTGCGGCCGCTATGCTGTTATTTTTGGCTATTGGCGCTTATGTTTTTGAAAAAAATGAGCCGGCAAAATTAGTTGCGAATAAACATCAGCAAAAAATTACTTTTGGCGGCAATAAGGCTGTTTTAACTTTAAGTAACGGGCAAAAAATTAATTTAGAGGATGCCGCGAATGGAGCCATAGCTGCCCAATCAAATTTCACTATCACGAAAACAAAGGAAGGCGTAGTGGTTTACCAGGCCAATGCTTCCGGCGACGCAGGCAGTGCTACATCGGCAGCGCCTTTGTATAACACTATTACAACACCCGATGGCGGCCAATATGAGGTTGTGCTTCCTGATGGATCAAAGGTGTGGTTAAATGCTGCATCATCCATAAAATTTCCCGCGCGATTTGCTGTAGATAAACGTTTGGTTGAGTTAACAGGCGAGGCTTATTTTGAGGTGACGAAAGTTTTTATTCCCCTAAAAAAGGCAAATAAGTTTGAAAAAATGCCCTTTGTTGTTTTGAGCGGCCGCCAACAAATACAGGTGTTAGGTACCAGGTTTAATGTAAATGATTACCGGGAAGAGAGCAGTGTGAAGACAACATTGCTTGAAGGATCGGTAAATGTGAATACGCTTAACGGTGAAGGCCAGCAAACATCCCCCTCATCGGCAATGCTCAGGCCGGGGCAACAGTCAGATCTGGATCGCGGTAACTTTAAAGTTAGTGCAGCTGATACTGCATCAGCAACAGCATGGAAAAATGGTTTTTTTCAATTTGACAATGAAGATATTTATGTGGTAATGCGAAAGATTGCAAGGTGGTATAACATTGATGTGGATTACCGCGGAGATATGCGCGGCAAGGTTTTTTCAGGTGTGATATCAAAATATAGTAATGTAACCGAAGTGTTGAAGATGCTGCAGTTAACCGGAAGCGTTTCTTTTACAATAAAGAACCGTGAGATTACCGTGTTCTGATAGTTTTCACAAACCATTTGCCCTATATCATGCTATAGTTGTTTACAGGCGATTGTTTAAAATATGTTTTTTAATCCCGATATATCCCGATGAGCTTAGCCATTTCGCTTGTTTATATCATTACAGTGCTACCTTAACTATAAGCCTGGTTTAATGATGAGTATTACACTCAAATTAATAAAAAATTGATCCCCCCCTTTTGTCTGCGATCTCCGTCTTTACAATAACCAATACCTAAATGAGCTGTGTGGTATGTTGTTAAAATAACACAATTGCCAGTAAGCTATAAACGGGTTTTCAATTAAAGAAAAAATAACCAGCCAAAAAAAGAAAGGAGAAAAACTATGAATTAACCTTACTAAGCCTCAAGGTAAAAACAAAACCAGGGATGCTTGCGACAACCCTGGTCAACGTTGGCCTATTGAAATCATTCCCGTTATAGAAACAACTTTCATTTCATAAACCTAATTCCAAATGTATAAAACTTATACGGCATTTTGTTGCGGCATAAATTCCCGCATAATGCCCCAATTCATCAAGATAATGAAGCTTACCATTATTTTAATAATTGCCACTCTGCTACAGGTTAGTGCTGCCAGTTACGGGCAAAAAGTAAACCTGGCTGTAAAAGAGGCAACGCTTGAAAATGTTTTAAAGGAGATAAAGTCACAAACCGGCTTTAACCTGCTTTACAATCCCAATGTGCTTAAAGAAACCAAATTGATCAGCCTCGATCTTAAAAATGCATCTGTTGATTATGTGCTGAAAAAATGTTTTGACGGGCAGCCCGTTACTTACCTCATTGAGCGAAAAACCATTATTGTTAAAATGAAGCCCCCGACGGCAGTGTTTGACGAAGTAAAGGAAGAAAGCCAAAAAATTACGGTAACAGGAACGGTAAGGGATTCGCTTGGCACCTTGCCTGGTGTAACCATCAAGATAAAGGGAACCGGTTTAGGAACAAAAACCGATGAAAACGGAAAGTTTGTTCTGGATATACCTAACGATAATGCGGTACTGATATTTTCTTTTGTTAGCTACGCTACGCAGGAAGTGCCTGTAGATGGCAAAACTGTTATAAATGTAATGTTAAAATCCAGCAAGAACTCATTAAGCGAGGTTGTTGTAGTTGCCTTTGGAACGCAAAAGAAAACCGATTTGGTTGGTTCGGTTACCTCCATCAAACTGTCCGAGCTTAAAATTCCGTCAAGTAACCTTACAACTGCTTTAGCAGGCCGTGCTGCGGGCCTTATTGCTTTTCAGCGCGGGGGCGAACCCGGCAGGGACAATGCGGATTTCTTTATTCGCGGGGTTACCACATTCGGGTATAAAAACAATCCTTTAATTTTGATTGACGGAATGGAATTGAGCACAACCGATCTTGCGCGTTTACAGCCAGACGATATTGCCAGTTTTTCTATCCTGAAAGACGCTACATCGACCGCCGTATACGGTGCACGAGGAGCGAACGGTGTAATTTTGGTAACCACCAAACAAGGTAAAGTAGGTAAAGCACAAATCTCGTTTCGATTAGAAAACTCCATATCAGCTTCGGTACAGGATATTGAAACGGCCGATCCGGTTACTTATATGAAACAATCCAATGAAGCTATATTAACACGTAACCCTTTGGGCATAACCCTTTATAGCGACGAGAAGATAGCCAATACTGCTGCGGGGTTAAATCCTGTTATTTATCCGGCCAACAATTGGAAAAAGCAGGTTTTTAAAGATTATACCATGAACCAGCGCGCCAACCTGAATGTAAGCGGTGGCGGTGATGTTGCAAAATATTTTGTTTCCGGATCTATAAACCGGGACAACGGCATGTTGAAAGTAGATCACCGTAATAATTTTAATAATAATATTGACCTGAAAAGTTACTCCCTCAGGTCAAACATTACCATAAATCTAACTAAAACAACGGAGATGATTGTCCGTTTGAGCGGAAATTTCGACGATTATACCGGTCCTTTAGATGGCGGAGCAGAAATGTACAGAAAAGTTATGCGCTCCAATCCTGTACTTTTCCCTCAATATTACCCTGTAGATGCTGATCACGCGTTTGTGAAGCACATCATGTACGGAAATTATGACCAGGGCGGTTATACCAATCCTTACGCAGATTTGACTAAGGGGTATATGAACTATTCACGATCACTGATGCTGGCGCAGTTAGAAGCCAAGCAAGATCTGTCTGGCTTAATCGATGGCCTTTCTTTGAGCGCCATGATGAACATTAACCGCACATCATATTTTGATGTCAGACGGTCCTACAACCCTTATTTTTATTCGCTTACCGGGTATGATCCGGCTGCCAATACCTACAGAATAACAAATATTAACGAACCCACCGCAACAGAATACCTTGACTACAGCCAGGGAGGTAAAGATCTGAATTCTACCTTCTACGCGCAATCCATGTTAAGTTATAACCATCAATTTAAAAAACACGGATTTAGTGGTTTGCTGGTATATATGATACAAAATAACATCAGTGCAAACGCCCCTGATCTTCAGCAATCTCTTCCATTCAGAAACATAGGTGTATCAGGGAGGGCAACTTACAATTATGATAGCCGCTACTATTTAGAATATAACTTTGGTTATAACGGCTCTGAAAGGTTTTCCCAAAAACACAGGTTTGGCTATTTTCCGTCTGCCGGCGTTGCCTGGAGTATATTCAATGAAAAATTCTTCGAGAATATTAAACCGGTTGTAAATAATCTTAGGCTGAGGGCCACTTACGGGTTTATTGGAAACGATGCCATCGGATCGCCATCAGACCGTTTCTTTTATCTATCTAATGTAGATATGAATGCGAATTACCGGGGAGCCACTTTTGGAAGCGGCCAGGGGACAGGCACTTATTTAAACGGTGTAAACATATCCCGGTATGCCAATGACGATATCACATGGGAAAAATCGACAAAAACAAACCTGGCGCTTGAAATAGGGCTTTTTAATAAGTTAAAGATAAATGCCGAGATATATTCCGAAAAACGTAAAAACATCCTGATGTCGCGTGCGTCAATCCCGGTTACCATGGGTTTAACGGCAGATGTAAGGTCAAATGTGGGTGAGGCTTCGGGAAAAGGAACTGATATTTCCATTGATTATCAGCAAAACATAAGCAGAGATTTTTGGTTTTCGGCAACCGGCAACTTCACTTATGCCAAAAGCAAGTATACCGTTTACGAAGAGCCGATTTATGACGAAAAATATCGCAGCCGTATTGGAAATCCTATTTTCCAGGAATACGGATATATTGCAGAGCGGCTATTTGTTGACGATGCAGAAGCATTGAATTCTCCGAAACAAAACTTCGGCCCTTACGGAGGCGGAGACATAAAATATACCGATGTAAACCGTGATGGTCAAATTACCGATGCAGACCGTGTTCCTATCGGCAATCCAAGATTACCGGAGATTGTTTATGGGTTTGGATTTTCTATGGGGTATAAAAACTTTGATTTTTCGGCTTTCTTCCAGGGGCTGGCAAATGAATCGTTTTGGATTGATGCCAATAGTACATCGCCTTTTAACAACCAGACACAACTATTAAAAGCCTATGCTGATAGTCACTGGTCGGAGGATTCGCGTAATGTTTACGCCCTTTGGCCAAGGTTAAGCCCGGATATCAACAATAACAATAACCAAACAAGTACCTGGTTTATGCGCGATGGTTCGTTTCTACGCCTGAAACAGGTTGAGCTTGGTTATAAGATTCCTCAAAGTTTACAGAAGAGCTTACACCTCTCCAACTTCAGGATCTATGTGAACGCAACTAACCTGCTTAATTTCAGCAAGTTTAAATTATGGGATGTAGAAATGGGCGGCGATGGTCTTGGCTATCCCATTCAACGCGTGTTTAATATTGGTTTAAACGTATCAATAAGGTAAACACTGCATCAAGGCACAATTAATTTATACCAGTTAAATTCATAAACACACATATTATGAGAAAATATATTGTAATAGGAACTTATGCATTGCTCTTTTTAGCAGCATTAACTTCCTGCAAAAAGTTTTTAGATGTAGTGCCAGACAATGTGGCCACTATAGATAACGCCTTTACTATGCGTACCCAGGCCATGAAATTTTTATTTACCTGCTACTCGTTTATGCCAAAAAACGGGCAACTGGGCGATGATCCGGCAATGGTTGGGGGCGATGAGCTATGGGAAATTCCTGAAAGGGGTGCTTATTTAGATATGGCCAAAGGCTTTCAGAGCAAGGTTGGTCCGTTGGGCGATAGGTTTCAACCAATGTACCAGGCAATCAGAGATTGCAATATTTTCCTTGAAAATATTGGAAAAGTGCCCGATATGGAGGAAATAGAAAGAAGACGCTGGATTTCGGAAGTGAAATTTCTTAAAGCCTATTACCATTTTATTTTAGTGCGGATGTATGGGCCTGTTCCCCTTATCAAAACTAACCTGCCCATTTCGGCAGATGTAAACCAGGTAAAGGTAGTTCGCGATCCTGTTGACTCTTGTTTTAGTTACATTGCACGGCTTCTTGACGAGGCAGCACCGGGGCTACCTCTGAAAATTATTAGCCCAACTACCGAAGCCGGGCGTATTACCCAGCCAATTGCACTATCGTTAAAAGCCAAGGTTTTGGTTACAGCTGCCAGCCCGTTATTTAATGGTAATACCGATCAGAGCAGTTTAAAAAACCTGAATGGTACACCGCTATTTAATACTACCTATTCAAAAGTTAAATGGGATTCTGCAGCCACTGCTTGTAAAAGAGCGATAGATGTGTGCGAGTCTGCCGGTATAAAACTGTACGTTTATAACCCGGCCTTTCAACAATTTACACTTACGGATACCATTAAAACACAGCTAAGTATCAGAAACGCTGTTACCGAAAAATGGAACAGCGAGATTATCTGGGCCAATACCCAATCAAATACCGCCGATTTACAAAGGCTGATATCCAGTTGGTGGGACCCATTGTATCTTGACGGTGTTATTACAAGAGGGGAGCTATCGCCTCCTTTAAAAATTGCCGAACTGTTTTATACTGCCAATGGCGTACCCATAAACGAAGATAAAACGTGGGACTACAACGGGCGCTATGGTTTACGTACCGCCGGCGATGCCGATAAATTATACATCCGGAAAGGTTATACTACCGCCGGGCTGCATTTTAACAGAGAGCCACGGTTTTACGCAGACCTTGGCTTTGATGGAGGGGTATATTACGGCCAGGGGCGCTTTGATGATAAAAAATACATGGACCTGTTTTACCTGGAAGGCAAATTTAAACAGCGGGACGGCAAAGGCAAATATGGTTATAATACTGTAACGGGATATAACCTTAAAAAACTGATAAATTTTCAGAATTCAATCAACTCATCTAACGATTACTCGGTTATTGACTATCCTTATCCTATATTGCGTTTATCCGATCTGTATTTGTTGTATTCTGAAGCATTGAATGAGGCAGGGGGGCCATCACCAGAGGTTAATAAATACATTGACCTTGTCAGAAAACGCGCCGGGTTGGGTACTGTTGCATCATCATGGACCAATTATTCTACCAATCCTGTAAAATTTCAGAACCAGGATGGTATGCGTGGCATTATTCACCAGGAACGCCTTATCGAGCTATCTTTCGAATCGCAGCGGTTATGGGATTTGCGCCGCTGGAAAGAATCTTCCAAAGAGCTAAACAACTCCATTAAAGGCTGGGATCTTTCGCAAACAACCGCCATATCCTATTACCGTATCACCGTGCTTTTTAAGCAAACGTTCGGGGCAAAGGATTACTTCTGGCCCATTGCCGAAAGTAACATGACTGCAAACAGAAATTTGGTTCAAAACTTAGGCTGGTAGATAACAGCATTTACAGGTTGATCAATAATTAAAACAGAAAAAATGAAAAAGATATATTTTATAGGGTTGTTCGTAGCCCTTTTATGGTACGGTTGTTCAAAAGAAGGAAGATTAGACTTTATAGATTCCAGTTTGCCTGCTCCTGCCCAAATCAGCGCGGTAAAGATTGATGCAACTCCCGGCGGAGGCATACTAACCTATAAACTTCCGGCAGATCCGAACCTGGCTTATGTAAAGGCCATATATGAAATACAGCCGGGCGTTTTCAGAGAAGCAAAATCATCAAGATTTACAGATACACTGCGTTTGGTAGGTTTTGGCGATACATTGAAACATGCTGTGAAGGTTTATAGTGTGGGTAACAATGAAAAGCAGTCTGAACCTATTTCGGTTGAGGTAACACCAAAAACGCCGCCTGTTAAATCTGTATTTAAAACAGCGGATTTTTCTGAAACGTTTGGTGGTGTAAACGTATCATTTAAAAATCCGGATAAGGCAGATTTGGCAATTGTGGTACTAAGAGATTCTACCGGAAACAATAACTGGGTAACCGTGCGCACTTTTTATACAGCAGCTACCGCCGGTGATTTTGCTGCCCGCGGATTTGAATCCAAACCCCAAAAATTCGCTATATTTATACGCGACCGCTGGAATAATAAATCGGATACATTAGTTAAAACACTGACCCCTAAATTCGAGGTCGAAATTCCAAAAAACACCTTTAGCAAATTGGTGCTTCCTACCGATCAGACCGAACTTGCAGATCCCAACTATCCTGTTGAGAATATTTGGAATGGCCTGGCCGACAGGCGGCTTTATGCCTCATCAAACGCCTCATCACTGCCGCAATGGATTACCATTGATATGGGCAAAAAGGTTTTGCTGAGCAGGTTTAAAATGTGGATGGAGGCCAATAATCATTGTTATACGGGATCGGGCTTAAAAAACTTTGAACTATGGGGATCAAATTCGCCAGATCCGGATGGGGAATGGACACAGTGGACATTGTTTGGCAATTTTACAACATTTAAACCCTCGGGCCTGCCACTTGGCCAAAAAACCGCCGAGGACATCAATTATGCCACCAACCTGGGTGCCGATTTTAATTTTGATGTGCAGCCGCCTGCAGTACGTTACCTGCGTTTAAAATCGCTGGAAACATATAGCAGCCCCGGCCAGGTAGTAATCATGGAGATGACATTTTTTGGCCAGATAGTACAATAGGCATTTTACTTAATTAATCGTAAAAATCATATAATGAAAAAGATACTGCATATCGGACTAATAGTATTCATTACAACCTGTATTTTTGCAGCTTGTACCAAGATGGATGCAACCTACAAACAATTTGTAGTTCCCGGTGGATTAACTTATGCCGGGAAAGCTACTTCAGCAAAAGCTTATTCGGGCCTCAACAGGATAAAGATAGCATGGCTAAGGGGGGCAGATCCGTCGGTGATAAAAGCCAAAATTTTCTGGAATAATTTTAAGGATTCTTTGCTTGTTGATATCCCGCCTGCCGGGGATACCATAAGCACGATGATTACCAATCTGGAAGAAAAAAGCTATACGTTCGTGATCCGTACATATGACGGGAGCGGAAATTCATCTATACCTGTAGAAGTTGTAGGCGGTTCTTATGGGGTAAAGTACCAGGCACAACTATTAACCAGGCCTGTAAATTCAAACGTTTTAAATGCCAAAGGTAAGCTTATCATTAATTGGGGCGGTGCCGATGTATCAAACGGAGCTTTTGCATCTGAAGTTAAGTATACAGATGTTTCGGGTAATTTGAAATCTAAGATGTTTTCGGTGGATATGAAAACCTCCGAAATAACTGACATGAAACCTAATACAGGTTACCTGTTCAGAACGGTATTTAGGCCCGATTCTTTAAGTATCGATAATTTCTATACCGGATATTCAGATGGCGGCATATTTGTGTTTGAGAAAAAGGAGTGGAAGATTATTGACTATTCAACGCAACATTCAGCGGGAGATAATGCTGTAACCAATTTCATCGATGGTACCGATGCAACACGCTGGCATACCTGTGCCGGATGTTCAAGCTATCCGCATTTTGCAACCATAGACATGGGGGCACAGAGAACCATTACCCAATTTGGCGTTTGGCGCACCACTTTTGAAAAGGATGACCCCCGTGGGCCTGATAAATTCCAGTTTTTTACCAGTACCGACAATACAAATTGGGTAAATCAGGGAACATTTAATTTTAATCGTTTAATTAACGGCGAACAACGGTATTTGACCCCTAATAGTCCAAAGGCAAGATATTTTAAGTTTGTTGGTATAAGCGGCCCAGAGAGTTATATGGTAATTGGAGAAATAAGCACGTATGGTTTTTTATAATTAATGGTAAAAAAACTTTCTCACTTAGCAAAACTCACGAAAAACTAATTGATTAGCAAAGCATAATTCTGGTTATTTATTGGGAATAACCGTGTGCATGGAAGTTGCAGGAGAAATCCTGCGCTTCCTTTTTTGGGGGTAGCAGAGCCAATGCTGACTTTCTGCTTTTTTAATACTTAGTGCCTCAGTCCCCGCGAATTAAAAACCGCCCAACTTGCGAACAACGCTACGGCTTCCATCACAACCTACCAACCATTTGACTTGAAAAGATTGCCCGCCCGACTGAATAATTACCCCGTCTGCGGTTTGATGAAAGTTAATAACGGCAAGCCCGCGCTTGATTTCTACACCATATTTGAGGCAAAAACAAAAGCCTCAAATCTTTTGAAATGAAGCTTAGTTAACCAGATTATTGAGAATGTTTTTGATCCTGGTAGCAATATGTAGCTAAACAATTTTCAAAGGAAGGCTCAAAACAAGTACAACTTTTTCTATTTAATTTAAGGAGATGATAACACTGTGCTCAAGTGCATTGTTATGATTTTTATTACTCTATAAAACAGAAAAACCGACTTTTATCCGTTTATTTCCTGCTAATCTCACACTTTGTTTTATTAATATTCAAAGAAGAAAAGCGCCGCCCACTCAAAACGGCGCTTACTTACTAACTAAAACTTGTCATTAACTGAAACGAAAAATCAAGAACGGAGTGTGTTATTTAAATTGCCCACCAGGCAGATTTGTATGGCCGGATAATTGGTATAAATTATGCCACATTTTATCAGCTGTTTCAGGCATATATTATCTTCAATTGTGTGATGCATCAGCAGGCAGTAACTCCAGCCTGATTACATTTTTTCCGTTTAAATACTTTGCTGCAATAGCCTTCACATCCGCCGGTGTTATGGCTTTTATTTGCCTGATGTATTCATCCATTGAAATCATCGGTTCCTGGTTTTGAAGCTGATCACTCAGATAGCTGAGCCAAAAATCGTTGGTTTTGAATGTTGTTTCGGTACTGCGCTGTGCCTCGGCTTTAAACTTATCAATATTAACCTGCGCGGGGCCCGCCGTTTTCACTTTCTCTATCTCATCTAAAGCCGAAGCAATAAGCTTATCGGCATTTTGTGGGGCGCAGCCAAATGAAATTGCGGCAATAAACCTTCCCCGTGGTAATTTATCGGTACTGATTTGTACTCTGGGAGAATATACCCCGCTTTCCTCCTCCCGTAACCGTTCCAGCATCCTGATCTGCAAGGTTTCTTTCAGGGCATCCATTTTTATTTTGTTTTCAAAACTATAATCAAACGGGCCCGACAAAACAAGGCTAACCTGTGCTTTTGGCTCGGTACCTTTATAAACTATCCTGGTTATCTTACCCTCCGGAATGTTAATATGAAGGTCTTTTGCCTCACCGGCTTTACCTGTTGCGGGCAGGCTGGCCAGGTATTTGGCCAGCAATGGTTTAATAGCAACCGTATCAATGCTGCCAACAATTACAAAGGTAAACCCGCCCAAGCTGGCAAAACGCTCTTTATAAATTGCAAATGCCTTATCCAGGTTAATCTGGTTCAGTTTTTCAATTGATGGCCCGGTTTTGCGGATGTTGTAATTACCCAGGACCGCGCTTGCCGTATCCTGGAAAACGCTGCCAGGGTCATTAGCTCTGTTTGCTAAACTGGATTTTGAGCGCTCAAGAATCCCGTGAAACATTAGTGAATCTTTTCTTGGTTCGGTTACATAGGCATACATCAGTTGCAGGGCGGCTTCCAGATCGTTATTCACTGCACTTCCGTTTATGTTTTGGCTACGCTCGCTTACTTTAACTTGTACATCCAATTGTTTTGCCGATAAATATTTGGTTAGCTGGGTAGTATTGTAGTTGCCGGCTCCGAACGCCGGTATAAGATTAGCCGACTTTGCCGACTGGAAATCAGCATCGCTATATAACGATGTTCCGCCGGGAGCAAAGCCTTGAAATGATATTTCGTTGTTTTTAAAATCAGTAGGCTTCAACAATACTTTTATGCCATTGCTAAGTATCAGGGTGGTAATGCCCAATTTTGCATCCCTGCTTTCGCTAACGATGCTGCCGGCAACCGGCTGCGCTTTCAGGAAACTTTCATTGCTGGTTTCGTCTTTGTAGGCCGGCAGATCTTCGGCCTCTACCGCCTTCATCCAAGCGATAAATACCTGCTCATCCGGCAGGCCCGTTTTACCTTTTTGAGGGGCCATTATTAAAATGTCGCGGTCGGTTGATTTGCCCGCTGTTTTGGCCAGCGTATTCAGCTCGGTTATGGAGATGCCCGCCAGGCTGTTTTTTACCAGGTTATATTCATAAGCTATCCCGGCGGAAGCAGTGCCGTGCAAAAAGTATTGCACGTATTCTCTCACATAGCTTTCAGAGCTGGTTTTATCCTTCTCTTTCAGCATCGATTCAAACTGGTTCAGATAGCTGGTTTTGGCGCGTTCCAGCTCGGTATTTGTAAACCCAAAACGTTTGGCGCGTTCGGCTTCCCGCCAAGCGGCTTTAAAGCCTTTTTCCAGTTCACCGGGTTTAGCTGTTACAGAAATGCTATAAGCATCAAGCCCGCCCATGAATTCACTGATCCCGGCACCTCCCTGTAAAAACGGCGGCTCTGCCTGGCGCTGCAGCTCGCCGTAGCGCTCATCCAGCATGGTATTAAACAATTGGCGAACAATACTTTCCCGGTATTGCGCGATAGTATGCAAAGGCAATCCAGGCTGCTTGATCATTACTTCTGCGGTAGTGGCGGTCATTTCCGGATCGGTTACGGCAATGAACTGGTTTTTGCCGGTTAACTGAACATTATACTTTGTTCTTGGTTTTTCGTTTACCGGATTTTTAAGATCTGAGAATTTTGCTTTGATAGTTTTCTCCATTTCGCTTACACCAACATCGCCAACTACAATCAAAGCCTGCAAATCGGGGCGATACCAGTCATGATAAAAACGTTTGATGGCTTGTGGTTTAAAATTGTTCAGCACTTCATCGGTGCCAATAGGCAAGCGTACCGAATAACGTGAATTGTTGAGGATTACCGGCCAATATTGCCTTTGCATCCTTTCCTTCGCTCCTTTTCCCAGGCGCTTTTCTTCCAAAATTACGCCACGCTCTTTGTTGATCTCAACCGGGTCGAGCGTTGCTTCCTGAGCCCAGTCGCGCATGATTTGTATACCATTATAAAGTATTTTCTGGTCATCCGAGGGCAATGGCAGTTGGTATACCGTTTCATCAAACGATGTATACGCGTTTATATCGGCGCCAAAGCGCACGCCTGCTTTTTGCAAATAGTCAACCAGTTCATTATGCTGAAAATGTTTGGTGCCATTAAAGTTCATATGCTCCATAAAATGCGCCAACCCCCGCTGATCGTCGCCTTCCAAAACGGAGCCAACTTTATTAGCCAGGTAAAAAACAACCCGGTTTTTAGGCTCTTCATTATGCCTGATATAATATGTAAAACCATTGGCAAGTTTGCCGGTTCGCACAGCCGGATCAAGCGGCAGTATCTTCGCCGCAGGCAGGCTTGCCTTACCGCTGCCTTTGTGCGGGGCTTTAGATTGCGCCCAGGAACTGCCATGCAATGTTAATGCAGTTGCAACCGTGATGCTTAGTATTTTAAAGCCTTTTTTGTATAACTTCATTTTTCTTTAATTTTTTATTTAGTAAACCAGTAACATCAATATGCGGAGCAAAACTATTGCGTGTGCTTAAATAAGCGTGTGCCAGGGGAAAAGTCTGGCACACGCTGCCGGAAGGCCCGGGCTGAAACCGGGCTGCCGGTAACAGCATAAGCACCTCCTGGCTGCCCGGCTTGCCCCCGGTAAAATTTTAAACACCTGCTTTAGGCTATCGTTATTATGCATCGCCTAATTAGATACCCGCACCATTTCCTCCACTATCATACCTGAAGCAGCCAGCCTTGCATAAAGGTCTTCCAGTTGTTCTTCCGTAGCTAAACGTACCTTAAAAGTCAAGTGCCGGGGCCTGGCAACACCTATACCAATTGAGGTCCCGATGGCCTCCCGGCATTCAGCGGGCAGCATTAATGGATCGCTGCCCGAAAATACAGTAAGGGTTAAGCGATAAGTTCTTAAGCTCCCGTCAGGTTTTAAAACGGAGCATCCCGCAGTCCCCAACCCGCATAAAAGGCAAAAGCATAGCCCTGCTTTCCGCAAAAAGCGCTGATTTTTTGTCATATCCAGCAGGTTTAAGACACGGGCGCGCTGAAACTGATCTTGGGCTTAAGCGCATTGTTCAACCGCTCAAACATATCAACCAGGTGCTGGCGCGTAACAGTATCCGGGCAATGCACAGCAGCATTTTTAAATTCTGAAGCCAATAATTTGGCGTGTGCTTTAATAATGGATAGCCTGTCATTATCTGTTCCCATTGATTTTGGCGATAGTAATGCAATTATGCTTTCTACATATGTTTTTTGCAGATCGCGCCTGTATATGCTGACAGCTTTATGTGCCGGCAATTCCGAAAAAATGCCTTGTTTAAGCTCCTGCAGCATCTGATTTGCTGTGTAAGCTTTTGCCGGGTAATTGCGCTCCTCGTCAATCAGCCTTTCAATTAACGGAGGATCAAGCAAAAGCCGTAATGTCTGTTTTTGAATACCTGATACTGTGCCAAAACCTGTTGATGTAACATCATATAATTCCTTATCCATTAACCAATATGGGGTAGTAAACAATTGCTGCTGTAAAAAGGCCATTGCCCTTTGTTGTTTCCCTTTATCAGTTATTTCAAATACAGGCCCGGCTTGCTCTGCTGTTTTTGGGGTGGTGTATACACCGCCTATATTTTTGAGCACGTGGCCCATATAGCGCTGATATTGCTGCAGAACTTCCTTATACATATCACCCGCCCGGTCATAATTTTCATTTGGCTTTTTTAGCCATTCCATCAGGTGAGGCACTATTCTTTTCAGGTTTTTTATTCCGTAAGCGCTTGCCAGCATAGCATCATCGCCCAGATCTTCGTTCTGATCGCGCGGATCGATGTTGATAAATTTCTCGTTATTCAGCGGATCGAGCTGGCTGCCGTAAAAATATTGCTTCCCGGATGCCAGTTTATCAACCATCCATTTATTTAAAACAGTTTTTTCATCAGCCGCTGTTTTTGCATCAGGTATCAGTTTGTAGCCCCACTCAATGGCCCATTTATCATAATCGCCAATCCGCGGGAAAATGCCTTTTTCGCCGATGTTGTCTTCCGGCTGTGCAACGTAGTTAAAACGGGCATAATCCATAATAGACGGTGTATGGCCATGCGCTTCGACCCAGGTTTTATTGCGCAGGTTTTCAACCGGTACGGTTGATGACGATCCGAAGTTATGCATCAGCCCCAGGGTATGCCCAACTTCATGCGATGATACAAACCTGATGAGCTGGCCCATCAGTTCGTCGTCAAGTTCGGGCTTATGTGTACGTGCGTCAATGGCACCTGCCTGCACTACATACCAGTTTTGCAGAACAGTCATTACACTGTGATACCAATTGATATGTGTTTCCATGATTTCGCCGCTGCGCGGATCCTTAATGCTTGGCCCCATAGCATTGGCAATTGCCGATGGCTTATAAACCAGTACCGAATGACGTGCATCATCTATACTCCAGGTGGAATCGTTAAGCGGGGCTTCTTTGGCCATAATGGCATTTTTAAACCCTGCTTTTTCAAAGGCTGCCTGCCAGTCGTTTATCCCGGCCATCAGGTAAGGTACCCATTTTTTGGGTGTAGCCGGGTCAATATAAATAACAATGGGCTTTTTAGGTTCAACCAGTTCGCCGCGTTTATATTTTTCCATATCGGCATCGTTTTTAGGCTCCATCCGCCAGCGCCAGATATAGGCGGTATTAGCTACGCCGCGCGGATTGGCATCAAAATCAACATAAGTGTTCGAAAAAAAACCTATCCGCTGATCGGCCAGTCTTGGTTTCATGGGCGCCTGTGGCAATAAAACCATCGAGTTGTTCAGCACAATTGAAACCGGCGGCTGCGCACCGGCGGATGTTGGTTTTAGGTTATATGTTCTAACGGTTTTGATCTCTATATTCGCAGGAAAAGCAGATACATTATCAATATACGACCTATCTGTAATCAGATTGGCAAAGGGATTATACCCGCTAAAGCCCAAAATAGTGTTATCACTATTGATAAAATCGGTAAAATCGATTACGCTACTTTTGACATCCTTGTTAATGGCTTTTACAGGAAAAGCAGCCTGTATGGTTTGATAACTACTGTTGATCAGCGAACGGGATAATCCCTGCCCGGTGGTATCGTTTGAAAACTCATTGAACAAAACAGACCTCATAGCAAGCTTATCGCCCGGTATTTTTTCAAACCGTATCACGCACTGGCCTATTTCATCGCCGCTGTTGTTGTTACCAAACGGTAATCTGGAACCCGCCGGGGCTTTATCCATACGGTTTACTATCAGCACATCCCTTTGTAAAAGCGAATCGGGTATTTCAAATAAATACCTGTCATTTACCAAATGTACTTTAAAAAAGCCTTGCCTGGTTTTAGCGCTTGCCGGTACTACTTCGGCATAAGGTTTTATAGTTGATGTCGGCTTTACATCGGTTTTAACATCAGCGGGCTTAACTGATTTTTCAGGTTTATTCTGCGCCTGTACCGCAAACGGTAATACGTATAATATTATTAAAATTATTTTTTTCATTATATAAGATTTGCCGAAAAGCGTTATTTAATTAATGCCGATAATTTTTCGGTAAGATCTTCGCCCCGAAGGTTTTTAGCTATGATGACGCCCTGTGGATCGATAAGCAGATTTTGTGGCACGGATGTTATGCCATACATCAGTGCTACTCCATTTTTCCATCCTTTGAGGTCGCAAACGTGGATCCAGGGAAGGCTATCTTTTTTCACGGCATATTCCCAGGGCCCCTTAGTTTCATCGAGGGATACGCCAACCACTTCAAAGTTCTTACCTTTCAACTGGGCATAAGCTTTAATTAAGTTGGGATTTTCGGCGCGGCATGGCCCACACCAGCTGGCCCAAAAATCAACCAACACATACTTGCCCCTGAGCGATGAGAGGGTAAAAGGTTTACCATTAAGGTCGTTCTGTGTAAAATCGGTAGCCTTTATGCCAACTTGCCGTCTTTTAGCGGTTTCAATTTTTTCAAGGGTGCGCTTGCCCAGTTCTGTCGACTGAAGTTCGGAAGGGAACTGATGAAAGAAAGGTTCTGCCTTTGCAGGATCAAAGTAACTGTCAAGTACATAATGATGGTAGACGAACAAACCCATGTAAGAATTAAGATGCGATTCCGCAAACTTTAACTGAGTGCTCTTCATTTCGGCTACCAGTTTGCCAATACTATCAACTGCTTTTTTATAAGCCTCATCTTTGGGCTTTCCATAAAATTCCTTATTAAGGTTTTGAAAGGCAGTTGTTAATGGCTTCATCAACGCCCCAAGCTCTTTGTTTTCCTTATCAGATATTGAGCCGCTGATTGTTGCGTTTTTAATTGAATCGGTACCGGCAATGGAAATTTTTGAATTTTCAAGAAAAAAACTTACCTCGTCACTTTGGGTTCCGGGCGCTGTTGCGCCATTACGCCTAACCGAAATAACAACCCGGCCGGGCTCATTTACGCTTCCTGTAAACTGAAATTTACCATCATTTATGGCTACCGAATCTTTGTCTTTATACGCATCGCCTTGTAGCGTGGCAAGATAGGCCCTGGCCGGCACAGTCAATCCTGGTAATTTACCTGATATGGTATATTTACCTTGTGCCATTCCTGCCATAGGCAGCAGCAAAATCAACAATAATGTATTTTTCATCTGTTTAATGATTTTATTCAATTTTACTTTGTTAGAAAGTTCTGCATTCGGATTAAGTACTAACCCGATGCAGATTTATTTTAGAAATTTATCAAGCGCTTTATCCAATTCCTCACCACGAAGATTTGTTGCTATAATTTTGCCACTTGGATCAACAAGGAAATTCTGCGGTATTGCTTTAACGGCATACAATTTACCGGCCTCATTTTGCCACCCCTTAAGGTCTGATACCTGGGCCCATGTGAGTCCGTCTTTTTTGATTGCAGCCTGCCAGGCATCTTTTGCATTCGTGTTGTCAAGTGAAACGCTTAAAATCTCAAAATTCTTAGCTTTGTATTTCGTATAAGCCTTTACTACGTTAGGGTTTTCTGCACGGCATGGTCCACACCAGCTGGCCCAAAAATCTATTAAAACAAATTTGCCTTTAAAAGAAGAGAGTTTCACTGGATTTCCGTCTACATCATTTTGTGTAAAATCAGGCGCCATATTCCCGGCCAATACTAATGAAGCTGCAGCAAGTTCTTTTGACTTTTCACGCAATTGTTTTAATGCAGCTGTTCTTACCTTACTCTTAATATCTGAAGCTGATAATATATCAATTAGAGAATCAGCTTTTTCTTTAACTTCTAAGTAATTACTTATCGAAAATGCTATATAAGGTGCCAGAGCTGAATTAGGGTGCTGCACTATAAAATTATAATGATCCACTACATAATCTTTACTTTCGCCTTTATATTCCTCATATGCCTGAGCTCTGGAAGTTTGACGGCTTCTATAATCAACGGTATACCTTTTGTTTGTAAATTTTATAGCCGGTTTTAAATACTTCTGATATATGTCCTTATATTGATTATAAACCTTTTCTGATGCGCCCGTTTCAGTGTAATTATATAACATCCCATCTGAAACGACTTTAGTTTCACCTTTGATAATATTAGCCTTCACCTGAAGATCCAGCATAGGTCCCATCAAATCCAAGCTGGGCCCAAGGGCTATTTGTAAAGGAAGTGCGTCATTTTCAATCTCACCAGTGAATTTATAAGTTCCGTTCACAACATCTGAACTATCAGTTTCTTTCTTTTCATATTCCGGGTAAATCAGGAATAGTTTTTTAGGCATAGTTTTAAAGTTTTTTAAAACGCCATTAATGACAAATTTAGAGGTGTTTTGTGCGATTACAGAGTTGCAAAGCATTAAAAATAATGCAATGACAATGGTAATTTGTTTTACCGTTTTTTTCATTTTAGTGTTTTTTTATTGATTTATACATTTGTTATGGATTCTGAGGCATATCAGGATTGTAACTCAAAACATTTAAAGGCATTTGTAAAACATACCTTGGGTCTTTTGGCTTCAATGTTTCAAACACTTAGGCTGTTACATTGGGAGCAACTCACCCAGTTTTTTATCCAGGTCCTCGCCACGAAGGTTTTTGGCAATGATTTTCCCGCTGGGGTCTATCAGGAAATTGGCTGGGATGGCCGAAACGCCGTACAAGTCAGCTGCCTTATTTCTGCCTTTTAGCTCAGACACCTGGGTCCATGGCAAACCATCGTATTTCACAGCGCCAAGCCATGCCTTTCTGCCTTTTTCATCGTCAAGAGAAATACCCAGTATGGTAAAGTTTTTGCTTTTATACTTGTTATAAGCCTTCAGCAGGTTAGGGTTTTCTGCACGGCAGGGCTTGCACCAGGAAGCCCAGAAATCAACAAGTACATATTGTCCGCGGTAATCGGATAGTTTAACTGCTTTGCCTGCTGTATCAATTTGTGTAAAATCTACGGCAATTTTGCCCATTTTGGTTTTTTCGGATGCCTCAATTTTAGCAGCCATTTGTTTTCCCAGGGGCACCTCTTTCAGGTTTGCGGGAAAACGCGCGAACTTAACCGCAGTGCTGTCGGGATTAAGGCTGGGATCAAAGCCATATGCGAACTCAACATCATTAAAAACAACCAGGGAAATATAAGAATTAGGGTGCTTCGTGATGAATGCACGGCTAATATTCTTCCATCCGGCCTGGGCCGAAAGTAAGATGTCTCCAAGTTGTTTCTGTTTCGGTGAAGTGCGGTCTTTTTGCTCTTCCGGTGTCCAGGAATAGAACACCTTCGTAACAGAATCGACGGTTTTTTTGTAAGGTTGCTGCATTGCACTGAGCGTTGTGTAATCATCATTTGTAGCAGAGCCCTTAACTATCCCGTGGCAAATAGAGTCCTTTGCTGTTACTGTGATGTCCGAATTTTCAAGATACAAGTCCAGTTCGTCAGGCGTGGAATACTTTCCTGTAGTTGCAGCACCATATTTTATGGTCAATTCTGCTTTTACAGGCGAGCTCAATTTACCCTTGAATGTAAACGCGCCCTGTTGAAGAAAAGCGGAGTCCTGCACTTTGACGCCATCATTGCTATAACTCAAATACACTTTTGCCGGGGCATCAAAAGAGCCTGCCTTCCCATGAACCGTAAAACCGTTTTGCGCCATTAAGCCCAACGGAAGGCAGCAAATAGCGGCCAGGATACATTTTATTTTAATAATCATTTTTTTTGATTGGTTGTTAATTAGGGCCTGTTGAAAACGCATGAAATATTGATATCCAATTGCTTTTTTACTTTTTATTGTTGGCAGATGCAGGTCAATAGATAGTAACCCAAATTCTTGTCGCTATTACATTGGGAGCAGTTCGCCCAGTTTTTTATCCAGGTCCTCTCCACGAAGGTTTTGGGCAATGATTTTTCCGTTGGGGTCTATCAGGAAATTGGTTGGGATAGCCGAAACGCCATACAAAACAGCTGCCTTATTTTTAAAGCCTTTTAGCTCAGATACCTGGGTCCATGGTAAACCATCGTATTTCACTGCGCCGAGCCATGCCTTTCTGCCATTTTCATCGTCAAGAGAAATGCCCAGTATGGTGAAGTTTTTGCTTTTATACTTGTTATAGGCCTTCAGCAGGTTAGGGTTTTCTGCACGGCAGGGCGCACACCAGGAAGCCCAGAAATCAACAAGCACATATTGTCCGCGGTAATCGGATAGTTTAACAGCTTTGCCTGCTGTATCAATTTGTGTAAAATCCATGGCAACCTTGCCCGTTTTGGTTTTCTCATGTGCCTCAATCATAGCTGCCATTTTTTGTCCCAAAAACGACGCTCTCAGGCTTGCAGGAAAACGCGCGAATTTAACTGCGCTGGTGTCGGGATTGAGGCTGGGATCAAAAACAAATGCGAGCTCAATATCATTAAAAACAACCAGGGAAACATAAGAGTTAGGGTGTTTTGCCATGAATGCCCTGCTAACACTCTTGTATCCGGCCATAAATGAACGATAGGCAATACCGAGCTGTTTGTATTCCGTTGACGCGGTGTCTTTCTGTTTTTCCTTCGTCCAGGAATAGAATACCGTTGTCACAGAATCTTTGGTTTTTAGAAAGGGCTGCCGTAATGCGCTGAGGATTTTGTAATCATCATTCGTTGCAGACCCTTTAACTATCCCGTGGCAAATAGAATCCTTTGCTGTTACCGTGATGTCCGAATTTTCAAGATAGAAGTCCAGTTCGTCGGACCTGGAATACTTGCCTGTAGTTGCAACGCCGTATTTTATGGTCAATTCGGCTTTTACAGGCGAGCTCAAGTTACCCTTGAAGGTAAACCGACCCTGATTAAGAAAAGTGGAGTCCTGCACTTTGATGCCATCATTGCTATAACTCAAATACACTTTTGCCGGGGCATCAAAGGAACCTGCCTTTCCATGAATCGTAAAAACGTTTTGTGCCTTTAAGGCCAAAGGAAAGCAGCAAATAGCCGCCAGGATGCATTTTATTTTCATAATCACTTTATCTGTTTTTTTACTGATCTGTTATTAATTATTTATGGCACCAGTGATATACCACCAATAAATAGGGTGGCATATGCTGATATATAGAGGTTATAAATACCAATGTCAATTGTCCGGAGTAAATTATTCCGGACAATTGATATTGGCATTTAATTATTTATGGCAGCAGCGATATTCCGCTAATTAATACGATGGAATATGTTGCATAATATTTTACAGAAGCCAATGAGGTAAAGCGCAGATACCTGGCAGTAGTTAAACCAGTATTGATGGTTTGCATATTGTTGGCTATGTTACCGGCAAATACGCCTTTACTCACCCAATTTATTCCATCCATACTTGTCTCAATTTTAATAGATGTTGGATAGCCTCCGTAGGCAGGGTAGTTTAACGCAGGTGGGATATAATAAGCCAGGGCACTGAAGGTAATATCCCGGTTAAAATTGATAGCTATCCACTGGGGCATTTGTTCTGAAATGCTACTTGCCCAGTACGTAGTTAGGTTATCTGCGTCAAGTACATTTGTGGCAGCAAGTGTTCCGGCAACCGATGAAAAGCCTGCGATTGTCCAGCCTGTTTTCTTGATAAATAATGGCCTGCCTGTTTTAAATACCAAATATATCACCCGGCTTGTTGCAGCCCCTTCCGTTTTACCATCTACCGACCGGATAACAACAGGCAATACATAAGTTGAGTACTCTGTTAACTTTGTTTCCTGAACAATATTAAGTTGTGAGGGATCAGATACCGAAGCGCCTGCCGCCAGGCGCGTTGTTGGTTTATAAAAGAAATAAGAACTACGGGGAAGCAAAAGCGCGGTTCCGTATTTGGCACTAAACGCAGTAATTTTGGTGGTATCTACGGCAAAATTTACCCAATGATCTGTTGAAGAGGTATTTCCTGATAGTGCTGCTGTTAATTTCATCACCAGAGCGGTGTCACTTAATATGGAAAGGGGCATCTGTATGGTATCCTTGCCTGCAGCATATTGAATAGAAATACTGCCATCAGGTAAAACAGCCGGCCCGCTTTGCTTGCGGCATGCCGTTAACATTACAGTTAACGAGCAAAATATAACGATATAAGCTTTATACATTTTATTATTTTATTATGGGTTTTGTTGCATACCCGGGTTAAAACTTAAAACTTGAAACGGTATCTGTAAGGTATAGCGGTCGCTATGCGGCGGTAGTGTGGCAACAATATTTCCATTTGCATCATACCTGTTCACGGTGCCCATCCTGTTTTCCTTATCTAACCTGCGCATATCAAACCAGCGCAATCCGCAAAAAGGCAATTCGTGGCTTCGCTCTTTTAAAATCTCCTGTAATACATCTTCCTGAACATTTGATTGGTAAGGCACATAACTTGCTGTGGCAAACCTGGTTTTACGAATGCCATCAAGCTGTTGCAAGGCAACAGACAGATCATTGCTGCGCGCGGCGCTTTCCGCAATAATCAGCTTCATTTCCTGAACAGAAGTGCCGGTATTTACATTTTGTAAAGCAGGGGTTGTGTATGCCGGAAAAAAAAGTGTGGCGCCCCTTATGGTAAATGAGTAACCATCGCCGCTATAGTAGAGTTTTTTGACACGAAGATCATTGGTGCTAAATGAGCGCATAAAATCCAGTGTAGGCGGCATATTACCCAGTATATATCTTCCATAAATAACATCCGGCTGAATGCTTGTTAAACTGCTGGCAGGCAGCGTACCATTAAAATTAATCATAACTGCTTTGCTATTGGCCAGGGCCAGTTCAGCATTTTTTCTTGCGTTGGTATAATCCCTGGCATAAAAATAAACTCTGGCCAGTACGCTGTATGCTGATGCGGTTGATCCGCGGAACCTGTTGGCGCTGTTATCTAATGGCAGGTTGGGGATAGCGGAGTTAATATCATCGATAATATGCTTATAAAGCTCGGCTATGGTGCTGCGTGGGGGCACCGTTTGAGTTACGTCGTTTGAGGTAACAAAAGGGACTGCCAGATCCTTGCTTGCGGTTGCGGCATCATATGGTTTTCCGTATTCATTTACCAGATAAAAATATTCCAGGGCGCGCCCTAACAAGGCTTCCGCTTTGAGGCCCGCTTTCTGACTGCTTGTTCCGCCCGTTGCCTGGTCTATCCCTATCAATACGGTATTAAACTGATTGATTTTGGCATAGTGTTCTCCCCAAAACAACGGGGAAGCGTTGATATCAACAGAAAATTGCTTCCCCCATGTATAAACAAATTCAGCAGGCTGTGTTGGAGGATTTGAAATACTGGCATAATCTGCATTATCAGCAAGATAATTGAAAACACCGGAGGATAGCGCTGATATTCCATAACCAAGGGAGGGATCATTCAGCCACTGATCATAGTGGGTAACAGTTGTAAGCAGTGTTTTTCCCTTTGGCTTTACGTCAAGGAACTTGTTACACCCGGCTAATACCATGCAGCACAGTATCAGCAGGCCTAATGTATATTTATATAGTTTCATTTGTTTCAATTTAAAAATTGGTATAAATGCCCATAGTATAAGTAGGCGTGATGTATGACTTCTGGAAACTGCCCATAGAGGCGCTATAGTTGTATTTATTAAAACCAACCGTCCATAAATTGGTGCCCTGACACCTCACCTCGAAATGCGCCAATCCGAGTTTTTTAACAAAGAAAGTGTTGTCTAAACTATAGGAGAGCGTCAGGTTGCCTAATGTAATGTAGTCTCCATTTACTACGTACCGGTCGGAGTAATTGTATGCATAATATGAATTTGGCAAGTTGAAAGCTGCCAGGTTCATTACTTCAGTAGTATTCTCGTCGCCAAGCTTCTTCCAGTAATTGCCGGCTCCTTCCAGTGGCCTAAGGTTGAAACCAGAAGGATTGGGCCTGGGCACCCTTACTTTAAATCCGCCATAATAATTGATCATGCAGTATACATAGAAGTTGCCGATATCTACCCGGTTACTTAAGCCGGCTGTGATAGTAGGTATGGAAGACCCCATATAACGGGTAACACCCGATGTGTCGCTCGCCATAATAGCCGTTTGAGAAGCATCATTGCTGTTGTCTGTCTGATACACTTTACCGTTCTGGTTTTTTATCTGGGGGTACCCGGCATTATTAAGCCCGGCATCACGATAGGCAAACAACGCGCCTGTAGGATAGCCTTTTACATATCCCAATACGTTAAGCGTTTGCGGATTATAGTTGCCTTTTTGATAAACATCCAATACCTTACTGCTGGTGCGGGCAAGCACCAGGCCGGTATTCCAGTTCAGGTTCTTTTTGGCTATCCAGTCGGCATGCAGGCTAAATTCCAGGCCGTTATTTTTAATGGTGGCCTGGTTTATGATAGAAGGGCTTACACCGATAGTAGGATCAATAAGCGAGTTCCCCAGTAAATCGGTACTGTTTTTTCTGTAGTAATCTATAGTTCCGGTAATGTTTTTAAAAATATGATAGTCTAACCCGATGTTGAAACTCTTCGTCTGTTCCCAGCGTAAACTGCTGTTTGCGTAGGAGAGTAATTTAAGGGCAGTACTGCTGGGGGAAGTGTCGGTGTTCAGCGCGTACTGTGCTATGGCCTGTGGCAGTGATAGTTTTGCCACATTACCATTTAAACCATAAGCTGCACGGAGCTTGAGCTGTTTTACCCAGTTAATATCCTGCATAAAGCTTTCCTGATCGATATTCCAGGCTGCGCCAACCGACCAAAGGGGCTTATATTTATACTTTGGATTGGTGCCGAAAAGATTGGACTGATCTATACGAAGGCTACCCGTAAGGGAATAGGTATTTTTAAAGGCATACACCATGTTGGCATACCCCGATAAAAAACGGTCTTCAGCATATTGCTGATTAAACAAGCTGCTGAAGTTGGATGCAAAAGGCGAACCTAATGAAAATGACCCTTGTATACTTCGGTCAACTATGCCGGCATAGTTAACAGGTTGCTGTAATAATGTTTCATCGCTATAACCGAAGTAAGATGCCAAATTGCTTTTATTAATAACATCTCTTACCTCGCCACCAAGGATAGCGTTAAAGGAATGCTGACTACCTATCCTTTTATTGTAGTTTAATTGTGCACGGATAGTATAACCAGATGTATTGTCGGCTTCCTGGCGAAGGAAACCGCCTTTAGGAATATTGTATTTGAGTGTTCCATCGGCATTTAAAGATGTATAGTCGTTAACATATTGCTTTGCTTCGGACGAGCTTTCTGAGGCGTTATGCCGGATATCTGAGCCGGATGTTTCATATATCCCTCCAAATGTAAGGCCGAAACCGCCACCAGCGATATAATTAAAATTGGCGGTAATACGGTTATTAACCGTACGTGTTTTGTCACTTACCTCATTAACATCTATCAGCGGATAATAGAGATGGTCCTGCAGGCCCCTGGAGATGAGCGTATTGTTATAAAAAGGATTGATGTTGGACTTTGACGAAACAGCAAGGGGATTTCCATTTACGTCCTGCAAATGCTCAAAAGGAGATAACGACGTTATATCCGGCACGGGTGCACTGTTAAAACGCTGCTCCTGGTAATCTGTTGTTAACTCCAGAGAAAGCCGTCTGGATAATTTCAGTGTACTGCGGGCAGAAAGCGAAAACCTGTTGTTGCTGTTATTTATTTGCGACAGGCGGTTTCCGGTATAACTGCCTGTTATATAATAGAGTGCATTATCGTTGCCCCCGGAGGCATTTAAATTATATGTATTTGTTACTGCCGATCGCAGGAATAATCTGCTATAATCTTCACTATTGTCATAATTCTGCAATGCAGCAAAAGACTCCGCAGCCTGATCAGGCGTAATAATTTTTGCTGCCGCCTCGGCTCCTATATAGACAACAGGGGATACCGGAATTCCCCGGTTAACACCACTCGTTGGCATTTGCGCCCATGTGCCTGCATTAACACTTTTCGAATATAGGTTTTTTTGATAGTCTACAACAATAGATGATTCATCGTGTGCTGTTCTGTAACGGCTGTAATTTTCTTTTGGAGTAATGTCTGTTGTTGCCCGAAAAGTGAACCTGGCCTTGCCCGCTGCCGCCTGCTTTCTTTCAATTACAATTACCCCGTTTGATGCCCTTACACCATATACAGTGGCAGCCGCAGCGTCTTTAAGAATGGTTACAGATTTAATTTCGTTGGGATTAATCATATCAATTGTAAGTTCGGTAGGGTATCCGTCTATTACAATTAAAGGATTTTGATTGGCCGACATTGTAGAGATACCACGGATATTGAACAAACTCCTGGAAGAAGAGCCGGTGCTGCTACCAGGGGTAGTACTGATAAACGGTACATCATGGTTAATTAATAGTCCCGGCAACCGGTTTTCCAATCCATCCAAAAAATTAGTGTTTATCCTGGATTCATACTCTTTGGTACTGATTTGCGCAACGGCGCCGGTGCTTTGTTCGGGCCGTATACGCTGATAACCGGTGTTAACCGTTACCCCAACTTCCTTTAGCTTTCCAATCGCAACCTCCATCTGGATTTTCCCAACATCTTTTGAGGCTTTAATCATTTTAGCTGTATACCCAACAAATGTGATGGCCAATATTGCATTCCCGTCGACATTTTGCAGGGAGAACGAACCATCTTTCGCTGTAGTTGTTCTTTGTGTTTGCCCTATAACCGTTACAGTAGCGCCCTGCAGCGGATTGCCGGTTTCCAAATCAACAACTTGCCCGCGAATATTGATGGCTTTAACCGTATCGCTTTTGTTATCAGCTTTGATCTTGTTTTTCGGGTAGGTTTCTTTGGGTTTAATAGTTATGATATTATTATCAACACTATACACAAATGGTTTGTCTTTAAACAACTCATCTAACGCTTTTTGAACCGTTGCATCTTTAATTTCGATAGATACGTTCCCTGCTTGCTTGAGGGTGCTTGCATTGTAAAAAAATTCAAAACCGCTTTGATCCTGTATCTTGCTCAATATCTTATCAATGGATACGTTTTTTTCATTCAGACTGATTTTCTGAGAAAAAGCAGCAGCGGATACCTGCAGGAAGGCGATGGTTATCAGAAATACGGTCAGTTTCATAACCAGGAAGATTTTATGAGTGTTAAAGCATGCACGGGGCATTGTTTTAACACCTAAGTTAATTTTCATACTTTTGTAATACTTGGGTGAATAATTAAGATTTCTCGCAAATGATTTTTTAACGGGTTGCCCAAACTTTGGCCGGGAGTGTTATCAGCGCTTCCGGTTATTTTTTTTTGACTACCTTTTTCTGGTTGGTTGAGTAGTTGTTTTTTTCCTTGTCCTCCTTTTTTTATTCAGTTGTTTGGGGAATAATCAATATTATTAGGGTATTATTATCAATTTTCTGCCTTCCAGGCGGTAGTGCACGCCGCCTTTTGTTAAAATTTGCAGCGCCCGGTTCAGGCTGGATTTTCTTGAAACCTTCATGTTAAACTGCAGGTCGGTAGGTTTGCCCTCATAAACCACTTCCACATTGTACCAGCGGGCAAATTCCCGCATTATAGCAGGTAAAGTTTCCAAATCAAACCTAAAGTAGCCGTCTTTCCAGGCGGTAATTACATTTGTATTAATATCCCGGGCAATTTCAATTTTATTGGTTTCATTATTGCTGATTGCCTGATTGCCCGGTTTAAGCGTAACGCCGGATACTTTTACCGCGCCTTTAATTAAAGTGGTTTTAGCCAGGGGCTCATTATCATAAGCATTGATATTAAATTCTGTGCCTATATCTTCAACGATTTGGTTTTTAGTTATTACCCTAAACGGGTTTGCCGCATTATGCGCCACCTCAAAATAAGCTTCGCCTGTCATTTTAACTACCCGTTCTTCGCCATTAAAAGCCACAGGAAAAGTAATTGACGATTCGGCATTTAGCCAGACTTTAGAACCATCGGCTAAGATTAAGGGATATGGGGATTGCTCGCCAATTGCTGTAGACAATGTATTATATTCCGGCTGTTGTTGGGAATGGTTTCGATCTGCTGCTACAGTATAGGCAATAGCGTTCCCGCCATTCACCTGAATCAGCATATTTCCCTGCTGTGCAAGTTTACCGCTTAATGCTTTGGTCAGGATTATCTTTTTGCCATTGGCCAAAGTAAGCGTAGCCTGGTTGGTACCAGGAGCAATATCCTGCTTTTGGTTTTGCACTAATTGAGTTGTTACCGCTGGTTTACGCGATAAGAAATAGCCTCCTATAGAAAGGAATAATAAGATAGACGCCGCAGCGGCAATGCGCAGCCATAAGGGGCGAACTATTTTTTGATCGTGTTTTTTTTCGCTGATTAACAAGTTTCGCACTTCGTCCATATCAGCCAGGCGCTCTTCGTCTGTGAGGTTGGTTTCGCCTTCATGTTTATGCTGGAGGTACCAACTTTCTACAATTGCCACCTCTTCCGGTGTACTTTCTCCGGCAGCATATTTAACTAAAAGGGATTTTGCGTAATTTTTTTCCATTTTAAAAGATTTTCAATAAGCCTTCTAAAATAGAGACACAGCTAAGTATGACTTAGGGGGTAAAAAAAAGTTAAAATAAATTTAACGATGTATTAACAACCAGACAACAATGATCATTTCCAGTTTGGGGCGAAGGATTTTTAAGCCATGCTGGATGTGTTTGCGAACGGTATCTTCTGAAATATCCAACTGCTCGGCTATTTCTTTATGGCTTAGCTGCTGTTTACGGCTCATTTCAAACACCTCGCGCATTTTTCGTGGCATTTCGGCTATTCCTGCTTCAATTATTTGCATCAATATTGCCTCCCGTACAAGGTGGTCGGTTACGCATTCACCGTGATCGATAAAATCTTCCAGTGAATCAGAATACAGAACGGAATATTTTTGGCGGGCCAGCTTGTTAAAAATGCGGTTACGCACAGCGGCATATAAATAGGGGGCGAGTTTATCTTCGAGGTTTAGTTTTTCGCGCTTGGACCAAAGGTTGGAAAAAAGATCATGAATGATATCTTTGGTATCTTCCCTGTTCCGCATCCATTTATAAGCATGGGCGTGGAGCAACCAAAAATACCGGTCATAGATAGTGGTGAAAGCACATTCATCCCCTTGCTTTAATAAAGCAGCCAATTCATTATCAAGCAGGGTACTATATGCTTCCATGACGGGGAAATCATTCCTATAAAGTTACAGAAATAAAACCCCAATGTTAAACAAATATTTTTTGAATTACACAATTTGCAAGTCCAACTGTTAATTAATGTTCCCGCTAATGTATATTTTATTAATTTTTTTGTTTTTTAGCGCCTGGACGATACCAGCAGCGGCAAATTTTTCAGCCGGAGCAAAACATAAAGCTTTGCTGGTTGAATAAATTACGTTTTATATGCTATTTTCGCTTTGATCTTTTCAAAAAGCAAATGATTTTGGTTTCCCGGAACCTGCTCTTCGTAAGTCCATTCTTCCAGCAGTATCGCTATTGCTTCCTGCATATCGGCATTAGTATGAAGCAAAATGTTCAATTCCTGCAGTTCTTCAACACCGGCCTCCCCAATCATTTTCTTAACTACCAGTTCAATTATGCGGTTGTCAATTTTCATTATTTTAATAAAAAACTGTTTTGTGTTCCTGGCAATTGCAGTAAAGGCATTTAAAATTCAGGATGTGATCAGCGTTTTGGGCCAGGCACTTCCTGAATTTCATGAAAAACCTTGCCCTGGGTTATGCCCCGGCGGGTACGCCATCAGGAGCTGTCGCCAGCAGCTGGCCTTCCCATAGAAGGCTGGTGCCCACGTTGCCCATGTGTTCGATAAGCACTTCACCTACCTTTGCTACAGTTTCTGTTCTTGCCCAGTCGCGCTGCAGTTCAGCACCAAATACCGTCCAGGTGATCGGCACGGCGCCGGCCTGCACCATCCGCATGATGGCCATCTCGTGGGCCTCCACACTTACACCGCCAGAGGCATCCGTAACAATGTATACTTCGTAGCCCTCGCCAAGCGCCTGGATTACAGGCATCGCCAGGCAAATTTCCGTCCACAAGGCGGCCATAACAATTTTCTTTTTGCCGGTGGCCTTCACCCAGTCGGTCACATTTTTATCTTCCCAGGTGTTGATGAACGTACGGTCAATAGGCTTCTGATCTGGAAATACTTCCTGTAGCTGTTTCAGCAGAAAGCCCCCTCTTGCTTCAAGTACGGTAGTTAATAAGGTTGGTACGCCGAAAGCCTTTGCACCTTTGGCCAGGCCAACTACATTGTTAATGATAGTTTGGGTGTCGTGACTTCTCAATCCGGCAAATTGAAACGGTTGATGGTCTATTAAAATCAAAGCGCAATTGTCGGGAGTCAGAAGGGCGCCAAGTCCCGATTTTTGAATTGGTGTTTCCATTGTATTAGATTTTAAATTAAATGTTTACGGGTTGTTTTCGTAATTGATGACAACACAAAACTATCGCCGGCCAAAGCACAATAGTTATCAATAGCAAGGCAAAATTTGTACATATCATCTTAGCAATAGATAGTAGATGAATGCTTTATTTAAACAACATCGGGAATCTGTGAAAATCACAATGAAGACCGCCTGGTATAATAAAAGGGGATCTCAACGTGCCTTCGGCTATTTTCGAGGATCAGGCGCGCGGCCATTGTACCCATGAATTTAAAATCTGTCGAAATGGTTGTAATGCCATTAAGAATCAATTTCTTTAAAGGGGTTTCATTGTATGATATAATGCCAACCTGTTTGCCTATTTCAAAATGCAGAGAAATGATCCGTTCAATAAGTACAACCAGATCATCTTCCATCAGGTTGATAAACACTTCTCCTTCGCTAATAGGCTCGCTAAAAACATCACTTATTATCCGGTAGCTAAAAGCATATTGCTGGCAAAACCTGATAAACCCTTTTACAATCTCGCCGGGAAAGTAGCTGCGGTCGGGGAAGATGATTTTTAGCGTATGGTATTTCTGTAGTTGCTCACGTGCCTGCTCTAAGGCCTCATAAATATCTTTTTCAAAGTTTTCGTAGGCCGCTGCATATTCGCCGTCAATCCCCGGGATTTTTTTATCCAGTAATACCAGTTTCCCTTTCGGAATAGTATTGATTATATCTTTGGCATACTCACCGCCGTCAATAAAATGTGGTATAATAACATAATGTGAATAATCGTCTTTTTTTGAAATAAAGCGTTTGAAGAGTTTAAAATCGTTGTTGTATATATAAAAATCTACTGTGGCTTCGTCGCCGATGGCACTGATAAATGCATCATAAATTATTTTTTTATGGGCACTTAGCTTATTGAAAAGCAAAAATATTCTTAACGTTTGTGTCAGATGTTCTTTTGAAACATAATAGCCCTTACCGGGCACAGAGTTTAGAATGCCGATTTTCTTCAGGTGCCGGTATCCTTTTTCAGCAGTATCCCTTGATATCTCCAGGATAAGGCTTAATTCGTTAATGGATGGAAGCATTTCATCCTGCTTAACTTTACTTTGCTCTATTGCCTTTACAATGGCGCTGCTAAGCTGCAGGTATTTAGGAGTTGATGAATACTCATCGATGTGAATGTAATCAAAAAAGTTTTTTTGTTTCATAAACAATAGGGCCGCCCAGTGATCCGAGGTGACCGGAATCATTGTTTCCGCTAAAGCTATAGGATTGAGGCGCCTTATTATTTGACATTTGTCATGTAATATTTGCGGCATTTATCAATACTTTTTCGATATTTAAAACTCAACTTTGGCTTAATTAATCAATTTTTGAGGTTGTAGAATAATAAATTTGCTTCGAAACCTGGGAAATAAGGCCATTTTCAACATCAGTAAGTTTAATACCGCAGCAGAATTTAAAGGCCGTCTTGCGCTGTCGGTTGCCCTTATATCCTATACCTCTCTTACTATCCGGCAGGTGTCATCTTTGCTATTATAAAACAAATCAGATCTGCTCCATCGCCGCAATGAAACTTATCGTGCCATGTTAATTTGGTAGGTTTTGCTTTAAACTTTGTTATGTCCCGCCAACAAACGAAGCATTCTGTGATTAGCTATAAAATGTATAACTATTAAGATAATTCCTGCAACACACGAAAATTCTATGCGCAGACCTTTGCTTTATATCATGTTTACTTAAACATATGGCATTGAACACCGGAGGATATTATTATTTACCCCCCTGGTGCTCAAAGGAAGGACGGTGCCGGAAGAATGGCTATTGAAGTGGCTGACAATCAGTGGTTTTGAAAATGCCCCATAACAGTACAGGATGGTGGTCAGGATACCACGGGTTGCCACATAAAAGTTTTGCATTGATATTCGTCTCTATCCAATGGTACCGATCACAGCAGTACCGCTAACCAATTTATTAACTAATTTTTAATCGAAATCTTATGAGTAAAAAAATTTTACTACTCCAATTTCCGGGAAAACTTTTGCATTTGTTTTGCTGGATGATGTTGTGCGGCTCAATTGCCTACGGCCAGGACCTGAAGGTCAGCGGTAGGGTAACAGACGCCAATGACAACACGGCCTTACCGGGCGTATCTGTCCGGGTAAGGGAAAGTAATCAAGGTGTTGCTACCGATAAGGATGGCGCTTTTTCTGTCAGGGCGGCCAAAGGCAATACGCTGGTATTTACAATGGTTGGCTTTTATGTAAAGGAAGTAGTGGTTGGCAATGAGACCACGCTCAATATCAAGCTAAGCCCCAATAATACCAATCTTAACGAAGTAGTGGTTATCGGCTACGGATCCAGAGAAAAAAAGGACCTGACCGGGTCAGTTTCTACTATTTCATCGGCACAGGTTAAAGATTTGCCGGTAGCCGCCATCGATCAGAAATTGATTGGACAGATACCGGGTGTCCAGATCAGTTCCACTACCGGTGCACCGGGCGGAGGTACAGATATCAAGGTTAGAGGGTCAGGATCTATAGGTGCAGGCGACAATCCGCTGTTTGTTATAGATGGCTTTGCCATTTCCAATACAAGCGGCCAATCTTACAACCCGCTAAATGTTTTAAGCCCGGATGATATCGAATCGGTAACGGTGCTGAAGGATGCCTCGTCTACGGCTATTTACGGATCAAGAGGTGCAAATGGCGTAATTGTTATTACCACCAAAAAAGGCAGGAAGGGAACCCAGGTAGTTAGTTTAAATTCCTACTTTGGCGTGCAGCAGGTACCTCAAAAAGGCCGCCCCCAGGTGCTGAACGGAACAGAGTATGCCCAGTTTCGTAAGGATATGATTGTTGATGCGTTTGCCTCACAGGGTAAAACCGCTACCGACGCCGATATCCCCGTACAGTTCAGAAACCCATCGCAATATGGTGCAGGTACCAATTGGTATGATGCTGTTTTGCGTACCGCGATTCAAAATAACGTAAATGCCAGCATACGCGGCGGAACAGAGGCCACACAATATTCCTTCTCAGTGGGGCGTCTGGAACAACAGGGCACCATCAGATACACCGATTATAACCGGTATACCTTGCAGGCAAACGTGCAATCGGCCCTTAGTAAACGGCTGAAGGTTGGCCTTAACCTTGCACCCGGCGGAGGAATTCAAAACGGGGCCTCCGTTGAAACCGGCCAGCGCGATGTGCTGACAAGAACATTATGGCTGAGCCCGATAGTGCCTATAACCGATGCCAATGGAAACAGGACCCTGTTTATCAATTCGCCAGGTGCCATTGGAGCCGGCAACCCTTTAAATACACTACAGTATGGCGGTGCCAATAGCAAATATTTTCGCGGGCTTGCTTCGGCCTTTGCTGAACTGGAAATTATCAATGGGCTGAAGGCAAAATACACCTACAATATCGATTATAGCACAAACAGCTCTTTTCAGTTCAGCCCTTCAAACGTATACGGCGAAACCGGGAACCAGAACCCCAATCCGCCCATACCAAATTCATATACAGCCCATAGCAGCACCTTTAACTGGCTCTCTGAGTTTGTATTAAGCTATGATAAGAATATCGGGAAGGATCACAAAATAAATGCCGTTGTTGGCTATACCGCACAAAAGGAGCGTTATGATGGCTATGGTTTTAGCGCCAATAACTACCCGGACGACCTGGTACAATCCATCAATGCAGCTGCGTTACTTAATAACGGGGGAGCTGGGATCGAGAAATGGTCGTTGATCTCTTATCTCGCGCGCGTTAATTACAGCTTTAAGGATAAATATTTACTTACTGCAACCATTCGTTCAGATGGATCATCACGGTTCGGGGCCAATAAAAGATATGGCTCTTTCCCCTCGGCGGCCATTGGCTGGAGGGTAACCCAGGAAGATTTCATGAAGGACATCACGTGGATCAACAATTTAAAACTAAGGGGCAGTTACGGGCGTTCGGGTAATTTCAACATAGGCAACTACTCTTATGCATCCAGTATATCAGGCGCCAATTACGCATTTGGAGGCCAACTGGCCAGCGGCCGTGTATCCACATCAGTAAGTAATCAGGACCTTACCTGGGAAAACTCTGATGAAACGGATTTGGGTATGGACCTTTCGGTTCTCGGCAACAGGGTGAATTTCACAGTGGATTACTATAGCCGCGTTACCACCGGAATGTTGTTTAACAATGAAATTCCCTTATCCTCAGGCTTCTCATCCGCCCTGGTCAACGTAGGGAAAGTAAGAAACCGCGGCTTTGAATTTGCAGTAAACACCACTAACCTTACCGGTGCTTTAACCTGGAATACCAATTTGAATGTTACCGTTAACCGCAACAAGGTATTGGCCCTTAACCAGGATAATGCAACAATTTATTCCGGGCGAAGTGGCGAAGGCAATTACACCCACAAAACAGAGGTTGGTAAACCATTGGGCCAGTTTTTTGGGTATGTTCTTGAAGGGGTTTACAGAGATCAGGCAGACTTTAACAATTCTCCCAAAAATGCATCCTCTGTTGTTGGTTCAATCAAGTACAAGGATGTGGATGGCAACGGTATAATTGAGCCGGTGAAGGATTTTGCGGTGATTGGCAATCCTTATCCTGCCTTTACCTATGGTATAACCAATAACTTCGGCTATAAAAACTTTGATTTAAGTATAATGGTCATGGGCTCGCAGGGCGGCCACATATTGAAAACGTCCAATGAATTTTCAACCAATATAGACGGCGTGTTTAACGTAGACCGCAAAGTATTGAACAGGTGGCGCTCTCCTTCAAATCCGGGAGACGGCGTTACGCCTACCACCAACGGCGGCAGGGTGCTTTACAGGGATGTAAACTCCGGCTGGGTAGAGGATGCCAGTTTCCTGCGCATACAAAACCTTACCCTTGGGTATAATTTAAAGCAAAAATTTATTACCAATTCAAAGATTTTCAAAGGTTTAAGATTATATGGGAGTATACAAAATCTGGTCACTTTTACCAAATACAGCGGGGGCAATCCCGAAGCACTGACCAATGGTTCAAGCGTGCTCACACCGGGCCGCGACTTTGTTGGTTACCCGTTACCAAGAACAATGATTATTGGCGTAAACATGACTTTTTAAATTATAAATGTATAAAACAATGAGAACTCAAATAAGATATTCAATCATGTTCATTTTTTGCCTTGGGCTTTTCGCCTCAGGATGTAAAAAGGACTTTTTAAACCAGGCGCCCGAAGCAACGTTAACGGGGGCCAACTTCTGGAAAACGGCATCTGACCTGAAGCAGGGGGTTGTGGGCGCCTACAGGCCCCTGCAGGATATGGGCAATTTTAATTACTGGTTGTTTGGCGAAATGAGGTCGGATAACACCACATTCGAATATAATGTGGCGCAGCGTGGCCAGGAAAACAGGGAGTTTGTGGATGAATTCCTGGTAATTTCTACCAATACCTTGCTACAGGGCTATTGGCAGCAAAGCTATATCGGTATTGCCAGGTGCAACGATGTGCTGGGGCACGCGGCATCAATAAGCATGTCCGATCAGGCAAAGAATCAAGCCATCGGGGAAGTAAAACTGCTGAGGGCCTTTCATTATTTCAATTTGGTGAGGCAATTTGGCGGAGTGCCGCTCCAGTTGGAAACGGTTACCTCTCCCGACCAGGCTAAATCTAAAGGCCGCGCAAGTGCCGATCAGGTGTATGCTCAAATCATCGCGGACCTGAATGATGCGGCGACTAAACTGCCTGCAAGCTATGCAGCAGCAGACAAAGGCAGGGTAACCAGCGGAACAGCCAACGCCCTGCTTGGCGAGGTGTACCTGACCCAAAAGAAATACGCTGAAGCACTCACTGCGTTAAGAAAGGTAACTGGTTACAGCCTTGTACCAAATTATGCTGCCATTTTTGGCCCCGACAATAAAAACAATTCAGAATCAGTTTTTGAAATTCAATACCTCGGGTCAGACCCCACCCTGGCCAGTAATTTCATGTACCAGTTTGCACCGTTTGACTCGGGTACCAGCGTAACAAACGATCCGAGTACAAATTTAAGCTATGGCAGCGGTTGGAACATACCAACAACAGATCTTATCGGTTCGTACGAAGCGGGCGATTTGAGAAAGGCCGCTTCCTTATCGGAAGGATTTACTCTTGGAGGTAAATTTGTGAGTGTTCCTTATATCAAAAAATACAACTACGGCTTTGTTCAACCCGGGCAAACTAATGTCAATTTTCCGATCATCAGGTATGCCGATGTAATACTGGAGATAGCCGAATGCCTGAACGAACAGGGCTTCGCGGCAAATGGCGAGGCATTTAACCTGCTTAACCAGATCAGGGCAAGGGCCGGCCTGGCGCCAAAAACTGCAGGTAACGCTATTCCTGCGTTAAATGTTTCGAGCCAGGAAGCATTCAGAAGTGCCGTTATGCAGGAACGTAAGGTAGAACTTGCTTTTGAAAACCATCGCTGGTATGACCTCGTTCGAACAGGAAAGGCAGTAGCCGTAATAACAGCTCACGGACAAAAGGAGATTGCGAAGGACCCATCCCGTTTTCCTGCGGGTTCGTATGTAATAACTCAAAATAAATTACTGCTTCCGATACCGGAGCGGGAAGTTACACTCGATCACCTTGTACAAAATCCACAATGATATTGACAGACCTGTTGGGTAATCAATCTAAATAATCACAATTCATAAACTGCCGGCGGGAAAACCTGTCGGCAGTTTATGTTTATACGCTAAAAAATGGGGTGTGGAATTCTCCAATTGGTAAAACATATCATTTTTCGGCACCAGGATCAAACGTTTGGTTTACTTGACATTTGTCATGTAAAATTGGGGATAAATGTCAATTTACAGCCATGCCGCGTCCGGTAACTTTGGGGTAATAACGATACCACAACTATGAAAAGATTAGAAAATAAAGTTGCGATAATTACCGGGGCAGCTGGCGGAATGGGCGCTGCTGAAGCCAAATTATTTGCCATGGAAGGGGCAAAGGTCATCATTACCGATGTTCAGGAAGAGAAGTTGAAGGGTGTGGTAGGCGAAATTGTTGCCGCAGGCGGAACCGCAGACTACGTAGTTCATGATGTCAGTTCTGAAGATAGCTGGGCGGCTGTAGTTAAAAAGACGGCAGAGCTATACGGCAAAATTGATATTTTGGTAAATAACGCAGGCATAACGGGCAACCTGATGGCACCGCTCGCCGAAAGAACGGTAGAAGAATTCAATAAAGTTATTGCCGTTAATTTATTGGGCCAGTTTATTGGCGTAAAGGCGGTTGTTCCTTATTTGCTTAAAAACAAAGGCGGATCGATTGTGAACATCTCCTCCATCGGAGGGATCACCGGTTCGGCCGGCGGCACGGCTTATACTGCGTCAAAAGGCGGCTCGCGGTTAATTTCAAAAGGCCTGGCCGGAGAGTTGGCCAAAGACAACATCCGGGTTAACTCTGTTCATCCGGGTTTTGTTGCCACGCCCATGACCCTGAATATGCCCCATGCAAAGGAGTTTGAAGCTATGGCCATCGGGGGCACGCCACTTGGCAGGGGGGCAACGCTGAACGAGATTGCCTATGGGGTATTATATCTTGCTTCAGATGAATCAACTTTTACAACGGGGACAGAACTAATTATTGATGGCGGCAATACAGCGCTGTAAAAATTGCATATGATGATGAATGCCTGGCAGCTTGCTGAAGCTTCATAGGCCCGGGCCATCCTGAATAAATGTAAACGGAACAACAATTAAATAATGAATAAAATGAGAAAGTTATTTGCAAAACCTCTGCTCATCATCTTTTTGGTTTTTTGCACCGTGGCTGCCAGGGCCCAGAAAAAAAGAAACCTCAAGCAGGAGGACGCCAACAAAAAGCTGGTCGAACATTTTTTCTATACTTTTTATAATGATAAGGATACCGAAAAGTCAAGGTTGATGATGTTGCCTGACTTTATCAATCATCACCCTGGTTCGGGGAAGGGTGCAGAGGCTACGCTAAGGGCTGTCAAAACACATCTTTTTGGAAAATATCCGCAGTTCAGGGTTTTTATTAAACGCATTGCCGCAGAAGGCGACCTGGTTTGGATACAATGCTATACCCAAAATACACCTGATGACCGGGGAAATATGTCTATGGATATATTTCGTGTCCGGAACGGCAAAATAGCAGAGCATTGGGATATTATAGAAGCAGTGCCGGAAGGCGTTGATCCAGGTTCAATGTACAATTAAATATTTACGGGCTGTATGCTGGCAGCAACCGTCAATCTTTTAAATAACATTAAAAAACATCAATTGCTGTTTGCGCTATGAGAAATAAATTGCCTAAAGGGCAGGGCCTATCTTCGAAACTGAACTTTGACCTTACTATGGATCCGGCGATTAGGCAAGCCCTGAAGGATAACGGCATGGACCGTTTAGATACCTCCACATTTCCAGATCTGATAGCCTGGCGGGAGGAGGTTAGGGAATATGGGTTGGCCATTGCCGCAGCCCCTACGCCTTACGACGGGCAGGTAGCTGTTAAAGACCAAACGATAGCTGCTTCTGACGGTTCTGCCATCCGGCTGAGGATTTACCGGCCCTCCGGAACCAGGAGCGGTTTGCCTGCGTTATGCTGGATGCACGGTGGGGGGCTAATGGGAGGCACCCCGGAACAGGATGACGCCCAAATGAAACAGGTTGCTGCGGCAACGGGAGCAATCGTCGTCTCCGTTGATTATCGTTTGGCTCCTGAATTTCCTTATCCTGTCCCGATAAACGATTGTTACGACGGGCTGGTGTGGATGGCAGACAACGCTGAAGTTTTGGGCATTGATGCCGGCAGGATTGCGGTGGGGGGCGCAAGCGCGGGTGGTGGTCTGGCTGCGGCGCTGGCTTTAATGGTTAAGGCAAGGGGTGGCCCGCGGCTTATTCACCAATCACTTACATACCCTATGCTTGATGACAGAAATGTTACGAATTCCAGCTACCAGATCAATGCTACCGGCGTTTGGGACAGGGCCTATAATTTATACGGATGGTCTGCCTATCTGGGTAAAAAAATGCTTTTGGAGAAAATTCCGCCCACCGCTGCAGCTGCCCGCGCAGCAGACCTTTCCGGCCTGCCTCCGGCTTTTATCGCTGTTGGCTCGCTTGACCTCTTCCGGGACGAGGACATCGACTATGCACTTCACCTCATGGAAACCGGGATATCGGTAGAGCTGCACTTTTACCATGGCGCTGTACATGGTTTTGACTGGCATGTGCCAGGCTCGGCAATGACGGCCTCATTGCTTGGCAAAAGGATAAATGCACTCAACATCGCCTTTAAATATTAACCTGCAATTTTTCTGCTATGCCCTGCATAACTGGTATGTGGGGCATTTTCTTTTTTTGCTCGGGCGAGAACTTAAGCCGTACCAATTGCATTAACCGGACAGCCGTAATTGCTTTTTTATTGCCCCTGCTGCCGTTGGCATAACCTGCGGTACGGTGAAGATAAATCCGCAGTTTCATATGTAGCTTGATAATTATCATGAATTATTTGTTGCATTTGTCAAGGTTTATCCATCTGCGAATTTTCAGCTTTGATTTGCCGGGGCCGCGGAGAAGTTTCGCCGGCTGCCGGGATGACCAAATGGCAATAAAAAATCAAAGAAATGACAAGCCGGGCATTCCATAAAATTAAAAAAGCCGGCTTACCGGTATTGTTTATACTCTGGCTCGGCCTGTGGATAGGTTCTGTTGAGGCCCAACAGGCCTCCACAGGCGAAATAAAATTATCCCTGAAGGAGGCGATAGCCATGGCCAAATCGCAGAACATAGCAGTAAAGATTGCACAGCAGGAAGAAAGGGCTGCAGATGAGGATATAATGGATGCCCGGGCCGCTTTGCTGCCCTCCATTACTATAGGGGCCGGGTATCAGCGGTATACCAAGCTTACCTTATTTGAAAATGGCCTGCGTAATGCGTATTCCATCAACCGGCAGCCATCGGCAAACGGCGTCTCCCAAACCTCGGAAATGGCATTCAACCTATATTCCGGCGGCAAAAGCAGGGCGTTGATACGGGAGCGGCGGGCAGGAAAAGACCTGGCCGGTATTAACTCCAGAGACCAGGCAGGGAACACCTCCTTACAGCTTGCCCTCCGGTACCTCGAGCTTGTAAGGCTGTTTAACCAGGGAAAATTAATAACCGACCAGCGGCAAAGAGCGGCGAAGCGCCTGAAAACCATCAACGCGCTGTATAAGAACCAGCGGGTTACCCGCAGCGACGTATTGCGGGCCAGGCTTGTTCTGGCAAATGTGCAGCTGGATAGTACACATAATCAAAATGATATTGCCATTGCCAATAACAAAGTCACCGTTTTGCTGCACCTCCCGGATGACATGCAGATAGTGCCTGCCGATTCTGCAAATATGAACAGGCCGGCCCCTGAAGAACTGGAGCGCTTAGCGGGGAAGGGGATACAGGATGCCTATCCTGTTCTGCGGACAGTGGCCTTGTCCAACATCCAGTCGGCCAAACTAAAAGAAGTCAAAGGGAATGCGATGCCCGGCATATCACTGGTATCGGCCTATGGATTTTCTTATCCTAATTATTTATTCTTTCCGCCGGCAGACCAGTTATACAGCATTGGTTATGTAGGTGCAAAGGTTTCTTACAATCTTTCCTCGCTGTACCATAATAAACATAAGGTGACGGCCGCCGGGATCAGGCTTGACGAAATCAGGCAGGAACAGCAACTCGTTCAGGACAACACCCGCGAAGAACTAAGAACCCTGTTTATCCGATACAATGAATCGCTAAACCGTGTTGCAGTGATGCAACAGTCAATTGTGCAGGCCGGCGTAAATTACCGGATTGTTAATACCAAGTATTTTAACCAGCTGGCCTTATTGACAGATTTGCTGGATGCCGATAACCTGTACCAGGAAGCAAGTTACAATCTCATCAGTGCCGAGACAGAGGCCTCGTTAATCTACTACAAACTGCTTTACATCACTGGAAATTTATAATCACTCTGACAATGGAAAAGGAAAATATTACAAAGGAAAAAGTTCATCCGGTAAATCTATTCATCTCTGTATGCGCCCTGCTCATCCTCGCCGGAGGAATAGTTTACCTCGCTAATTATTTCGTCCGTGCCGGCAAATATGAAGAGACCAATGACGCGCAGATAGAGGCTTACATCAGCCCGGTTTCGGCAAGGGTTGGCGGTTATATTAAGGAGGTTCGCTTTCGGGAGCATGAACGGGTGACCAAGGGTGATACGCTGGTAATTCTGGATGATCAGGAATACACCCAGCGGTTCAGGGAAGCGGGTGCAACGGTGAACAACGCGGCGGCAGAATTAAATGTGCTGGAAGCGGCGATCAAATCTGCCGAAACAAGCACATTGGTTAACCGCGATCAGATTGCAGCTGCAAAATCCAGGCTATGGCAGCAACAAAAGGACATTGAACGGTATAGCAATTTGGTAAAAGAAGAGGCCGCTACCGGCCAGGAGTATGAACAGGTAAAATCCCGGTTTGATGTGGCAACCAGTGATTTTGATGCGGCGCAGGACAATCTCAGGATCAGCGATGCCAAAATAAAGGAACTTATTGCAAGGAGAGCCTTGTTAAAAACGGATCTGGAGCGAAAGGAGGCAGGGCTGGCCCTTGCCCGGATCAATCTTAATTATACCGTTATAACCGCACCGGCCGATGGTACAATGGGCAGGAAAACAATTTTGGAGGGCCAGCAGGTACAGCCCGGGCAGACCCTGGTTTCCATTGTAAAGCACCGGGAAATCTGGGTGACGGCCAATTTCAAAGAAACACAGGTAAATGGGATGTATGTAGGGCAGCCGGTTGATATCAGTGTAGATGCCATAGCAGATAAAACGTACCAGGGTACTATTGAGGCTATCGCTGCTTCAACGGGCTCCAGGTTTTCTTTATTGCCCGCAGATAATTCAACAGGAAACTTTGTTAAAATCGTCCAGCGGATCCCGGTAAAAATACGGTTTACCGATACCGATCTTCACGAGATAAGGGTGGGTATGAATGCCAAGGTGGCTGTTTTAAAGAAGAGATCTAATGGAAAAACCTGATTATTTTAACGCCTGGATTAACGGCTCGGAATGGGGTGTGAGAATTTGCCTGTGCCTTATACTGATCTGTTCGCTTATGCAATTCGGTGCATTTGCGCTCACCCAAAACTATGTAATTGCCTCGTTTGGCGCCCAGCCCGAAGATGTTACGCTGGCCTTGCAAATAACCTACGTGGCAATTGTGCCCTTTATTGCCATTCAATTCCGGCTGTTTCAGTATTTTGAAACGAGAAGCTATTTATTAACTGGCATCATTGCCTGTATAGTAATCAACATATTGAGCCTTCAGGCTAAAGATATAGTCACCTTTACCGTACTCCGGTTTCTGAATGGTCTTTCGCTTAGCCTCATGTCGGGTCCGATGCTGATACTTATTTTCTCCAGGATAGATCCTGAAAAGGTGCAGATCATTGGTTTGTCGATACTTTACGGGGCTATTTTAGGTAACGGCGTGGTTATTGGGTTTGGCGCAGCGCTGATTGATACCACATTGGACTGGACTGTAATTTATTACTTCCTGATCGCTTTCTTGTTTTTGTGCTTGCTGCTGGCGTTGATCCTGCTGAGGCCCGGCACCGGCCGGCCATCCTCGCCCCTGGATCACCTGGACTGGCCCGGCGGAATTTTTTTGGCGGCAACGCTGATCGCCTTTTCCTATACCATGATATACGGCCCTAAATATTACTGGTTTAGCGATGCCCGCATCCGGTTAGCTGCGTTGGCTGCTACAGTGTTTTTTTTATTTTTTATTTATAGGGAACTCAGGGCCAAAATTCCGGTGGTCGATCTGTCGGTGTTCAGGTACCGCACTTTTTTATCCGGTCTTTTGCTTTTAATGGCCTACTACGGATTGAAAGACAGCATAAACTTAATATACAATTATACCGGTACCATCCTTCAATGGAGCGGACGCCAGCAAATGGAACTTGGGTTTTTTAACCTGGCCGGGCTTTTATCATTTATGTGGCTGAGTGCAGAAATGATGATGACCAAAAAGCATTCTACCAGGCGGTTTTTGATCGCCGGCTTCGGTATGCTGCTTGTTTATCACCTATATATTTACCTGGAGTTAACCCCCGACCTGGCTTTTGAGGATCTGATACTGCCCATGTTTTTGCATGGTGCCGCATCGGGGATGCTTTTTGTTCCCATCATTATTTATACCTTGTCCTCCGTTCCCCCTACAACCGGAACCACCGGTATTGTAGTAGGTGCCCTTATGCGGTTTACGGCAACTTTAAATTCCATAGCCGGTTTATACACCCTGCAGCTAAATTATAATCAGCTTTACAAAGAAGGTTTTTTAAATTACCTTACCGCAAATGATCCTGTCTTTGCCGAAAGATTGAACAGCGCAGTCCGGTTTTTTAACCTGAAAACAGTAACACCAGAACAGGGCAGCGCCCTGGCCATGGCAGGAATTGTGCGCTCACTTGCAGCCCAACAACAGTTGCTGACCGTCAGAACTATCTTCCTGCTTTTTTCAGCAATCATTCTCGTCATTATTTTAACTGTATTGTTTATAACGTCTGTCTATAATATTAATCTTCATAGCGGCAAGCTGCCCGCATTCGGCAAAAAGCATAAATGAGATAAACAGCCAGGATATCACGGACTGAACCCGGAAATATCTTTAAGGAAAATGCCGGCTCACATCAAATCCTGAAAACCGGTTATGCCCGTGATGCAATGATATAGGCAATTATTACGCTGATATCTACCATCTCCGGTTCTAAAATCCGCGCAACTTTGGTCTACAAAAAGGGCCGGAAACAAAATTCGCTATAGGATTTTAAGGTTGGCAGGCGGCATGCTACTTTTTAAATCTATAATGATGGCAGCATTTATAAACACGGTAACATGCAATCCAAGTAAACAGACCTTCTAAATGAAAGCATTAATTAGCCCATCAGGGATATCTGCAGTGTATCAGTCGTTAACTGATTATATTGAGTCTTTCACGGGGGTTCTGCTAACCGAACATGAGCTGATGGCCGTTAGGCAGGCATTTAAATATAAAAAATGCAGGCGATACCAGTATTTTTTTCAGGAAGGTGATATCTGCAAACACATGGCTTTTTTAATTAGTGGTTCGATGCGCATGTATGCTGTCAGCGAAAAAGGACTGGAACACATTATGGACCTTGCCCTCGAACATTCGTGGGTATGTGATTACGAAAGCTACAATATGTTAACCCCAACCAGGTATTATTTGCAGGCGGTTGAGGATTCTGAATTATTGATGATTTCTAACGAACATCTCCAGTACCTGATTGATCAAATTCCTGCAGTAGCGATAATGATTAAAAAAATTGAGGTTAATAATATGATCAGCAGGCAAAACCGTATCTACGCAGCAATCAGCCTGAGTGCTGAGGCGCGATACCACGACTTAATGAATGCCAACCCCAAATTCGCCCAAAGATTTTCGCTGGCCCTGATTGCTTCGTATCTTGGAGTTTCGCCCGAAACGCTCAGCCGCGTACGGAAGGCTGCCCTGGCGCGTTAATATTATTTCACTTATCATGCTTGACATTTGTCATGGTTTAAATGTGCCAAATGTCATTGCCTGTACATTTTACATTCCTGAGATTTGCTTATCCTGTTATGGGAAAATAACATCGAAAACTTCTGAAGCTCATGGAAAAGGTCATCGAAGCAGTTTGTAAAGGAACCAATTCAAATTTCGGCAGCCTGAGCGCCAATAAGCTGCTGCCCGGCAGTCATATAAGGCAGATAGGGCAATTTGTATTCCTGAGCCATTTTTATCCCGCAGAGGTGATGGATTACAAAACGGAATTTACCGCCAAAGTTCAGGCACACCCGCATCGTGGCCTGGTCACGCTCACCTATCTTTTTAACGGAGAGTTGCAGCATCATGACAGCAAGGGAAACCACCGCGTTATCCGGTCGGGGGATGTGCAATGGCTCAATACAGGTAACGGGATCATCGTGGATGAGTATCCTGCAAAGTCTTTTCAAAAAAAGGGAGGTGTTATTCACGGGATTCAGTTTTGGATTAATTTACCATCCATACAAAAACTGGAGGCATCGCAATACAATTATGTAGATTGCTGTAACGTTCCGCAGGTTTCCATGCCCGGTAATTCCGGTATATTAAAACTGCTGATGGGCCGCATCGGCTGTGCATGTTCTGGTCTGGAAGGTGCCGGGCAAAATGTTTATCACCTAAAGCTTAATCCAAAAGGCCGTTTACTGCTACCTGTTGAGTCTGGCGACGAATATTCTGTGTTTGTCCCAGAGCATAACATATTGCTGAACGGTCATGTATTTGGTCAAAGCGAACTGATCGCGTTAAGCCGGGAGGGGACAGAGATCAATATCTGTAATTTACACATCCACCCGGTAGATGTAATCGTCTTCGGGGGCCAGCCTAACCTGGAATCACTGATTGTTCAGGGACCCTATGCGATGAATAACCGCACGGGAATCGGTGATGCCTACCGGGATTTCTTTGATGGCAAATATGGGCATATTAATTATCCAAGCTCATGTTAAGCCTGGTATTGTCCGGCAAGTCCGCATTCCTACGGAATAAACGCCGATGACAAAATCTTTGCCGGTAACCTGTCAGTATAAATATAATTGTTTTATTTCCTTGACAAATGTCATGGTTACAAACTGTTAAATGTCATTCGTCAGATTTTTCAGGCGGTATAACTTTGTTGCATCATCAATTATAAAGTATCATGAAAAAAACATTCGGAATATTAGGCGCAGGAAATATTGCACAAACTGTAGCCAAACATTTGATTAAGGCAGGTTACAAGGTTACCTTAAGCAACAGTACAGGCCCTGATTCATTAAAAGATATTGTGGCATCGTTAGGTGCAGGCGTAACAGCCGGGACACCGGAAGACGCGGCCAAGGCAGATATCGTTTTACTTGCTTTACCCTGGGCGGCTCTGTCAACACTAAGTGGTTTAGCCGATTGGAAGGATAAAGTGGTGATTGACGCAACCAATGCGTTTATTAGCTATGCGCCCGACTTTAAGGTTGCCGACCTGGGCGGGCGGGCATCAAGCGAAGTTGTGGCCGGCCAGCTTCCCGGCGCCCGGCTTGTTAAGGCGTTCAATACACTTTATTTCAAAATACTTGCGTTAAACCCAGAAGAGGCCGGCGGGCGGCGGGTATTGTTTTATTCGGGAAATGATGCTGCGGCAAAAAAAGAAGTGAGCGGCGTTATTGAGTCACTTGGTTTTGCATCGATTGACCTTGGCGATCTGGCTACAGGAAGTAAATTGCAGGAGCCTAAAAACGCAGTGGCCAATGTGAACCTAATCAAACTTTAAAGTTCATTGCTATTACAAATTACATCCCCCATACAACAAATACCTTTGGTATCAGTTGGTTAAAGAAGCCTTATTACAGGCTTCTTTAACCATATATCCGAAGCATAACCGTGATTGCCGGTCAGGCAAATTCAAATGCCGGGCTTTACTTATCCTGGGCTCATCAATTCCTGATTTATGGCCGGGTGCCCCATACAACACAATACCGTGTAAGAAAGATACCGTTTGCAATGATTTAGGTAATTTTTTTTATCAAATCCGGGTTATTTTGGCCTTTATATAACTTGGTAAGGCACAATAGTTATAGCCGGGAAATCACTGGCAGATAAGCACTATTGTATAGTTTTAACCGGGGAAATTTTAGGGGAAAGATTTATTAAAGGTAAATGAATAACCAATCTTTAAATGTATACCATAATTGGTAATGATGGAGTCATAACAAATGACCTGGTTTCACTTTTATCCGCTCATAAGGAAAAAATCAGGCTCATTTCACATTGCCCGGTTCACATAACGGGCACCGAAAATATGACTGCGGGCCTGCGCAATCCATATGAGATGTTAAAGGCTATTGAGGGATCGGCTGTTGTGTATATGATGACCGGCATTTCTTATAAAGACGCTAACTGGTGGAGGGACTGGCCGCAGGTCATGAAAAATGTGATCGGCGCCTGCAGGCAGGCTGGCACCAGATTAATCTATCTGGATTGCGCTGATCTGTACGGCAAAGTGGAGGGCGTAATGACGGAGGAAACGCCGGTTGTACCAGTCACCCGGAACGGTAGGATCACCGCCGAAATATTTCGCATGTTGCAGCGGGAAATGACTATCGGGACGGCAAAAATTACCATTGCGCGTTATGCGGAAATTTACGGCTCCTGCTTGTCTGCCCGAGACAGGGTTGGCCAACTTGTTTTTGAAAACCTTAAACGAAAAATGAGGGTGCATTGGCTCATTAATGCCGATGTACCGCATGCGTTCAATTACACGCCTGATGTTGTGCGGGCGCTGTATATTTTAGCATTAAATGAGCAATCCTGTGGTCAGGTGTGGCACATGCCTGCGGCCAAACCCGCGCTTAACGGCCGCCAGTTTACCGCAATTGCGGCCCATTATATGCGTACCGGTGTGCAAAAGCAGGTTCTTTCGCAGCGGCTGAAAAATATCCTGAACAAACTTAAGGGAGAACAGGGGGTGCAGGGTGCGCCTGATCTCATGTTTGCTGGTGGCGGTTTTTCAGATGGAGTTGTCCAACCGGAATTTGAGCCGGCCAATTTGCGAATCATTCCGAAATGGCAGCTGAAAATTGACAGCTGGTTTGACAGGGAAAGGAGCGAATACTATGAAATGAGCTATCGCGATGAATTTCCGTTCAGGTTCGACTCCTCGAAATTTGAAAACACTTTTCATTTTAAACCCACATCCTATCATGACGGTATCAGGGCAATTTCCCGGTGGTTTTTAAATAACTATAGTTATTAATTCGTTATCCGTTCCGGGATCATAAGAAGGCAAATCCACAGGTGTCCTGAAACAAGGTAAACGATCTGTTTATAGAAACGACCTCATTATTAAAACAGGCTTTCGATTACATGATGTACATATAAAAAATATTTACCTGGTAACTTGTCTTAAAACGTATGGTGCATATGCTCAAAACCCCGATATATCGGGGTTTTGAATGGGGCATTTTTCGAAATGACGGGTTCTCTGAAGGTGGATGTTTGCAAGGTTCTGATTTGCAATTAATTAAACCTAAGGCACGCCTATTGAATAATCACCGCAACCAATTTAACAGCAATCCCTGGCATACACAGGATTTGATTTTCAAAACAATCATGAATTTTACAGATACGCTGAAATTACCCGGCTCCATCAAATCTGCTATCAGCTATGATACGCAGCATCCCTTTGAAGTGAGGTCTCTTGATCATGTTGCAAAGAACCGCTTCAGGAATCAGCAGCAACCAAAAAGACAGGAAATGTATCATATTATCTGGGTCAAAAAAGGAGGCGGTGAGCACCTGATTGATACGCAGCGACATAAGCCCGGCGACAATATGGTTTATTGCGTTCTTCCAAAACAAGTCCTCGTTTTAAAGCCCGGCCGGCAAATGGAAGGGTATATGGTTTCTTTTACAGCGGATTTTCTCCGGCTGACCCCCAATAATTTTAATCCGCTTTTCAGAAACGGGCTTTTTGGAAGTAGTGCTGGCCCGGCAGTTATTAAAGTGACCGCAGAAATTGAAAACGACTTGCTTCAGGTGGTGGGGAGTATGCAACAGGAATTCTTAGAAAGCTGTTCCCTGAAAAATGACATTTTAAGGCAGTACCTCAAAATATTCCTGATTTATTTGACAAGGCAAGTATGCCAGCCGGCAGAACCGGTTGAACAATCCAGGACAGAGCTTGTAAACAGGTTTTTTAGTTTACTGCAGCAGAATTTTACAAAAAAAAAGCTGGTGACAAATTACGCAGGCATGCTTTCAATTACACCTAATTACCTCAATAATGTTGTTAAGAAGATTTCTGGTTACCCGGCCAGTCACCACATCCAGCAACAGCTTATCCAAGAAGCCAGAAGGCAAGCCGTGTACACGGATAAAAGCATGAAAGAGATTGCTTACGACTTGGGGTTTGAAACCAACACGCATTTTAGCAAATTTTTCAAAAAGAATGAGGGAACTAATTTCAGGGATTACAGAAAATCGATGCGTGATGTGCTATATAGCTAACAGGAATAATTTCAGCCAAAGTAGTCAATAAAGTAAAGGTACAGGCATGGTTACAGAGGAATTGCCAGGATAATTTAAAAGAAGCACACTGCAAATAAGACAAATATGATGCCATCCGTTGCCACATATTTTCAATTTAGGCTATTGATATGTATGCTGCTTACGCTCGTGTCCGGAATGGCAACGGCTCAACCGTCGACGAAGGAATTAAGACGTTCTATTGAAGGCGCGATACAGGATACTGCGCGTATAAGAATGTTGCTGGACCTGGCTAAGGCCTGTTATGACTCCGAATGGAACTATACTAACAAAGTAAAAGTAGACAGCGCCCTTATCTATCTGCCTCAGGCGGAACGGCTAAGTGACAGAATCCATTCAACCGCCTACCAAAATCAAACCCTGGTAAGCCTTGGGAAATATTACTACAGATGTGATAATATTTTAATGGGGACGGCTTATTTTTCGAAGGCGGTAGCCCAGGCAAGGCATTTGGACGACAAAAAAATGGAAGCGCAGAACTGGTTTGACTTTGGAGAAAGAACGCCGCCACTGGACAGCCTTATTCAGAAAAAAGTGTACCGGTATGAACAGGCGCTGTTACTATTCCGGCAATTGAACAATATCGGCAAGCAGGTTTATATGGCCCAGTGCATAGCCCGTACCTATTTAGATCATGGCAACCTGGATACAGCTGAAGTACAGCTGAAAAAGTTGCTCGCCTGGCAAAAAGTCATTCACGATAAAATGCTGTCTTTCACCTACGACATGATGGCCATTGTAGAGGGAGCCAAGGGAAACTATCATAACGCTATTTTCCTGGATCTGGAGGCTGTCAAAAATATCAGGTTTCAAAATGACCATTTCCTGGAATGCAGGATCAATGCCAGGATTGCCAGATGGTATGCCGAACTTGGGCAGGTTTCATCAAGTCTTCAATACAATTTCCGCGCTATGGAGATGCTGAAGTCGGTAAGCAATCTGAATGTTCATGAGAAATTCTTTAGCTATCTGTTGCTGAGGCAGATCGTCCAGGGGCTGATTACGCAAAACAAGGGCCGGGAGGCACTAATATATCTCCACAGAACCAACACCGGGCTTTTTCCAAATTCCGATTTCGCATACCAGTATATAGCAGCCTGTGAAGGGGATTGTTATACTGCTTTAAAAAACTACAGGCTTGCAGAAACCAGTTATCTGAAGGGTATCCGCAGGGCAATGCTGAATGGCAGGGCCGAAGATGTGCCCAACGAATTTTTGTTACTGGCCGGCATGTCTGTAAAATGGCAGAGGTTTGATAAGGCGCGCGGCTACATGATCAAATTTGAAGAGGCCTTCAATCAGGGCAGAGATGTGCTAAAGATCAAGGAGATGCACCGGGTACTGTTTAAAATTGATTCTGCATCAGGGAATTACCTATCTGCCATTCAGCATTTTGAAAAAAATAAAGCACTTGACGATTCTATTTTTAATGAAAAAAAGAGCCGCCAGATTGAGGAGCTCCTGGTAAAATATGAAACGAGCAAAAAGGAGCAAAACATCCTCCGGCTGACAAACAATGCACGATTGCAGCAAAAGGAACTCGAAAAGGCAGCGCTTACACGTAAACTCATTATGGGAACCCTCGTACTGCTGTTGCTTGTGTCCGGGTTTTTATTCTACGCTTATAGCATAAAAAAACGTAATAATCTGGCCTTGCAACAGCAACAGCAGCAAATCAATATTAAAAATCGCTCGCTGCAGGGCTTAGTGGATGAAAAAGAGAAGCTGCTGACTGATAAGGGCGCATTGCTTAACGAAAAAGAATGGCTGCTAAAGGAAATTCATCACCGGGTAAAAAACAATCTACAGGTTATCATCGGTCTGTTATACACGCAATCGCGTCACCTCAAGGATCCTGTTGCCATAAAGGCGATACATGAAAGTCAGCAAAGAATCTATTCCATTGGGCTCATTCATCAAAAACTTTATCAGTCGGAAAACCTGGACCGGATTCCTATGAACGATTATATAGCCGAACTGGTGCAATATATTTGTGCCAGTAATAATATCGAAAGACGCGACATACGTATCATTCAGAAAGTAGAGCGGATAAATATGGATGTTGCCCATGCCATGCCACTGGGGTTAATTATTAACGAGGCATTAACCAATGCTTTCAAATATGCCTTCCCGCGGCATAAAAAAGGCGCAGTTAACATTGCGCTATCGTCATGTGATGACCGCTGTGAATTGATTATCAGGGACGACGGAATAGGACTGCCAGATGAATTCGACCCTTATAAAAGTAAGTCGCTGGGAATTACCCTGATTCATGGCATGACGGAACAGCTGGAAGGCAAATATAAAATAGATGGCAGGAATGGCGTAACAATAACCATTGCCTTTACTATGGAAAATACACAGGGCTGAATTCCGTTGATACATAGTTACTATGCTTTTTCGAAAGAAGGTGATGTATTACCGCCGTTGAGGCAGATCACGTTTTCATTATCCCTAACTTTTTCATTTTTGAGGTTAAAGTTGAAGGGGGGAGATTTAAAAGCTCCGCAGCTCCACCGGGCCCATAAACCTTATAATTACATTGGCCGAGGATATTTTGTATATGCTCCCGCTCCACTTCATCAATTGTTTTTACGTAACCGCCATCCGGCTGGCCGGCCCCTGGTGTTTGGGGTGAATGAATGTATACGTTGTCCAACTCCTTGTTTTTGGACAGGACAATGCTTCGCTCCATAATATTTTCAAGTTCACGAACATTTCCAGGCCAGTCATAACGCATAAGTTGGGCCAGCGCCTGTCCGGTAATCCCGTTAATTTGTTTGTGATGTTTCTCACTGTAGAGCTTGATAAAATGATTCACGAGCAGCGGGATATCTTCTGGCCGGCTCCTCAGGGGCGGTAGCGTTATCGGGAAAACATTCAGCCGGTAATAAAGATCCATCCGGAATCTTCCATTGGCAATCTCCTTTTCCAGGTTTTTATTGGTTGCCGCAATAGTCCTTACATCAATGGCAATTGTTTCAGTGCCGCCTATGCGCTCTATCTCCTTCTCCTGTAATACCCTCAGCAGTTTTACCTGCACATCTGGCGGTAAATCGCCTATCTCATCAAGGAATAATGTGCCCCCGTTAGCCTGCTCAAATCTGCCTATCCTTTTATTGACAGCGCCCGTGAAAGCGCCTTTTTCATGCCCAAACAATTCAGATTCAATTAAACTGGACGGCAAAGCGGCACAATTTACCTTAATCAGTGGTTTGGCCTTTCTTGGCGAAAGATCGTGAATATGATGGGCTATTTTTTCCTTGCCTGTCCCGGTTTCCCCAAGGATTAATACAGATGTATCCACAACGGCAACCTGTTTTACATAATCAAGCATCAAAAGTAAAGCATGGCTCTTACCTACAACGCCAGGAAAAACATGGCTTTCACCAGCGTTGGAACCGCCTTGTTGGGCAGCAACCAGTGAGGTTTTTATCCCGGCCGGGGAAGCGAGGTGCGTTGTAATGGTTTTTGATAGAACAGCAATTACAGATTGCTGTATCCGCCCGAGAAGCTGTAGCATTCCCGGTTGGTAGGCATTTTCGGATTTACTGTAAAATGACATGATAATGGGCATCCCGTGGTCAACCAGTAGTGGCAGCTCCAGGTTGGAGCGTACATTAAAAACACGTGCAAATAATTCTTTTACAGGCTGAATGCTGGCTGATGACGCAAAGTTTGGTCCGTTGTAAAGCACCGGCTGTACTCCCACAGCGGTGCCCTTCCTGATGTTGTCCAGTTGGGATGTGTTTAAGTGTGCGATGGTTTGCAGCGACGCTGGATTGATGGTTTGATATTCCTGGAACCCGACCCGTAAAAAGCCGCGCCAGTCTGGATCATTTTGTTCTTTGTTGGCCCTGCCAATCTCCAGAAAATCAAACGGGATATAGGATTGCAGGGTCATGATAAGCGAAAGGAAATTCTCTTCCATTGTCACCTTCGGTGAATGGAGGGAGTTGAGTCGTTTTTCCAGCAAATGTTCCCTCTGAAAGTCAGTTTCCAGGCTGTTTTGGTGCCGGAATCTGGCGATGTCCAGGCCGATTAAAACATCCTCCTCGCGGAATGGTTTAACCAGGAAGCCATACGGGCGGGTTTGTTTGGCCGATTCCAGAACACTTTGGTTGGAATTTGCAGATAAGTAAACGAAAGCGATGTTCTTTTTATTCAAGTCGGCAGCCAAATCAATGCCCGTCAAATCGCCCTTCAGGTAGATATCCAGCAACACCAGGTCGGGTATTTCCGCTTCAATCATTTGCCGGGCCTTTACCACCGAAACGGCGATCCCAATGACCGAATAGCCTGCTTTTTCCAGTATATATTCCAGGTCTTTGGCAACAATCAGTTCATCTTCTACTATCAGGATCTTTTCTTTCATATAGCTTTATTTTACCGGGGCAGTAATTATATTTTATTGCGTGGATTGCCAATTTTTGGAAATACCCAGTTTTTTCATTTTCGAGGTTAGCGTAGTAGGAGGAAGGTTTAAAAGTTGGGCAGCCCCGCCTGGGCCATAAATTTTGTAATTGCATTTTTCTAAAACGATTTGGATATGCTCTCTTTCTACCTCTTCAATTGACTTAACCCCTCCCCGTTCCTTTTCCAGAGGCCGGGTACTTTGCGGCACCTGGATAAAAACTTTATCCATATCGTGATCTTTGGCCAGGACAACGCTTCTTTCAATACTGTTTTCCAGTTCCCTGATATTTCCCGGCCACTCATATTTCATCAGCTGATCCATGGCTTCTCCGGTTATGCCGGCCACGCTTTTATGGTACTTTTCGGAATAAAGCCGGATAAAATGATTAACCAGCAGCGGAATGTCCTCTAAACGTTTCCGAAGCGGCGGCATGAGTACCGGAAATACATTAAGCCGATAGTAAAAGTCCATCCGGAAACGTCCTTCCGCAATTTCCTTTTCCAGATTTTTGTTGGTGGCGGCAATTATCCTGACGTCCACCCTCACCGTTTCGTTGCCGCCCACCCTTTCAATCTCCTTTTCCTGTAAAACCCGCAATAGCTTGATCTGCACATCCAGCGGAACGTCGCCAATCTCGTCCAGAAAGAGCGTTCCTCCATTGGCTTGCTCGAATCGCCCTGTTCTCTTGCCGACCGCACCGGTAAAGGCACCTTTTTCGTGGCCGAACAATTCAGACTCGATCAGGCTCAGCGGAAGCGCAGCACAGTTAACCTTTACTAATGGTTTGTTTTTGCGCGGTGAAAGCTCATGGATATGCCGGGCAATCTTTTCCTTACCTGTTCCTGTTTCACCCAATATCAGCACCGAGGTGTCTGCGCCTGCTACCTGTTGCACATAATCCAACACGGCGAGCAATGGCTGACTCCTGCCAATTATGCCCGGAAAAATATTATTGAGATTGCCCGCATATAAATCGTCAACCTTAAATAACCGCTGTTCTTCCGCACGCTCTTCCCTGAAATCAGTATCGGCAACAATACGGGCAATGGCACTTGTTAAAGGCTGCTGAATTTTTCCGAGAAACTGAAGCCCATGTTGCTGATACGCATTTGGGGATTTACTGTAAAAATACAGGACAAAAGGCAACGCATAATCTACAAGCAACGGGAGTACCAGTACCGAGCGGACGCCAAAAGCCCTGGCATATAGCTTTTTCAACGGATGTGTCTGGGTAAGCTTTTTAAAATTTTCTGCATCATAAAATGTTGAGCGTACATCGTTTGGCGTGTTTTTTCTGATACTATCCAGTTCTGCGCCGGTAATATTTGCTATCTCCAATAGCTCCCGGGCACAAATGGTTTGATACTCACTAAACCCCTTTCGCAAAAATGAGCACCATTGCGTACTATTAGTAGTTGAGGTGCTGTACCTGCCCATTTCTATATAATCAAAAGGGATATGAGGCTGCAACGTTGTTACAACAGACAAAAAAGCTTGTTTATAGTTCGTCACAGAATCTTCTATCAGGCTGAGTTGTTCTGTAACGACGGCTTCTTTGCGCCGGCTCGATTCCAGGCTGTTCCGGTGCTGGTAGCGGGCGATATCCAGGGCAATAAGTACCTGATCTTCGCGGAAGGGCTTAACCATGAAACCGTAAGGCCGTGTGGCCTTTGCTTCTTCAAGAACACTTTGATTGGAATTAGCAGAAAGGTATACAAAGGCGATACCCTTTTCATTTAAAACATAAGCCAGATCAATTCCCGTTTGGTCGCCCTTTAAATAAATATCCAGCAGGACCAGTTCAGGAGCTTCCATCTCAATAATTTCCAATGCTTTAGCCACTGAAATTGCTATGCCGCAAACATCGTAGCCCGCACTTTCCAATATTGACTCCAAATGCTTGGCTACAATAAATTCGTCTTCAACAATTAAGATCTTTTCCGGCATTATAATGGTGCTGTTTATTTGTTACCTGTATTTAAGTTCGAGGGCTTAAATTTATGAGCAAAAAAGGGCTATTTTCTTGATAAATCTAAAGAAATATTACCTGATATTATTTATTTTACTGTCTCAGTGGCTTGCCGGGGAATCTAAAACCCAGGCGCTGTATGACCAATGCTGTATGGGATATCCCCGTTTTAGGCTAATAATTTTGAAGCATAGTAAAAAGTACCTGCCAATACCCCGAAATATCGTGGTGTTGGCCGCCTGTTTTTCGCTATTACGGGGGGATGGCCGGTTGTTTTTATTGTAAAAAACTGAAAAACAACCGATTGGTAGTCGGGCATTAGTATTGCATGAAGTAAACCGACAAATGAAGTATTCACAGGTCATGAAAATTAATCTGGATTTAAGCGTATGAAAGCCAATTATTCTGAAAGGTCATCAAAGCCAGGCGCAATACAGAGCGCCTCCTGTTTTTCCATGCAACAACCCTTCGAGGTATGCGAATTGCGTGAGTTGCTTAATCCCGGTTATCAAAACAGCCTGCAGGCTAAGCAACAGGAGGTGTATCGCATTTTTTGGGTGAAACGAGGCTCGGGCGAACACCTGATTAATAATCGTAGGGTTAAAATAAGGAATAATATGGTTTATTTTATGCTGCCCAAACAAATTCAGGTATTAAAGGCAGATGGCGCTATTGAAGGATATATGCTCTCTTTCACTGCAGATTTTCTGGGATTAACGCCTAATAATTTCAATCCGTTTTCCAGGAACGGCCTTTTGGGGGCCGAAATGGCTTCCGCTGTAATTAACGTGACCGGCGAACTCGGGAATGACCTTAGTTATACTATGTTAAATATCCAAAAGGAGTTCCTGGGTTATTCGGCTTTAAAAATGGAAATACTCCGGGAATACTTAAAGGTGTTTCTTATCCACCTAACCCGCCTGGTTAGCCAGCCAATTCCGCAGGCCCAGGGCCGGCAACTGTCCGGAATGGAGATGGTTAACAAATTTTTCAACCTGCTTCAAAAGCACTTTACTTCGAAGAAGCTGGTCTCCGATTATGCCGCAATGCTCTCGGTATCGGCAAACTATTTGAATGTAACTGTAAAGAAGATTTCCGGCTATCCGGCAAGCCATCATATCCAGCAACAGATCATTCAGGAAGCCAAAAGGCAAGCAGTATATACAGATAAAAGCATGAAGGAAATTGCCTACAATTTGGGGTTTGAGGCAATTACTCATTTTAGTAAATTCTTCAAGAAGAATGAAGGAAATAATTTCAGCCTTTACAGAAAAACTACCTGCCAGGTAATGTACTGTTAAAAGGCTGTTCCGGTTTCCGGTACCACACTGCGGGTAGAAAGTTATCTTTACTCCGGGTCAAAATAAGGAATTGATGATGAAAATCATCATAATCTTTACCTCCGGAGAGCCTGCTTCCATAAACTCAGTAAATCCTCAATTTGGGTTCTTGATAGGTAAAAGTTATACTTAAGGTAAGACCATCCTTATTGATGAAAGTGCATGTTGCTTCAAGCTGTGCACAGAAAGTTCTGATGAGTGATACGCCCATGGATTGATTTTGGTTAAGATCTATTTTTTCATTAACCCCTATGCCATTGTCTTTGATGATTAAGTGGAGATTGTTATTTTCTTCCATTTTCAGCATGAGGGTTATTTCCCCGGCGCGGGCAGCGGGGAATGCGTATTTTACCGCATTGACAATGGCTTCGGTGATAATGAATCCTAATGGTATTGCATAGGAAACATCCAATTCCACTTCTGCAATTTCCATTTTGATATGAATTCGTTTGCTGATGCCCAAACTGCTCTTCAGGTAGGTTACCAAATCATGAATATAGGCCTTGATATCCATCCCGGCCGTGCTTCCGGGCTGGTATAGTTTCTGATGGACCAGTGACATTGAGCGAATCCGGTGCTGCGTATCCAACATAGCTTTTTTTGCTTCCGATGTTTTAAGATACTTGGATTGGAAATTCAGCAGGCTAATAATAATCTGCAGGTTGTTTTTTACCCGGTGGTTCAACTCCTTCATTAACCATTCCTTTTCCCCGATCAGGTTATTTTTTGCCTCCACCAATTTGGTGAGTAAAAGGTTTTGCCCGTCGATTTTGTCATTTTTATCCTTTAACCGTTTGTTGTTCCTCCTATTAACCCGATAGCCGGCATATAACAAACCCACCACAATAATGAGCAGCGAAATAACAATGATGGTAAAACGCCGCACTTCACGTACATTGTTCAGCTCGTTTTTTTGATTACTGATCGTCCGTTCCTGCTCGGCGTTGCGGTAATTATACTGAAGTTCTTTGAACTGTAAATTTTTCCTTTCCGAAAATAACGAATCACGGATGGTTTTATAGCGTTTATAGTTTTTGAACGCCCGGTTCCAGTCGCCCCCGGCAGAGTCTACCTGGTATTGGTATGAATAAATCAGCTTATTAGTTAATGCGTCTACTTTATTTTGATTGGCGAATAATACCTTGAGCATAGTTTCGGCTTTACTATACTTTTTATACTTAACATAAAATTCAGCCAATACACAACGGGATTGCAAATAAAACTCAGCCTGATTGGTGAGGGTTGCATATTTTAACATCTCCAGATAGTTTCCTTCGGCCTCTGTAAAATTTCCAACCGTATTATAATAATCTCCTATCCCGTAATAGTAAGAATATTTTGAAAAATTGGAAACCGGAGGATTGGCCTTTGCTGTTTTATTGATTAATGCGATGGCTTTGCCGGGCTGGTTATTATTGAAATATGACCCGTTGAGCGCGCGCACCACATCAAACAAAGCCTGGTTTTCCTTTATGCTTAGCGGCCTGCCGGCCGACAGGTGCATATAATACTGATAGGCTTTCAATGTAAATTCCCAGGCTTTACCACTATTATGAGTAGCGTAATACAGGTTGGCTATGTTTTCATAAACTCCCGGCAAAGCTGCGGTATCGTCAGATTGCCCGATACTCTCCATCGCCATCATCGCATACTCCAGTGCCCCGTTAAAATTGAGCTGTAATTTACTAACCTCTGTCAGCAGGGCATAGGTTTCAGGCAGTTTCTTGTCATGAATTTGCCGCTGTATCCTTAATGATAACAATAATTCGCCGTTGGCCAGGTTTAGTTGCCCCTTGTGCATATGCATTTTGCCCAATGTTCTTAAGCAAATGGCCTCCTTTTGTTTAAGGCCATATTTTCTATAAATTTTCAATGCTTCGGTCAGGTTGGCTACGGTTTCATCAATGCTGGGTGTGGCGCCGGCCATCCTATCCCAGGTTGCTGCTTCTGCTGCGGTACGGTGTGTTTGTCTATAATAATTGAGTACCTGAAAATAATACGTACGGGCCGAGTCTGCCTTATTCATGAAATAATAATAATCGCCCAGCGCCATGAGGCTATTACATTGAGCGGCTGTAGAATTTAGGTCAAAACTTAATTGTCTGGCCTGTTTCAGGTAGGTAAGTGCCAAACCTGTTTTTGGCCTGGGGGCGTTTTGCGGCAAATCTGAAGAAAGGGACCTGCCCAACGCTATTAAAATGCGCACACGTGCCGTATCTTTTTGGGAATGTAACAAGAGTGCATTTAACCGCCCGGGCTGTGTGGTCTGAGCGTGGGCAACAGTAAAGGAAATTAAAAAAGCAAATAAAGATGTTGTCCTGCTGCTCATCATATAAATAAATATAGCGGTGGCTTTTGAAATGCCGGGATTTTACGTGGCGGGATAATTACAAATACACAATCTGAATTTGATCCTTAAAGTCCTGGAAATGGAAACAATGTTAGAAATAATAATTAATATTGGGCACCGTTTTAGTAGTTTCTTTTGTTTGTTTCCCTTTTAACAACAGGTTGGAATAATAAGATTGTTTCTCAAGGCAATTTTAGCTAAATTTAGGTCAATGATAGCGGTATTATGGCATTATCCTCCCTTTTTAACGAAAACGAACTGCTGGCAAAAGTAGCAGAGGGGGATCACCGTGCATTTGGAGTGCTTTTTGAACAGCGGCAGCAGCTCATATTTAACATTGCCTATAAGCTTACAAAGTCAAGAGCCCGTTCCAGTGAAATTGTACAGGATGTATTCCTTAAGATATGGAACAAGCGGGAGGAATTGCTATCACTCGACAATTTTGGGGCCTATATTAACAGGATGGCGCGCAACCAAAGCATTGACGCGCTTCGCCTTTTAGCACGGGAAGCCCTTCGCACCGTTCAGCTTCAGGAAGAGCAGTTGGAAAAAGGAGATTCACAAACAGAGGAAACCTTACAGTTCCAGGAAACCAGCCGTGTGGTACAGCTTGCGTTGGAATCATTATCGCCCCAGCAGCGTAAGGTTTACGAGCTTTGCCACGAGCAGGGACTAAAATATGAAGAGGCGGCACGCGAATTAGGCCTTAGCCGTGGTACGGTACATTCGCATATGAAGCAAGCGCTCAAAAATATCCGGATTTATTTAAAACAATTGGATGCTTTGCTGCTCCTGATGGCGCTGATGCATAAATAACAATTTATGATAAGACGGTCTTTCTATTTCCGGGTTCATGGGAAATTAAAATAATATTAAAAAAAAGTTAAGATAGCCTACCCCTGAGGGGGTGCCTCCGTCGTCAAGATGATGAAACGCAGATAAAGTGTTTTGACTTGATGACAGAACAAACAGAATTTTCCAGGCTATTCAGAAAATATGTAGACGGAAACGCCACTGCCGAAGAAAAGCGACTATTTTTGACCATGGCAGACCAGGCTTCCTTGCAGGAAGAACTTGCAGAACTGGTGGACCGCGAAATGCTCGCCACGGATCAGCCATACAGCCTCGATCAGCAGGAAAAACAGACTATACTCGAAAATATTTTTTCCGCAGGGATGATTCAACAGATTACGCCAGCAAGAACGCGCCGACTGTGGCCCCGGATTGTGGCAGCAGCATCTGTTATACTTTGTCTTTCGGTTGGAGGGTATTTGGTTTTTCATAAAACGGATGCGGTTAATTATGCCGGTATCGTTAAACACGATATCAAACACGGCAGTAACGGAGCGATACTCACATTGGCTAACGGAAAGAAGGTTATACTGGAAGAAACCAAGGTGGGTGAGATTACCCGGCAGAATGGGGCTGATTTACATAAAGCAGGAGACAGCCTGCTGGTTTATCAATCCGGGAAAACAACCGTTGCAGGGAATTATTATAATACTTTAGAAACCCCTCGTGGCAAACAATACTCGGTGGTTTTGCCGGACGGCAGTAAAGTATGGCTGAATGCGGCATCATCCTTGAAATACCCAACGGCCTTCTCTGGGAAAGAAAGACACGTAGAACTTACCGGCGAAGCCTATTTTGAAGTAGCACACAATAAAGCTAAACCATTTAAGGTGCAGACCAACGGTCAAACGGTACAAGTATTAGGAACTCATTTTAATATAAAGGCCTATGCCGATGAGCCCGCTACCTGGACCACCCTTTTACAGGGCTCGGTAAAAGTAGAAAATAACAGGCAGCAGGCTGCGGTATTAATACCCGGGCAGCAGGCTGTAAATGGTAATAGCGGAAAAATGCAGACGCTAAAAAAGATCGATGCTGATGCGGTTTTAGACTGGAAGAATGGTGAGTTTGTCTTTTCGGGCGAGTCGCTGGAAAGCATTATGCGCAAGGTTTCCAGGTGGTATGATGCAGATGTGGAATATAAAGATGAGACATTAAGAAAAGAGCATTTCTTCGGATCGGTGTCGAAATGGTCAAGCGCCTCCGATGTACTGGACGCGCTTGCATTGACCGGAACCGTGAAATTTTCGATAGTTGAGGGACCTAAAAAAGAAAGGAGAATCATCGTGATGAAATAAACTTTACCTCCATCATTGATGCATTGTACAAAAAATCCGGAAACCAACGGTCATTGGAATCCGGATATGATTGCAGAGCATATTAAAAAAACGGATGCGATCCATTCTTTAAAACTAAACGCCCATTATTCAAATGTACAAACTTTACTCTCATTATGCAGAGCGGGCATGCCCATATCTGTTAAAAAAGAATCCGGCACGTATGAACAGCGGATTATCAAAAAATATGCCGGGTGAACATAACCAGGTTCACCGCCCCGGAATAAAGGTTATTCTCATAGCCCTTTTATTATTTGCCGTTGCTCCGGTTTTTGCGCAAAATACACCCTTGCCCGTCCAAAGTACGCCAACCCAAAGTACACCCACCCCGAGTATAACAATGTCCGTCAAAAACGCTGCCATGGAAGATGTGCTGCGGCAGGTGAAGGAAAAATCCGGTTACCGGTTATTGTATAACGGAAAAACGCTGGAAGGCTGCAGTCCGGTCACCGTCAACCTGAAAAATGTTGTTTTGCAGGTGGCTCTTCAGGAAGTTTTTAGAGGTCAACCCATTACTTACACCATTAGCAAAAATGTAATTATTATCCACAAAAACGCAGACGTACCGCAGCTGCAGCAGGATGTACCCCAAAAGGGGCCCCAGATAATTCCCGTCAGGGGCTCAGTGGCTGGCGAAAAGGGTGAAGTGTTACCTGGAGCCACCGTCACTATCGTCAACACAGCCATCCGTTTTACGACGGACAGTCAGGGCAATTTCAGTTTCCCAACCGTGCCGGCCGACGGAATGATGATCGTTTCCTATATAGGGTATCAAACAGATTCGGTCGCTATCATGGGGAAGAGTAGTTTTGACATTAAACTCCGGCTTTTCAGCAACAGGCTTAACGAGGTTACGGTATCAACAGGCTATCAGAAATTAAGCAAGGAACGCGCAACCGGTTCTTTCGCAAAACCTGACATGGAAATTTTTGCGGCCCGTACCGGCACAATGGATGTTATTTCGCGCCTGGATGGCCTTGTACCGGGCCTCACGGTCATCACCAACCCCAAAGGGGTGGTGAACAGCAATGGTAATGGCAGGCTGGGCAATGGCAACTCTACTCAAAAAAGCATTATCAGGGGACAAAGTAGCGTCGCCCTATCCACAGACCCCTTATATGTAGTAAACGGGCTGCCTGTTAATGATTTCAGCGCCATTAACCCGGATGATATTGCTGATATTACCGTGCTGAAGGACGCTGCCGCCACAGCCATCTGGGGAGCCAGGGCAGCTAACGGCGTTATTGTAGTGACCACAAAAAGCGGGAATAAGAGCGAAAAAATGAAGATCAGTTATAACGGGTTCGTCAATTTTATGGGCAGGCCCGATTTTGGCTACAGCAAGATGCTCAACAGCCAGCAGTACATACAGGTAGCCAGGGAAACATTTAACCCCACTCAGTTTCCCTATTTCACCCTGGGTACGGCTATCATAATGCCGCATGAGCAAATTATGTACAATCAATATGCCGGCAAAATAACTGCGGCGCAGGCCAATAAAAGCCTGGACAGCCTTGCATCAATCAACAATATGTCGCAGATCAAGGATTTGCTATACCGGAATGCGCTTACAACAAGCCATACCTTATCCCTTTCGGGCGGGATGCAGAACTATACCTATTACAGCTCGTTTTCAAATACAGATGCGATTGGTAACAGGCCTGGTCAGTCTGAACGGAGTTTCCGGATTAATTTAAACCAGGAAATGAACATTAGCCAAAGGCTGAAAGTTTCGCTGTATACTTCCTTAAATAATACATTAAGAAATTCTATACATGAGCCCGATGTCAGTAACCAGTTTGTTCCTTACCAGCTTTTCAGGGACAACCAGGGGAACAATTTGAGTATGGATTGGTTTCAGGGCCTATCGCCCGAAACAAGGGCTGATTACCAGGCAAGAAGCCGCATCAACCTGGATTATACCCCCCTGGATGAAATACATGACGGTTTCGCAAAAACCAATAATCTGGCAATAAATGTGACCGGTGGAGTTACCCTTAAATTAATTAAAGGGCTCAGCTTCCAGGGCACATACGGCTATCAGAAGGCCCCCGGTTCAACTATCAACTATGACGACAGTAAAGAGTATGCCCTCAGAAAAGAGTTGCTGAGTTTTACGGTAGCGCGGTCAATAGCCACTGCCCCGGTTTATTATTTACCAACAACAGGTGGTACTTATCTTGTGAATAATAACGACCAGCGTAGCTGGACGCTGCGGAACCAATTGGTTTATAACATGCTTTTTAGGGAGGGGAAGGATCGGTTTAACATTCAATTTGGCCAGGAGGCGCGTGAAGATGTAAGTACCGGCACCCAGAACGTGCTGAGGGGGTATGATTTAAACCTGCAGAATTATGCCCTGCTCGATTATAATACTTTAAGTAATGGGATATTCGGTACAGTAACATCTTATAGGAGCTCACTTAGCCAATTGCCTTTTACAAGCCTTGAAACAACGTCCAGGCTTAACTCCTATTTCGTGCTATCCAGCTATACATTTAATGATAAATACAGTTTGGATGCAAGCTGGAGGGTTGACCACAGCAATCTGATCGGATCGGATGTTTCTGCCCAGAATAAGCCGGTTTACAGCATAGGGGCCAAATGGAATATCGGCAAAGAAAGTTTTCTAAGTTCAAATAAATGGTTTGACAACCTTTCCCTGAGAGGTACATACGGAGTTACCGGTAATTCCCCCTTTATAGGAGGTGCTGCATTGAGGGATATAGCAACAATCGAGACCAGCCAGGCTGCGACTAACGGACCGGCCATTATAGCCGGACCCGGAATATCGATAACCTCCCCGGGGAACGTCAGGCTTGGCTGGGAAACCACGAAAACCTTTAACGGTGGTGTCGACTTTGCGGTCTTAAAATCGAGGATAGGCGGCAGCATTGAGTTCTACAACAAGACTACTACCAACCTGTTAGGCAATATCAGCCCTAACCCGCTGACAGGATTTGTCAGGGCGCAGGGGAACCTTGGCAAGCTGAATAATAAAGGGATTGAAATGATGCTCAGGTCTGTGAATATTCAGAGCAAAGACTTTGGATGGAACAGCTCGCTGACTTTCAGTTACAATAAAAGCAAGTTGCTTTCTTACCAGGATATACCCAGTATTCTGAATACTGCTTTAGGTAAAGCAGCATCATCTTATATGGTTGGGTATAGCATGGCTTCAATATTCGCTTACAATTATGCCGGGCTGGATAATAAGGGGAACACGCAGATCAGGCTGGCCAACGGTACCGTAAGTTCCGATCCCAATATTGCTAAGCCGGAAGACGTGATCTACATGGGTACATACATTCCCGTTTATAACGGAGGGTTTACCAACACCTTCAGGTATAAGGCGCTTTCATTAACCGCCAATATGATCTATAGCCTTGGCAATGTGATGCGCAAGGACCGCAATGAGGTATTTTCAGGCAGAATCACCGGCATCGCGGGTTCATATAGCGGTGGTGGCCTGAGCTCCTATTTTTTAAACCGCTGGCAAAAACCGGGTGATGAAGCGCATACCGGTATCCCTGCCTACATTTCGGATGAAAACCCCTTTATTGCTACCCGGAATCTGGATTATTACCGCTTCGCCAGTACAAATGTTGTAAGCGCCTCCTATATCAAATTGCGCGATATCACGCTTTCTTACCAGTTGCCCAAATTCCTGCTGGATAAGGTTAAGATCTCATCAGCAAGCTTTTATATACAGGCTACCAATTTTATGGTTTGGAAGGCCAATAAGGCAGACATAGACCCGGAATACCAGGATCTTTCTGCGGGAGACAGGTATATCCCGCCGTACAAACACGCTTTTAGCGTGGGTACCAATATCAATTTTTAATTCATATTAAAACGGAAGGAAAATGAAAAAGAATATATACAAAATTGTCTGGGTGTTTCTGCTTTCAGGAGTTGTGTTCTCCTGCAAAAAAGATTTTCTCCAGGTAGTGCCCAAAGGGGTTTTGATCCCAACGGCCACTTCGGATTATAACCTGTTAATGAATAGTTTCTCATTTTATCAATATAGTAACGGTTTACCAACCCTGCTTTTGGGGGATGATATTGTTGAAGAGGAAAGCTATTTCAACTATTACATTTCAAACGCTACCGCAAGTGCGAGCCAATTATTCCAATACCAGGGCCTCTTTTATAAAGTTGGCGATACCCCCTGGGAAATTCAGAATTACATGGTAAATATGTATGCCTGTAACAAGGTCATCAATGAGGTAATGGCCTCAACCGAAGGGACTGATGCACAAAAAAGGAGTTTATTGGCTGAAGCCAGGGCAACCAGGGCCTGGATTAATTTTCAACTGATCAATTTTTATGGGAAGCCTTACCTGGCTTCAACCGCAGGTACTGACCCGGGTTTCCCTATCGTTGAAACAGCAGACGTATCGCAAAAAACCTTCAGTCGTGGAACGGTACAGGGAGTGTACGACTTTATCATTAAGGACCTTACCGCTGCCATCCCCGATCTGCCGGTACAAAGCGCTATTCAAACCAGGATGTCTAAAACAGCCGCTCAGGGAATTTTGGGTAAAGTTTATCTTTTTATAGGTAAAAATACCGAGGCCTTAACCCAGTTTAGTGCAGCTTTTGCCGGTATGGCCGCCTCCGCTACACCCCCTGTATTATATGATTATAATGTAACCCTTGCACCCGGAGGATCTTTTTTACCAATCAGTTTTTTCGGCCCAAACTATCCCGGAAATAACGTGGCTGATATGACCGAATCAATACTCGCCAAGACCTCAAATGCCGGCAATTGGGATGGGCAGGGATTTGGTAATAACGGGCTTGAACTGAATCCGGCAACCCAGGCCTTATTTGGCCCGTCTGATTTAAGGCTTCAGCTATACGCCAATCACTTTGACGACGGCAGCCCTGTTCCGGGCGGCAGGATCCGCAAATATGCAGTGCAGTATGCATGGATCGGGCTCCAGCTTTCTGATCTGTACCTGCTACGCGCGGAGACCCGCGCCCGCCTTAATGACTTGCCAGGGGCTAAACAAGATGTAGAGTACCTGAGAAAACACAGGATGCCCTTAGCAGATGCAGCCGTACCCTCAGCTACAGTATCAAACCAGACAGCGCTGATCAAATTTATTATTGAAGAGCGCCAGCGTGAATTTGCCCAGGAAGGTTACCGCTGGTTTGATATGAGGCGCCTGTCGGTCGATCCGATTTTTGCGGGTGCAGCCTACACGCATACAATGTATACTATAGCAGGCGGTACCCAAACTTACCCGATGCCAGCGGCAAGATTGGTAATGCAATTGCCGCCGAGCATAATGGCGGCCAATCCAAACTTTGTTAATAACCAATAAATTAAAAAATATGACTATTAAAACAATTCTATTGAGGGCTTTAACCCCTATCGTTATGTTGTCAGCAACTGCGCAGCTTAAAGCCCAGCAGCAATATACTATCCAGGGAACACTGGGTAAGGACAAACAAGGAAAAATACTGCTGACCTATACTGACCCCAACGATAAATACGTCAGGGATTCTGCGGAGGTTAAAAATGGTGTATTTGTAATGAGCGGTACTATTGCAGAGCCTGCACATGCAACGTTGGAACTCAACCCGACTGGTTTGGGCCTGGGCCCGGACAGCGACATACAGGATCTTTTTCTCGACCCGGGTAAAATCACTGTAACCAGTACAAGCGGTTTGCTTAAAGCAACCATTACAGGCGGCGAGTCGCAAGCTGATTTCGGCCGGTTCATGGCGGAACTAAAAGTTGTTGGCGATCAGGGTAAAAAGCTCGATACATTATACCAGAAATACAGTGCAGACGGAAATGATGAGGGACTCAAATCTATTCATGCAGAGGCTCAAAAGTTAGCCCAAAAAAGGAAGGAAATCCAAGATACCTTTGTTAAAGAGCATCCGGACAGTTTTGTGGCCTTTAGCCTGTGGTTAAGAAGAGTTAAGGGATCGGTGATCGATGTTCCCATTGTGGAGCCTGGATTTAATGCCTTTAGTACAAAAATCAGAAATTCCGCAACCGGAAAGATGATGGCCAAGCGGATTGCCATGGCAAAATCGCTGGAGCCAGGAAACCCCATTATCGATTTTACCCTGCCCGATACTTCAGGGAAAATGGTTTCACTGTCCTCCTTCAAGGGAAAAAACGTGCTGCTATGTTTCTGGTACAGGAATTTTATGCCTTTTGAAACCTTTAGTTTCCTGATGACAAAAGTAAACAAACTGCCGGCATCTTATAACCTGGCCGTTGTATCAGTTTACCATAATATAGATGAAAGTGACTGGAAATCGGTACTTAAAGAAAATGGGATGACCTGGACAAACCTGATTGATAAGGATGGGATAGTAAACGGTAAGCAGGTAAGTGAGGTGGCCAAAGCCTACGACCTAGTCGCCAGTGACCCCCTCCAATGGATCCTTATTGGGGCTGACGGGAAAGTTATATGCCGGCATTTCAACTTAGCCGGAGACCCGGTTGCCGATGTAAAAAAACTTTTGACTAAATAACGATGAAAACGGTAGTTAATTTCTTCTGGAAAATCACAGGACTCATTATCCTTGCATCGGTCATTCCTAAGGTTTCTTTTGCACAGGTGCCCGCTGCTGCGGGCGCTTCCCCGGATGCTGTAAAAATAAAACCTGACGTGCATCAGCAGTATGCTGCTGACATTAACCGGGCACTTTTTAAACATGATCTGCGCGCCATCGATTCAATACTCGCCGGTAAGCCGGATAAGGCCAGGACCGGTACATACCGGAAAGTGGCGACGTTTTTGCTGGAAAATGAGTTAGACCTGCAGATGGCGGAAAAGTATGCTACAATGGCCTATGAACTATCCAGGGAAACATATACCCACCCATCTGATGAGTATGACCGGGAAATTGGGCCCCCCAATTTAAGCAAAGCCTCGGAGCTCATGGGCAGTATAGCCGCAAGTGAGGGTGATTTTGTCAAAGCAACGCGGTATTTTACCGAAAAACCTGATACCCCCAGGTCCGGGTCTGCTAAAATGGAGGCATTATACCTGTTGACCGTTGCCCGTTCGGATCAATACGCAACGGTCAAACAAAAACTGGAATCCAAAGTATCCTCCGGAAACTTTAGTTCGGAAATTAAAACTTCCATTCAACTGGTTTACAACAAGGAAAACCCGGGAAAAGCGGAAGGTTTTGAAGCCTACTATAATGCGTTAAAAGCATTGTACAAAGGCGAAAGCGACCCGGTCAGGAACAAGGAATTATCCGGGCTGAAAGCTCAGATGATGGACAGGCCATCCCCGGAATTTTCACTGTTTGATACAGAAGGCAAGCAGGTTACACTGAGTTCCTTAAAAGGCAAGGTGGTTGTACTGGATTTTTGGGCTACCTGGTGTGTACCGTGCGTGGCTTCTTTTCCCGCCATGCGGCGAGTAATGGACAAATATAAGGATGATCAGGATGTGGTTTTTCTGTTTGTTAACACTCGGGAGAAAAACAAGGATATCCAGTCATGGATCGCGAAGTTTAAAACAGAGCACAATTATTCGTTCCGGATGCTACTGGACAGTGATAGCAAAGTCGTTTCTTCCTATGGTAGCATAGGGTTGCCGACAAAGGTAATCATAGATAAAGATGGGATGATCCAGTTTATCACGATGGGCTTTTCAGGAGATTCGGCCCTGGTCAGCGAATTGGCAGACATGATCGAATTAACAAAAAATGCCAAATAACGGGTTCTGCATAGCCAGGCCAGGCAATTGCCCGGCTTGGCGCAGTTTCCTTACTAACGGGCAATCAAAAAACAAACAAAATGAGAAATAAACTTCTATTAACACTCCTGCTGCTCCTGTTTGTAGCCGTCAGGAGCGAGGCTCAGGTGGCTTTTCTCGACACCGGGGAAAAGGTCAGTATGTATCCGAAAGTTGAATGGATCAAGGGGCAACCTTTGAGCGCCTTCGATCCATCTAAGATATATGTAGTTGATCTGTGGGCGACATGGTGTAAGCCATGCCTTGCAGCAATGCCGCATCTAAACAGCCTGAGCAAAAAATTCAGGGACCGGATCGTTTTTTTGGCCCAGGACGTAATGGAAAGCGATGAGGCAAAGGTAACCGGATTTGTCACCCAGCAAGGGGATAATATGGATATGAACGTTGCATTTGGCGGGCCAAGGGGCGGCGATTTTGATAAAAAATGGATAGTCGCCTCCGGAACAAGCAGCATTCCGAGAACTTTTGTGATTCAAAATAATACGCTCGTTTGGATAACAACACCCAACAACTTAAACGAAACGGTATTGCAGCTATTAATTGATAAAAAGTTCAGTATAGCGGCAGCAGAAAAAATAAGTAAAACCTTTCATCAATGAAAAAAATTATAATTGGATTTATAATCAACCTTTGCTGTACGGCCCTGTTTGCACAGCAACCCGGATGGTTGCATAAAGACTTGAAGCAGGATTCGGTATTTGGAATCAGCACTAATAAAGCTTACGAATTTCTGAAAGGCAAAAAAAGCAGCCCGGTTATAGTTGCTGTTATCGATGCCGGCATAGACACCACTCATGAGGACCTGAAGTCCGTCCTTTGGATCAATGCCAAAGAGCGGAAAGGAAATAAAAAGGACGATGACCATAATCATTACGCGGACGATATCAATGGATGGAGCTTTTTAGGTTCGGCAAAGGGCAATGTGCAATATGACAATCTGGAGTTGACAAGGCAGGTGAGGCTTAGAAAGAAACGCTTTGGAGATTTGTCAGCGATCCCCGCCGACACCAACGGCCTGGCACAATATAAAATCTTACTGGCTAAATACAATACCCAGCTAAATAGTGCGAATCGCGCACTCGCGGGGGTTAGTAGTTTTAAATCTATAATTGATACCATTTTAATGCGCGTTGGAAAAAAAGAACCGACACTGGCAGATATTTCCGCTTATGAGCCCCGGATTTTAGCTGAGACCCAAGTCAAAGCGACCATGATGAAATCTTTAAAAACGGTAAAGAATTTTGAAGAGTTCAGGAAAGATATCATAGATGACCAATACGACCATGTGGCGCACCAGGTAAATTATGCGCTCAACCTGTCATTTGACCCGCGTGAATTAGTCGGGGATGACTATGCCAATGTGAAGGAAAGATACTATGGCTCCCCGGATGTAACCGGCCCGGATGCCACACACGGAACACATGTAGCCGGTATTATAGGCGCTGTAAGGGGTAATGGAATTGGGATTGATGGTGTGGCGGATAATGTAAGGCTGATGGTGGTAAGGGCCGTTCCTGACGGAGATGAAAGGGACAAGGACATAGCTAACGCCATACGTTATGCGGTGGATAATGGCGCCAAAGTGATTAATATGAGTTTTGGTAAACCACTTTCGCCTGATAAGCCTGCTGTGGATGAAGCGGTAAGATATGCGATGAGTAAAGATGTATTGCTGGTACATGCGGCAGGCAATGACCTCTTAGACCTTGATGTCAAAAAAATTTTTCCGGATAGAAGATATGCCGATGGAAGCGGTTCGGCAGCAGCGTGGATAGAGGTAGGAGCTTCGGGACCAAAGGATAATATAAACCTGGCAGCATTTTTTTCAAATTACGGAAAAACAACAGTTGACGTATTCGCCCCGGGTGTCAGGATCTGTTCCACCATTCCGGGGTCAAAATATGACTACCTTGACGGGACCAGCATGGCAGCGCCTGTAGTTGCCGGGCTGGCCGCTTTGATCCGGGAATATTATCCAAAATTAACCGCTATCCAGGTAAAGGAGATCATCATGAGATCGGTTGTCAAGGTCAACCACAAGGTATTAAACGGGGGCAGCAAGATGGTCGATTTCTCCTCAATTTGTATTAGCGGCGGCATTGTAAACGCTTATGAAGCTGTTAAACTGGCACAGCAAATTTCGGATGGCCAATAATCCCGAACATAATAAATAAATGGAGTAATGAATATCTGGAAAAATATAATCAGACGACCTACCTGAAGCATCCATCAGCCAGGAAATCGCTTTTAAAAACTTGATGTAGAAAGGTAACCCCTATGGGGCAAAAGATACATTTGAAGCTTTTGTTCTACAAACGGGTAGCCTCTACGAGGCATAATATCAAACTAATAAAGGAACTTGCCTCGTAGAGGTTACCAATTTGTAGTTCTACAAACGGGCAGCCTCTATGAGGCATAATATCAAACTAATAAAGGAACTTGCCTCGTAGAGGTTACCAATTTGTAGCAATATTTATCTAAATTCCTTTTATGCCTCGTAGAGGCTACCTATCTCAACATCAATAGCTATTACATGAGGTAATAAAGTTTAAACCCGATTTTCCGGCATCCATCTCAGGCTTAAGAAGCCTTGGGGGTTAGCTTTTTTAGAACATTTAATTAATTTTTTCGAGTGAAAACTATCATAGAACCATTTAGAATTAAATCGGTTGAGCCGATCTTTTTGACTTCCAGGAAGCAGCGGGAGCAGCTTCTCCGGGAAG